>Ga0187892_10000012_pt1 | contig 360059 bp, 331 predicted proteins | sample MA1701073metaG_FD_139345 | JGI IMG/M metagenome (GOLD analysis project Ga0187892, IMG submission 139345) | Bio-ooze microbial communities from a basaltic lava cave in the Kipuka Kanohina Cave System on the Island of Hawaii, USA - MA170107-3 metaG ...
AATTGACGGTACCGTGAGAATAAGAGGTTGCTAACTCTGTGCCAGCAGCAGCGGTAATACAGAGACCTCAAGCGTTATCCGGATTTACTGGGCGTAAAGCGTCCGCAGGTGGTTCGTTAAGTCATCTGTCAAATCCCGGCGCTCAACGCCGGAACTGCGGGTGATACTGACGGACTTGAGGCTGGGAGAGGGAAGGGGAACTGCCGGTGTAGTAGTAAAATGCGTTAATATCGGCAGGAACACCAAAGGCGAAGGCACCTTCCTGGAACAGTCCTGACACTCAGGGACGAAAGCGTGGGGAGCAAAACGGATTAGATACCCGTGTAGTCCACGCCCTAAACGATGAGTGCTAGATATAGGGAGTATCGACCCTCCCTGTGTCGATCGTACAAGCTAACGCGTTAAGCACTCCGCCTGGGGAGTACGGCCGCAAGGCTAAAACTCAAAGGAATAGACGGGGACCCGCACAAGCGGTGGAACATGTGGTTCAATTCGTCAACAAGCGAGGAACCTTACCAGGGCTTGACATGCAGCTGCTAGCGCACGGAAACGTGTGACCTTCGAGGGTGCTGCACAGGTGCTGCATGGCTGTCGTCAGCTCGTGCTGTGAAGTGTACCCTTCAGTGGGGTAACGAGCGCAACCTCCATCCTCTGTTTAATGACCAGGGGAAACCGCGGCCTCAAGGCCGAGGAAGGTGGAGATGACGTCAAGTCAGCATGGCCCTTACGCCCTGGGCCACACACATGTTACAATGGCCGGTACAAAGGGAAGCGAAGCCGCAAGGCGGAGCAAATCCCACCAAAGCCGGCCCCAGTTCGGATTGAGGGCTGCAACTCGCCCTCATGAAGCCGGAATCGCTAGTAACCGTGTATCAGCTACGGCACGGTGAATACGTTCTCGGGTCTTGTACTCACCGCCCGTCAAGCCAAGCGAGTCGGGAATACCTGAAGCGGTCCCGTTCGGGACAACCAAGGTAAGCTCGATAAGAGGGGCTAAGTCGTAACAAGGCAGGGGTAGCGGAAGCTGCTCCTGGATCACCTCCTTTCTACATCGATCATCGGCAACGGTGCTTCGATGCAGGTCGGTCGCTCGACTGATAGGATCCGTCCCGCGCACGTGGGACGAATCCTTCAGTCGAACGCGGTACTCGGGGAATTCACGATCGAGCTGTGAGCGTCCACACGGAGCGCGCCCCCTTGAAAATCGGGGCGTGTTCTGCTATAAAGGGGGCTCGGGCGCGTAGCTCAGTTGGTTAGAGCGTTACACTGATAATGTAAAGGTCGGAGGTTCGACTCCTCCCGCGCCCACCAAAAACCCGGCCATCAGGCCGGGTTTTTGATTGACTATCAGGCCGGGTTTTTGATCGCAAGACGTAAGGCGCGCATTCCTATCCTCACCACTTTTCTCATATGAGAAAAGTGGTGAGGATTCATGAAGCAAGTGTGAGGGTGTCCCTACACGGTTGACCGATATGAGAAGATCCGCTAGTATCCTACGCAAGAGAAAGGGGGTCAGAAATGGCATCGAAACGGGGCCGAAAGCACCGAACGTGGGTGTGGGCGCTCCAGCGAGCCACCTACTACCTGCTCGATCGGACGGGCGGCGCCCAGGAGCATGAGGAAGTCCTCTTCCGCATCTGGTGCAACGCCGTGACGCGTTCATTGCACGATCAGCGCACCCCGCTCGCGCGGCACCTCCGCGAAGCGTGGCAACGCGGTAACATCGTCGAACGCAAGGGGATGCGAATCGATGGCCGCACCTTCGGGGAGTTCTGTAGCTATGCGGAATTCGCGGTCACGCGATTCAGCCGGCTCATGAACGGTGAGCTGCCGCTCCTTGGCGGCTCGCGCAAGCCGCCACGCCGCGCGGACGCATCCCCTTCCCCCGGCCCGGGGGGTGAGTCGCGCCTTGCGCGCGCGCTCGGGGGGCGCTGACGGAAGCGCGAACATAACGGGCACGCCGGACCTCGGTATCACGAGGTCCGGCATCTTTTTTCTGGACGCAGGGCGTTCAAGGTTCGCGTTCGCCGAACATAGCTCTGGCGTTCGATTCTCACGCGGAAACCAAGCGGTTAGTTTCCGCGATATGCAAAACCCGTCTCTTGCGAGACGGGTTTTGTGCCGAGGGCGAGAATCGAACTCGCTACGCCAGCCTCTTCAGGGCTGCGCTCTACCAATGAGCTACCTCGGCAGGACGACTACTCTAGCAGAGGGCATCGCGCCGTTCAAGGTTATGTGTCCGGAATCACGGCCGACGGCGTCGCACCGCGAGGAGGAAGAAGATGGCGCCCAAGAGGTCGTTCGCGAAGTCCTTCATGGTGTCGGCCACGCTCCCCTGGAGCAGGGTGGCCCGGATCTCGTCGGTGAGGAATTCCGAGAACTCCCAGAGGATGCCGATGATCGCGACCACGCCCAACACACTGATGTCGCGGAACCACCCGGGGAGCTCCGGCAGCGCGCGGGTGCGGCGAAGATGAAGCCAAAACACCCACGCCGCCCACGCCGAGACCGCGCCCCCCACCAGATGCATGGGGGTGTCGAGCCACGCGAAGTGCCACTCATACAGATGGCTCGCAATGAAGAAGAGGTGGACGGCAAACAACATCGCGCCCGGCAGGAGTGCGAGTGCGACCGTTTCCTTGAGCGCGCCGGTCTTCCGGGATCCCATAGCGATAGTGTACCACGGGCCTTGAAAAATGAGGGGTAATTTGCTACAGTGGCTCACTTCGCCCCTCGTACGGGCCGTAGTGGATCGGTACCACGCTTGCTTTGGGAGCAAGAAGCAGCGGGTTCAATTCCCGCCGGCCCGAGGGAGCGGCGAAGCAAAACCGATGATGACCTTCCATTCCCCAACCCATGGAGCACAGACCTTCGATCAGATGATCGACGGTCTCGTTGGGTTCCTTTCGGAGGAGAGCCCCAACGGCTACTCGCTCGTGGTGGGGACCGATTCCGAGATGTCCACCGATACCTCGTTCATCACCGCCATCGTCCTCCACCGGCACGGACGCGGCGCGCGCTACTACTGGGCGGCGATGCGCAAGCCCCGTTTCGCCACGCTCCGCGAGCGCATCTGGCAAGAGGCAATCTTCTCCATCTCGGTCGCCAAGTCCATCGTGGAGGAGCTCATGAAGCGCGAGGTGGAGGGCAAGCGCGTGCATATCCATGTGGACATCGGTGAGAACGGCCCGACCAAATCGCTCATCCAGGAGATCACGGGGTATGTCCGTGGGAACGGCTTTGACGTTTTCATCAAGCCCGAGGCGTACGCCGCCTCGGCCGTGGCTGACCGGCTGGTCTAGGTCTCCTCGTCCCGAGCGAGCGGGTGTAGCTCAATGGTAGAGCGCTAGCCTTCCAAGCTAGCTACGACGGTTCGATTCCGTTCACCCGCTCATTCGGTATGAGATTACCCGCGCTTCGTATCGCTGTCCTCGCTGTCGGCCTCGTCATAACCGGCGCCACAGCGATCGTTGTAGACCTCTCCCGCACGCACGCCGATACCGGGGTCACCGTCCCGCCCACGATCGTGTGCACCGGTCCGGACGCGGCCGACTGGGACTGCTACGACACGTACTATAACGACCTCACGCGCGCGCACGGGGTACCCGCCGCCTTCGCCGATCTCAAAGCGCGCTACGGCACCGACGGCTATGTCGCGAGCCAATGTCATCCCATCACCCATGTGATCGGCCGAGCCGCCGCGCAGGATGCGGCGAACGTCTCCGAGGCCTACCGCATGGGCGACAGCTTCTGTTGGAGCGGGTTTTACCACGGCGTGCTCGAGGCGATCATCGCGCGCATCGGCAACGAGAATCTCATCAAGGAACTGGACGGGATTTGCGCCGACATCCCCGGCAAGGAGCGCTACGTCTTTGATTACTACAACTGCGTGCACGGGCTCGGGCACGGGATAATGGCCGCCACCGATAACGAGCTCTTCGACTCACTCGGCACCTGCGACCACCTGACCGGACGATGGGAGCAGGCCTCCTGCGCGAGCGGGGTGTATATGGAGAACGTCATCGTCGACGGCAAGCTTCACGTAACCAAGTACCTCAACCCGGAGGATCCCGTCTACCCGTGCAACAAGTCGCCGGAAAAGTACAAACAGACCTGCTACCTCATGCAGACCTCATACATGCTGAAGGTAGTGGGCGGGGACTTTAGGAAGGTGTTCGAACGGTGCGCCGCGGTGGAAAAGCCCTACGACATCACCTGTTACCAGTCGCTTGGTCGCGATGTCTCGGGACAGAGCATCTCGGACGTGGAGACCACCCGACGCCACTGCCTCCTGGGACACGACGCCCCGGCACGCACCCACTGCTTCATTGGCGCGGTCAAGGACTTCATCTCCTATTACCACTCCGACGTGCAGGCCAGGGAACTCTGCCGTGCGATAGCCCCCGACTACGATGCGACGTGCTTTGAGACGGTGGAGGACTACTACCGGAGCTTTTAGAGCCGCTCGCGGTAGAACCGGGCCGCGTCCTCGGGCGGCACGGGATTGATGATGAGCCCGGTGCCGATCTCCACACCGGCCCACAGCGCCCCGCGGGGCGTTATTTTCATGTAGAGGTGCTGATCACGGTCGCGCACGAGCTCGTGGAAGTAAAAATTGTAGGGGACGTTCAGGCCGAGCACGGCAGTGAGGATCCGTTTCATGAGGGTCGCCATCGCCGCGCGCTCCCGACCGTCCAGCTCACTCACGTTGTCCACGTGCCGGCGAGGCATGATGACCGCCTCGTACGAATGGAACGATGCGTACGGCGCAAAGGCGACGACGTACCGGTCGGCGTATATCCGGCGAGGACCCTTGCTCTCCTCGCGAATGATGTCGCAGTACGGACAGCGCCTAAACCGAGCGCGATAGCTGTCCTCCGCGGCGGTCTTATCCGCGATGTGCGGGGGGACGAACGCGGTCCCGAGGATCTGGGAGTGCGCGTGGGAGAGGGTCGCGCCCGAGGCGCCCCCGTAGTTCTTGAAGATGATGGTGTACTCGATCCTGCGGTCGCGCTTTATCGCCCGGATGCGGTCCCCGTAGACCGCGAGCAGCTCGGCGACGTGCGCGCCGGGAAGGTCCTGCAGTTCGACCTCATGCGCCGGGGTCTCAATCACGATCTCCTGCCTGCCGTACGCAGAGCCGAAGGAGGTGGAAACCGCGGGGTACAGGTTCTTCACCGCCGCGACGCGCCACGCGCGCTTCCCCTTGGGGTACGTCTCGATGATTTCCGATCGCTTGAGCCGCTCGGGACAAAACACGCAACGTGCGTCATGCTCCTCGTGGCGTTCGGAGACCGGATGCGGTCGCTTGTTCCGTCGCGGCGCGATGAGGACGTAGCGCTCCTGAAGGTAATCCTTGCGGATCTCGCTCGAACTGATGCGTGCGCGGCGACCCTTGGTGCGGAGAAGTTCCACGAGCGGGGAGATCATAGGTGCCCACAGTATATCAAAAAAGCGCCCTCTCGGGCGCCTGTGCTACCTATGTGAGACCGCAGCGGTGTAGGCGACCGCGAGCGCGTCGGCGGCATCGTCGGGTTGGGGTTTGGTGTCGAGGCCACAGACCACCTGCACCATCTTCTGCATCTGCTTCTTGTCCGCGTTCCCGTATCCGGTGAGCGCCTGCTTCACCTCGCTCGGCGCGAACTCCACGATCGTCGCCCCTGCGGCGGCACAGGTAAAGAGCACCACCCCGCGCGCCTCCCCCACCGTGGTGGCGGTCTTTGCGTTCTTCGCATGAAAGAGCTTTTCGATCCCTACGAGCGTTGGGCGGTGCTTGGCGAGCACCGTACCGAGCTCACGGTTCACCATGAGGAGCCGATCGGCGTGCGCCGCGGACGCGGGCGTGGTGATGCACCCAAAGTCCGTGACGATGAGCCGCGCCCCACGCTTCTCGATCACCCCGTACCCGAGCCGTCCGATCCCCGGATCTATCCCGAGGATCGTCATAGGTACGGAAGCAGTTCCGGGATTGTGGTGACCCCGTCCGCGTCAGAAAAGTGCCCCTGGCCTTGCTTCACGATCGTCTCTGCGCCGAGCGTGTCCTTGAATATCTCCACGTTGTCCATGGTTACGTGCGGATCGTTATCCGAGAACACGCCAATCACTCGCGGCGCGACCCTACGGATACGTGCGAAATTGATGGGCGTCTCAATCCACGGCTTTGCGATCGCCAGCTTCTCGGGAGTGTAACGGTCGGTCTGCTTACTGATCCAGCCGCCCACGAGGAGGATCGTGCCCACGGTCACGCCCTCGGGGAGCTCGGCGAGATACCGCATGATCGCCTGGCATCCGATGCTATGGCCTACGAGCAGGGTATCCGGGTCTGGATTCCCTATCGCTTTTGAGATGAACGGGACCCACGTCTCGATGCGCGGCCGATCCGGCTCGGGCATCAAGAGCGCGGTGACCGCGTACCCCCTTTCCTCAAGATTCTTCTTGAGCCACGGGAGGAAGCTGTTACCCGGATTCCCGCTCCAGCCGTGGATCATAAAGGCGCGCTTCATGTATGTGTTTATTCGGCGTTAGTATACACCTCGTTCACGTCTTCCAAATCCTCGAGCGCCTCAATGAGCTCGTCCAGTTTGCCCTGGGCGTCTTCCGGAACCGGAATGCGGTCTTTGGGGATCCACTGGAACGTGGCCACCTCCGGTTCGCCGCCGATGACGTTCTTCACTTTCTCCAGATCCTCCGGCTTGGTGTACACGGTATACCCCTCTTCCTCATAGATAACGTCGTCGGCGCCGGCATCGATCGCCTTGAGCTCAAAGGTGTCGTCCTGTTTCCCAGGGAAACGGAGGACCCCCTTGCGGTTGAACATCCACTGCACCGCGCCGGTAGAGCCCATCGTCCCACCGTTCACGGTGATCGCATGTTTCACCTCGGCGACCGCCTTGTTGCGGTTGGTGGCAAGGCACTCGATGAGCATCGCTATGCCTCCGGGCCCGTATGCTTCGTAGCGGAGGGATTCGAGCGCTTCGGAGTCGGCACCGGCGCCGGTCGCCTTCGCGATCGCGCGCTCGATCGCGTCCTTGGTGACGTTCGCCTGTTTGGCCATGTCCACCGCAAGGCGCAGACGGAAGTTCATCGCCGGATCGCCCCCGCCCTGTTTGGCAGCGGAGGAAACGAGCTTTAGCATCTTGCTTCCCACGATCGCCTTTTGGCGGTCCGCGCTCCCCTTCGCACGTTTGATCTTGGCCCAGTGTGAGTGTTTGGACATGTGAATACCGAACGGCCCCCGTAGTTCGGGGGCCGTTACGTTCATTATCTTGGCACGTCGTATCCGGTCCCCGCCGGGATGAGACGGCCGATGATGACGTTTTCCTTCAGGCCCTCGAGCGGGTCGATCTTTCCGGTGACCGAGGCGTTGATCAACACCTTAGCGGTTTCCTGGAAGGACGCCGCCGAAAGGAAACTGCGGGTTGAGAGTGAGACCTTGGTGATGCCCATGAAGAGCTCATGACCCTCGGCCTGCGTGCCCTTCGCCTTCTTCGCACGTGCGTTCGCATCGTCGAACTCGGCGCGCTCCACGGTCTCCCCGGGGAGGAGCTCGGTGTCTCCGGATTCGGTGATGAGGATGCGGCTGAACATCTGGCGGATGATCGCCTCGATGTGCTTGTCGTTCAACCGCTGGCCCTGCGAGGAGTAGATCGTCTGGATCTCGTGGAGGAGGTAGCGCTGTACCGCGTCGCGGCCCTTGAACTGGAAGAGCTCGTGGAGGTCGAGGTCGCCCTCGGTGAGCGCATCACCCGCCGTTACGGCGCTCCCCGACTTCACGATCACCACGTACCCGGGCGGGATGATGAACTCCTTCACCTTTTCTGCCTCGCGGGTCACGGCCACCGACTTCTCGTGCACCTTGGCGGTACCCCCGTGCTCGGAGGCGACCGCGGTGCCGTTCTTCTTGGTAATCACCGTCTGGCCCGGTTCGACCATCGCGCCGTCCGCGATCTCCACTTTGTCCCCCTTCGCAATCTTCAGAGTCTCGGTCTCGTTCTCGACGTAGGCGACGCGCGCCACCTTCTGACCCGGGAAGGTCTCGAGCACCTTTTTGCCGCTCGGCGCCTCGATCACCTTGCGCTCCACCTCCTCAATCGTGAGCGAGCCGGCGACGTCGGTGGTGATGGCGCGGCGCTTAGGCGCGCGGGCCTCGAAGAGCTCCTCAACGCGAGGGAGCCCCTGGGTGATGTCCAACCCCGCCACGCCGCCGGAGTGGAACGTACGCATGGTGAGCTGGGTGCCCGGTTCCCCGATGGATTGCGCGGCGATGATCCCCACCGCGGTGCCAAGCCGCACCGGGGCGTTAAAGGCGAGATCGTAACCGTAGCACTTTTGGCACACGCCCTTTGAGAGCTTGCAGGTGAGCACGGTGCGGTAGCGCACCTCGCTGATGCCCGCCTTCACGACGTCCTTGGCAGCCTCGTCGGTGATGTACTCGCCGCTCGGGACAATCGTCTTTTTGGTCTTGGGGTGGTTGATGTCGCCCACCGCGGTGCGGAGCGTGATGCGCGCCACAAGCGTCTGACCCATCTCCTCGGATTCCGCCGCGGTCACGACGAACCCCTCCTCATCGCCGCAGTCCTCGGCGCGCACGATGGTGTCCTGCGCCACGTCCACGAGCCGGCGGGTGAGGTACCCGGCGTTCGCGGTACGGAGCGCGGTGTCGGCCAACCCTTTGCGCGAACCGTGGGTCGAGATGAAGTACTCGAGCACGTCAAACCCTTCCTTAAACGATTTCTTCACGGGGAGCTCGATGATGTCGCCGGCCGGGTTCGAGACGAGCCCCTTCATGCCCACCATCTGGGTGAGCTGGCCCCAGGAACCGCGGGCGCCCGACTCCACCATGCTGAAGACCGCCCCCGACTTGTCGAGCTGGTCGCGGGAGAGCTTCACGATGCGATCCTTGATGTCGGTCCACACCTCGATGATCTTGGTGTGGCGCTCGTTTCCCGTGAGGAGCCCCTCGTTGAACTGCTCCTCGATCTCGTTCACGCGGCGATCGCCCTCGGCGATGAGCTCGGACTTGCCCTGGAGGTCGGGGAGGTAGTCCATCCCCCACGAGAATCCGGATTTGGTGATGTAGATGAACCCGGTCGCCTTAAGGTCGTCCAGGAGCTTGGCGGTGCGCTCAAGCCCGTCATGCACGATGGTGCCCCGGATGATCTCGCCCAATTTTTTCCCGTCGAGGTGGTCGTTCACGTACTCGATGCGATCGGGGAAGATGCGGTTCAGGATGAGCCGGCCCACCGTGGTCTCGATAATCTCGCTCGTGCGGCCGAACTTCACCCGCACCTTGGCGAGCTCCTGGAGCTTCACCTTTCCCATCTCGTAGGCGAGCATCGCCTCCTCGGGCGAGCCGAACGCCTTCATCCGCTCAGGCGCGGGGAGAGCGGCGGTCATATAGTAGCAGCCCCACACGATGTCGCGGTTGGGGTTTGAGATGGGGAGGCCGTGCGCGGGCTTAAGCAGGTTCTTGGTCGAGAGCATGAGCTCGCGCGCCTCCTGCTTCGCCTCCTCGGTCAGGGGCACGTGGACCGCCATCTGGTCGCCGTCAAAGTCGGCGTTAAAGGCGGTGCACACGAGGGGGTGGATCTGGATCGCCTTCCCCTCGATTAATACCGGCTGGAACGCCTGGATGCCGAGTCGGTGGAGGGTGGGCGCGCGATTCAAGAGCACGAGGGAGTCCTTGGTGACCTCTTCCAATATGTCCCACACCTCGGGGTGGTTCGCCTCGATGTAGCGGTTCGCCGAACGGATGTTATGCACGTAACCGCGGTTGATGAGCTTGCTGATCACGAACGGCTTAAACAGCTCGAGCGCCATGCGCTTGGGGATTCCGCACTGATTGAGGAGCAGGTTGGGGCCCACGACGATCACCGAGCGGCCCGAGTAGTCGATGCGCTTGCCGAGCAGGTTCTGTCGGAACCGTCCCTGCTTTCCCTTAAGCACATCGGCCAGCGACTTCAGCTGGCGCTTCCGGCCGGTGGCCGCGATCACCGTCTTGGTCTGGCGCGCACTGTTGTCGATGAAGGCATCCACCGCCTCCTGGAGCATGCGCTTCTCGTTCCGGGTGATAACCTCCGGCGCGTTCAGCTCCACGAGGCGCTTCAGCCGTTTGTTGCGGTTGATGACGCGGCGGTAGAGGTCGTTCAGGTCGGAGGTCGCGAACCGGCCGCCGTCCAAGGGCACCATCGGTCGGAGGTCGGGCGGGATCACGGGGAGGTTCACGAGAATCATCCACTCGGGACGGATCTTGTTCACCTTGAGCGCGTGGAGGAGCTTGGCGCGGCGCACCATGCGCTCCACCTTGGCGCCGGTGGATTCCTCGATCTCCTCCTTAAGGGCGGTGATCGTCTTATCGAGGTCGATCTTCCTAAGGAGGTCGCGGATCGCCTCGGCGCCGATGGAGGCCTCGAACAGGTGCCCGTAGCGGAGCGACCAGTCGTGGTAGGTGGCCTCGGGGATGATGTTCATGGGCACGATCTCCTTCAAATCTGCCTCGGCCTGTTTGGCGTCCTCCTCAAGCTCCTTCATCTTGCGCTCCTTTGTCTTCTGCGCGTCGTCGAGCTGTTTGGTCAGCTTGTCCCCGCCGGCGGCGCGGATGCGCGCGGCGTTCTGCTCAAACTCGTTCTCTATCTGCTTGCGCTTCCCCTTAAGCTCGTTCCGTATCTGCTCGATCGTCTCCGACTTGAGCTTGGCGTCCACCTTGGTGATGATGAAGCTCGCGAAGTAGATGACCTTCTCAAGGTTCATGACCGAGAGGTCGAGCATGAGCCCGATTTTGCTGGGAACGCCTCGGAGGTACCAAATGTGCGAGACCGGGGCCGAGAGCTCGATGTGCCCCATGCGCTCGCGCCGGACGAGCGAACTGGTCACCTCCACACTGCACTTGTCGCAGACGATCCCCTTGTAACGTATCTTCTTATACTTGCCGCAGTAGCATTCCCAGTCCTTCGACGGCCCGAAGATCTCCTCGGCAAAGAGTCCGCTCTTCTCCGGCTTCTGCGTCCGGTAGTTGATGGTCTCCGGCTTGGTCACTTCCCCGTGCGACCACTGGCGGACCACCTCGGGGGAAGCGAGCCGCAATCGGATGGCGTCGAAGTCCGCGATCTTCAGTTGGTCCCTGGTCTCGAATGGGGTCATAGGGGTTTAGCGGTCTTCGGCAGGGGTGGCCCGCTCCTTGGTGGAGAGGTCGACCCGGGCGCCTTCCTTTAAGAGTTCGACGTCGAGCGCGAGGCCTTTGAGTTCGCGGATGAGCACGTTAAAGGACTCCGGCACGTTCAGCTTCTTGATCGGCTCCCCCTTGATGATCGATTCGTACGCCTTGGAGCGGCCGGTGACGTCGTCGGACTTGATGGTGAGAATCTCCTGGAGCGTGTGCGCCGCGCCGTAGGACTCGAGCGCCCACACCTCCATCTCGCCAAACCGCTGGCCGCCGAACTGCGCCTTGCCGCCCAACGGCTGCTGGGTGATGAGCGAGTACGGCCCGATCGAGCGCTGGTGGATTTTGTCCTCCACCATGTGGTTCAGCTTGAGGATGTAGTTGTAGCCCACCGTCGCGGTGTGGTCGTACGATTCGCCGGTGCGGCCGTCCCAGAGCCGGATCTGCCCGTCGGTCGGGAAGCCGGCGCGCACGAGCTCCTCCTTGATCTGCGACTCGGCCACCCCGTCCAACACCGCCGAGGCGACCCGGTACCCGAGCGCGTTCGCGGCAAGGCCGAGGTGGGTTTCAAGGATCTGGCCGAGGTTCATACGCGAGACGACCCCCAGGGGAGAGAGGATGACGTCCACCGGCGTACCGTCCTCGAGGAACGGCATGTCCTGCACCGGCACGATCCGCGAAACGACACCCTTGTTGCCGTGGCGCCCGGCGACCTTGTCCCCCACCTGGATCTTCCGCAGATCGGCGACCGCCACCTGGATGGACTGAATCACTCCGGGCGGGAGCTTGTCGCCGGCCTCGCGCGAGAAAATCTTGATATCCACGACCTTGCCGTGGGTCCCCTGCTCGAGGTAGAGCGAGCTGTCGCGCACGTCGCGTGCCTTCTCGCCAAAGATCGCGCGGAGCAACTTCTCTTCGGCGGAGAGTTCGGTCTCGCCCTTGGGGGTGATCTTCCCCACGAGGATGTCGCCCGAGGTCACCTCGGCACCGATGCGGATGATCCCCTGCTCATCGAGGTTTTTGAGTTTCTCTTCGGAGACGTTCGGGATGTCGGAGGTGACCACCTCGGGACCGAGCTTGGTGTCGCGCACTTCGACGGTCCAGTTCTCGATGTGGATGGAGGTGAACCGATCGTCCTGCACCATCCGCTCCGAGAGAATGACCGCATCCTCGTAGTTGTAGCCGTCCCACGAGAGGTAGGCGACGAGCACGTTCTGCCCAAGCGAGAGCTCGCCGTGGTCCACGGCGCCGCCGTCGGCGAGGCCCTCTCCCGCCCGTACCTTCATCCCCTTCGTGACCGACGGACGCTGGTTAAGACACGTTGACGAATTGGTACGCTGAAACTTGTTCACCGAGTAGGTCTTCATCCCGCCGCGCTCCTCCTTCACGGTGACGTGCTTGCCGTCGACCTCGACGACCTCGCCGTCGCTCTCTGCGACGATCACCTGCCCGGAGTCAACCGCGCTCCGCGACTCCACCCCGGTGCCGACGATAGGGGCGTCGGGCTTGATGCAGGGAACGGCCTGCCGCTGCATGTTGGTGCCCATGAGCGCGCGGTTCCCGTCGTCGTGCTCGAGGAACGGGATGAGGGAAGTGGCGATGGAGACGATCTGCTTCGATGAAACGTCCATGTACTGCACCTCGCCCGCGTCAGCGACTCCCGGCTCGCCGAGCCGTCGCACCGCGACCTTGGATTCCACGAAATGCCCCTCGGGGGTGAGCGGGGTGGTCGCTGGCGTAGTGATGGACTTTTCCTCCTGGAACGCGTTTAGGTACATCGTCTCGTTGGACACCCGCGGCGTGCCGTCCGAGTCCTTCTTCACCACGCGGTACGGGGTTTCGATGAAGCCGAACTCATTGACGCGCGCGAACGACGAGAGGTGCCCGACGAGGCCGATGTTGGGGCCCTCGGGGGTGGCGATGGGACAGATGCGGCCGTAGTGGGTGGGGTGCACGTCGCGCACGTCGAAGCCGGCGCGCTCGCGCGAGAGTCCGCCGGGGCCCATCGCCGAGAGCCGCCGCTTGTGCTCGAGCTCGGCCAGGGGGTTGGTCTGATCCATGAACTGCGAGAGTTGGCTCGACATGAAAAACTCGCGGATCGCGCCGATGACCGGCCGGGCGTTGATGAGTTTCCCCGGGGTGAGGGCGGTGATGTCCATGGTGGACATACGGTCCTTCACGATGCGCTCCATGCGCGCGAGCCCCACCCGGAACCGGTTCTGCACGAGCTCGCCCACCGCGCGCACGCGGCGGTTCCCGAGGTGGTCCACGTCGTCGGCCTCCTCCTGGGTGATGTTCAAGCGGATGATCTCGCGGACGATGGTGATGAGGTCGTCTTTGGAGAGCATGCGCTTCTCGGGGTTGTCGAGGTCGGCGTCCGAGTAGCCGGTCTGCCCAAAGCGCTGGATGAACTTGTAACGCCCCACCTTGCCCAGGTCGTAGCGCGACGTGTTCCAGAACATAGAGCTCACGAGCTGGCGGGCGTTGTCCACGGTGGCGAGGTCGCCCGGCCGGATGCGCTTGTACACCTCGATCATCCCCTCGTCCTCCGAGGAGGAGGGGTCCTTCTCGAGCGTGTTCGCGATGTACCGGATGGAGGGATGCGTGTCGATCTCCTCAAAGGTCTTCAAAATATCGTCGTTGGTCCCGATGCCGAAGGCGCGCAAGAGCGCGGTGACCGGCGCTTTGCGTTTCCGATCGATCTTCACCCAAATCACGTTCGAGGAGTCGGTCTCCATCTCGAGCCACGCGCCGCGGTTGGGAATGATCTTGGCGCCGTAGTAGTGGCGGCCGCGGAACAGCTCGGTGGTGAAGAACACCCCCGAGGAACGAACGAGTTGCGAAACCACCACGCGCTCGATGCCGTTAATGACGAACGTCCCACGGTCCGTCATGATCGGCACATCGCCCAAGTAAATCTCCTGCTCCTTGCTCTCGGTCGTGCGCTTGTTCACGAGCTTCGCCTTCACCCGGAGCGGCGCCTCGAAGTTGATGTTCTTCTCCATCGAGGTCTTCTCGGCGAATTTTGGTTCATCCAGGTAATACTCGCCGAAGGTGAGTTCAAGGTCGCGGCCGATAAAGTCCTTGACCGGATTGATCTCGTCAAAAAGCTCCCGGATCCCGGACTCAATGAACCAGCGGTACGAATCCTTTTGCACCTCGATGAGATTGGGGAGCGGCAACGCTTCGACGGTCTTCCCGAAGTAGCGGCGCTCCTGTTCCTTGACCGGCTGACGCTTGAAGATCATGGAGGGTCGTTCGTTAAGTACGTGAGTAAGTATGAGGAAGCGTGGAAATAAAAAAGCCCCCCGGCGCACACCCGTCATCCAATCGGGGCGTGAGCGGACGGAAAGGGGAAGGTTGATCAGTTCGTGTCGGGGAGAGTGGGCATGCGCGCGGTTCGCAGGCCTCCGCAGCTCCGGTAAGGGAGCGAGGAAGCGTACGAGCGTGGACAAGCGTTAAAACCGCCCCGGTCGCCCAGTAGCGGTTGCATATACCTTTTGTGTGTGGAGCGTAACAGCGACCGTTCTTACTGTCAAGAAACGACTGTCAATAATTTACATTGTTCGAAATATATTCACTATAATTTGCCTTAAAATAGCAGAATTAGCATAAAACTGTCATTTTATACTTGACAGAATATCCACAGCGTGCTAGCTTGGTACGTTACGGCAGATTGAGGAGAGCTCAATCGGTACAAATGGCCGACGTTTCTGGAGAGAAAACGCAGGCCCATACGGGGAGAGAGTCATACGGGCAGTCCCGCGCCGCGGGACGTGCCTCTTGTCTTTGCTCCCCCACTTCACTTCGGCCACAGGTTTGGAGGAGGGAGCGTGCTTGCTACCCAGGAGGGAACAGCGAGCCGTTGGTGCCACGGCGGGGAGAACCGGTTTCGACTGGTTCGGCCCAGCTGGAAGCGCTTCTAGCGCCCCGCATAGCGGGGCCATATCTGCTCCTCCAAACGTGCGGCTGAATTTTCATCCCACCCGCCCGCTCCGACGGATTCGGGGCACTTCACAACATGAAAGGAGGTCGCCATGAGCGACCAGAAGAACAAGGGCCTCTGTGAGAAGTGCCCCGTCTCCGAGCGCCTGCCCGCGCTCTTCATCGTGACGAGGCTCGGGCAGAAGAACACGCTCATCGACGTGTGCGCCGTGTGCTTGGACCGATTCGTAAAGAACGGGTCCACCACATACGCGCTCCTCACGGTGTTCCGTTTCTTCAGGCGGATGGCGTCCGAGCACCGGAACCTGCTGGTCCACAAGACCGGCAAGGACGGGGAGCTCTGCTCCGTCCCGGATTGCCAGGAAGAGCCGGGGTCAAAGGCGGTCGCGGTATTCGGCAGGCACTACCCGATCTGCGGAGGGTGCTGCAACGCGGCGTTCGCGGTGGCGACCCGCTTTGACGGGCCGTTCCCCTGCGATCGCAAGGAGGCGGTAGAGCGCGCGGCGGAGTGGCGTAAGGGGCGCGAACAGCGCTCCACCGAGCTCGCCGCGAAGTACACGGCAAAGCTCGGTTCCGGCACCAAGCCGGAGCCGCCCAAGAAGCCGGAACCGCCCCAGGGACCGAACAAGCCGAGGGGCGGTAAGCGGCGGCGTCGCGGTGGAAAGAAACGCCACGAAGCCGCCAAGGCGATCGAAACGGGCACCCAGCCCCCCTCGAACGACCCACGGCCGATGACCACCGTGAACGTGGTTTCGCTCAAGGTCGTGAGGGCCAAGCGAGAGCGGACCCACAACACGGTCCGGTGGCGAAGGGGCGCGTTCATAGGGATCGTGTGCGCCAACCTCGCCCGGCTCGCGGGGGAAGAGGTCGAGATCATCAGGCCCGCCGCCGCCTGATGCGAGGAGACACGGGGCGGGGCGGAGACGTACGACTACGTCCTCCGCCCCGCCCTTTCCAGATTCGATGTCATGTTCAGGTGAATTCGAGAAACGTGACCTCGAATCTGGAAAGTAGTGGAAGTAGGACATCGAGCGCGGCTCGACACAACAAGGAGAACATCATGAAACAGCACACGATCCTCATCTGTTCGGTCTGCAAGGGCCGAATGGAGGCCCGTTTCGCCGCGTTCCCCAATGACGCAGACACGCTCACCGAGGCGATCCGCCTCGGGTTCCACCGCGCCCACGGGCGCGGCCTCACCTTCGAGGAGGTCGAGCGGTCGTTCCGGCCCGTGGCCGAGCGACTGAACGCCAAACCCGTGGTCACCCCGCACCTCGCGCTCCTCATCCCGAGGAAGCGGTCCGAGGAGCGGCGGGCGCACGCGCCGAAGGTCGGCGGGCTGGGGCGGTTCGACATGAACCGCTCCAAGCGCCGCGAGGACCGGGCGGCGGAGCAACGGCTCGCCGTCGCCTCGGCCAAGGCCGAGGTGGAGCGGGTGGCCACGGCCAAGGCGAACGCCGAGGCCGAGGCCCACACGCGAGCCGAGGCCGAGGAACGCGAACTCGCCGAGATCGCGAACGCGATCGAGTCCGAGACCGAGGCCAAACGCGTCGCCTACGAGGCCGCCTTCGCAGCGCTCGAGGCCGAGGAGGAGGCCCGGAAGACGGCGACACGCCGGTCGGTGATCCTCGCGGATCGCGCGGCCAAGGCCGAGGAGGCCGAGCTCGAGGCGGAGGGCGAGCGCATCAAGCTCGTTCGCCGCTCGGCGAAGTTCGCACAGATCGCCGCATGAACGGAGGGCGGCGCGTTGGTACGCCAACGCGCCGCCCCAGACCCGTGGGAGTGAACAGCGGTTCGCTCTCGCAGGTCTGGACCGATACGGATGTAGGACTGCCGAGCGTAGCTCGGTTTCACAAGGAGGTAGCAAAGATGACCGCATACGATTATTTTCCAGCCCACCGCCAGGAGGGGGCGCCTGACCGGGAGATCGATCCGCACCAGGAGGTCACCAGGGACTACAAGACCGACCCCCCGGGCGAAGAGCGGAGCCGGAGGGGGCCATGCGACATCGACTCCGCCATCATGGACTACATGATGCGGGAGGAGATCGCGAGACCGCGGTACGCCGACTTCCTCATGATGGGGGTCGGGTAATGGAGGCGTTGCCCATCCTCATCTTCACCGTGTTCCTCGCGGTGTGGTACCCGGCCGCAGCCCCGGAGAAGCGGGGCCGATGAGCCGGCCGACCGGAAAGCTGGCCCAGGAGAGGGGGCGCGTGAAGCTCCGTCTCGCGCTCACCTCGATCGACGATCGAAAGCGCGAGGCGGCCCGACGGGCCTTCCTCACCAAGTACCACCCCCGCTACCGGGGGCAGGCACAACAGGTCGCCACCTGACGCGAACACCCAGCCGGGGGTTACAATACCGGCCAGTTCTTAAGCCCATCTCGCCCAACACGGGAACCGAGAGGTGTTCTTAAGAACCGCCGCACCGACGCTTGCTTGACACGCCTTTATAAGGCGCATACGGTACATGGACTCGCGTTCAGGCACTGGCTGCGGTGCGGCACTGCGTCAGGCAGGAAACAGAAAGCGGTTTTTGCCTCACGGCAAAAAATCTCTCTCCTCTTCGCTTTCTCATGACCGCCTGACAACGCATTTCGCCAATCCGCAGCCGCTGTCTGCACGCGAAAAAACCGCCCTTCCGGGGGCGGTTTTTTCGTGCTACCTTTCCAAAATATATATATGGCGAGATCGAAACGGAAACGCGCATCGGTCGTACATTGGGGGTGGGAGCTCTCGCCCGCGGTGGAGCGGGGGATGATCGCGGTGGCCATGATCACGCTGGGGGTGCTCGGCGTGCTCGCGTACGCAGGTTCGGCCGGGGTGGTGGGCCGATTCCTGGACGCGGGGATCACCTACGCGCTCGGGGTCGATCGGTTCCTGTTGCCGCTCGCGCTCATCGGGTTCGGACTCGTGCTGCTCATCCGCGGGAAGATCCGCGCGAGTATGCTCCTGGGCGCGTTCCTCTTCTTCCTGTCGTTGAACGCGCTCCTGCACCTCATCATGGGGGAGACCGCCGAGGGCGGCGGTGCGCTCGGGCTCTTCCTGGGGGGGCCGCTCGTCGCGGGACTTTCGCTCCCCGGCTCGGTGGTGGTGCTCTCGGCGCTCTTCATCGCCGGAGTTACCCTCCTCTTCAACGCTTCGCCGCGCGTATTCGCCGAATTTTGGAAGCTCCTCTTCGCCCCGTTGCGTACATTTGTCCGACGCGCTCCCCGCGGCGTGGTCGCCGCGCCCGCGCCGATCGTGGAGGCGGAGGTGGATGAGGATGAGGCCCCGGAGGAGGAACCAGAGGAGATCGAACCTGCCGCGACCCACGCCGAGGAGGACGTTCCCCAAGAAGCCGCCCCCCTCGCGGCGCCGCGCGTGCGCAAGGTGCGTCGGCGCATCGAAATCCCGCTCGAACTCCTTGAGATGCGCTCCGGCAAACCGTCCGCAGGGGACATCCGCGCGAACCAGGAGATCATCCGCCGCACGCTCGAGCAGTTCGGCGTTCCCGTGGAGATGGGTGAGGTATCGGTCGGACCCACCGTTACCCAGTACACCTTGAAGCCGGCCGAGGGGATCAAGCTCGCGCGGATCGTCGCGCTCCAAAACGACATCGCGCTCGCCATGGCCGCGCACCCCATCCGGATCGAAGCGCCCATCCCGGGAAAGTCGCTCGTGGGGATCGAGGTGCCCAACCAGACGGTGGCGATGGTAAAGGTTCGCGAGGTGCTCGAGTCCCCCGCGTTCCGTACCGGCGGAGCGAAGCTCCCCATCGCGCTCGGCAAAGACGTCTCCGGCGCCCCCTGGGTCACCGACATCGCGCGCATGCCGCACATGCTGGTGGCCGGGGCCACCGGTTCGGGCAAGACCGTATGTCTCAATTCAATCATCGTCTCGCTTCTCTACGCGAACGGTCCGGACGACCTTAAGTTCATCATGATCGATCCCAAGCGCGTGGAGCTCCCCGCCTATAACGGCATCCCTCACCTCCTCACCCCCGCGATCACCGAGGTCCCCAAGATCGTAAACTCGCTCAAATGGTGCATTGGCGAGATGGAGCGGCGTTTCGACATCCTCTCGAAGACCGGGAAGCGCGACATAGGATCGTTCAACAAGGAGGTGGACGCGCTCCAGGAGAAGCATGCGGACCTCCCCATCGAGCGGATGCCCTACATCGTGGTGGTGATCGACGAGCTCGCCGACCTCATGGCCACCTCGGCCCAGGAGGTGGAGGGCTCCATCGTGCGGCTCGCCCAGATGGCGCGCGCGGTGGGGATCCATTTGGTGGTCGCCACCCAGCGGCCCTCGGTGGACGTCATCACCGGCCTCATCAAAGCGAACATCACCTCCCGCATCGCCTTCGCGGTGGCGACCTCCACCGACTCACGCACCATCATCGACACCTCGGGTGCGGAAAAGCTCCTCGGACGAGGCGATATGCTCTTCACCACCGCCGAACTCTCCAAACCCAAGCGGCTCCAGGGGACCTTTGTGAATGACGAAGAGATCCGCAAGGTGGTGGACTACCTTAAGGAGCACGCCGAGGGCGAACCGGAGTACCGGAGCGAGATCCTCGAGCGGCAGAAGGCGACGGGCCCCTCGGGTGAGACCTACGACGACTCCGAGGACGACCTCCTTCCTGACGCGCGTGATCTGGTCGTTTCCTCGGGCAAGGCGTCCGCCTCGCTCCTCCAGCGTCGATTGAAGGTGGGCTACGCGCGCGCGGCGCGGCTCCTCGACCTCCTCGAAACCCAAGGGGTGATCGGTCCGGGCGAGGGGGCGAAACCGCGCGCTATCCTCGTGAAGAAAGGGTCTGGGGCCGCCGACGTGTCCGCCGGCTCCTCCACCGTGTTCGTGGACGAGGTGGAGACGCCGGGAGCGGACGGGGACGGGACGGAACAAAACTGATGCGCTCGCTCCCGCCCCAGCCGGTGAGCCGGAGGTCGCTGGTCTCAAGCCACCGAATCCTCGCGGCCATCGCGCTCGGGCTCGCGCTTGCCACGCTCGTCGGCCTCATTGTGTGGCAGGTGCTCCGGGTGACCACCCCGCCCGAACTCATCATCGCCCACCCGCCCGACAACTTCCTTTCCCCGGAGCCCCGCCTCCGGCTCGAGGGGCGCGCCGCACCCGAATCGCTCGTCACGGTGAATGGGGAGCCGACCGCCATCTCCCGCGACGGGAGCTTCAGCGAGGAGCTCGACTTGCGGACCGGACTCAATATCATTACGATATCGGCGTCAAAACGATTCGCTAAACCGCGCATTATATATAGGAGGGTCGTCGTCTCTAAGGAATGACCGCTATGCCCAAGAAAGAGAGCAATCCAAAACTCGTCGCCGCCCTTGAGGCGATGACCCAGATACAGGACAAGTTCGGCGAAGGGTCCATCATGAAGTTCGGCGAGGCGACCCGGATGCAGGTGGAGGCGATCCCCACCGGCTGCGCGTCGTTGGACATCGCGCTCGGCTGCGGCGGATTCCCCCGCGGCCGCATCGTCGAGGTGTTCGGGCCGGAGGCCTCGGGGAAGACGACGCTCGCCCAGCACGTGGTGGCGGAAGTCCAGCGTCAGGGCGGCATCGCCGCGTTCGTGGACGCCGAGCACGCGCTCGACCCTGACTACGCCCGCAAGATCGGGGTGAACGTGGACGAACTGTTAATCTCGCAGCCCGACACCGGCGAGCAGGCGCTCGAGATAGTGGAGACGCTCGTGCGCTCGAACGCAGTGGACGTCATCGTGGTGGACTCGGTAGCCGCGCTCGTGCCCAAGGCCGAGATAGAGGGGGAGATGGGCGACCAGCACATGGGGCTCCAGGCACGGCTCATGAGCCAGGCGCTCCGTAAACTGACCGCGATCATCAGCAAGTCCCGCACCTGTCTCATCTTCATCAACCAGACGCGCATGAAGATAGGCGTCTTCTTCGGGAACCCCGAGACCACCACCGGCGGCATGGCGCTCAAGTTCTACTCCTCGGTCCGCATCGAGGTGCGCCGCGCCGCCCAGATCAAGATGGCGGAAAAAATCATCGGGAACCGCGTGAAGGTGAAGATCGTGAAAAACAAGGTGGCCCCTCCCTTCCGCTCCACCGAGTTCGACATCATGTACAACGAGGGTATCTCGCTTACCGGCGATCTCATCGACACTGCGGTGCTCTGGAACGTCGTGAAGAAGGGGGGCTCGTCCTACGCGTTCGACGAGGTGAAGCTCGGCGTAGGACGCGAGAACAGCAAGCTGTTCCTCCGCGAGCACCCCGAGGTGATGCGCGAGATCCGCGCCCTGCTCATGAAAACCGTGAAGGAACGCGAGCTCGCCGAGAGCGGACTTGCCGCCCCGGCCGCAGTCGCTACCGGTGAAGAGTCCTCATAAATGAAAAGCTCCCCGACCAGTTTCGGGGAGCTTTTCATTTTGCATTACGAACGTTAGCTCGACTGGCGTTCCACGTACTCGCCGGTCTCGGTGGAAACCACGACCGTCTCCCCTTCCTTGATAAAAATGGGGGCGGCGATCGTGAGTCCGGTCTCGAGCTCGATCTCCTTAGTGACCCGGTTACTGGTGTCCCCGCGCACCGCTTCAGCCGCCGAGATCACCTTGTAGGCGACCTTCTTGGGGAGCTCGATGTTCACCGGGTTGCCCTCGAAGAGCACGATCATGGCATCCAACCCTTCTTTGAGGTATCCCATGCGGTCCCCGATCATCTCCTTGGGCACGGCCACCTGTTCGTAGGACTGACCGTCCATGAACGTGGCGGTGGTCGCGTCCGCGAAGAGGAACTGCATCTTCTTCTTCTCGACGTCCAGTATCTCGATCTCCTCGCCCGACTTGAAGGTGTTCTCCACCACCTTGCCGGAACGGACGTTCTTCAATCGCGTGCGCACAAACGCCGAACCCTTGCCCGGGTTCACATGCTGGAACTCGACGACCGCATACAGGTCGCCTTTGAACCGGATGACGATATCCTTGGTGATGTCTGCCGTGGTGCGCATTGATGGTGGTACGAAGTTATTCTTGGAACAGGTCCGAGGCGGGGAAGAGCATGACGTCCGGAATGGAGGCCGCGCCGGTGAGCGCCATGACCAGCCGGTCGACCCCCAACGCGTTCCCCGCCGAGGGCGGCATGTGCGCGAGCGCGGCGAGGAAATCCTCGTCCACCGGGAGCCGCTCCTTGCCGAGGCGGACGCGAAGGTTCTGCTCCTCAACGAGGCGCCGACGCTGTTCGACCGGATCGGTGAGCTCGGAGAACGCGTTAGAGAGCTCGAGTCCGCCGAGGTAGACCTCGAACCGCTCGGCGTAGCGCGGGTCCTCGGGCTTGGGGCGAGAGAGCGCGGCCATCTGGACCGGGTACTCGTAGAGGATGGTGGGGCGCTCCGTGCCGAGCCCCGGCTCGATCTCGGTGAGGAAAATCTTGAAAAAACAATCGTCGAACGTGTCGTCCGACGACACCGCGTACCCTTTCCGCCTCGCGGCAGCGGACATCGTATCACGGGTAAGGCACTCGTCAAGGTTGACCTGCGCGCGCGCGAACGCTTCGCGCACCGAGAGACGTTCCCACGCGGGATACCCCGGGTGTCCCACGACGCGGGCGCACGCCGCGACCAGGCGCTCCGTGTCGTCCATCAGCTTCCGATACTCCTCCCCGGCACGGTACCACTCGAGCATGGTGAACTCCGGGTTGTGCGCGCCGCCCCAGGGTTCACCGTTGCGGAAGACCTTGCCCAATGAGAACAATTTGGGAATTCCGGCGGCGAGCATCTTCTTGCAGGCGTACTCGGGCGAGGTGATGAGGAACCCCTCAATCTCGCTCGGCGCAGACGCGCCGGGTGCCGCACGGAGCGTGGTCTTGAAATGAGCCAGGTTGGGCTCCATGCCCGGAGCCCTGACGAGCTGGGGTGTCTCGACCTCCACAAACCCTTCTGACGAAAAAAAATCGCGGATGGCTTCCACGATCTTCGCCCGCTTCGCGATCCGTTCGCGATACTGCGGATCGGTTTTATATCGTTCCCAGGTTTTCATGGTGTTTCTCGACCTGCCTCCGCTCGCTCGAAAAAAATTGTTCGAGCGCGGTCAAAACTTTCTTATTGATTGACGACAAACGGCATGAGGCCGGTTACCCGTGCGCGCTTTATTGCGGTCGCGAGCTTCCGCTGGTGCCACGCGCAGATGCCGCTCTTACGGCGCGGCATGATCTTCGCGTACGAGGAGACGAACCGACGGAGCGTAGGCGTGTCCTTGTAGTCGATGACGTTCTGGTTGTTCACGCAGAAGTGGCACGACTCGGGCTTCTTTTTCTGGTCTCGGGGCATGCAGGTATTAGAACGGGATGTCTTCCACCTTTATCTCGTCGTCGGGCGAGCCGGGAGCGACCGGAGCGCTCGCGGCGGGCGGGGCCCCCGACGCTCGGCCCTCGGCCGCGCTCGGGCCACCTGCTCCCGCAGGCGCGCGGTCGAGCATGATCATGTTGTCGGCCACTACCTCGGTGCGGTACCGCTTGACCCCGTCCTGCCCCTCCCAGTCCCGGGTCTGGAGCCGGCCCTCGACGTAGACCTTCCGGCCCTTGCCGAGGTACTGCTGGACGATTTCCGCGAGCTTACCCCAAGCGACGATGTTGTGGTACTCGGTCTTCTCCTGACGGTTCCCGGACTGGTCCTTCCAGAAGTGCGAGGTGGCGACGCTAAAATTGGCGACCGTCTGGCCGGAGGGCGTGGTGCGGGTCTCCGGGTCGCGGGTGAGGTTCCCTATGATCATCGCGCGGTTCAGGTTCATATCCTCTCTTAGAGCGCCTTGGTGATGTCCTCCTCGAGCGCGTCGAGCTTCTTGTCGATCTCCTCGGCGGTGAGGGCCGGTCCGGCGCTCCGCGGCTGACTCATGGGGACCGTGGGCGCGACCGGCGCAGGCGCGGCGTCGCGCCGCTCGATGCGCGCATCGGGATCGGCGAGCGAGACGAACGGCTTTGATCCGGGCTCGGGCTTCACGATCTGGTGCCGGAGCACGTCGGCGTGCAGGCGAAGAAAATCGTTCACCTTACTAAGCGCCGACGGTTCCACCTCAAGGTCGGCGAGCACGTAGTGTCCGTGGCGGACGTGACGTATGGGATACGCGAGGCGGATTTTGCCGATCTCATCGTTCCGCGCGACCGAAACACCGAGCTTCACGAGCTCGTCGGCGATGGAGCGCTTCTTTTGGGCGATCTCGTCCTCGGTGAATTTCGCCGGAAGCGTGTAGAGAAGTTCGTATTTGGCCATACCGTGGGCGGTACGTTACCATAGCCCCTTGCTATGGGCAAGCCCTACGCCTTCATCCTCGGCAGGCACCCCGCGCTCTCGGTCGCCGAACTCCTCCGTACGGTGCCGCATTTAGATATTGAAGCGGTCACCGGCGGGGTGTGCCTCGCCGCCTGCGACCCCCTCCCCCCGGGGTTCCTGAACCGCCTCGGCGGGACGGTGAAGATCGCGGAAGTGCTTGCCACCTTCCAATCGTTATCACAGGTGAACGGGGAGCTCCTGCGCACACACCTGCCGCCACGGGAGGGGCGCATCATCTTTGGAATCTCGCTCTACGGGGACGTGCGTCCTCCCGAACGCCGCGCGCTCTACCTCGCCGGACTCGGGCTAAAAAAACTCCTCTCCGCCGAAGGTCGGCGCGCCCGCTACGTCGTGTCTAAGGAGCGCCAGCTCTCTTCGGTGGTAGTGACCAAGAACAAGCTCGTCGAGGAGGGCGCGGAATTCGTTGTGGTCGCCGGACCGGGGGTGGTACCGCTCGCTCGCACGGTCTCGGTGCAAGAATTTGAGGCATACGCCGAACGCGATTTTGACCGGCCTGGCCGCTCTCCTAAACGCGGCATGTTACCGCCCAAGCTGGCGCAGATCATGTTGAACATAGCCGCGGGTGACAAAAACCTTCCGTTCCTAGACCCGTTCTGCGGCTCCGGCACCGTGCTCGGCGAGGCGCTACTTGCCGGGTACACCCGGGTGATCGGCTCCGACGTGAGCGACGCCGCGGTCGACGATGCCACCGCGTACCTCGCCTGGCTTGAGGAGCGTCACCCCGAATTCCGTGGCAGGTGGAGCGTCTTCAAATCCGACGCACGACGGCTCCGCATGCGCCTTGCGGACGGCTCGATCGGCTCGGTGGCCACCGAGCCGTTCCTCGGTCCGCCCCAGACCGGCCGCGAACCCGCCGCCGCGCTCGCGCGTCTTATGGAGCGCGAGCTCGTGCCGCTCTACCGCGACGCGCTCGCCGCCGTTTCCGCGCTCCTCGCCCCCGGTGGGTCGGTGGCGATCGCGTTCCCCGTCTTTGGGCGAGGCGCACGCGCGCTCACCGTGCCCGTCGGTACGGTCGCCGGCGCGGTTGCCGTCGAGCCGCTCCTCCCCGCGACCGTGGCCACTGACCACGGATTGCGCACGACCGCGAACGGGGGCTTCATCTATGAACGCCCGGACCAACGCGTCGGCCGCGAGATCGTCCTACTCAAAAAACGCTGACCGTTGACAAAAAGCGATTTTTTGGGTACGGTCGTGCGCCTGGCAAAGGAGGTACCCATGAGCCAGAATTTTTCTCCTCCCAAGGAGGAGTTTCCTGCAGAAACTGTGCTTGCGGAGCAGGGCGGATCGTCCCTTCAAGTTATCGTGCTCCTTTCCGGTACGGTGTCCCTCACGCGCGAAGTGCACGGAACGAGGGCCACCGTAATGGGGATGGAGGGGAACGGATTCATCGGTCTCCCCGAAGCGCTCCTTGGCCGACCGTACTGGTGCACCTACACGGCGATCACGCCGGTGCGGGTCATGCGGTACACCGTGGCCGGATTCTTCGAGGCGATGAGGAGCTCAAAGCTCGAGAACGTGACCATGAAGATCCTCGCGCGCTGGGTGGGCATGCTCATCGATCAGGTGATGGACCTTGCGATCGGACCGCCGCCCGCGCTCCCGGTGGTGACGGGGGAATACGTCCCCGAGCAACCTGCGGAACAGCCGACGCACGTCATCTCGGGCGCCACGCCGGTAGAGGGGCTTCCGGCCTCCGACGATGGCGCGCCGGGGCAGGAGGTCGCTGAGGACATCACTCGGCCGATCGCCTCGGGCATCATGTCCGAGCGTTCGCGGCGACGGAGCTCCACGCTCGCCGGGGTCGAGGTCGCCACCAAGGAGGAAGACCTCGGGCTCCCCGTCGTCATCTTCCATGACGTGGAGGTGGAGGAGAAATGATGATCGGGAGCGATCCGACACGCACCGGTCCGGGCACTACGCCTGGGCCGGTGAATTTTTTTATACCCCCACCCGGAAGTGCGCGACGTCGCCGTCGCGCATCACGTACTCCTTGCCCTCGATGCGCAGTTTTCCTTTTTCACGAGCGCCGCTCTCGCCAAGCTCGACAAAATCCTTCCAGTTGATGATCTCCGCCCTGATGAACGCTTTCTCAAAATCGGTGTGGATCGTCCCGGCCGCCTGCGGCGCCTTGGTCCCCTTCCGGATGGTCCACGCACGCGTCTCCTCGGGCCCAGAGGTGAAGAACGTCATGAGCCCGAGCGCATCGAATCCTACGCGGATGATCCGGTCGAGCCCGCTCTCGGCGAGACCGAGTCCGGCGAGCATCTCCCGGGCCTCCTCGGGCGCGAGCGAGGCGAGCTCGCTTTCGAGTTTCGCCGAAACGGGAATGCGAGGCGAGAGATGTTCCACCCCGTTCTCCCAGCCCCCGTCCGAGAGCTGTGCCTCGTCGCAATTCACCACGTACAGGATGGGCTTTGCGGTGAGGAGTTGGAGCGAGCGTACGAATGGCGCGTCCTCGTCGGTAACCGGCACCGTGCGTGCGGGCTTCCCCTCGGCGAGCGCGGATCGGATCGCTTCGATCGCCGCGAGTTCTCGCTCGAGCTCGCGGGTAAGGCCGGCGCGCGCCTTGCCCTGCATCCCCTCCTGCCGTCGTGTGACCGTCTCGAGGTCGGCGATGGCGAGCTCCGTCATGATGATCTCCACGTCCTCGCGCGGATCCACGCGATTCGCCACATGGACGACGTTGGGATCGGGGAACGCGCGCACCACCATCGCGATGGCGTCGGTCTCGCGGATGTTCGAGAGGAACTTGTTGCCGAGCCCCTCACCTTGGGAGGCGCCGCGCACGAGCCCGGCGATGTCCAAGAACTCCACCGTCGCGTGTATGACCTTTTGGGACTTTGAGTGTGCGGCGAGCTGATCCACCCGGTCGTCGGGCACCTCCACCACCCCGACGTTCGGGTCTATGGTCGCGAACGGATAATTGGCCGCAAGCACCTGCTTGCGGGTGAGCGCGGTAAAGAGCGTCGACTTGCCGACGTTGGGGAGCCCGACGATGCCAATCTGAAGAGACATAGCGCCTAGCGTATAGTGTATGGGTTTTTGTTTCAATGTTGTGTGTGGTATAGTTGCACCGCTAACCGCTAAACGCCACACGCTATGTCCGTGAAACGTGTTGTCAAAGGTTTTGCGCTCGGCGCGGCGCTCGGGGCCATCGCCGGCATCCTCTTCGCTCCCAAGACGGGGAAACAGAGTCAGAAGATACTCCTCGCTAAGGCCCACGCGATAAAGGGTATGGTGGCGGCAAAGGCCGTTGCCATGAAGAAGTTCTCCGCGAAGGCCTACGCCAAGCTCGTCGACGAGGCGATGTCGCTCGCCAAGAAACAGAAGATGACCAGAAAGCAGATCGTGGACCTTAAGAAAGACCTCATGGGTCGCTTCAAGGACCTCAAAAAACAGCTCGGCTAAAACTGGTATCAAAAAATCCTCTGCCTGCGCAGAGGATTTTTTGTTCATGTCGTGATCAGCAGGTCATGCACATCCCGCCGGAACAGCACTTGCACCCCTTCGCGGTCCACTTCATGATCCCCGCGACGATCACGATGAGCGGCCAGATGATTGAGACCGTCCGCATGGACACGGATCCGAGCGCCTCGAGGAGGAAGAGGAGACCGAAGAGAATGACGAGCGCGGGGATCGCCTTGTGGTGCGGACACGAACATTTCATGCCGCCCCCCGCCTTCATTTCACCTTCCATATTCCACCCCCTTTCGTTCGAAAGATGAGACCGTATGCTACCACTTTGCCGCCCCATTTTCCAGTGCCGATTGTCCCCATACAAAAACGCCCCGTCACATGACGGGGCGTTTTTGGTGGACCTAGAGAGAATCGAACTCTCACCTCCTCCATGCCATGGAGGCGTTCTGCCACTGAACTATAGGCCCGTGGGGGATAAAAACGACCTCCAATATAGCACATCGGACCCGCTTCTTCAAGGGGTCCGATGTCGCTATGGTCGTATTTTTTACTGTCCCCGCGACGGACCCTGCCCCTCGGGGAGCGGGCCGGGCGTCGTCCCCGCTTCGGGCAGGATGCCCGCCTTCTTGTCCTCGAGGATCTTTACGCGCTCCTGCACGGTCTGATTGTCCGGATTTGTCTCGAGGATGGCGCGCACCTGCGCGAGGGCATCATCGAGCCGGTTCCCCTCCTCATAGATGAGCGAAAGGAACCAGCGGGCGTTCGCATAGGAGGGCGTGAGCGAGACCGCACGCTCAAGCTCCACCGCCGCTTTGGACTTGTCGTTGCTCCGGTAGTAGAGGAGGCCGAGCTGGAAGGCGACCCCCACGTCATTGGGCGAGAGGCGGCGGACCTCCTCGAGCTTCTCTGTGGCCTCCTGCAGCTTGCCGCGCCGGTCGAGTACGAGCGCGAGCTGAAAGCTTGCCGCGGCAAAATCGGACTTGAGCGCGAGCGCCGCGTTCAGTTCACGTTCGGCGAGCGAAAGGTTCTCGTTCATGCGCTCCTGCGCACCCGATTTAGCCCCCTCGTCCTTGGCGGCCTCAACCTCTGCCGCGGCGAGGTCCGCGAGGCCCAGGTAGTGGCGCGCTAGATCGGTGGGGTGCGCCGGCGAGGAGGGCTCAAGTTCCGCCGCACGCTGTATCGCCTTCACCGCCTCGTCGGAGGCGCCGGTGACGTACGGGGAGATGGTCGCGTACACCGCGCCCAGGAGCGACCAGTTGGCGGCTTCGACCGAGGAGAGTTCGGTGGCGGTCCGGCCGGCGCCCACCGCGGCCGCGGTGAGCGTCTGAACCTGCTCGCGCCGCGCCTCCGTCGAAAGCGACTCGTCGGCGATCACGTTCTGGATCTTCGCCAAATACGCCTGCGCAAGGTTCCTTGCGATAAGGTCCGAGCGCTGGTTCAACCGCGCCGCGCTCTCCAGTTCGCCGATCGCCGTATCAAGTTCCCGGCCCAGGTCGCGCGTCGTGGCGCGAACGAACGTGACGTCGGAGGCGAGGCGCGTGCCCATGATGAACCAACCGGCGATGGAGAACACCACGAGCATGACGAACACAAAGGTGGTGCCGAGCGCGGCGCGGGGTGAAGATTCGAACTTCACGACCACAGGATCGGTCGCGGTGAGCCGCACGAGAAGCGCGAACGAGAGCCAGAAGAGGAACTGGAGCGCGAGCGAACTGCCGTAGACCACCATGCTCGTCGCAGACGCGAACCAGGCGACGGTGATCGCAAGGGTGAGCACCCACCGTCCGTCATCCTTGCGTTTCCGGACCAGGTACGCAGCCGATTTCATGAATCCGGTGACGATCACCGCGAGCCAGGTGACGAGCCCGGCGATGCCCAGCGTGGCGGCAAGAGTTCCAAGGTGCGATCCGCCGCGGTCAAACCGAATGTACCAGAGCGGGCTCGCGTTCAACTCACGGTCGCGGAAGAGGGCGAAGTCCTGGGCGAAGGTGCCGGGGCCGCTGCCGAACACCGGGCTCCGCGCGAGCGTGTCCCGCGCGATGGTGAAGGTCTGACGCACCGACGGGAACACCTCGGTGGGCGCACGGAACGCCACCGGCGCGTCCACGAACAGGAACAGTATGGCGATCACCAGCGCACCCATGGGCACCGCGAGCCAGGTGAGGCGGCGGATGGACTCGGGGCGTATGATTGAATAGACGAGCACCACGAGAAGCCCAATGACCAGCGTGACCCATACTGGCCAAAAATCGATGGCGATGGCGGCGAGCAACCCCGCGATCCCCGCCACCCCGGCGACGATACGCTTTACCTTGGGGAGTGCGCCGCTCCTCTCGGTGAGCAGGTAGGCGGAGGCGAGCGCGACGATCACCGACGCAAACATGCCGAGCGCCACCGTGGAGCCGACGGTGTTGAATCCGGTAGCGCTCACGAACGGAATCACACGGATTCCGTTGAACTGAAGGACGCCGACGAGCGCGGCAAGTCCCCCGCCCGCGAGAAGCGCGACGAGCAGCCGCTCGATGAACCCCTTCCGATCGACCGCGTGCACGATGATGAAGAAGAGGAGCACGAGGAGCAGAGTGGTCACCAATGACTGGTACTCCTGCCCGTAGTCGCCGACCACCGAGACGTACTTTGACTTGGAGAGCAGTGCCGACACCGCGACTGATGTGAGGAAAAGGAGCGCCACCGCATTCGCGACGCTCCGGCGCAAAACCACGCCGCGCTCCACCAGGATGGATCCCATCCACGCGAGCGCCGCTACCGAGACGCCAAGCATGAGCGTCGCCTGTTTGGGGAAGTCGAGCGCCTGGCTCGTGGTCGTACAGTACACGAGCGGGACGAGCGCGGCGGTCGCCACGATCGCCCATTCCGAAATTGAGCCAAGCACCCACGCAAGCTTCTTCTGCGAAGTGAGGCGGGGTTCACCCGGAGAAGAGGTAGCAAAAGAGGACAGCGCCTTAGGCATACGGATTGTGTTGGTTAAGGTCGGCCATTATAGCACAAAACCCCGCACCGGGACGGGGTATATCGAAAAAAGGTGGCAGGGTCGCCGTCCGAAGCGACTGGTTTCGCCACTTTACGATGCTGTCGCACCGAAAAGCGACCCTGCGATCCTGGCGGTGCCGCGCCGAACAGCACGTTCAGGTCCGTGCAAGGTTGACCCTCATCCGTTCGATGAAGGAATCCCCCGCTGTCGATTTTCTCCAACCGCGCCGATAGCTGGAGCGTAAAAAGAACCGTTTTCGGTACAGCCGCAACTGCGTTGGACTCACCACTGCTACTCAGCCAGTACTTGCATAGTATACCTAAATTTTTAATTCGTGGCAAGTGGAGAGTGTGGATATAGACCTATTTGTATACTCTAGTGTATACAAATTCAGAATGTTGACGTTCCTATTAGCAATGATATTCTAAAACTGTTCTCTGTGGAACAGTATGTTTTCAAATGAGTTCATCGCTGGAATCTGTTCGGTAAGCGGATCGTTTATGTTCGTGAACAATCGAAATCGACGTTATCCTATCTTTCAGCTTAAGGCACCTCTGGAAAACGCACAGTTTCTTGAAGAGGTCGCCCTATCGCTAGGTCTGTCAAATCGCATATATAAGGTGAAAGGTCGTTCCCAGCGATATTCAATGCTCCTTGTTCGAGATAGGGACAGCCTATTGAACCGTATCATTCCGACTCTCGACGATCGTCTCGCCGGTCAAAAGAGACGACAGTTCGATGCGTGGAGAATTGAGCTAATCGCTCAAAGTTCCTCATGGAACTTTAGAATCGTTCAATCAACAGTTAGTCCACAGGGATTGTCATCTGTTGATGAAAAACCGAACAGAGATATTCACTGACTGTGGATCGATCCTGGCCTTGGTGGGATCAAAGCATGGACAGTCCGTGCTCATTCGCTGAATGAATTTATATTTCAAAGCAATCCATTCTGAAACAAAAAAGACATGGATTTTGTGTCCATATCTCCTTTGGTGGACCTAGGGAGAATCGAACTCCCGTCTCGGCAATGCGAATGCCGCGTACTACCACTATACGATAGGCCCTTGATTAAAATATTGGCTCTACAGAGCCAAATTATGAGGCACTTCGTCTTTGCACCAATTATTGCAACGTGATATAAGATTAGCGCAAAACCGATGCGAAATCAATACGGGCCCGTAGCTCAACGGACAGAGCAGATCCGTCCTAAGGATACGATAGAGGTTCAATTCCTCTCGGGCCCATTTGTGAAAACGTATGCAAGAAACACTCTTTTGGATATACGCCATCCTCCTACTCGCGCTAGGCGGTCTGCTCGCCTTGGTGACCCGCAAACTTTCAAAGCTCTCCGATCGGCCCACCAACGACTCTGCCATGGGTCTCCTGAACCAGAACATACAGGGGCTCCAATCGCGTCTCGATCAGACGACCGAATCGTTGAACCAGCGGCTTGATAGGGCCGCGGTCGTGATTGGTACCGTGCAGAAGGAGTTGGGGACCATGTCCGAGATCGGCCGTTCGATAAAGGACTTCCAGGAGCTCCTCAACTCCCCCAAGCTCAGGGGTAACATCGGCGAACAGGTGCTGAACGACTCGCTCGCCAAGGTGTTCGCCAAAGACCACTTTGAGGTGCAGTATCGCTTCCGCGACGGCGAGACGGTGGACGCGATCATCAAGACAGAGAAGGGGATCATCCCGATCGATTCCAAATTCCCCATGGAATATTTCCGCAAACTCCATGAGGCCGCCACCGACGAGGAGCGTCGGACGTTCCGCAAGGAGTTCGAGCGGTCGGTAAAAAAGCACGTGGAGGCGATCGCCAAAAAATACATCCTCCCGCAGGAGGGGACCGTGGACTTCGCGGTCATGTACGTCCCCTCGGAGAACATTTACTACGACATCATCATGGAGAACGACGAGCTCATGGAGTTCGCGCGCGAGAAGAAAATCTTGCTCGTGTCGCCCAACTCCTTCTTTCATTTTCTCCGCGTCATCATGATGGGGCTTGAGAAGACGAAGCTCCAAGAGCAGGCACAGCGCATTTGGGAGATATTAAAGGGGGTGCAGCAGGACGCCGCCAAATTCGGGGATCAGCTTAACCTGGTCTCCAAGCACGTCACCAACGCGAAGAACGCGGTGGATGAGGCGAGCGGGGAGTTCCGCGCGCTCACCGGAAAGATTGACCAAGTGAAGCTCTTGAAGTAAAGTCCCTACTCACTGCCCACTATCCACTAACCACTTACCCGATGCCCATCAAGCACGCCGCGGCCAAGGCGATCCGAAAATCGGCCAAGAACCGACAGTTCAACACCACGGTGACCCGGGAGTTCAAGGAGCTCATAAAGCAAGCGCGCAAGCTCATCGCAGCCAAAAAATTCGATGAGGCCAAGCAGGCGGTACAGAAGACCGCCGCCTCCCTCGACAAGGCGGCGCGCAAGAAGGTGATAAAGAAGAACGCGGCCGCGCGTTTGAAGTCGCGGCTCATGAAGGGGTTGAACGCGATCAAGAAATAGGAAAAACCGGCCGAAAAGGCCGGTTTTTTGTTAGACGAGCGCCTTGGCCACGAGGAGGTCGAGCGCCACGCGGGGAGAGGGGACGGCGCCGGTCTTTATGCCGCGCTCGGCGCGCATGACCGCGGCATGGAGCGCACGGAGCGTGGGGAGATCGAACGATCGTGCCTGCGCAATCGACTTGCGGGCGGCGAACGGATGCACGCCGAGGGTCGCGATCGCGGCATCCTGCGGCACCCCCCGGTCGAGGAGGTCGCGCCCCATGAGGAGGAGGCGCACGGAGCGCGCGAGCATGGCGATGAGCTGAAGCGGTTCGGTGCCCGCGGCGATCTGCGTCTCGAGGAGTGTGGCGGCGCGTCCCGCCTGCTTGGCGGCGACCGCATCGAGGAACCCGAAGAGATCCTCCCGCGCCTCGCCCGCGACGAGCTCGGCGACGTCGCTGCGCAGGATGCGCTTCCGGTCGCCAAGATAGGCGGCGATCTTATCGAGTTCGTTCGCGGCGCGGGCCGAATCGGACCCTACCGCCTCCCTGAAGGCGTCGAGCGCGTCCTGCTCGAACGTGAGGCCGCGCGTCTGCGCCTCGCCCGCGACCCATGCGGCGAGCTTGGCGCCGCCAAGCGGCGCAAACTCCCAGTGGAACTTCCCCGCGGTGAGCGCGTCCCAGAGCGGGCTCTTCTTGCAGGCGACCGCCTCCTCGCGCTCACGGAAGACCGCTGCGGTGGACTCCGGCAGGCCGGCGATGAGCGGCACGATCGCCTCCTGGTCCGCCTTCTTAAGGGCGAGCGCCCCGCGGATGATCACCATCCGCCGGGAACCGAGGAACGGTGCGGCGGCAAGCGCGGATTGCAGGTCGCCCCGTTCAACCGTTCCCGCGTCGAGCGAGACGGTGTTCATCCCCGAGCGGTCGTGTTCGAGGCGGAACTTGGCGACGATCTCGTCCAATTTCCGCTTTGAACGGAAGGAGTCGGAACCATACAAGAATAGAATCATGGGTAATGGTTACCACAATTTTTGAAAAAGAAGAACGGCCCCAGGATTGTCCCGGGGCCGTCCGAACTATTGCTTCATGGTAACGCGAAGGAGCTTATTCCCTTTCCGCGCACCGAAGACCGGCGTTCCGTTCTCCATATGCAGCGAAAAGATGTCGTCGTAGGTGCGGATCTTCCGACGCCCCCAATAGAGACTCTCGGTGTTCTGGCAACCGGGCTCGAAGTCGAACACCCAATGCTGGTCGTGTCGATGGGTGCTGAAAAGCAGCTTGCCCCTGTACATGAGCGCAGATGAGATTCCGTCCGTTTCGATGCCCAGCTCGTCGTTGCCCCACATCGCCTTCCGTAAGTGAAAGGTGCGCCCTTGGGCGTAGAAGGGTTTACCGCCTACGATCACTGGGGTTGTTGGATCGTAAACACACTTACTTTCCCACGAACCCCACACCACTCTCGTGCAGTCATAATCGTCGGCTAAATAGAGCGGCCCTCCCGATGTGATAGAGAGTACGCCGATATCTGCGTATGCTTTTCCAGGCGTACCACCAACAACCACACAGGCCTCTCCTCTTCCGTTCTGAATCGAGACCGATGGTTGAAATGGTAGTTTTGCGCCGGAAGCGAGAAGGTCTTCCAGACCCTCCCCCGCTGGTACCCCGCCCGAAGAGTTGCGGGAGCCGCGATTTTTATCGAGCATCGGGTTAGGGGCACATTTGATGCCGCGGTCTGGATACCGCCTATAGTGCTTCAGGGCTGAATAACCGATCTGGGTATTCCCGTGAAACACCCAAAGGTGCCCGGCGTCTTCAGCCCAGGGCAACCCCCCCGCCGAAACAGTAAACAACGGTTTGCCCTCAGAAAAATCCAAATCCGGCACGCGGTCGGAGACAGAAATTTTTTCATGTCCCCACACTACGTAACTTGGGCCGCCCCAACCCCAAACGGAGTAGAGCGGTTTGCCCTCGGCAATTTGCAAGTTGCGAAGGATGCCATCGAAAATCTCGCTCTCTTTGCCCATCCAAACGACTGATGCACGTCGCTTGCCAGAGCCCACCCCATCATAGACGAGCAGGTAGAGCACGCCTTCGGGGTGGAGCGAGATAGCGCCCAGTTTTTTCACGTGGTCATTGGGCATTGACCCAACCTCCACTTCGGTAAAAACCGGCTGGCCGGCATAAGCCCTGCTCGCACCAAGTGCAAACAATACGATCGGTGTTATCGTACGCATTTTTTCTCCTTGTGAGAGACCGGTGTAGCGATTCAAAATCGCCTTAACAGGCGATTAAGAATCGTTAAAATATACACTAAAAACAGTCTTTTGTCAATCCTCGTGTTCGTCCTCGAATTTCTCAAGTTCGCCCCAGCTCCTTCCTATGCGGCACTCGACCACGACCGGTACGCGGAGCGAAATGGCCCCCTCCATCTTCTTTTTGATCGTAGACGCGACCTTTGCGGCGAGCCCTTTTTCGATTTCAAAAACCAATTCGTCGTGCACCTGGAGGAGCATTTTGACCGGCGCGTCGGAGCCGTACCCGTAGTGCTCGCCGATCCAGCGGTGCAGGTCGATCATGGCGAGCTTGATGGCATCGGCGTTCGTCCCCTGGATGGGGGCGTTTATCGCCATGCGTTCGCCCGCGGCGCGCAGGTAGGGGATGTTCGACTTGAGTTCGGGCAGATACCGGCGGCGCCCAAAGAACGTTTCCACGTACCCCTGGGCGGCGGCGAGCGCCTTGGTGTTCGTAAGGTACTCGCGCACGTTCCCAAACGTGAGAAAGTACTTTTCTATGAACGCACGGGCCTCCTCGCGCGGGATGCCGGCGGATTCCGCAAGCGCGTTCGCCCCCATGCCGTAGGCGATGCCAAAGTTTATCGCCTTTGCGGCGTACCGCTGTTCCTTGGTGACCGCGCCGATCGCCACTCCCCACACCTCGGAGGCGGTGCGCGCGTGGATGTCCTCTCCCGAACGGAACGCGTCCGTCATCGTGGGGTCGTTCGCGAGGTGCGCGAGTATGCGCAGCTCGAACTGCGAATAGTCCGCGACGAGGAGCTCGCGGCCGGGCGCGGCGACAAACGCCCGGCGCATCTCGCGGCCGAGCTCGGTACGCACCGGGATGTTTTGCAGGTTGGGTTCCGACGAGGAGAGTCGGCCGGTAGCGGTCACCGCCTGGTTCCAGGTGGTGTGCACCCGCCCCGTATCGGGTCGCACGAGGCGAGGGAGGGCGTCTCCGTAGGTGGAGTGGAGCTTGGCGAGCTCGCGATACTCAAGGATCGCCGGGACGATCGGATGCGCGTCCTTGAGCTTCTCGAGCTCGCCCGCGGCGGTCGAGAGTCGCGCGCCGGTGGCCGTCTTCTTCACCCGCACCTTCTCGTGGATCTTGAGCCGATCGAAGAGCACCTCCGCGAGCTGTTGGGCGGAGTTGACGTTCAGGTCGCCGCCCGCGCGCTTTTGTATCTCCTGCTCGAGCGCCGTAAGGCGCTTCACGAGGGTCGCGTTGAATTTTTTGAGGAACGGCCCGTCGAGCGCGATGCCGTGACGTTCCATGGCGGAGAGCACCGGCGCGAGCGGAAGCTCAAAGCGCGTGAAAATATGCATGAGCCCCTCGTCGGTGAGGCGCCGCTCGAGGAGCGCGGCGAGCTCCCAGACCCCGCGTGCCTCGGCGGCGTGGCGCTCGCCCGCGACGTCGCCCAGGAGAGATGACTGCACCTTGGGAAGTTCGCGGCCGAGCTCGCTAAAGACGAGCGCCTCAAGCTCATGGGCCCGGCTGCCGGGATTGAGCACATAGGAGGCGAGCATCGTGTCGAACGCCACGCCGTTAAGCCGTATGCCGAACGTGCCCAGGATCCCAATGTCGGACTTTGCGTTATGACAGAGCTTGCCGAGCCCTGGATCCTCGAGCGCGTGGCGGAGCTTTTCGAGCACCGCACGCGTCCCGGGGACGGTATAGGCCGCACCTTCCCACGCGAAGGCGATGCCCGTTGCCTTCCCGTCCAGAAAATGGCCGTCGTAGAAGGCGCGTAGGGCGACCTTCTCCTGTTCCCCGAGCTCCTTCGCGAGCGCGACGAGTTGCGCGTCGGTGGAGACGATTTGAACGCCCCCAAGCCCCCTCTTTGACAAAGAGGGGGTGGGGGGAGTTTTGCCGCGGGCCTGGACTGTAGGCGCGGCGGTCTCACCCATGCCGAACGCCTGCTCCACGCGCGGGAGGAGGCTCTTGAAGTCGAGCGCCGAGAGTGCGGCGACGATCTCTTCGCGGTCCGGGGCGCGCACCGCCGCCTCCTCGAGCGAGAAGGGGAAGGGCACGTCACGAACGAGCGGCACGAGCGAGAGCGCCTGGAGCGCGTCCTGCTTGTAGTCGGTGAGTGCCTTACGCTGGCCGGCGGGGATCTTTTTGGCCTTTGCCGAATCCTTCTCGAGCTCGGCGTAGAGATCGGCGAGCGAGCCGAACTCCTTGATGAGCCTTGAGGCGCCCACCTCGCCTATTCCGCGCACCCCGGGGATGTTGTCGGACGGATCACCTCGGAGCGCCTTGTAGTCCACGAGCTGTGTGGGCGCGAGGCCGAACCGTTCGCGCACCTTCTCCTCATCGTAGCGGATCGTCTCCTTGATGCCGCGTCCGGGGGTGAGCACGACCGTGCCCGGACCCACGAGCTGGAGCGTGTCCTGGTCGCCCGTGAGGATTACCCGCAGAAGTCCCTTCACCTGCTTGGTTTTCTCGCAGAGGGTCGCGATAACATCGTCGGCCTCGAACCCGTCCTTGGCGAGCACGGGGATGTGGAGCGTGGCGAGGAGTCCCTCCACCACCGGAATCTGGTCGTAGAGGTCCTGCGGCTTTTCGGCTCGGGTGGCCTTATACGCTTCGTATGCCTGGTGGCGGAACGTAGGCGCGGCGCGATCGAAGGCGACGGCGATGTAGCGCGGGCGTACCTCCTGCATAGTCTTAATGAGGATGGAGAGGAACCCGTAGGCGGCGTTCACCACCCGGCCGTCCTTGGTCTGAAGCGGCGGGATGGCGTGGAACGCGCGGTGGATGAGCGCGAGCGCATCCACGATGAGGAGCACCGGGGCGGAAGACGGCGGCATGCCCCCATCCTACCCACCGGCCGTTGACAGCGCTAGCTCGCCAATACGTAAAAACGTGCGTAGCATATATCTCTCAACCTTTTTTGTTTTTTACGGAAAAATGGAACTACTCATCGCGCTCGCGGTCGCGTTCACCGTCTGGGGCCTCACCGTCGTGGGCCTCATCACCCTCCTCTACCTTGAAAAGATCCCGTCGGAGGCACCTAACATGGTGTTCTACTTCATCCTGCAGGCCGCGGTGCCCATGACGATCTTCTGGTGGCTCACCCAGCACCAGGTCGCCGCGTAGCCCCGTGAGTGTATGAAAAAGCCCGGAAGGCATCGACCTTCCGGGCTGTTGCGTCACCCTTCCCGCCGCGGCGGGTGCCGGTAACCGTCTGGCGCCTCGGGATCGTGTCCCGCGGCCAATCGTGTTCCGGCACCCGCCGAGCGAGCCACCATGGTCAGCACACGCCCCCAACGCCCCCCCTCTGACCACCCCCGCTCCTTCCGCCTACCGACGCCGTTCCCCCTTCGGCAAGTCCACGCCGCGGACGAGCAACCGCTCGCCGATGCTCGCGTTCAAAGGAATGTTCGGCTCGGGGACGAACAGCTCCGATTCGTCCTGGTGGTCGGACTCCTTCGCGGCCGCTTCGGGTACTGCGCGCGCGCGCCGGCGAATGATGGGTCCGGTTCCGTCGTGTTCGTCCTCGTGATCTACGTACATGGTCCCTCCTATGCTCTCTCGGTTGTCGTTTCACGAAAAACAAAAACCGCTTGCGCGGGTTCCGTCGTGTGGACGGGTTATGTGGAACAAAGAACGTCTCTCCTAGTCACAAGGATAGCATGTCGGCGCGCGGTGTCAAGGAGACGCAAAACGCCCTCCCCGCAGAGGGGGGGCGTTTGGAGGCCGTGGCCGGAATTGAACCGGCGCATAGGGGTTTTGCAGACCCCCGCCTTACCACTTGGCTACACGGCCGCAGCTCAAGTGTATACGGTCGTTAGAGGATTTCAATGGTGAGCCGGCGCTTGCCGAACTCAAGGGCCTCACCGCGCGTCTCCATCCAGACGTCAACCTTCTCGTCGTGGCGCGGGTGCATGCGGTCGGTGACCGTGAACACCTTGTCCCCGTACATCTCGGGGATGCGGACGCGGGTGCCAAAGCGGAGCCAGTTGGCCGCCACGATCCCGTCACGGACGCGGGTGCCGTTCGCCGTGATGAACGGCGTGTCGTCGGTCTGGTCCGGGGTCGAGGAATAGGCGGTCACCGTACGGACCGTGGTCCACCGCGCCTCCTTCTGCTTGGACGGGATAAGCGCCCCGCCGTAATGGGGGATGGTTTCCGCCGTCTTCACCAGAAGGGGGGCGGAAGGCGCGTTCCAGATGCCCGTGAGCTTGGCCGCCTCGACCGGGGCCGGATTCACGAGGAAGCAGACCGCAAGGGCGATATACGCGATTTTTAGCGTGATTTCCAGCATAAATTAAAGCCGCCAAACGAATTTGGCGGAGCCAATGTATACCATAAAATGGCCGTTTTGTCAATGGTCCGCGGGCGGGCTACACTAAGGAAAAATGCCCAAAGACCATAACCTCTACGTCCGCTGGAGCGAGCACATGCGCGTGTTCCGCGGGAAGAGGAAGAAACTTAAGAAGGTATTGACCGGCGTGCTCGCGGCCGGGTTTTTGCTTGCGGGCGTCCTTGCGGTCGCCGGTACCATCTTTTTCGCGACCACCATCAAGAACCTCCCCGACCCCAACAACCTCATCACCCGCCAGGTGGAGCAGTCCACCAAAATCTTCGACCGCACCGGCGAGCACCTCCTCTATGAGTTCCACCGAACCGAGAAACGTACCGAGGTGGAGCTCGACGAGATCGCCGACTACGCGAAGTGGGCGATCATCGCCGTGGAGGACCGCGACTTCTACACCCACAAGGGGATCAAGATACGGAGCTTCATCCGCGCGATCGTCTCGAGCGCCTTTGGGGGGAGCCGGTTGGGCGGCACCTCGACCCTCACCCAGCAGCTCGTGAAGAACGCCATCCTCACGAGCGAGCGCTCCATCACCCGCAAGCTCAAGGAAATCATCCTCTCAACCGAGATCGAGCGGCGCTTCACCAAGGATCAGATCCTGAAGCTCTACTTTAACGAAATCCCGTACGGCTCCACCTCCTACGGGATAGAGGCCGCGAGCCAGACGTTTTACGGAAAGCGCGCCAAGGAACTCGACCTCCCCGAGTCCGCGCTCCTTGCGGCGATCCCCCGGGGGCCCACCTACTACTCGCCATACGGCTCGCACCGCGAGGAGCTCCTCGACCGCTGGCGCTTTATCTTGGATCAGATGTCCGAACAGGGATACGTGACCGCCGAGGAGGCGGCCACGGCCAAGGAGGTGGACATCCTCGGGCGGGTACAGCCCAAACGCGAACCGATCGAGGCGCCGCACTTCGTCTTCTATGTGCGGGAGGAGCTCGCCGAGCGCTATGGGGAGCGCCAGGTGGAGACCGGGGGGCTCCGGGTGATCACCTCGCTCGACTACGACAAACAAAAAATCGCGGAGCGGGCGGTGGACGACGGCATCCCCGCGATCGAGAAGGTGGGCGGCACCAACGCCGCGCTCGTCTCGCTCGATCCGAACACCGGCGAGATCCTCGCGATGGTCGGCTCGCGCGATTACTTTAACGTCGAGCACGATGGCGCGGTGAACGTCACGGTACGGCCGCGCCAGCCCGGCTCCTCTTTTAAACCGATCGTCTACCTCGCCTCGTTCATGAAGGGGTTCACCCCCGAGACCGTGCTCTACGACGTGCCCACGGTGTTTCCCACCACCCAGGGGCCGTATGAGCCGCACAACTACAGCGGTCGTACATACGGCCCGCTCACCGCGCGGCGCGCGCTCGGCGGATCGCTGAACATCCCGGCGGTGAAGATGATATACCTTGTCGGCATCGATCGCGTGCTCGACCTTGCGGACGCGCTCGGGTACACCACGCTCCGCGACCGTTCGCGGTTCGGCCTCTCGCTCGTGCTTGGCGGGGGGGAGGTGAAGCTCTTGGAGCACGCCGCCGCCTACGGGGTGTTTGCCACGGAGGGGGTCAAGCACCCCACCGTCTCGATCCTCAAGGTGGAGGACGCAAAGGGTACTGTGCTCGAGGAGTGGAAGAGGGGTGAGGGCGACCGCGCGGTGGACGTAGAAATGGCGCGCACCATCACGAACGTCATCTCGGATAACGACGCGCGCGCCTGGGCATTCGGCGAACGGAACCTGCTCACCCTGGGCGACCGTCCGGTGGCCGCGAAGACCGGCACCACCAACGATTTTCGAGACGGGTGGTGTATGGGGTACACCCCCCAGCTCGTCGCCGGGGTATGGACGGGGAATAACGACAACACCGCCATGGTACGCGGCGCCGACGGGAGCCGGATCGCCGCGCCCATCTGGAACCAGTTCATGCGCGAGGCGCTCGCAGGCGCTCCGGTGGTGGCGTTCACCCCGCCCGAACCGGTCACTACCGAGAAGGGGATCCTGAACGGCCAGACCATGCCCGAGGTGAAGGTGACGATCGACCGCATCACCGGGAAGCTCGCCACCGATTTCACCCCGCCCTCAACCCGCGAGGAGCGCACCTACCGCGAGGTGCACGACACGCTCCACTACGTGGACAAGGACGACCCGCGCGGTCCGGTGCCCGAGGATCCGGGGGCCGATCCGATGTACGCGGTGTGGGAGGAGGCGGTGCAGAAGTGGGCCGCCGAACAGGAGATTTTCGCCGCCACGCCGCCCACCGAGTACGACGATCTCCACCGGCCGGAATACCGGCCGACCGTGGGCTGGCTCTCGCCCACCGAGAGCGGCTCGCTCGCGACGAGGGCGGTGACGCTCGAGGCCCATGCGGCCGCCCCGCGCGGGATCTCCCGCGTGGAGTTTGCCGTCGACGGACGGTATCTGGGCCGCGCCAACTTTCCCCCGTACCGTCTCACGGTCACCCTGCCGGGATCGCTCGAGCGCGGATTCCATACCTTTACGGCGACCGCCTTTGATGACATCGACTCGAGCGCTGAAGCCGCGATCACGGTGAACGTCGCGGTCGAGGCCGCGGGCGCCACGCTCCGCTGGGAGAGCCCGGCGAACGGCGCGGCGCTCGCCGCCTTCCCCGTCCCGCTCGTCGTGTCCGTCCAGGCGCCGGACGTCTCCGGGGTCACCTTCCGCTACCGGCGAGACGGGGGGGCGGTCATCACCGTCGGGAGCGTGGCCCCCGTCGCCGGCCGGGCAGAGCTCGTCTGGGGGGCGAAGCCCGAGCCCGGAAGCTACTCGCTCTGGGCAGAGGCGGTCCACGGTGACGGGACCTCTGAACCGGGCGACGCGATACCCGTGCTTATCCAATAAGCGTACCGCTCCCATGCGCCGTGGCCCGGAATTCGAGTCCCAATTTTACACAGGGAGGATGGCCGAGGCCGACCTCCTGGGTGAGGTGAGGATCTCGATGCCGGAATATATCGCGGCGTTCCGAAAAAGATCCGCCGAGGGCGGGTATGTGAAGTACGCCGACGCGATCGAACTCGCCAAACGGTTCCAGCCCGCCGACCCGACCAATCCGGACAAGGATTTCGCGCGGGAGCTGCGAATGGCGATCGCCGACAGGCTCATCGCAGACGGGGTCATCACCGAAGCGGAGCGCGACCGGGTAAAGTATTTTACCGCGGTAAAAACGCCGCTCGACATACTCCACGGCGTAGACGCGTTCGTAGAGCTCGATCGGCCGAACGGCCGGCCCGAGCGGGTCACCCTCGACCTCTCCTTGAGGGACGAGAAAGTCGTGGGGAAGGCGGATCTCGTCGTCCGCGCACAGGACATCCCCGACGACCCGGAGAACGAATCGTATCTCCCGAGCATCGGGACCTACGCCGAACGGATCGCGCGCCGACTGGAGGAAGAGGCGGGCCGGACGAAACCCGGCCGTGCCTCCGGGTTGACCGGCGGGCCCAGGCGTGATACACGTTATGGTCAACGAAAGGAGGGTGCGTTGAAGAAAACAGGAAAGACCCCGCCCCGCTGTCTCGGTTGCGGGAAAAGCGGCGGGGATGATCAGACGTTCGTTTGCAAAGGTTGCGCATCGGCGAAAGACCCTCTTCTCGTGTGCCGCGGCTGTGGCGCGCGCCACCGGCTCGAACCGGGCGATGAGGTGCTCATCATGCTCCAGAAAGAGTACCATCCGCTCCAGATCGGGCCGGGGTTCGTCATCAGGGCGAGCGCGTGCGTGCTCTGCGCCCGAGACGACGAGTTTGAGGCGGTCTTCCACCTCTTCCGCGCCCGCCCGGAGCTCGTCAACTGACCCCGACTTCTTCGTGAAGCCGGGGTCGTTTCCTACCATGCAAGAATTGACCCGGGACTATTTTTATGCTAGAGTAGTGCGTTGCTGCGGTAATCCTGGTCGAGGCTTTTGAGGAAGGGGGAACGCATGCGACTCATCATTGTCACGCTCATTACGCTCTTGCGGCTTCCGCTCGCCGTGGCGAGCACCTGGCTCTTCATCCACAACGAGTGGCTCTGGAGCTATCTCTGCTTCATGTCCTGTGTTGCGACCGACGTGGTCGACGGGAAGCTGGCCCGGCGCTGGAACGTGGTCACGCAGTTCGGCGAGCAGGCCGATCTCTTCTCGGACATAGCGATGTTCTATGTCTATGTGCCGGGCGCGCTCTACTGTGCGGGACGCTTCATCGTGGCGCTCCCGCCACAGACCCGAACGGGAATCCTCGTGCTCATGGGAATGGGCGTGGTCGGTCTTGCGGCCATTATCACGAGGGTGGCGATCTCGCGCGAGCTCCGCCGGTGGTACATAGAAAAAGGGAGCTTCTGGGTGGGGACCTCCTCTGTGGCGCTCGTCGGTTTGTGGGTTTCGCTCAACCTTGGATGGTGGGCCGCCAGCATCCTCGTCGGGTATGGCGCAGTTGCCATCCTTACCAATCTCGAAAAAATAAAAAAGTTCCTCTAGGGGAACCGGGGACGCACCGACGGGTGCGTCTTTTTTATGCAAACACCTTGGTGGCGATCCAAAGGTACGAGATCGCCGAGAGAGCGATGAACGCGGCCGCGCCCGAGACGGTGATCGCGGCGTCGGTGAGCTGTCGCCCCATCTTGTACTGGTCGGCGAGGACGAACGCGGTGACCGCCACCGAGACCGCGCCCATGGCGGTGCCGACTGCGAGCGGAAGACCGGTGATCCCGATGAGCTTTAATATTGCGAAGGTGACGATGCCGGTGATGAACACCTTGCCCGCACCGAGCGCCACAGCCTGTTTTAAGTTTACCTGCGCGCGCCTAAGGCCGTAGTCGAACGCCCCGAGCGCGAGGAGCGCGGTGGGGCCGGCGGATCCGGCGAGTACGTCCACGGTCTTCATGATGAAGCCGGGGAGCGCGAGGCCGGTGAATCCAACCGCAAGTCCGGCGATCACCGTATAGACGAACGGGAGACCGATGACCTCACGGATGAAACTGCGTTCGCTCGGGAGCCTGCCGTACCGTCGCAACGTAGCGAGCGAGAAGAACAGGGTGACCACCACAAGCGAGACGGAGACGAGGGAGGCGAGCGGGACCGCCTCCGGCCCGAAGGTGTTCGCGACGAACGGAAGCCCGAGGTAGGCGGTGGAACCGAAGGTGAGGATCATGGGCGCGACCGCCTTCACCTCCTGCGAGGTTCTGGTGGTCACCGTCGCTATCCTGATGACGAGGAACACGAGCGCGTGCGCCGCGAGCGTGCCCACAATGAGGAGGACCGGCCCGCGTGTGAGCCGCGCGCCGATCCCTGAAACCGACAGGCTCTGGAATATGAGCGCCGGGAGCGCAATGTAGTAGGCGTATGAGTTGAGAACTTTTACCGCGCCTGGGCCCCAAATCCCCACGCGACGGCAGAGCCAACCCGCCCCCACGATCCCGAAGGTGGGGATGATGGACGAAAGGAGCTGGGCGAACTGGGCCACACCTTCCGCCTATTGCTTAATGGGCATGACGATATAGAGGAGTCCGGCGGCGTTGTCGTCCGGCCGCATGACCACCGGGGAGCTGCCGTCCACCAGCTGGAGCGAGACCCGGTCGCTCACGATGGCGCCAAGCCCGTCCAGAAGATACCGGTGGTTTAACGTTACCGTCGCGTCGCTCCCCGTGACGGTGCAGGGGACCTCTACGGTCTGCTCGCCCGTCTGGGCATCGCGCCCCACCACGGTGATCCCCTTGTTTCCCGAATTAATTCGTAGCTGCACATCGTAGAGGCCGGTGCGGGTAAAGAGGCCGGCGGATCGGACCGCTCGGGTGAGCGCCCCGCGCTCGACCAACACCGACGTCGCGGCGCTCTCGGGGATTATCTGGCGGTAGTCGGGGTAGCGTCCCTCTATCAGGCGGGAGGTGAGGCCGGCGGCACCCACCGTGAAACCGATCTGGTTCTCGCCCACCGCGACCTCCACCGGTTCGTCGGCGCTTGGGGCGAGCCCAAGGACCCGGAGGAGCTCGTGTGCGGTGCGGGCGGGCACGATCACCTCGTGTTGCTTGCCGCCCTCTCCCTGCGCGGGCACCTGCCGCTCCGAGAGTCGGTAACTGTCGGTGGCGGCGAGCGTAAGCGTGCCGGCACCGTTCCAGTTGAAGAGAACCCCGGAGATTTCCGGCCGTGTCTCTGACGCCGAGGCGGCGAACACCACCTGTTGGAGCGCCTCACGGAGCGCGCGTGCGGGGACGGTGAAGCCGATCACCTTGTTGACCGCCGGGATGAGAGGAAATTCGCTCGACGCGATCCCGCGGAGCTGGGTCCTCACGTTCTTTGAGGCGATGGTGAGCTGGCCCTCGCTCACCGCACACTCCACATGGTCGTTGGGGAGGAGGGTGACAAAATCGGAAAAAAGCTTCGCAGGCACCGTGAACTCACCCTCGGCATCCACCTTGCCGCGCACCACCGACGAAACCGCGAGTTCCAGATTGGTGGTCTGGAGTTTGATCGCTTTACCCTCGATCTTCACGAGCACGTGCGACAGGATGGGGAGCGTGACCGACTTATTCGCGAGGTGACCGACGATGGAAAGTCCGTGCGACAGGTTTTCTTGCGTACAGGTAAATTTCATAGTGGTACTAGTAGGGTCTGTGGAAAACGGGGATACGGCCTTGTTGTGCGTCAACATCGGTGGAAAGGGTGCGGATCATTTTTGGGGAAGGAATGTGGGGAACGGGAGAGGTGATGAAGTTGGGTGGAAAAGTTGTGAGCAAGCGGCGAAAGAATCCACGATCGTTCCGGTATCCACACACACCTTATGAACACGGCTACGCCGCGTAGATCTTCTCACGGAGCGACTCAAGGTCTTGCTTGAGCTTGAGGTCCTCCTCCTTTTCCCGGTTTACCTTGTCGTAGGCGTGCATCGCGGTGGTGTGGTCACGGCCGCCGACCTCCATCCCGATCGCTGGGTAGGAGGCCTTGAGTTCTTCGCGGAGGAGGAACATGGCGATCTGTCGGGGGTGTGCGAGCCGTTTTTCGCGTGACGCCCCAAGAAGCTCCACCATGGGGACGTCGAAGTACTCGGCGACCACCGCAAGCACCTGTTTGGCGGTGGTGGAGCGCTTGCCTGCGGCCGGGCTAAAGCTCTGTAGGATCTGTTTGGTGAACTCCGGGGTCGGGGCGATGTTCCGGAGCTGGCAGTTGGCGATGATTTTGAGGAGCGCCCCCTCGAGCTCGCGGACGTTCTGGGTGATCGCCGATGCCACGACGCTTAAAATCTCCCGCGAGAGCGCGAAGTTCTTTTCGCGACACTTCGCCTCAAGAATGGCGACACGCGTCTCAAGGTCCGGCTGACCGATGTCGGTGGTAAGGCCCCACTCGAGCCGAGAGAGGAGCCGCTCTTCGGCAAGAATCGCCTTTGGGGGGCGGTCGGAGGAGAGCACTATCTGCTTATTGGACTGGTGGAGGTGGTTGAAGGTGTTGAAGAACTCCTCCTGGGTCTCTTTTTTCCCCGCGATGAACTGAATGTCGTCGACCATGAGCAAATCGACGTTCCGGTACCGATCCTTGAATTCGCGCGTCTGGCCGCCCCGCACCGCGTTTATGAAATCGTTGGTGAACTTCTCGCACGAGACGTACAGGATGCGGGTCGCGGGCGACTTTTCAAGCATCGCATGGCCGATCGCATGGAGGAGGTGGGTCTTCCCAAGCCCCACGCCGCCATAGATGAAGAGCGGGTTATACACCTCGCCGGGCCGTTCGACGATCGCCTTTGCCGCGGCGTGCGCCATTTCGTTCTGCTTGCCCACGACAAAGCTTCCAAAGGTGTATTTGGGATTCAGACCGAACGAGTTCACCTCCCCGGCGGACGGTTTGGCGGGGGCCGCGGTGAAGGAATCGGCGACGCGGTTAGTGTCCGCGACCGGGAGCGCCCCCACCGGACGTGCGTCCACGAGATAGGTGACGGCGCGGATCACGCCGGAAGAGGCGTGGGAGAGCGCCTTCAGAATCGCGGTGTGGTATTTCTTCTCGAACCAGGTCTTCGTGAACGTATTGGGAACGGCGACGGTCGCCATATCCCCGTCAAAGGAGGTGAGGCCCGTGTTCTTGAACCAGGTGGTGAAATTCGCCTTTGAAAGGGCGAGTTCCAGTTCACCGAGCGCGGCCTGCCAAACCTCCTGTTGGTTCATAGGGACGGTCGAAAACGATAAAGTTACCCATCGTACTCTTATCCACAGGACTGTTCAATCCTCATACCAGTTGATAAGGTGTGGAAGAACTGTGAATTTAGAGCCAAAAGCATGCCCAAGAGAACGTACCAGCCGAAGAAGCGCAAACACAAGAAGGTGCACGGATTCCGTGCACGGATGCGATCGGTGGGTGGGCGTAAAACTCTCGCCCGCCGCCGTGGCAAGGGCCGTCGCCGCCTGACCGTTTCCGGTTAAAATCCTCTATATATAGCCATTTTTTTGGCTATGCTCAAGAGGCCGAACCGTCTCTCAAATGAAAAGGATGTTACGCGCGTCCTTCGCAAGGGACGCGCGGTGTTTACTAACCTACTCGGGGTAAAGGCGCTCCCTGGGGAGCGGGGCGCACGTGCCACCGTGGTGGTCGGGACAAAGGTGCATAAGCGCTCAACCAAGCGGAATATTGTGAAGCGAAGGATCCGGGAAGCGTTCAGGAAGTTGATGCCAGGGCTCAAGGGTCCCGCAGACATCGTCATATTGGCCCAGCCAGAGGCGGTCGGACGTCCGCAAAAGGACCTCGCCGCCGCGCTCACCTACGCGCTCCGCACGCTTGGTCTCCTATGAAGCGTGCCGCGCTTGCGATCATACGGGCCTACCAGAGAACGATTTCGCCGGATCACGGGTATGGCCGTGCAATCTTTCGACACGCAGGCTGCAGATTCTATCCCTCCTGTAGCGCGTATGCGCACGAGGCGATACTGAAGTATGGGGTGGTGAGGGGCGGCGCGCTCGCCGCTCTCCGGGTTTGCCGGTGCAACCCGTGGTCCCGTGGCGGGAACGACCCGGTCCGATAGCCGGGCGCATCCGGTGATGAACTATTTTGCCTACGGTTACAACATGGGTGCGCGCGAGATGAGTCCGCTCCTCTCCCGTAGATCGCGTCGTCTCCCCGCGTGGCTCAAGGGGCATGCGCTTGTGTTTGATAACCAATCGCTCACCGACCGCAGGATAGGTTTTGCGAACGTGCGGAAACGTAATGGGGCAGTGGTGCACGGGGTGCTCTACACTGACCTCTCCGAACGCGCGTTCCGCTCACTCGACCGCAACGAGGACGTGCCACGCTCATACATACAGAAGGTCCTCGCCGTAGAGACCGATGAGGGTCCCGTGCGCGCGGCCGTGTATGTTGGCAATCCGGCGCGCCGCCGTGCAGGGTTGCGTCCATCACGGCATTATCTGGACCGATTGCTTAAGGGCAGGGATCTTCTCCCCGCCCCGTATAGTAAAAAAATACGGTCCGTGCGGACCGCCCCTCCTCGCCCCCCTACGGCATGAGCGCGGGGAAGGCGGTGACCCCGGCCCACATGAGGAACCCGAGGAGGTGGTGTACGACGAGGAGCTCGAACCAGACCCACGGCCCCTCCTTGCGTCCAAAGAGGCCGAGCCGGAAGACGGGGAAGATGACGAGGCCGACGAGCAGGTAAAAGCCGGTGGCGTAGGTGAGGAGCCCGCCCAGGCGGTACGGCCGCACATACCCGAATTGGGTGAGGAGGAAGTAGAGCGCGCCGAAGAGCGCGGCCATGAGGAGGTGGATGAGGAACCCGAGCCAGAACACCTCGCGCGGGTTCAGCTTGTACCCCCAGACGTTCTTGATGTCGACGAAAAGTGGGACGTCCTTGGGCGGCCGGCCGAGCTCCGCGACGATCGCGGGGAGCGCGATCACGAATGATGCGGCGAGCGAAAGGAAGAGCGCATCGACAAGCGGCATGGTCAGGAGACGATCGTTTTCTTAAGGAATTCTACCACTTTCCGGTTCCGGAGCACCACGCGGACGCGGTCGGCATAGTCCTCGGCTCGGATGCGCGCCTGCGTGTCCGGGTCGTCGGCGTACAGACTCATCTCGCGCTCCACCTCGGCGGAAACTTCATGGTCCTCGGCCTCTATCCCTTTGGATACGGCGACGGCCCGCACGACGAGCGCCACCCGTATCCTTTGGATCGCCTGGGGGACAAAATCGAGCTTCAATTGGTTTTCGGACTTCTTCGCCTCTGCAAGGTACTGCGCCCAGTCCATGCCGCGACGGGTGATGCCGTCGCGGAGCTCGGCGATCATACGCCCCACCTCCTCGTTCACGAGGAGGTCCGGGAGGTCGCCGAAGCGCGAGCACCTCACGATCTCCTCGAGCATCGCAATCTCCTGGCGCTGGTTCTCCTTGTTCTCTGCGTCCTCGAGGAGGTTCTTGCGGAGCAGGGCATCCAGATCCTGCATCGTTTTCTGTCCGAGGGACGCCGCGAACGAGTCGTTCGCTTCAGGAAGCGTGCGCTCGTAGACCTCCCGTACGGTCACGCTGAAATCAACCGGCTTTCCGGCGACGTTCTTTTGATAGTGCTCCTTGGGGAAGGTGAGCGTGAACGATTTGGTGTCGCCCTTCTTCAAACCAAGGAGCGCGTCGGCAAGCCCGGGGATGTAGTAGGGCTCATCGAGAAAGACGTGGTGGCCGCGCGTTTGCCCGCCCTCGATCGGCACCCCATTCTGCTTCATGTCCATGTCAATGGTCACCTTGTCGTGCCCCGTGGCGGTACGGGCGACCGCCGTTTCGGTGGCGCGCATCGCGCGCAGGTCCTTTATCGCGCGCGCCACGTCCTCCTCCGCGACCGCCACCTTCTTGGCCGCGACCTTGATGGTCGTAAGGTCGCAGAGCGTTACCTCGGGGAGCACCGAGACGGTCGCGGTGTAGATGAACGGGTTCCCCGGCGCCATTTTCTTCACCCCGATGGACGGCGAACCCATGGAGAGCACCTGCTCCTGGGCGAGCGCCTTGGGGAAGGTGCCGCGCACCGCCTCCTCGGCCGCGGCCTCCATGACCGGCATGTCGCCGAATTTCTTCATGACGACCTCGAGCGGCGCTTTGCCCGGACGGAATCCCTCGATCGGCTTTTCGGTAGTGAGGCGGTTCGCCCCCCGCTCGAGGTACGGCTTCATCTCATCGGGCGAAAGCTCGATGGTGAGTTCCAGTTCGGACTTGGCCAATTTTTTCTGCGAAATCTGCATAGTGTCCGCCCACCATAACGTGTTCATATCCTGTGGTCAACGCTGTGGGTGGACTGTGGGGAGAGTATTGATAAGGCGGCTACCTTGGGGGAAATGGTGTGGAAAGCATGGGTACGACGATTGACCGTCTGCAGAAATTGTGCTAAAGACTAGGGTTCCGGTTCTGGTGATGGCTTTTTCACAAGGAGCACTGGGGATGAGAAACAAGCAACGTGATTACCACCGCCGTCGTCGCATGCGATTACCGCTGGTCCGAGCCCTTTATGACGTCGGGCTGTCGAATGGCGACATCGCAATAGCGCTTGGGGCAAGCCCCCCCACTATCCGCAACGACATAAAGGCGTCTGGGTTCGCCCCCCGCCGTGCGGGCCAACCCTTCCCGGTCGCCTTTAAGCTCTACGCTGAGCTCCGCGGCAAGGCACAGGATAATCTCGATCAGACCGAGTTACGCATACTTGCGGCCCTGCACGACTGGCTTGATATCGGAGCGATCATGCTTGCCGATCATGCGCTCGCCTCCTGCGAGGATGAGCTCGTGCGCCCCACGGCGCCTGCGGGCGAACAGGGCCACATGCAACTGGTCCGCGACGTATGCGGAGTCCGTTACTTCGTGACAGAGGACACACTCACAGCGGGCGATTACATGACTGCGGTCGCCCGTGGCGAACGACCGCCACCGCAAGAGACGAGAGAAGTCGTGGCGCAAATCGCGCGGATGCACGCAGACCTGTTTCGGAGGGACGTCGCCGTGCCTTGGCCGCAGGATGGCGCAGCGAGGGTCGAGAAGGCTCTTGCGGCGCTCAAATCGCGCGAAGAGGAGGTGGTCCGAAAGGTGTACGGTATTGGAGGTATGGCAGTACCCCTCCGGGAGCTTGCCCAACGGTTGTCTGTCTCGCGCTCTCGCGTGGACCAGATCGTAAACAACAGTCTCAGGAAGCTCCGACACTCACGAATACGCATGCTTCGTCCGCTCATAATGACGCTCGATGAGTGCAAGAAGGTTGTAGCGGCTGACGAGCTCGAGAGACAACGCGTGGAATTGATGCCGCCAGACGCACGCCCGAAATCGGATTTATTCCGTATCCTCTGGAAGCCGACCGAGGAGCTTAATCTGTCTGCTCGTTCGGCTAACTGTCTCTCTAACAGCGGAATACGTTATGTCGGGGAGTTGGTTCAGAAGACCGAGGACGAGCTCAGGCGAACCTGGAACCTTGGGCGTAAATCCCTCAACGAGATCAAGCGCGTACTCGCGGAGATGGGACTCGTGCTCGGCATTAAAATCGACGGTTGGCCGGACGGTGATCTGCCGCCGGACGCTAGATAAATGCACGACCGAAAAAGCGGCTCTGGGCCGAGACCCGAGCCGCTTATCTTTTTTCAGGATACGAGATGCTTCGCGTCCTTGCGACGACAATTACTTCACGAGGAGCGCGACCAAGAGGAGCGCCACGATGTTCAATATCTTGATCATCGGGTTGATCGCCGGGCCGGCGGTGTCCTTATACGGGTCGCCTACGGTGTCGCCGGTAACCGCGGCCTGGTGCGCGGGCGATCCCTTGCCGCCGTAGTTGCCGGCCTCTATGTACTTTTTGGCGTTATCCCACGCGGCGCCGCCGGTGGTCATCGAGATCGCCACGAAGACCCCGGTGATGATGGAGCCGATGAGGAGTCCTCCGAGCGCAACCCGGCCGAAGATGAGGCCGACCACGATGGGGACCGCAACTGGGATGAGCGCCGGCACCACCATCTGTTCGAGCGCGCCCTTGGTCACCACGTCCACGCAGCGGGCGTAGTCGGGCTTGGCAGAGCCGTCCATGATTCCGGGGATCTCCTTGAACTGTCGGCGCACCTCCTCGACCACGCGGCCGGCCGTCCTGCCGACGGCCTCCATCGCACGGGCACCGAAGAGGTAGGGGAGGAGCCCGCCTATGAAGAGCCCGATGATGACGAAGGGGTCTTCGAGCGAGAAGCGCACCGTCTCGCCGCGCGCGGCGAACTCTTGCGTGTAGGAGGCGAAGAGCACGAGCGAGGCGAGCGCCGCGGAACCTATCGCGTAGCCCTTGGTGACCGCTTTGGTGGTGTTCCCCACAGCGTCCAAGGGATCCGTGACCGCGCGCACCTCCTCGGGCATGCCGGACATCTCGGCGATCCCGCCCGCGTTATCGGTGATGGGGCCGTAGGCGTCGATCGCCACGACGATCCCCGTCATCGAGAGCATGGCGACCGCCGCGACCGCGATCCCGTAGAGACCGGCCAGCTGGTAGGCGGTGAGGATGGCCGCTACGATCACGATGATCGGCCACGCGGTGGACTTCATGGAGACGGCGAGCCCCTGGATGATGTTGGTGCCGTGCCCGGTGGTGGAGGCCCTGGCGATCGATTTGACCGGGGTGAACTTGGTCGAGGTGTAGAAATCGGTGATCACCACGATGAGGCCGGTGACCGCAAGGCCGATGGCGGCGGCCCAGAAGATGGAGAGCGGGTCGACGCCGAGGTCGGTGAGGTAGCGCGGGATGATCACCCAGAACGCGAGAAGCGCAAGCAGGCCCGAAGCGGCGAGTCCCTTATAGAGCGCCCCCATGATGTTCTTGCCGCCCGCACCGAGCCGGATTGCGAAGGAGCCGGCGATGGAGGCGAGGATGGCAACCCCGCCCAACACCAACGGGAAGGTGATCGCGCGCGCGTTCCCGGGGAACGCGAGGTCGGCAAGAATCATGGCGGCGATCGCGGTTACCGCGTACGTCTCGAAGAGGTCGGCGGCCATTCCGGCGTCGTCCCCGACCATGTCGCCGACCTGGTCAGCGATGACCGCGGGGTTCCGGGGGTCATCCTCCGGGATCCCCTTTTCCACCTTCCCGACGAGGTCCGCGCCGACATCGGCGGCTTTGGTGAAGATGCCGCCGCCCAAGCGCGCGAACACCGAGATGAGCGAACCGCCGAAGGCGAGGCCCACGAGTGCCGGGAGGTCGCGAGTGATGGCGTAGTAGCCGGCCACCCCGATGATGGAGAGGCCCACGACCAGCATGCCGGTCACCGTCCCGCCCCGCACCGCCGTCTCGAGCGCCTTGGCGAGGCCCTGCTTGGCGGATTCCGCGGTGCGCACGTTCGCTTTGGTCGAGACGAGCATCCCGATGTAGCCGGCGAGCCCCGAGAGGACGGCGCCTATCGCAAACCCGACCGCCACTTTCCATTTCAGGGTGAGGAGCAGGATGATGAAGACAGCGGCGCCGATCACCCCGACGGTGCGCGACTGGCGGTTCAGGTATGCCTTCGCGCCCTCCTCGATCGCGAGCGCGATCCCCTTGGCCTTGCCCTCCGGCACCGGGATCTTCAATATGAGCCGGATGAGCAGGATGCCGTAGGCCACGGCGGCTGCGCCGGTGAGTAACGCGAAGAGGACGCTCCACTGCATACTGATGACGATCTGGTTATGGGTGAAAAATAAAAGACGACGCTGCGTCCGAACATTGATATGGTAGGGAAAAGGGGGTGCGCGGTCAATTCCCGCACGCCCCCCGGACCGTTGACTTTTTGGCCTTTGTGTGGTAGATTCCTCGTCCTGCGCGTTTGTTCCGGAAGCGTGAATAAACCTCATCGTTAAGCCAAAATCTGTCTATTAAGCTCAACAACCTGTTCGTCAGGTTCCTGGTGCTCTTCGTGCGTGGGGTGATGGCCGTTAAGGGGCTCCTCACCCGTTTTGTTTTAGTGCTCCGCCACGCCCTGCTCTTAGCCGGCCGTGTGGTGCTCCTCCCCGTGCTCGTGCGCGGCTATCGTCTCGCGCTCCGGCTCCGCCGCGCCCTCCTGCCGGCGGAGCGGCAGTTCATGCTCGCGGTGACCCACCGCGGCTTGCTGCACGCCGCGGTCATCGGTATCGCGCTCACCACCGCCGGGGGCAACCTCTACGCCCAAGGCCGGAACACCGTCTCGAATGGCGAGGGCTCCATCCTCTACCAGTTCCTCTCGGGAGAGGACGAGGTGATCGAAGAGTCGGGCCCGCCGCGCCTTCTTGAGGAGCGGTACGCGTTCGATTCGTTGGACGTCGCGCCCGAGGGCCCGGTGGACTACTTCTCCGAGGCGGACCTCGCCGAGCAGGGGTCTGATACGCTCACCGAGCTCGGCGCGCTCATGCCCGAGACGGTCGCCGGTTCCGAGGTGGTACACCGTACGGTGACCGAGGAGTACGTGGTGGCCGCAGGCGACACGCTCTCGGGTATCGCCAACCGCTTCGGCGTCTCCATCGCCACCATCCTTTGGCAGAACAAGCTCTCGGTCCGCTCCTATCTCCAGCCGGGCCAGAAGCTCGTCATCCTCCCGACCACCGGCGTCTCGCACACGGTTAAATCCGGCGACACGCTGAAAAAGGTCGCGGCCGCCTACAAGGCGGACGTCGCGGAGATCATCGCATGGAACAACATCGTCGATGAGGGCGCGATCCAGGCCGGTCAGGTGCTCATCGTGCCCGGCGGGAGCATCGCGCCGCCGCCGGCGCCACCCCCGCCGGTGAAGAAGCTCGCGTCCCCGATCGACGTGTTCGTGAAACCGCCGGCGGCCGTCGACCACGGGTCCACCACCCTGCTCTGGCCGGTCACCTCCCACATCATCACCCAGTACTACGGCAACTGGCGTCCGCGCGTCGGCCGCCACACGGGGATCGACATCGGCGACAAGAGCGGAAACCCCATCTACGCCTCGGACGACGGCATCGTCACGCACGCCGGATGCGGGACCTCGTGCCGACAGGGGTATGGGTACTACGTGGACATCGACCACGGGAACGGCCTCGCCACCCGCTACGGACACATGTCAAAGATCATCGCCACTCGCGGCGCCCAGGTGCGGCGGGGAGAGGTGATCGGTTTGATCGGTTCCACCGGGCTCTCGACCGGCCCGCACCTGCACTTTGAGGTGCGGGTGAACGGGTCGTTCGTGAACCCGCTCCCCCATATTAAGTAAAAAAAGATCCCGCCGTGGGCGGGATCTTTTTTAGTATGATGTCTTACGCCCACGCGGCGAGGATCGCCCCGGCCACGAGGAGCGAAACGAGGCTGTAGGCGGTATTGAGGAGGAAGAGCGAGGAGGGCTTGTTCTCCCAGAGCACGACCCCGAGCTGTACCGGCATGACGAAGCCGAGCCACGCCCAGAATGCGACCGACGCGCCGTCAGCGGCGTCGGCGACCCCCACCGTCCCCAGGAAACGGCCGAGCACGTAGGCGCCGACGAGCGCGGCGAGGAACATGAGGAAGTAAGATTGCGACGCCTTCCCCTTCATCTTTTCCGTCGACTCCTTGGCGAAGCCCATGAGCTTCATCCACTGCTTCCCGAAGAGCGGCCCGTACCACAGGAAGCCGATCACCATGCTCGAGATGGCGGCCACGAGCACGGCCCAGTAACTCACGTCTGCGTCTAACATATGCGCGACGATAATGGTTAATGGCTCCACGATACCCTATCCCACGCGGGGGCGGAACTGGAGCGATTCAAGCACATGGGATTCCCCGATGACCGCTACGCCTTCAAGGTCCGCAATGGTGCGCGCGACTTTGAGCACCCGGTGGAAGGCGCGCGCCGAGAGGCGGAGGCGGTCCACCGCGGCTCCCAGGGTGGCGGTGGCGTCAGTGGTGAGCGGGCAGGAGTGGGAGAGATCGCCCGGGCGTAGCTCGCCGTTCGAGCCCGTCCCCGGGCCGTTCCGTGCGGCCTGCCGCGCCCGTGCGGCAATCACCCGTTCGCGAACCGCGGCCGACGGCTCTTCATGCGGTCCTGCGGTGAGCGCGGCAAAATCCTGGCGAGGCACCAGGACGGCGAGGTCGATGCGGTCCATAAGCGGCCCGGAGAGCCGTCGGCGGTAGAGATCAAGCCGCGCGGTGGTGCAGTTGCAGACGATCTGTGGGTCTCCGCCGTAGCCGCACGGGCAGGGGTTCTTTGCGGCCACGAGCAGGAAGCGCGCGGGGTACAGGTGCGAGCCGGACGCGCGTGAGACGGTGACGACGCCATCTTCGAGCGGCTGGCGCAGGTGCTCCAAGACCGCGCGCGGGAATTCGGGGAACTCGTCCATGAAGAGCACCCCGCGATGCGCAAGCGAGATTTCGCCCGGGCGCGCGTGCGTCCCGCCGCCGACCATAGCGACCGCGGAGGCGGAGTGATGGGGGTGGCGGAACGGCCGGGAGCGTATGAGCGATTCCCCGCGCGGGAGCGCGCCGGCCGCCGAGTAGATGCGCGTGACCTCGAGCGCCTCGGGATAGGCGAGCGGGGGGAGGAGCGAGGGGAGCGCGTGGGCAAGGAGCGTCTTCCCGGACCCGGGCGGGCCGGAGAGGAGGATGTTGTGGTTGCCCGCGGCGGCGATCTCAAGGGCGCGTTTCCCCGCCTGTTGGCCGCGGATCACCGAGAGGTCGGCGTACCCTGCGGCCGGGGCGAGGTCAGGAACTTCATGCGACGCCGCAGTGAGCGGACCCGAGCGATCGAGGTGCTGGAGGAGCGCGATGAGCGTGGGTACGGGGATCACCGTGATGGCCGGAACGAGCGCCCCCTCTGCGGCGTTCTCGGCCGGGACCAGTAGCGTCCCGACCCCCGCACGGACGGCCTCCTGCGCGATGGCGAGCACCCCCCGGACGGGACGCACCGCCCCGTCCAGCGAGAGCTCGCCGACGACCAGCGTGTCGCGCGGGGGTGCGGGGATCGCTCCTGACGCGGCGAGCACCGCGACCGCGATGGGGAGGTCGTACCCGCTCCCTTCCTTGCGGCAGTCGGCCGGCGCGAGGTTCACGGTGAGACGGCCTTGCGGGAACGGCAGGCCGCTGTTTTTTATCGAGGCCCGGACACGTTCCCGCGACTCCTGCACCGCGGCGTCCGGCAATCCGACGATGACGAAGGAGGGGAGACCGGGCGAGAGATCGGCCTCAACGGTGAGCGGCATCGCTTCTATGCCCTGAAGCGCGGCGCTCCGAATGGCTATGGCGATATTTGTTCGTCTGCGCGACCGCCGGTGGCGCCGCGATCCACGATGAGGAGCGCGATGCCTGCGAGGATCATGATATCCGCGAGGTTCCACGCGGACCGGGTAAAGATGAGATAGTCGGTGACGCTTCCGGTCGCGATGCGATCGATGACGTTGCTCGCACCGCCCACGGCGACGAGGAGGCCGGCGGAGACGGCGCGCGGCGACGGGCGCCCGTTCGCGCGAAGGGCGGCGCGCACGGCGACCGCGCCAAGTCCGATGAGCGCGCAGGTCGCGATGAGCGTCACGAACGGTCCGTTGCCGATAGAGAAGACGAGCCCGTCATTCTCGAAACGCCGGAAGGCGAACCCCGGAAACAAAGCGACTCCCTCGGGAGGGAGCGCTACGGTCGCATACCACTTGGCCGCCCGGTCGATTGCGGCGGCCGCTACGATCAAAGCATACCACGCGCGGGGGCGCATGGGAATCGCGGTCAGCCCTCGAGGGTGAGTCGCTTCTTGCAGTCGATGCAGGACGATGAGGTCGGACGGGCGCGCAGGCGTTTCTCGTCTATCGCGTTCCCGCAGTACTTACAGGTCCCATACGCGCCCGACTTGATGCTCTCGAGCGCTTTGACCACATCGCGGAGCGCCGATTCAAGCGTCCGCTCGAGCGTGAGGTTGTTCGAGTAGGTGGCGACCTCGGCCGCGTTCTCGTCCTCGGCGCTGCCGAAATCCGGGAAGGTGGCGTTGTAGTCGGCCGGGTTCTTGATGTTCTTGGTCGAGATGTTGGCGAGCTGCGCCTCAAGCTTCTGCTTTTCGGCGGTCAGGTTCGTTTCTATCTCTTTGAGGACGGTGTTATCGAGCGTCATAGGCGTAGGTTCTAGGAGGAAATGGTATCGGCGTTGCGGTCAAGCGTCAATGGAAATGCCTCTTTCGCGCTAGTTTAAGCCGAGTAATCGGGTCCGGATCTGGCGTAAGAAACGTAGAAATATATGGAAATATAAAAGGCCCGCTGCGTCGCCAAGGTAAATGTAATTATTTCTAGGCAAGCGTTGGGCCTTTCGGCCCGGGCCCACAATGGGCATCCCCACTTCGGCCTCCAGAAGGGCTGGAGCACGAGGTGGGAACCCCATTGATGAAGATCCAGGTCGAATCGCGATCATCTCTACCCATCTTTGGAAGGTGGTCCCAAGGTCGAAGTAACGGGGCCCTCCGAGCCCTGCGCGAGCAGGACGGACGAGTACAGATGAGGGATATTCTTCCGTCGCGGTAATGATCGGGACAGAGGAATTTCTCTAAGGAACGATGTACTCATCACGAGTACAACGTAATGCTACCACAAAATATCCCCAAAGTCAATTTACCCTAGGACGTTGATTTTTTGCTGAACAAACAGGAATTATGAAGGTTCTGAAAACGATGTCTAAATCGAACACATTTTTTGTCCACAGTTACCAACGATTTGTCCACAATATTATCCACGCTATTTAGCGACGAATGTGGAAAAGGCCTGAAAGCAGGAAAAGTCCCTTAGGTATGCGGGAACCGACGAGAGAACGGCCGAAATGGGGCCATCAGCGTCCCGATACGAAACGATGCGCGTCCCCTCGGTGGTCATCCTGCATGAGAGCGGGACGAGGAATGCGCCGGACGGGGAGGTGGAGACATCTGCGGTCCTAAGCGAGACGAGCGGAGGGGCGGCGTGGACCGTGATAGGGAGGGGGAGATCGGCGATCGCCACGGCGGATGGGTCAGCTACGATCTCGACGAACGTGGAGCCGTCGGGAAGGAGATGCGTCTCTTCCCGGGGAGCGGCATGCGCGGCGATCCGGCGGAGCGCGGCAAGTACCCCGGTTTCGTTCCCGGTGCCGGAGAGCGTGACGGTGACCGGGAGGAACGCCCCGGCCGCGTTTTGGACGATTACGGTGCGGGTGCCGCTCCACTCGGGAAGCAGGTGTTCCCGGATGAGCGCCACCTCCGGGGTGTCCGGAATCGTGGCCCCCACGTTACGGAGGAGTTCCTCGATGAGCGCCCCGAACGCGGCGGGGGGCGTGGTCGCGGGCACCCGCGCGACGAGCGAGGTGTGCGCCGGGAGCAGGGCGCTCCGCCGCACCACGGTGACGATCGGCTCAAACGTGAATCCGAAGGCCGCAAAAAAAACCATGAGCGCGAGCGCGCCCATGATCAGGCGTTCGCGGATGAGGGACCGGAGCATCGTCGCCTAGTGTCGGCGTCCTCCGCGGGGAGGTCCGCCGCGCCGGTGACCGCCGCCGAACCCGCTCCGCTCCGCGGGCCCGCTGGGCGGTGCGCCCTCGGGAGGGGTCGCCTGCGGCTCGTTCAGTTCGGCGCGCGCCTGCCGGAGCGACAGGTTCACGCGCCCGAGCTCGTCGATCTCGATCACTTTGACGGGGACGACGTCCCCGATGTTCACGACATCCTCGACGCGGTTCACGCGGAACGGCGCGAGTTCGCTCACATGCACCATGCCGTCCTGGTTAGGGAGGAGTTCGACGAACGCGCCGAAGCCCATGATGCGAACCACCTTCCCGCGGAAGATTTCGCCGAGTTGCACCTCGCGGGTGAGCGAGCGGATCCATTCCACCGCTTTGCGCATCCCCTCGGGCTTGGCGCAGGTGATCGTGATGCGCCCGTCGTCCTCGACGTCGATCTGCGCCTCGGTCTCCCTGATGATCTCGTTGATCATCTTCCCGCCCGGGCCGATGACGTCGCGGATTTTGTCGGGGTTGATCATGATGGTCTCTATCCGCGGCGCCCATGGCGAGAGCTCCGGTCGCGGTGCGGCGATGCAATCGGTCATCGACTTCAAAATCTTGAGCCGCCCGTCTCGCGCCCGCGCGAAGGTCTCGCGCACGATCTCCATGGTGAGCCCCTTGGTCTTGGTGTCCATCTGCACCGCGGTCACCCCCGTCGCGGTGCCGGTGATCTTAAAGTCCATGCCGCCCATGCCGTCCTCAAGGTCCTGGAGATCGGTGATGATGCGGTAGTTCCCGTTTCGGGGGTCGGTGGCGATGCCCATCGCGATGCCGGCAACCGGTGAGGTGAGAGGGACTCCGGCATCCATGAGCGCAAGCGTGGAGCCGCAGGCGGAGGCCATGGAGGAAGAGCCGTTCGAGCCGAGCACCTCGGAGACCACGCGGATGGTGTAGGGGAATTTCTCCACTTCGGGGAGCACCGGTTCGAGCGCGCGCTCGGCGAGCGCGCCGTGGCCGATCTCGCGCCGGCCGGGGCCGCGGTTGGGCTTGGCCTCGCCCACCGAGTAGCCGGGGAAGTTGTAATGGTGCATGTAGCGCTTCTTCCCGGCGTGCTCCATCCCGTCCAGTATCTGCGCATCGCCCGGCCCGCCGAGGGTGGTGACCGAGAGCACCTGTGTGTCGCCCCGCATGAAGAGACCAGAGCCGTGCGTGCGCGGGAGTACACCGACCTCCGATGAGAGCGTCCGGACCTCATCCGGCGCGCGGCCATCCACTCGGCGACCGCGTTCCAATATGGCGTTCGTCACGGCCTCCTCGATGATTTCGTCGACGAGGGAGTGCGCGTAGCCATGGAGCTCCTCGGGGACCCCACCCGCTCCGAGCTCGGTGTCCAGGAGATCGTGGAGCGTCCGCTTGCTTAGGCCGCGCTCCGCCTTGTTGGCGCGCGGCGCGCCGAAGAAGAGCTCCTCAATCTTGGGGAGGAGGAACGTGCGGACCGTGGCGTGTACTCCCTCGCGCGCCCCCCGGGATTCGTCGGTGTCACGATTAAGGGCATCGACCGACATTTTGGTCTTGCCAATCTCTCCCTGCATCTTCCGGATGAGGGCGATTACCGGCGCGAGGTGCGCGAGTCCCTGCTCGATCGCCCCCACGGCCTCATCGTCGGGTACCACCCGGGCGCCCGCTTCCGCCATGATGAGTTTTTCCGGTGAGCCGGCCACCACGAGATCGAGGTCGCCCGACTGACGTTCCGCGGCGGTCGCGTTCATCTTGAGCGCGCCGTCCGTGCGTCCGACCCGCGCCGCGGCAATCGGACCCTCCCAGGGGACGTTCGAGATGGCGAGCGCGGCGGAAGCGGCGATGAGCCCGATGGTGTCGGGCGAGTTCTCGCTGTCGTAGGAGAGGCAGGTGACGGTCACCTGCACCTCGTTTTTGAGCGCATCGGGGAAGAGCGGCCGGATGGCGCGGTCGATGAGTCGGCCGGTCAATATCGCCTCATCGGTCGGCCTGCCCTCGCGTTTGATGAAGCGTGAGGACTTAATCTTTCCTGCGGCATAGAGGCGCTCCTCGTAGTCGACCATGAGCGGGAAGAAGTCGATGCCTTCGCGTTTGCCGCCCAGCACCACGGTGGCGAGCACGACGGTGTCGCCGTAGCGGGCAAGCACCGAACCGGCCGCCTGGCGCGCAAGAGCGCCGGAGGAGAGGGTGAGCGTGCGCCCACCCCACTCGATGGAGAATTCCTTCTGGGTCATAGGATGTCGTCCTGACCCCCAGACACCTGATCCGCTGGGACCGCGTCCCAGGTGAATCAACCTGTCTGATGGCCAGGCGGGATTACATTTTTAAATGAATATATTAATCACTCGTGTCCGAAGTCGGTGACCGGCGCGCGGTCCTCCGTCCCCGCCTCGCCCCTCCGGCGATCGGAGGCGCGGCCCCGGCCGCCGCCGCGCGGGACGATGAGGACCTCCTTCTGGAGTTCGGCGAGGTCGGTGAAGGAATCGGCCGCTTCGACCAGCTTTGAGGAGGTCGATTTGCGGAACGCCGCGACCTCCACCTGGCGCCCGTGGTTCTTGAGGTATTCGACGAGCGGGATGAAGTCGCCGTCGCCGGAGACGATGATAACCACGTCCACGAGCGGCGCGATGCGGATGGCGTCTATCGCAAGCCCCACGTCCCAATCGGCCTTCTTCCCGCCGCCGTAGAAGATTTGGAGGTCCTTCTCGCGGGTCTCGATTCCCGCATGGGTGAGCGCCTCGAAGAACGCTTTCTCCTCGCCGGTCGTCGTCCGGATAACGTAGGCGACCGAGCGAACGAGCCGGCGTCCGGCGACCACCGAATCGACAAGCTTGCCGAAATTGACCCGTGCTCCGAAGAGATCGCGGGCCGAGTGGTACATGTTTTGCGTGTCGATAAAAACGCCGACACGCTGTTCCTTATGTTTTATGACAGCCATTAAAACGGAAGACTAAAACTTCGTCTTCTCGAGCTGGTCGCTCAGCTTCTTATAGCCGGTGGCATCCTCATGGCTCAAGTACTTGATGAGTCGGCGACGCTCGGAGACCTTCTTAAGAAGACCGCGGCGCGAAGAAAAATCTTTCTTGTGCGACTGGAGATGGCGGGTGAGGTCCGCGATCTCGGCGCTCAAGATGGCGATCTGCACCTGGGGCGAACCGGTGTCGGTCGCGTGGGTCTTAAATTTTTCGATTATCTTTTCCTTGGCGTTCTTGTCGAGCATAGGTCACGGCGCCGGCCGAGTACCGCCCTGCCAGGGTCGGAACCAAGTGCGGCGTCCTGCGTTAAATAAGGAAGAGCACACCCTACCACCGGAGGGCCCCGTTGTCAACGAGGCCCGACGCCGCTATGATGCCGCCGGCATACGCTAAGGGTATCGGAACACGAAGGAGGAAACGATGACGGAAGCACAGGCACAGCTCGCCCGCGCCCTCATGGAGGCGGGCGCGGTCCTTACCAAGTTCACCACGAGCGGAGCGGGAGAAGGGTTCAGGCTCAAGCTCCACGAGAAGCATCCCGATGCTCCGCTCTCGCCCATATTCTTCAACCTGCGCACCCGGGATAACCCCACGCCGGGCCCGCTCACCCCGGAGCTCCTGCAGGATATTGCGGCCGAGTTCATCTCGATCACCCATGAACGGAATCTCTCGTTCACGGTGGTCGCCGGCATTCCGAACGCGGGCGACCCGCTCGCGACCGCATTCGTACGCGTGTCGCCCGCACAGCTCCCGCCGCCGCTCCATTTTGAGAAACGGGTGGAAGACGGCCGCCGGACAGTTGTTGGTCTCGCGGCACGCTCCGATCGCCGCGGGGTCCCCGGGGACGTCGTCCTGTTCCTGGACGACGTGGTGACCGAAGCAGACACCAAACGCGAGGCGATCGCCGCCGCGCGCCGCGAGCGGTTCGCCGTGCGCGATATCATCGTCCTCATTGACCGTGAGCAGGGGGGCGCGGCGGGGCTTGCCCAGATGGGGGTGACGCTTCATGCGATATTCACCGTCTCTTCGCTCATCCGGCTCTACGTGGCGGAGGGGTCGCTGACCCAAGCGATGGGGCGTGAGATAGAGGAGTATCTCGCGACGATCCGCGCGTGAAGAAAAAAAGAAAGGGCCCGTGAGGACACCAGCCGATGCTGATGCCTCACGGGCCCTTCGTTCGTTTCGTGCTAGCGTTGCGCGACGCTGGCGCCCCCCGTAACCGGTTTGAGTGGCGCGAAGTGCGACGCCTGCGAGAGCGGGAGCCGGCAGTAGAGCCGGGTTTCGCCCGGGTAGCCGGCGCACGGGTTCACGATTTGCCCACCCTGGGTGAGTTTGAAGTGAACGTGCGCGGGAGACCGCTGGGTGCCGCTCGTGCCGCAGGTGCCGAGGACGGTGCCTGCGGTCACCCGCGCCCCGTTTTGGGCATCAACCCGATCGAGGTGCATATAGGAGGATTCGTATCCCCCCTCGTGCCGCACGGTGACGATCTTCCCCGTGATGCCCCCGATGTCGGAGGCCGCGATGACCGTCCCGCTTTCGATCGCGTACACCGACACCCCCTTGTCGCACCCGAGGTCGACCCCTGCGTGCGGCACGACGCGCCCCCCCTTGCGTGCGCGCTGGTTGGCCCAGGCGCTCCACCAGGTGGTGCGCGCGACCGGCACCCTTGGGAAGAATCGGATGACGTCGTTGGTGGGCGGCGTCTCGGACACCTTCTCGAGCGCGGCGAGCGCCTCGGTCGAGAGGGGTGTGGCGAACTCCGGTACACCCTTGTACGGCGTACCCTCGAGGAACGCCGTGAACGCCGGCACCTTGCTCCGGATGAGCCCGTCGTATTGGTGCGACCTGGGCGATCGGGCCGGATCACGGTTGAATCCCGGCCCGCCGTGGTACGCCTTGTACACTTCATCCGTCCGCACCCTCGTCTTCAGGTAGCAGAGGTAGTTCAAGGTCGATGCCATGGCATCCTCGAGGTGCTGTTTGTTCTTGATGCCATCGGGCGGAACGTCGCCGTCCCGGGAGTGGGTGTTCCAGGTGTCGTCGATGAACTGGGTGCACCCCCTTGCCTCCTTATCCGAGTCTGGACACTTCTCACCCCTCGTCTCCCCGAGCGCCATGCGCGTCTCCGTGTGCCAGAGCGCACACGTTTCAGCCACGGTCACGGACGGGCAGAACTGGGCCCGCAGCCGTTCGATGATAGGTGCGTATTTCACGCACCGATCGGCATGCTCCTGTGAGATGTCGCCCACCGCGACTACCTGCGGAGCGGGGGGCGGTGTGCGCCCGATCGCCTCGTCACCCTCCTCCTCGTCGGAGTCGGGCAGACCTGCGATGCCGGACAGATCCGATTCCTGAGGCGCGCCACCCGGCATCTGGACGGCACCGTCAGTCGAGAAGTACCCGTGTCCAGTCGAGTTACTCCCTCGCTGGCCGGGCCGGTCGGAAAAGTATCCGCCGGAGGTGCTCGCGAACGTGCGCTCCTGGGCCGGCGCCTTGGACGGCGCCGCGGTGAGCTTCTTTGCCTCGAGCAGGCCGCCCGCTTTGGACGGCTCCGCCGCGCGGGCGGAGATGCCGTACATGAGCCCCCCGACAAGCAGGGTGGCGATCACGGCGAAGATGACGGCGAGCTTCATGGCACGCCCCTTTCCCCGCCGTGCGGCGGTAGTTGTGGTTGGTTGTAAAGGGTTGCGATGCGGAAACCGACGGTTCCCGCACCGGTTCCATCGGCTCTCTCCAAGCCGTATAGAACAGGGGACTATAGCACAGAGGAGCCATTTTGTCAACCCTTTTGGCTAATTTATGCTGAAAAAGATGTAAATTTATTAGTTTACAAGCACCGTAAAATTCGGCGAAGGTTCGCAAAATATGGTACCCTCGTCGCATGAAGCTCTCCTCGCTCGTGAACGATTTCCTCGATCATCTGGAGATTGAGAAGAACCGATCGTCGCGCACCAGGGCGAACTACGAGTTTTATCTTCGACGGTTCGTGACCTTTGCCGGGGACCCGTCGCCCGCCGGCGTGACCGGGGAAAAAGTACGCGCGTTCCGCCTGCACCTAAACCGCCTCGCCGACCGCAACGGCGCGCCCTTGAAAAAGAACACCCAAAACTATCACCTCATCGCACTCCGCGCGTTCCTCAAGTACCTCTCAAAACGCGATATCGAGTCGCTCGCGCCAGAGAAGGTCGAGCTCGGCAAGACCCCTGACCGCCAGGTCGCCTTTTTGGAGGGCGACGACCTTGACCGATTGCTCGCCGCACCGCTCACGAGGGGTGACGAGACGGTGGTGGTGCGGCTCCGGGACAAGGCGATACTTGAGCTCCTCTTCTCGACCGGCCTTCGCGTCTCCGAGCTCTGCGGGCTCACCCGCGATGGGGTCAACCTCAAGCGGGATGAATTCACCGTGCGCGGCAAGGGGGGCAAGTTGCGGGTGGTGTTCCTCTCGGAAGGCGCACGCGCCTCCCTCAAGCGGTATCTGGAGGCGCGCGGCGATCACTCGCCGCATCTCTTCGTTCGGCACGACCGCGCGGTGAGCCGCGCTGAAACCGCCGACCCGCTCACCCCGCGTTCGGTTCAGCGGTTGATCGCCCACTACGCGCGCGCGGCGGGCATCGCGGCGCGGATCACCCCGCACACGATCCGCCACTCGTACGCCACCGACCTCCTCCGGAACGGCGCCGATATTCGGAGCGTGCAGAGCATGCTTGGCCACTCGTCCATCACCACCACGCAAATATACACGCACATCACCAACCAGCAGCTCCGCGAGGTGCACCAGGCGTTCCACGCTCGGAGACGCAAGGAGTAGGATGGACAGCGGCGCCATTTTCTGCTAGGGTGAACCGTCGTCGCCCTTCACCATGCCCCTGTAGTTCAATGGATAGAACACCGGACTTCTAAGCCGGTTATGGGAGTTCGATTCTCTCCAGGGGCACGGTGAGGGGTTGACAGGATCAACGGGTTCTGGTATCCTATCGTTCATCGTGACTCTCTAGAGTTATTGGGCGGCGCCCAGTTTTTCACGAGAAACGGATGTGCCGGAAGCAGAAAGTAAACCTATTACGGCTTGTATCGGACATCGCGCCCCCAAAAAAGCAAAACCCCCGCATCATGCGGGGGTTTTGCGTTGCTCCTCTTTGCGTTCGAGCACCGCGCGGTAGACCGCGAGGAGCTCCTTACTGATCGCGTGCGAGTTGAACTTCCGTACGGTCTCGCGCGCCGCCGTGGCGAGCTCCGTGCGCCGCTCGCGCGGCGCGGTGAGGAGCTCGGCCGCCACCCGCCGGCCCTCGGCCTGGGAACTGACGAGGTACCCGTTCTCCCCGTTCCGGATGATCTCCGGGGCGATCCCGACCGGGTACGCGATGGGGATGAGCCCTTGCGACATCCCCTCGACGAGCGAAAGCGAGAAACCTTCGTAGCGGGAGGTGATGAGGAGCACGCTCCCCGCGAGGCTCGAGAGGAGCGCGGGGATGCGTTCTTTTTTGAGGTTCGCATAAAACGAATGGTGCGGGATGCGGTCGCTACACCACCGGATAAGCGCCTTGTTCGGAGTGATCGCAATGGTGTGTTTGGGCGTCTCCTTAAAGTGCATATAATAGTCTATGAGCCGGTCCATCCCTTTTAGCTTCAGCGTGAACGGGTCGGATCCAAGCCGGCCGAGGAACACGAGCGAGGGGACCTCAACGATCGCACTGTGCGCCTGCTCGAACCAGTAATCTTCAATTGCGTTCGGTACGAGGAAGAGCCGATCAGGTGTGACCCCTGCCTCGAGCAGGTCCTTCTTTACGATCTCGGAGGTGGCGATCACCGCCTGCGCGCGAGTGGCGACGATCTTTTCCATCTCCGCGACGTCGCGGAGGGGGCGACGCGTGGGCGCGTTCAATTCGCGGATGACGCCGCCGGATTTGAGCGCGAACCATATCTTTCGGAGGCCGTTCTCGAGGTCCTTGGCGAGCGGCACCTCGCGGAGGAATCCCCAGGTAGTGGAGCCGAAGTGCGTGACGATGGGGGTGTTAAAAGGGAGGAATGCGAGCGGGGTGTAGGTGGTGCCCTGGATGAGGTCGCATTCGAGCATCTCGCTCTTGCGCTCGAGGAGCGAGTAGAAGAAGAGGATGTTGTAGAATCCCTTGAGGTGGACCGGTGCGTCGATAAGCGGGTGGCTCGGATAAAAGTTACGCACGACCGTACCCTCCTCGGTGAGCCGTTTGCTCATGAGGTCGTTGATGAAGTGGGCGCCGGTACCGAGTTTTTTTTCGTTGTGTATGAAGGCGATCCGGAGTTTTTTCTTCTGCATTGGGATTGGGCAAAGCCAACAAGTAGCGTAACCCAAAACCGCCCGGACGAAAATAACAAAGAGAGCAGTTTAGGGACGTGCTCAGGTCGTGCGGCTACCCCCGGCGGATGCCAGCGCTTGCGATCGGGTGTTTTTCGATCTCATCTCCGAGCGCACCGTAGTAGCAGTCCTCATGGACCAGCTTTCCGTTCACCCGGCGCACCTCATCAGGGTGCTCGTCGTGGATCGGTTCCCTGCAGATGCCGCAGTCGCCTATGGACGATGGCTCTTTTGAGAGAGCCAGAAATTCTTGTACTGAAAGAGCCATGCGCACCTCCGCTTGGAGCATAAACCAAAACCCGACCTCTCGCGAGGTCGGGTTCAGGTGGGGTCGCGGCTTGTCCGGTCTCATAATCGTGCTTGAGGACAAGCAATATATGGTTACAGTACGCGAAAAAATGAATAATATCAAGAAAGTTGCGAAGTTTTACAACTATGACTTCCTGTCCATCAAGAAGTAACCGATTTTCGCCCACTGTTTGCCCCTGTGACGAGCTTTGTGCCGAGAGTAAGAGCTTTGAACCGATTGAGACATCGGCGAGCTGTAAAACGAAATTTGAAAGCTAGGGACGATTTGCTTAATTAAGCTAATATGACTCATTGCTTCTTGGCCGCACAGTACAAATCGTTGATCCGTTTGGTCGTGGTGAGGTAGACGTAGCCGGTGCCTTTTTGGATTCCCCAAGGGCCGAGCACGATACCCGAATGCTTTTCTTGGAACGCGCGCACGGCCGCATCGGTTGTGTCATCAAAGACGCCGTTTACCTGGACATTAGCAAAACCCTCTTGCTCCACGAGGAATGACTGCAATTTGCTTACTTCTGCCGTATCGTTGGCGGCGCCTTTTCTCATGTACTGTGTGATATGCGCGCGGCAAAAGTTCTCGCTGTCAGCGCAAATGCTCACATATTCTTTGACGGTGATTCGCTTCGGCACGTTCACGGCCGAACGCGGATTTGTCCAAAGCGTTAAATCTTTCTCCACACCGCCGTCCGCCAAAATTTGCAGATGGACTTGGTATTGGTTGCCAACTTCAGAATTCATTACGGTAACTATAAAAGAGCGATGTCCCTCGTCGTTGACCCGAACAGCCAAGTCGTTAAAGTCATTGTCCGTTCCCAATTCAAAGTCATAGCGGATAACATCATCGGCAATGATGGTTTTCTTGGCATATTGTCCGGAAGCGCGCTTGGAACCGTCGGGATTTACCACATACACTTTGTAGCCAAGTTCGCCCGGCATATAGCAGGAGTCCGTATACGGATTGGAGTCGAGCTTGCTCAAGATACCGTCGCCATCATCCTCATAATCGAGAGCGTCCTTTTTGCCGTCTTTGTCCAAGTCGCGGCTGCCCGACTCCAAATAATCAGCGATGCCGTCTTTGTCGGTGTCGCCTTTTTCATTTTTGGTCGGAACGGCATCACCATCATCGTTAGTATCGAGATAGTCGGGAATGCCATCGCGGTCGGTATCAAGCGGCGGCACATAGTAATATCCTCCGCCTCCACCACCCCCGGAAGTTACCGGAGCCGGCACATTGGTCTCAACGATTGTCGGAACGCCGTCCCCGTCATCATCGGTATCAGCATTATTAGGTATGCCGTCGTGGTCGGTATCCACATTGTTCGGCTCTTCAAAATCAGCAATGGAGTCTCCGTCAGCGTCATCATCCAAGACACTGCCGTTATGGTTCGTGTCTTCGTTTATCGTTGGAATTCCATCTCCGTCATCATCGCTATCTAGAATATTCGGGATACCGTCATGGTCGGTGTCCACGATTTCATTAACCGCTTCGTCGGTATCGGATGTATCGGTGATGACTTCATCGATAGTAGGAACGGAGTCCCCGTCGTCGTCACTGTCGGCGTTGTTGGTAATGCCATCATGGTCGGTGTCGGCAGTGTTTGATTCCAAATAATCGGGAATGCTGTCTTTGTCCGCATCATCGTCGGCAAGAATGCCGTCGTGATTAGTATCTTCTTCTACAGTGAGTATCCCATCACCATCGTCATCAGTGTCTAAATAGTTTGGAGTTCCGTCGTGGTCGGTATCAATTACTTCGGCCGGGTCACGGGCAACCGTGCCGTCATTGATTGTGGGTACTGTATCACCGTCGTCGTCCGGGTCTACATTATTAGTGAGACCGTCGTGATCGGTGTCGGTTGTGTTTGGTTCCAGATAGTCCGGAATGGAATCTCCATCAGCGTCGTCGTCAGCCGGCACGTTATCGTGATTAGTATCTTCATTCACCGTTAAGATGCCGTCGCCGTCATCGTCGGTATCCAGGTAGTTCGGCGTGCCGTCGTGATCCGTGTCTGAATCAATGACACCACCGTTTGTAATTCCTTCTTCGGCCGTAGGTACATGGTCGCCATCATCGTCTGCGTCAAGGTTGTTCGGTATGCCGTCGTGATCGGTGTCGGTAGTATTTGGCTCAAGATAATCAGGCACATGGTCACCGTCGCTGTCCAGGACTGCCTGTTCGCCGGTCGCAGTGGTGTCTTCAGCGGCCGTAGGAATACCATCACCATCGTCATCAGTGTCTAAATAATTGGGAACGCCGTCGTGGTCAGTATCCGGCGGAGGAGGAGTTGCCGGAGCAGAAGGACTCGGTTGGGGCGCAGGACTTGGGCTTGGAGTTGGTGCTGGTGTTTGTGTTGGTTCCGGTGTGGGTGTGGGAGTTTGACTAGGGGCCGGTCCCGCAGGAGCGCCTTCAGCCTCATCGCATATGCCATCGCCATCAGTATCAATGGCAACGCCGACGCATACGTTCACGATACCGGTATCTGCTTTTACTTCAGCCGTTGTCCCGCCACTGCCGGTTGAAACATCGGTATCGAGCGTTTGCGCAAAAGAAAAAGAGGTGTGCCAAAGTGTTAATGTAAAAATGACAGCGAGCGATATAAATTTTTTATTCATAAATTTTATTTTTTTGCCGTAGCCTCAAGCTTGAGAAGCTTCTTGGCGATTATGAAAATGATAAGAGCGAGAATGAGGAAATTAAAAAGCTCGGCGGCGAATGAACCGATAGCAATATGCACCGGCCCGATATTCCATACCGCCTCTCTCCAGGACTCCGCTCCCATAAGTGGGGCGGCAAGGGGCATGAGCACGTCTTTGACCATGGAACTTACCAGCGCAGTCGAAGCCGTACCCATGACAAAACCAACAGCCAAAGAAACGATGTTGAACTCTTTCAAAAATTTGGCGAATTCCTTGATCATAAACTGGTTTTATTATACCACCTGACGCTTCATTAAAATAGCTAAAGTGTAGAGTGTTTGCCGTGGGATTGTTTTGCTTGCTCAGCGATCCATCGGTCATATTCTGGCAGCTTACCCTCCGAGCTTGGTTTACGGGTCCGGATATATTCTCTGATTTCCCCCAACTTCTTTATCGGAGAGCTTCGGATCATTTATTAATTTTTTTACTCGTTCAACGCTAAGCATGTCATTAATATTTTATGCTTCTCGCCATGCGATCAACGAAGCCTTGCAATATGAAATTTATGCCCAAGACAAGAAACTCAACCTGCGAGTCGACGAACTCCAAGATGTTTTGCTGTTTGTCCGCAATGCCTACGAGGCATATACCAAGGCCCCGGACGAAATGAAACGGCTATTCCTCGGCCTCTACTGGGATAGGTTTGAAGTGACCGATAAGAAAGTGGTAACTGTCCTGCCGACTCCAATCATTCGAGGACTCATGCAAGCCGACGACATGGTCTTTACCAAGAAATATAAGGAGATTACAGAACCAAAAATCATAACCGACATGACGGTCGAATTTACGCCAGTCGTAACCGGTAAATCAAAACCCAAGATGATTGCCCCTAAAACACAAAAATCCCGACGTAATGCCGAGATTCCTGTGATGGTATCCAATCAACCAGACTCGGTTATATTAGATACCGTCTGGGGTGGCTAACGGGGATCGAACCCGTGCTAAGAGCTCCACAAGCTCCTGTGCTGCCATTACACCATAGCCACCATGCCGCGCATGCTAGCAGATTTTGGCGCGGATTTCAAGGGTGCCGTCAGTACCGGACGGGCGGCGAGGAGACCGGGACGTCTCCCGATCCGTCGCCCTGCACGTCGCTAAAATATTCCTTGGGTATCGCGGGCACCCACGAGCGCCATGCCGTGTTCGCCCCTTCGTAGGGTGGCGGAGAGACGGTCCCGTGAAAGAGATAGATGGGGATGAGGAAGACCGTCGTGCGGCCATCCCTCCCGGCGGTCATAAAGAGGTAGGCGAGCTCGCCGCGTTCCCACGAGACGGTAACGGACGCGGGGAGCGTGGGGAGCGGGTACGGTTCCCCGGGGGCGATCGTCGTCCCCTCGACCCGGCTCGGGACGGGTGCGGGGAGGGAGACCGCATCCGTGTCTGACCGCACCGCTTCAAGCGCGTACGGATACCACCATCCGCCGTAGGGGTTCATCCCACCCGAGAGGATACGCTGGATCGCTTCCCCGCTCGCCACCGACGGGTACGTGGTCGCATCGTACGGTCCGTCTATGATCCCGTCGCCTCCCACCACCGTGCCCGAGTAGAGGTTCACTCGCACCGAGATGAGTCGCATGGGCGTCCCGCTCCAGTCCACCACCGGCACACCGTTCACCAGGTACGGGATGGAAACCGCCACCTCGTCCCCCCCATAGGGAGGGAGCGGTTCGACCGCCAAGGTACCGAGCGAATCCAACGATACGCCGCGTCGGTCAAAGAACGATCGGACCGTGGCGAGCACCTGCCCTTCGTTCACAGGGGGCGGCGGGACCGGCTCGTACGGCTTCACCGCTTCGGCGGGTACGCTCAAGGTCTGCGCCTTATCTGTCGTTTTGCGCGGCGCCTCGCCGCTCCCCGACGAACCTTCCGTCGCGCTCCCCTGGAGCTCGTAGACGGGGTAACGGTCGGTCCAAAAACCCCAGGTGCGTGAGTCCACGTACACGTTCCAGGTGAACCCGTCGGCGTCGCGCGCGGAGAAGTTGTTGATGTTCGCGTTCGCGAACAGCTTGCCCGCAGACCCCGCGAGGAACGCGAGCCCGCCCGCGCTCGCGACCACTTCAGCGCCCGCATAGACGGTTACCCGCTCGCCCGCTTCGGGGACCGAGGCTCCCTTCCATGCATAGTCCACCATCGGGCGCTCGTACGGCGGGCACGGGTAGCGAAGCGCATCGCCGGATTCATCCACCTCGAGCGGGAGTATGCAGGGGAAATATTCAGGCGCGACGAGTCGCGACGCGTCAGTCGCTCCCGATGATGGCGCAGGAATCTCCAGCGCTTCCTTCTGTGCGCTCGAGAGCCGCTCCGGTTCGCCGGTCGCCTGCGGCACGAGCGCGGGGAGTGTGCCGAATCGCGCGCGATCGGGCTCCGGGGGACCGGCGGGCACGAGCGTCTGGTAGTAAGAGTAGAGCACTGCGAGCGCAGCGATGACGATGACCCCCGCCACGATCGGCAGGTATTTTGAGGCAAGGCGCATAGCGCGTTGATTATATCAAAGTCGGGTGCTAACTTGTAGGGCACGCCTACCCGTCGGTGGGCGGGAAATTATGCCTCACGAGAGCGAAATCTACCTCGATCACGCCGCCACCGCGCCGCTCGATCCGCGCGTGCTCGACGCGATGATGCCCTACCTCACGGGCACGTTTGGCAACCCCTCCTCGTTCCACTCCGCCGGCCGCTCTGCGAAGGAGGCGGTCGACGATGCGCGCGACTCAATCGCCCGCGTCCTCGAATGTCGCGCCACCGAAATCGTTTTCACCGCGGGCGGGACCGAAGCGAACAACCTCGCCATCCTCGGCGCGTATCGCTCGTATCGGGAGAAGGGGAACCACCTCATCACCGACGCGGTCGAGCACCACGCGGTCCTCCATCCCATCGAACACCTCGTGAAGAAGGAGGGCGCGGCGGCTACCATGCTTAAGGTAGACCGGTTGGGCATGGTGCATCCCGACGCGGTGGAGGGCGCGATCACCGAGGGGACCGTGTTGGTCTCGGTCATGTATGCGAATAACGAGATAGGCACCGTCATGCCGGTTTCCGAGATCGGTGCGCGCATTGCCGCGTGGAAGGCGGCGCACGGACGAAAGCCGACCGATCCGCCGTTCTTTCATGTGGACGCCTGCCAGGCGGCGGGCGCGTTGCCGCTTGGCGTCAAAGCGATCGGCTGCGACCTCATGAGCGTGAACGGTTCAAAGATTTACGGCCCCAAGCAGGTCGGCTTCCTCTATGTGCGGAGCGGTATGCGGCTCGAACCGCTCCTCTACGGCGGCGGCCAGGAGGGAGGTATGCGCTCGGGCACCGAGAACGTGGCGGGAATCGTCGGGCTCCGGAAGGCGCTCACCCTCGCGCATGAAGAGCGCGAACGCGAGAACGCGCGGCTCATCGCGCTCCGCGACCGGCTCATCGCCGGACTCCTCGCAATACCCAAGACGCGGTTGAACGGCCACCCGACCGCCCGGCTCCCCAATAACGTGAACGTCTCGTTCCTCGACATCGAGGGCGAGGCGATGATCCTCCACTTGGACGAGGCCGGCATCCGCGCCTCGACCGGCTCGGCGTGCACCTCGGCTTCGCTCGACCCCTCGCACGTGATCATCGCCACCGGCCTCCCGTACGAGGCGGCGCACGGTTCGTTGCGGGTTACCATGGGCCGCGCCACCACGGACTCTGACGTGGACCGACTGCTCACCGCACTCCCCCCGGTCATCGCCACCCTCCGCAAGCTCTCGCCGGTCAAGCTCGACATGAAGCACTACGTGTAGGTGACTATGGACGAATCATCCAAAGCGCCGCTCAATAAATCCGACGTCGTCTCCCCGGATCTCACCAAGCGGTGGTTTTACACCGACACGGTGAAGGACCACTTCTTCAATCCGCGGAACTTCATGGACGACGACGCCGGGTACCGCGCCGACGGCATGGGCATGGTCGGTTCCCCCGCGTGCGGGGACATGATGACCGTCTGGATCAAGGTGGACCCCGAGAGCGAGCGCGTCACCGACATGAAGTGGAAGACGTTCGGCTGCGGGTCGGCGATCGCCTCCACCTCCATGCACTCGGTGATGGTCATCGAGAACGGCGGCCGCACGGTGGAAGAGGCGATCCGCATCAGGCCGCAGGACATCATGGCGCGATTGGGCGGCCTCCCCAACCGGAAAATCCACTGCAGCGTCCTTTCCGACAAGGCGCTCCGCGCGGCGGTGAACGATTACTTCAGGAAATCCGACCAGCCCGAGCGCATCAAGGTCGAGGGCGCGCGGGTGATCGACAAGGTGTTGAAGATAACCGATCATGATATAGAAAGTGCAGTGTTGGATGGCGCGGATACGCTCGAGAAGGTCCAGGCCAAGACCAAGGCGGGCACCGGCGACCCCTCGTGCATCCCCGAGGTCGAACAGCTCATACGTTTCTATACAGAAAAGTATTTCGGACCGCAATGAGATTGAAGATAACCGTGGATCCCCAGCTCTGCATAGGCGCCGCCTCGTGCGTCACCGTGTCGCCGCTCTTCTTTCAGTTGAACGACGAGAACAAGGCGGTCGTCCTCGCGCACGGGGAGGGGGGTGGATCGGACGACCGCACCTACGAGCGCATCGTAGAGGTGGATGAGGCGAAGAAAGAGGAGATACTGCTCGCCGCCCAATCATGCCCCACGAGCGCCATTTCCATATATAACGAGGATACGGGGGAAAAACTGTATCCGGCATGAACACCGAGTACCTCATAGTGGGCGCCGGGGTCGCCGGCACCACCGCCGCGGAAGCGATTAGGTCCCGTGACGCCCACGGGACGATTGTTTTAGTAGGGGACGAGCACCATCCGCTCTACTCGCGCGTCATGCTCCCCATGGTGGCGGATAGGCGCATCCCACCGGAGAAGGCGCTGCTCAAAACCGAGGGGTGGTATGGGGAACACGGCATCATGTTCCTCCGGGGGCGCCGGGTCGCTCGCTTCGACGGCGTCGCGCGACGCGCCGTCCTAGAGGACGGGATGGAGATAGCGTTTGGCAGAGCCCTCGTCGCCACCGGGGGCCGACCGCGCCGGCTTGACGTTCCCGGCGTACGTCTCCCCGGCGTGTTCCGCCTTCAGTATCTTGAGGATGCCATCGGTCTCCGCGATGGGGCACGGGGCGATGCAGTGGTGGTGGGCGGGGGGTTCATCGGGCTCGAGTTCATGAACGCCTTTCGACACTACGGGCTCCCCACCACCCTCGCGCTCCGTGAGCCGCGGATATGGGAGCACCTCCTTCCGCCCGCGGCCTCCGCGTTCCTCGAGGCGCACCTCGAAGGGAACGGGATAGGGATACTGCGCGACACCGTGCCGGTCGGGTTCGTGGGGGACGAGCGCGTGGAGGCGGTGCGGTTCTCGGGCGGGACCACGGTACGTGCGGACACGGTGGGGGTGGGCATCGGGCTTGAGCCAAACCTTCATTTCCTCGAGAACGTAGAACGGAGCGCGCGCGGGGTGATGGTGAACGAGTTCCTGGAGTCGCCGACCGCCGGGATCTTCGCGGCAGGCGATATCGCCGAGTTCCTCGACCTCTCGGCCGGGCATCGGCACGCGCTCGGAAACTGGTATAACGCGCGTGAACAGGGCCGCACGGCGGGGTTGAACATGGCGGGCGAGCGGACACCGTACCATCAGGTCTCTTCCTACTCGATCACCGCGCTCGGCATGAACGTCGCGTTCATCGGCGACGTGAACCATGAGGGGCACGAGACCGTCCCCCGGGTCACCGACGATTCCTACGGTCTCCTGTTCCTCCGCGGCGGAAAGCTCCGGGGCGGGATATTCATGAACCGCATACCCGACCGCAAGCCGACGCTCGAACTCATCCGGCGCGGCACCGTCGTCTCGGGTCACGTAGCACAGCTCGCCGACGCCGCATTCGATCTTGCCCAGCTCTCCTCGACGATATAGACGCCGTCTGTTAGGGTGCGGCCGAGGAGGGACCATGAAAAACCCAATTATTGTGGCGCTCGACGTAGATTCCTTGGACAAGGCCAAGTGGTATGCGAGCGAGCTCGCGCCGCACGTCGGCGCGTTCAAGATCGGCAAGGAGCTGTTCGTCTCCGAAGGACCTGCCGCGGTGCGTGCGATCCAGGACGCCGGCGGCGCCGTGTTCCTCGATCTCAAGTTCCACGACATCCCGGAGACGGTGAAGAAGGCGTCCGTTGCCGCCGGGAAGCACGGGGTTGGCATGTTCAACGTGCACATCCCGGGCGGCAGGGAGATGCTCCGAGCCGCTCGTGCCGGCGCCGAGGAGTTTGCGGCCACTCACACCAAGGGGCGGCCGTTGGTCTTGGGCGTCACCGTGCTCACGAGTCTCGTTGCCGAGGATCTGGTCGACGACGGACTCGAGGGCCAGTTCTCGTTCCCTTCGCTCGAGACGGGCAAGGGGCTCTTGAAGGGGCTCGTGCTCCGCCGCGCGCTTCGTGCCCGGGAGTGTGGGCTGGATGGCGTGGTTGCGTCTCCGGAGGACGCGGCGATCATCCGCGAACAGTGCGGCCCAGACTTTACGATCGTTACACCGGGCGTCCGTCCGGCATGGGCGGCGGCCAACGACCAAAAGCGCGTGACCACGCCCAAGGAAGCGATGGTTGCGGGAGCCAACTACCTGGTGATCGGTCGTCCGATCCTGAAGCCGCCCACCGAGATCGGCAACCACGTGGATGCGGCGAAGCGCATTTTGGAGGAGATCAACGCGTAGTGCGCTACGCGTCCCGCCCGCAAGCGTCGGTTCCTTATTTTGGGGCCGACGCTTTTTAATTCCACGAGTGCGGCTTCCCGAGCCGGAAGAGTGCGTCGAAGACGGCGCGATGTGAATCGGCGATTCCTTGGTGCTTCACGGTAGTCACGAGGTTCAGCCATGCCGCTTTTATTTTTCGTTTGTCCACAGTCGTCATTGCATTCGCGTGGCGAGCGGTCTAAAGTGTGGAGCGTTCACACGAGAGATGAGTGCATCGTTCATGCAACTCGACGACGCCCGGATGATCGCGCGCACGGACAAAGGCAACGTGCGTGACGCGATCGCCGCGCTCCCTGCGCAAGTGAGGGAGGCGTGGCAGGATGCGTCGGAGGTGCGCATTCCGCGCACGCACCGCGACGCGTGCGAAGTGGTGGTGGCCGGCATGGGCGGCTCCGCGCTCGGGGCGCACCTCATCCAGTCGGTCTACGGCGACCAGATGGAGATGGCGTTCTCCACAACGAGCGATTACCGGCTCCCCGGATCGGTAGGGAAATGGAGCGTCGTCGTCCTCTCCTCCTACTCCGGGACCACCGAGGAGGTGCTCGCCTGTCTAAAGGACGCCGTGCGCCGCAAGGCAAAGCTCATGGGCATCACCTCGGGCGGCCCGCTCGCGCGCGCGCTCCGGCGGCTCAAGGCGCCTGCCTACATTTTTGACCCGCGGCACAACCCGGGGAACCAGCCGCGCATGGGGCTTGGCTACATGACCGCCGGGACGCTCGCGCTCATGAACTCACTGGGCGCGCTCGCCGTCGATGGCAAGGAGATCATCCGACTCGCCGGCCGCCTGGCGACCGCGCAGGAACGCTGGGCGCCGGAAATCCCGGGTCGATCCAATCAGGCAAAGCTCCTCGCCCGCACGCTCGAGGGCAGGATCCCCATCTTTATCGCGGCCGAGCACCTCGTGGGGAACGCGCACATCCTCCAGAACCAGGTGCAGGAGAGCGCCAAGCGGTTCGCCAATTACTTCCCGCTCCCCGAAGCGAACCATCACCTCATGGAGGGGCTCGCGTTCCCCAAGGAGCTCAAGCGTCTCCTCACCTTCGTCCTCATCGACTCAAAGCTCTACGCTCCGCGGATGCGCACCCGGCTCGTGGCGACCGCCGAGGTGCTCGACCGGCAGGGCTTTGATTTCCATGAGTTCCGGCCGGCCGAACCTACGCGGCTCGGTCAGGCGTTCGAAACGCTCGCCTTCGGCAGCGCGCTCTCGTTCCAGATGAGCATGCGTGCGGGCGTGGATCCCTCCGACATCCCCTGGGTGGACTTCTTTAAGAAGCGACTCGCGAGGGGATGAACCGTTCCTTTCCACTGGCTCATCCTTCCCATGCTTGGGGATGAGCTGGTGACAGGCCACACCCCGCCTCTCTCGAAAGAGGCGGGGTTTTGTATTACGCTCACGGCATGCTCGCCGCGTTCCGGAAAATGCCGTACCTCCAAGAAGCAGCGCTGTTCGTGGGCCTCATCGCCGTGTTCGTCGCGCTCCAGCGCGCGCCGGTGTTCCCCGATCCGGACAGCTTCTTCCACCTCAAGATGGCGGAGCTCACCGCCGCGGGCGGTCCGGTCCGTGAGTTCCCCTGGCTCCCGTTCACCACCCTCGGCTCGCACTTTGCGGACCACCACTTCCTCTACCACGTCGCGCTCATCCCGTTCATCACGGCGCTCGGACCGCTCGTCGGTATGAAGGTGGCGACCGCGACGTTCGCCGCGCTCGCCATCGCCGGCTTCTCGTGGGCGTTGCGTTCACTGGGCATCCGCGGGGCACCGCTCTACGCGCTCTTTTTGACGACGGTGACCCCGTTCGTCTTCCGCATGAACCTCGCCAAGGCCTCGGCCTTCGGCGTCCTCCTGCTCGTGCTCGGCATCACGTTCGCGCTGAGACGCCGCGCGCTCCCGCTCGCCCTTCTTTCGTTCCTGTACGTCTGGACGCACGGGAGCTGGCCCGCGCTCCTCGTCTGCGGGACGATCGCAGCCGTCTTCGTCTCGGCTTGGGTACCGTCCGCGCTCGCTCCGGAACTCGGCTATCCCGCTTCGCGGGATACCGCTCGAGCGCCCTCGGAAGCAAACGGTAACGGCGCTCTCACCGCCTCACACAGTCCTCGCTTCGCCCGTCCGGCGCCCTTCGCCCTCGTGAAGACGTTGCTTGCATTGTGGGGCGGCACGGCGCTCGGGCTTGTGGTGAATCCCTTCTTCCCGCAGAACCTGTTCTTCTACTGGGAGCAGATCGTACAGATCGCGGTGGTGGGGTACCGCGGGGCGATCGGCGTAGGCGCCGAATGGTATCCGTACCGGGTCGACAACCTCCTCTCCGACCTCCAGCCGCTCTTCCTCGCGCTCGCCGCCGCGCTCACGGTCGCCGTGCTCTTCACCATCCGCGAGCGCCGCATCGACCGTCGCGCACTCGCGCTCCTCATCGTCGTGCCCCTCTTCGCGGCGCTCACCGTGCGTTCGCGACGTCATGTGGAGTACCTTGCGCCGCTCATCATGCTGTTGGTCGCCCATTGGTCCGATCGCGCGTACGGCGCGCTTATGCGCACCGACCAGGTCCGTGCGTATGCACGTACGGTCGCCCCGTTCGCGCTCATCGCGGGCGCCGCCTTGACCATCCTGCTCGTGGTGCGCATCGAGTACGTCCAGCCGTACGGTGATCTCTCTCTGGGCCCATACCGCTTCACGCGCTACGAGCGCGCGACCGTGTTCCTGCGCGATACGGTGCCGCCCCATGCGGTCGTCATGCACGCGGACTGGGACGATTTTCCCGTGCTGTTCTACCGCGATCCTTCGCATCGCTACGTTTCGGGGCTCGATCCCACCTTCCTCTTCCGTACCGATCCGGACCGCTACCGTCGGTATGAGGCGTTCACGCGCGGGGAAAGTCCGGATCCGGTCGCGGTGATGCGTGAATTCGAGTCGCGCTTCGTCTTCATGGACGGGGACCACCTCGCCCTCGCGCGTCAGCTTGAGGAATCCGGCCTGTTCGAAAAAGCGTACGAAGACGACGAGGCGGTCATCTATCGACTCCCATGAACCCCTCCGTCCTCATCGTCATCCCCGCACGCAATGAGTCGGCGGTCATCGGCACGACGCTTGAGGCCGCGGTGTCGGCGTGCCGCCGCCTGCTCTCTGGGTATCGATGGCGGATACTGGTTTCGGAAAACGGTTCGACCGATGACACCGCGTCGCTCGCGCGCGCGTTCGCTACCCAACACCCCGAGGTAGCGGTCGAGAGCAAGGGGGCGCCCGGGAAGGGCGCCGCGGTGATAGGGTCGTGGCGCGGCGCGACGGAAGACGTGCTCGTCTTCACCGACGCGGACCTCGCCGCGGACCTCGCCGCGCTCCCCGCGCTCGTGCGAGCGTCCGAAGGGGGAGGGGGCCTTGCCATCGGTTCGCGGGTGGCGCCCGGCGCCCGCGCCCGGCGTTCGTTCATCCGCGCCATCGGCTCCCGCGCGTACGGCGCACTCGCCCGTACGCTCCTCGGCGTGCCTATTAGCGATTGGCAGTGCGGACTCAAAGCGATCACGCGCGAGGCAGCGCTCTACATCCTTCCAGAAGTGCGCGCCACCGGGTGGTTCTTCGATACCGAGCTCATCGCGCTCGCGCATCGAGCCGGGATACCGGTCGCCGAAGTGCCGGTCGATTGGGAAGAGGCGCGCGCGCCCGGTCGCGCGAGCACCCTTGCGCCCGTCCGGACGTTCCTAAGGTTCATGCGTGAGCTCGTCGTGCTCCGACGCCGGATCGGGCCCGCTAGTCGTGCACGAATCGCGTGATCCCGAGCTCGTCGAGGATGAGCCGCCCGTCGGGTAGGGCGGAGTATGCGGCCGCGGTGAAGCGTGCGGGGAGTTCCCCGTCTCCCGTGCCGCGTTCAAAGAGCGCGATTTCGCCTGACTCGTACGTAATGCCGTAGCCGCCGCGCGCGAGCAGTTCACGAAAACGGTCGTCCCCATCCGGGACGTGCGCGGCGGCCCAGGGCACGTTCGGATAGATGCGCGCGAACGTCCTGAAGTCCTCCGCATCGAGGAGCAGGTACTCGGGCGGCTCGGCAAGGTCATGTCTCGCGTACCCGAACTGCCGGACGCCAAGCCATGTGTAGTGGAGCGCATGCGCAGACGTGCGACCCGACACCGCGACGAGCGGGTCGAAGGATGAGAGCACCGAGGCCTCCGGCGGAATGAGCGAGACCGCCTGCCGGATCGCCTGCGCGCGCATGCCGTCTGGGGAAGCGGGGGCGGAGATGAGCGCGCCGCCCGGTCCGAGCCGAAAGAACGTGAACACGGTCGCGATCACAAGGAGCATGGGCACGAGCGGCGCAAGCCGCGTTTTTAGTATCCGATCAATCCCCATGATCGCGGCGATGAACGCTCCCGGGAGGAGGAGCGCCGAGTACTGCGTCTGCAGTATCAGGAAACTGCCACCCGTATCCGTCATGAGGAGCGCGAGGAGCGGCAGAGCCCCGATGAGGAGGTAGCGCGCCCGTAGAACGGGAAGCGCGAGGAGCGGCAGGAGGAACGCGATGGCGAGTTCGAGGTTTCCGAACGTGAGGAAGTGCCGGAGCACCGCAAGCGGATGAACGATCGCGTTCCAAATCATCCCGCCCGGCGTCTCCCCGAGCCAGCGGTAGTACGCGAGGTACTTGTACGCCCCATCGGGGTTTGCCATGCCTATCACCCACTGATCGGCGAGGAAGACCGCAGCCGCAAGGCCGAGAGGGGCGAGCGACCATCGCGCACGGCGGCGCAGGACGAGGGAGAGGAGCGAGAAGCCGGCGACCGCGAGCGGGACGTCCTCGCGACAGAGCATCGCCGCCATCGAACATACGAGGAACGGCGTGATGCGCAGGGCAAGGTAGTAGCGGGCGGCGAACAGGAGGAACGGGATCGCAAAGACGATCGCATGGAATTCGTAGAGAGTGAGGTTCCATACGAACGGGTTAAGGAGCCAGAGCACGGGAATGAGCCCGGTGATCCGCCGGTCGCCGATCCGTTCGCGCGCGATCATCCATAGCGGGATGGCGCATATTCCGAGCGCTCCCGCCTGGAGGAAGACGAGGGTGAGCGGGTGCCGGACGATCGCATAGAGCGGCGCGAGCGCGAGGATGATCCACTCCGCATGATCGCCCAAGTACGAGGGGGGATGGAGCGATGAGGCGAACAGGTCGCCGTGCACGGTGTTCCAGAACACCTGGTGGTAGATGGCGAGGTCCAATCCGTTATAGAGAAAGTTCTCATATTTCCATGTCGCGACCGCCAGGATCGCCGCAACGAACGCCATGATCCCTGCGCCGATGATGATGTTCGCGCGGTTTCGACTCATGGCGTGATTGTATCATGAGAGGGTTGACTTTTCGGCGATTTTGTGCCATAATCCATCGGTTCTGGAGAGGTGCTCCGAACCGTGCCGACAACCTCGGCATGCGACGCCATTTCACAAACCAAGAAGGAGTGCGCCATGGGCCACACCGTCAGGCATACCCGTGCCAGGCGGCGGTCCGTCTGGCGTTGGCTCCTCATCCTCTCGCTCATCGGGCTCATCCTCGCCGTTCTTGGGGGGACCGCCGGCGTCGTCTACGTCGGCTACCACATCGAGAAGGCGAAGAAGGACCCCAGGTTCCCCAAGCTCGACGACCTCGTGAACTACGACCCCAAGGTCTCGACGCTTGTCTACGACCGCAACGGGACGCTCCTGGGGGAGATCGCCGACGAGCGGCGGGTACCCGTCCAATACGACGAGTTCCCCAAGGCGCTCGTGCAGGCGGTGGTCGCCGCCGAAGACCAGAACTTCTGGACGCACGACGGCATCGACTACCTCGCCATCGTGCGGGCGATGATCCGCAACTTCAGGTCGGGCCGCTTTTCACAGGGCGGTTCGACCATCACCCAGCAGGTGGTGAAGAACGTGCTCTTCCCCGAGGTGCTCAAAACCAAGTCCAAGACCCTCGACCGGAAGTTCATGGAGGTCGCGATCGCGTGGGAGATTGAGGAGAAGCTCACCAAAAAGCAGATCCTCGAGCTTTACTTGAACCAGATCGCGTACGGCCGCGCTCGCTATGGCATAGAGTCCGCCTCCCAGTACTACTTCGGGAAGTCGGTGCGCGACCTCACGCTCGTCGAAGCGGCCACCCTTGCGGGCGTGCCGCAGTCGCCGGAGCGCCACAACCCGCGCCGGTTCCCGGAGCGGGCCAAGGCGCGCCGTGGCTACGTGATCGGACGGATGCTCGCGCTCGGCATGATCGATCGGGCCACGGCCGAGGGGGCGAACGCGGTGCCGGTCACGACCGTGAAGGTCCGCGAGCAGAATCCCTACTACGGCCTTGCGCCGGAGGTGGTGGACTACGTCCGCGAGGAGCTCGGCCGGCGGTACCCCGGGAAGCGCACGGGCGCCCTCGGGCTCCGCGTGCATACCTCGGTGGACGTTCGCTGGCAGACCGAGGCGCGTCGGCTCCTGGAACGCGGGGTGGAGGCGGTGCAGGCGCGCCACGGACACCCGCGGCCGCCGCAGGGGAGCGTGGTCATCATAGACCCCGCGACGCGCGAGGTACGGGTGATGGTCGGCGGGTATCGGTTCGCGGCAGGCAACTTCAACCGCGCGCTCGTCGCCCGACGACAGCCGGGCTCGCTCATGAAGGCGTACGTGTACGCCGCCGGCTTCGAGGGAAACGTCTTCAACCAACAGACGACCTTCGTGGACGAGGAGGTGTACCTCGACCCCCAGCGCCCCGACGTGCCCTGGCCGATCAATTACGAGCCGGAGTACCTGGGCGCGGTGTCGGTCCGCTCGGCGTTCGCCCACTCGGTGAACACCATCGCGGTCATGGCGATGAAGGAGACGGGGGTAGGGAACGTCATCGGCCTCGCGCGGCGAGTGGGGGTCACCTCCCCCATTTCCGAGCAGGTCGGCCTCTCGCTCGCGCTCGGTACCGCCGAGATGACCCCCATGGAGGTGGCAAATTCCTACGCCACCTTCCCCGCAGGCGGCTACTACCGCCCCCCGGTCCTCATCACGAGGATCCTGGGACGGAACGGCGAGGTGCCGCTCGGCTACCCCGAACCCAAGCGGGCGATCGCGCGCGACGTGGCCGATGATACGGTCGCGCTCATGCGGGCGGTCGTCGAAGAGGGCACGGGGCGTCGGGCGCACGGACAGCTCCCTGGCTGGGTCGCCGGGAAGACCGGGACCACCTCCGACCACTCCGATGCGTGGTTCGGCGGGTTCACCAAGGAGCTTACCTGCGTGGTGTGGGTCGGGTTTGACGAGCGGAAGTTCCTTGGCCGCCACGAGACCGGCGCGAACGCCGCGCTCCCCGTGTGGCTTGGCGCCATGAGCTACGCGCTCACGGGGAAGACGGTGGAGCTCGCGCAACGTAAAGCGGTGGTGCACGAGGAGCCGACCACGACGGAGGGGGAGGAGCTTCCCCCGCCGCTCGAGCCGGATGTGGTCGAGCCGCTCCCGGGCAGGGAGCCCGCGGTCATCGAGGGCGCCGATGGGGCATACATAGAGACCGTCGATGACGCCGTGCAGACGGTGGAGGGGGAGGTACAGGGCGTCGAGGGCGATGTCGAGACGGTCGAGCAGACCGTGGAGACGGTGCCCCAGTAGTCCGCAACGGGCCGCACGCGAACGCGTGTGCGGCCCGTTTCTTTTTTGACTGATTCGGCCTTCTGTTCGCTGCGGAACTCGGCTGCCTTTGAGGCACCGTTCGGACGCCTACGGGCACGGCGTCCTCACTGCCTCACACAGTCCTCGCTTCACAGCCCGCCGAATCCGCCAAAAATATTATTTGATAGATTGTAAATAGGGAATTGACAAAACCTCAATTTCGTGCTATATTCGTATGCTTGCCATGGGCGTATCCCGCTCATCTTGGGCAAGGGTTTGACAACCGAAGTCACAAAAAAATGAAAGGAGGCCAGAAAATGGCCGGAATAAACGCGAAAGAGTATCTCATCGAGTTCCTGAAGCAGAGCGCCCACGGCTCGATGCGTGGCCTTGCGCGGTTCCTGGTGAGCAAGTTCCCCGGAATCGCGGACAACGAGACGCTCGTGAGGTCAGCGGTGACGCTACTTTCACCAGCGATCTCGGCATGGCTCGAGGCAAAAGGCGAGGTCGCCCGGGACACCATTCCCGGCATCGTCGCCGAGATCGCCTCCGAGCTCCCGCGCGAACTCAAGCAGGAGCTCGACATGGCTCTCGCCGAAGGACAAAAGGAGTCCGGCGGCTTCCGTCCCGTGGGGACGGGAACGCCCGGTGCGGCTCCTGACGCCGGGTACGTCTACCTCGTGGACGGCGGGGACGGCACCTATCACCACGAGGGTTGTCCAATCTTTCCGCGTCGGAAGAAGACCCCGGAGCGGCGGGAGCACCAGAAGGGGGGCGAGCGCATTATTCCCGAACGGTGGGACGACCGTCCCGACGTCCGGCGCGTGCGCCTCGCACTCATTCGTCACTCGACGAAGTCCCGGCCCGGCACCTGCTGCGCGGGGATCTTCGAGGAGGAGGAGCGGCTCGCGCGGGAGTCGTTCCGCGCGGCGACTCCCGTGGCCAAGCCGCAACCCCGCTCCTTTGCGCATTTTCTGGGCAAGCTCTCGACCGCCAAGCCCGAGAAGGCGACGGAGCTCCGGGCCCTCCTTCGTGAGGTCCCGGGGAGCACGCTCGCCGATCTCGAGGAGTGCGACACCGACATCGAGTTCGATGCCGTGGTCGCCTGTGCGACCAAGGACGATCTCATCATGGTGGCGAAGACGCTCCGCGAGGCGCGTCGGCGCAACTTCATCGAGAGCGGCGGCCGGCTCATCGCCGGTACGTTCCGTTCGATGAAGGAGGGCGCCGAGAAGATGCATGAGCGCTCCAAGGAACGCGGCAAGGAGCTCGACCGTGAATACGAGGTGATCAAGGCGTGTGGGAAGAGGAAGATAACCCGTGAGCAGGTGCTCATGGCGGTGAACAAGGGAACGGTGCAGGAGTTGACACTCGAGGACGTGCTCCTCGCGGAGCAGGTCCTCGCAAAGAACGCTCCCGTACCACAACCGCAACCGCCGGCACAGGCCCCGGGGACGCGCTTCGCGCGCCTCTCCCGAGGCGTGCGCGGTTTCCTTGGTGACCTGTTCGGCAACTGAAAGGAACGCACATGGCACTGAAGGACGAAGTCAAAGAGTGGGCGGACATCGTGAAGGGCACGGACGACCGGTACATCCGGAGCCTGGCCAAAGCCGGTGTCCTCGGACTCCTCTTCCTGAACTGGGAGAGGATCGTGAAGGCGGTGCGGAACGCGCTCGGCGAGTTCCTGCAGAGCCCAAACGTGCACAAGGCGTACCAGTGGTTCCAGAACCGCTACGACGCCATCGAGCGCGCGATCTGGGCGGTCCTGAAGTTGGTGGTTGGGGGGATGTGTGTCGCGCTCTTCCTCCTCGGGCTGGGCTCGGTCCTCCCCGAGAAGGCGAAGACGGTGCTCACACACCTCGGCGTCATCGTGATGGCCACCACCGGCGCGCTCGCCTCCGCCTCCCTCATCTACCAGAGCGCGAAGACCCACATCTTCGCCGCCCTCGTGGACCTCAAGCTCGAGCTCGCCGAGTGGCTGATCGGGCTGGGGAAGGGCGTGGTGCCGGACGTCCTCTTCCAGGAGATTCAGCGTAAGAAGGCGGATGCGGCGTGGGACGACCGGGTCATGAAGGCGCAGTGGTTCATTTGGGCGGTGCTCTTTTGGACGCTGACGCTGTTCAATGTCTCGTTCGTCTTCACCATGGCGACCTTCGAGGCGGTGAATTTCCTCACGGTGATCCTCTGGATCCCCTCGGTCGCGGGCTTCGCGGTCGCGGGGAAGAACGCCTACCAGTGGAAGACGGAGCGGTGGCGGAAGTTCGCGCTCTACGGGACGCTCGGCGCGGTGTTCTTCGTCCTCATCGGGGTCGCACTCCGGTGGGGCGACGGGAAGCTCGTGAAACTCACGGTCCCCTCGCTCGCCGCTTGGCGGGACGCGCGGATCGCGAGCGCGGACGAGCTCCGTCACGCGCAGGAGCGCGAGACGCTTGCAAACCGCGCCGTGGCGGTCGGGAGCACCGAGGGGCTGAACCTGCCCCGGGGCATCGCCACGGAGATCGACCGGATCATCGAGCTCCGGGCGAAGGCGGCGATGACTCCGGAGGAGGCGGCGGAACTCGCGGCGCGGACCGCGGGGGTGAAGGCCTGGATCGCGAACCGGAACCCGCCGATCGCGAAGGCGGCGGAGCCGCCCAAGGATCCGCCACCGCCCAAGAAGGCCGGCTGCGAGGACGAAGTGGACAACGACCACGACGGGCTCGTGGACAAGGAGGATCCCGACTGCCACATCCTGGCTCCGGCCATGGTGGCGCAGACGGACCGGTCGGGGAAGGTGATCGGCTTCGTGAAGGGCGCCTCCAAGCTCCGCTACGTCCCCACCAGGGAGGAGGCCTCCACGGTGCGGGCGGCGAGCCCTGCTCCGGTGGCGACACCCGCCGCGCCAGCCGCCGCTCCGGCAAACGACCGTGCGGCAAGGGCGGCCGAGGCCTTGAAGATCCTCGAGGGCGACACATAGGTGGTTCCTTAGCGAGTCGTTGGACGGGCCATGCGCGAACGCGCGTGTGGCCCGTCTTTTTTGTCGGTGATAGCTTGACAAAATTGCCGTTTTCTGCTATATTTGGCACACGGTTTTTGAGGAAGGTTCCTCGACAAAGAACTCGTCAAAGAAAGGGAAGCACAGATGAAAATAGGGATGATTCTCCTGCCTCTCATGGTCGGATGCTCGGGCTTCATGACCACCAAGTACCACCACAACGGGTACCAGTACATGCCGGACGGAACGGTGCGGCAGACCGAGTCCTCGGGCGGTGGCGGGGTGGCCACCCCTGACGGTGTGGCCGTCATGACCCAGGCGCGCGCCGAGGCAGACCTCATGCGCGCCGAGGGGGATGCGACCCGCATCGACGCGGAGGCCAACCGGGAGTACACCCGGGGGCTGAACGAGTACTACCGAGCGGTCGGTTTCGACAACCGGAGTTCGGAAGAGCTCCGCGAGGTGAAGGCCGACGTCGGCCGTACCAAGGCGGCGGTGAAGAAGTTCCTCGGGGGCGAGGGGGCGACAAGCGGCGCACCGGCTCCGGCCGCGCCGGCCTCGCCGGCCCCTGCGGCGGCGAAGCCCGAGCCGGTGAAGTCGGCGGCCGCGCCGCTTACTGCTGACGAGCGGAAGCTCGTACGGGTGGAGGTGGGACGCATAGGGACCGCGAACGAGCTCAAGTCGTTCGTAGACAAGATGCTCGTCCCCAATGCGAGCGAGGAGGACAAGCGCTTCTTCACGATGGTGAAGACCGCCGTTGACTCCACGCTGAAGCTTCCACGCGTCGATCAGACGCGGCGCGTCGTCGAGCTCCGGGGGATCATCCTCGAGAAGCTCGGTGGCGAGGGCACCAAACGGGAGCAGGGTTCGACCTCGGTCGGACCGACGACCGCACCAGCGAGTCCGTCGGGGACGGGAGCGGGCGACCGTTTCGTCCGCGAGGTGGAGACCGCAACGAGCTTTAGCGAGCTCAAGGCGGCCTTCGAGCGCGCGGCCTACGCCGCGCCAGAGGCACAGAAAGGCACGTTCGCCAAGGTGGCGGACGAGCTTGGCGGGTACGTCTCGCTCCCGGCGGATGAGCAATCCCGGGAGTTGGGCGGGATGAAGCAGAAACTGGTCGAGGCGGCGTCGTCGCTTCGATCGCTCATTAACTAGGAGATGACGATGAACTTCAGAAGGGTCCTGTTTCTCACCCTGATCGCCGCGCTCGCCGGGTGCGCGTCCTACGCACCGAGCCGGGGGGCACACCTCCGGGCCGGCACGTACCGTCCGGTCGCGCTCCACGAGACGCCGCCGGCACCCTACGGGCACGGGAGCGTCGGTCGGGCCGCCCCGATCGGTAACCTGGCCTTCCAGACCCAGTTCGAGAACTGGGTCACGGTGGACCGGGTACCGCTCATCGTCACCCGGATGTGGGTGAACGGCGACCCCATCGAGCCGTGGCGGCTCATCCGCCGCGCGCGGTACATCGGACCGGGGGAGAGCGTCTTCGCGACGGTCCCGCCCTGCCCGGTGATCGCCGGAGCCAACTGCCGCTACCTCGCGGTGGCTGAGGTGAGCTCATTCGCGATAGACCCGCGGGGCCGGGTCCTCCCCGGTCCGTCCATGGGCTGCGTCGAGCGGTCCTTCGTGGCCGGTCGGGAGCACCATGTGGTGTTCGAAGACACGAACCGCAGGCCGTGCCCGGTCCCCTAAAAGCACGATCGGGTACGAATACGCCCGCGCTGACAACGAGTCGGCGCGGGCGTTTCTTTTTTTGTTTTTCCGACTATTGGGTGGTGGTGGCCCTCACGAGGCCGCTCACGACGAACTGCGAGATTGCGTAGGAGCCGAGCACGATGATGAGCCCGATTACCCCGTTCCGGATGGTGTCCTTCGCCTTCGTGACGAGCTCGTCGTTCCCGCGGGCAATCATCCAGAGGTACCCGCCGTAGACGACGAGCACAAGGAAGACGACGCCAAGGATGGAGAGGAATACGTTGATGAGCGTCCCTACGATACCAGCGAGTCCGGCTGATCCGGTCGCGGTCTTGAACTGCGCCTCTTTTCCCGCTTGCTCAAGAAGTCCGGTGGTGGTGTTGGTGTTCTGCCCCCCCTGGGTACCCTGGGCAGAGGCGGAAAGCGGTAGCAGGGCTCCGAGAAGCGTGAGCGTTATATGCGTGATGCGGTGCATAGACCTTAGGATGAGACGAGCGTTGCCCTCGTTAATTGCGAGACGATGAAGGTGGCGAGCGCATAGGAGACGAGGCAGATGATGAGTCCGATGACCGCGCTCCGGATGGTGTCCTTCGCCTTGGTGACGAGCTCGTCGTTCCCGCGCGCGATCATCCAGAGGTACCCGCCGTAGACCATGAGGATGAGGAATATGACGCCTAAGAGGACGATGAGCGTCCTAATCACGAGTCCGACCACCACCGGGATGCTCGTCGCGCGGTAGCCGGCGCCGCCCGGACCGGTCGCCGTGTCCTTGAGGAGCCCTCCGCCCAGGTCCTGTGCGCGGGCGACCACCGGCATGAGGAGCGCGGAGATCGTGGCGAGAAAGCGGCCCAGCATATGTTACGGCGAGGGGGGAGGCGCGGGCGGGGTCGCCGCGGGGCGGCTGAACGCCCCTATGAGGTAGTCGGTGATCGCGTAGGCGCCCACGACGATGATGATGCCGATGATCGCGCTTCGGATGGTGTCCTTCGCTTTTTGGATGAGTTCGTCGTTCCCGCGCGCGATCATCCAGAGGTACCCGCCGTAGACCATGAGGATGAGGAAGATGACCCCGACGAGCGTGAGCGCGGCGCGAATGACGGTACCTATCACCTGTGGGAGCGTGGCGGTCGGTACGTCGCCGTAAGCGGTCTTGGCGGTCTCGTCGAGGCCTCCGCGCTGGGCGAACGCCGCGAGCGGCGCGAGGAGCCCGAAGAGGGTGTAGACGATGGTGGTGACTTTGGTGAGATGCATGGCCGACCGAATGGGATCCCCCTTCGCGTCGGCCCTGCATCCCACGGATACAGGGGGCACGGTCCCCCGCGTGAGCGGGGTCTCCGCCAAGGCGGAGAGGACTGACCTGCCTGCCGGCAAGCAGGTGATTATCCGGTCGTTGCGGTGACGAGGTTCGAAACGACGAACTGTGCGATGGCGTACGCGGAGAGGATGATGACGAGGCCGATGATGCCGCCAAAAATCCACTTCTTGGCGTCAGCTACCTTCTCTTCGTTCCCGCCCGCGGTCATCCAGAGGAAACCTCCGTAGATGATGATGATCACGACGATGACACCGAGGAGCGAGAGCGCGACGTTGATGATGCGCCCTATCGTTTCCCGAATGTCTCGCGTCCCGAGGCCGGTGTTCGTGACGTTCTGCAACCCGAGATTGAGTGTTTGCGCGTGCGCAATCACGGGCAAGAGTGCCGCGCCGATGGCGGCGCCCACGGAACCGATCGTTTTCATTGCCTTCATTCCATGTCACCTCCTTTCAGGTGTGGGTACGGGCAGACCCCCTTTTATGCGGGAACCTGCCCGTGCGCGCACTATTTGGTGGTGAGGGCGTCGATTACGTAGGAGGTGATCGCGTAGGCCGCGAAGATGAGCGCAAGGCCCATGACCGCCCAGACGAGGACGCTCTTTCCTTTCTGTATTCTCTCGCTATTCCCCTGCGAGGTCAACCAGAGGAAGCCGCCATATATGATCATGAGGAGCGCGATGGAGCCCACGATGCCGAGGAGCGCGCGGATGACGCTTCCTATCACCCTCTGGACGCACTGCTGGCCCTGCACGTTCGCGGGGCAGATCGCCGCAAGCGGGTTTTCGAGCCTGGCCGTACCCGGTGCCGCAGGAGCGGTCGGACCGCCACCGGTCACCGCTCCGCATGTGTTGCCCGCCCCCCCACACGCCTGGTTGCACGCGGTCTGATCGTCCAATACGCCCGCTTGGGTACCGTTGCTACAGACGCACTGACAGGCGGCGAATGCCGGCTGGGGTGATATGACGAGGGTTGCCGGCACGACGACCGCGAGAATGAGGAGAAGCCGTTTCATGCCACCTATGTTACCCGTTCTGGGCCTATTTTCCAAACGGGCGTTTGAAAATTTCGGCGACGTTAGCGACCCCGATCGCGCCCAGGATGAACTGGATGAGCGTGTAGGCGCCGAAGACGATGATGAGCCCCACCGCCGATCCCACAAGGATTTTCTTCCCCTTCTCGATGCGATCGGCGCTCCCGCCGGAGGTGAGCCACATGAACCCGCCGTAGATGACCATGAGGAGCATGACCGAACCCGAGAGCCCAAGGATGAGCTTCACTACGTTGTTCCCGACCACGAAGAAGTCGGAAAGCTGACAGCTCCCCGCGCTGCCGCACAGAGGGGAGACCCCGGAGAGCAAGCCGCCCTGCGCGCGCGCGGCGAGCGGGGCGAGGAGCGCGAAGGCGCCGGCAAAGGCGGCGCGCATACGACGGTACATATCAGCGGTAGGTTTCGGCGACCCGGTTAAGAGCATTCTCCATCGCCTCGTTCAATTTAGCTCCGTCGAGAACGTTGGTGATGAGATCGGCGAACGCCTGTTCATACGCCGTCTCGTTCTTGCCGCGGTACCAGGATTTTGCGGTGAGCATCTGGGTCGCGAACACCGAGAGGTCCACGTCTTCGAGCTGGCGCTGGAGGAGCGCCCGGAGCGCCGCCGGTTTCTTGGCCGCGTCCAGGAACTTCACGTTCTGTTCGGCGGACGTGGCGAACTGGAGGAAGTCCCACGCCCAGTTCTGATGCGCCGATTTTTTTGAGACCCCCTCGAGCCAGTAGTTGGCGTAGTTTACCTCGGGGTTTCCCTCGATTTGGGGGACCCGCGCGATGCCGAAGTTGAGCTTGGGCGCGCGGGCGCGGATCTCGGGGATGTGGTACGCGTAGCCCAGGAAGTACGCGGAGCGGCCCGCGGCGAACGCCTCGAGGGAATCGGGGAGCCGGTCGTTCCACGAGTAGGCCTCGGTGGCCGGGTTCGCGAAGTGGGTGTAGTAGACCACCGCATCGGTTGCCGGCGGACTCCCGCGCCCCTGGAGCTCGGGCGGCGTACGTGTAAAGATGGGGAAGCCGTTCTCGTCGGTCATCTGCGTCCCGTTCTGCATCATGAGGAGCGAGAGGATGTCCGCGTAGCGCTGGACGTTCTTGGCCGTGCCGATGCTCACGCCTGACTGGGTGAGGTTCCCTTGCGCATCCTGCTTGGTGAGGCGCGGCACGTCGGTCTGGAGCTTGGACCAGAACCCCGGCGGCTGGGGAACCCCCGCCGCGTTCAGGAGGTCCTTATTGTAGTAGAGTGCGAGGTTGTCGGCCGAAAGGGGGAGCCCGAAGATGCGGTCGCGGCGACCCTCCTGCGGGGTCTCGCCCTCGACGTTCACGATTGCGTCAGAGGCGACCACGTCCACGAACTCGTTTCGGAGCGCGCGGACGGATTTGCCCGGTACGGTCCGGAGTTCGGTTACCTGTTCTTTTTTGATGGTCCCCTGCACGGTGGTGAAGGGGATGGTGAAGGAGTCGGGGATGGGGGCGAGCTTGGGAACATAGCCGCGCACCCAGGTGTTGTGGACCGAGAAGAGGTCTGGCCCGCGGTCCTCGGCGAGCGCATTGAGGAGCGCCTGCTCGTACTCATCGAAACGGAACTTGCGGTACTCGATGGTGACGTTGGGGTGGAGCGCACGGTAGGCGGCGATGATGGGGGCCACCGCCTCCTGGTCATCGAAGACGCGCCACCAGGTGATGGTGACCGGCCGCATCGCTTCCACCGCCTCGCGTGAAGGGCCGCGGGTGCACCCCTGCCCGACGAGCGAGAGGGCGGCGGCGATGACGACGAAGGTGCGGAGCGTGCGCATGGGTCAATTAGGATACGGAAGCGAGGAATTTTTTGAACGGTTTGGCCACCTCGGGATGTCGGAGGCCGTAGGCCACCTGCGCGGTGAGGAAGCCAAGCTTGTTCCCACAATCGTACCACGTTCCCTCTATTTCGCACCCGTACATGGGTCGGTGTCGCATGAACTGGGCAAAGGCGCCCGCGAGGCGATACTCTCCGCTCCGGTCGGGCCGTAGCCGCTCGAGGATGTCGAAGATCTCCTTGGTGATTATCTCGCGGCCCACGTGCGCAAGGGTGGAGGGCGCCTCGCTCGGGGCCGGCTTCTCGACGAATCCTTTAAGTTGCCACGTGCGCTCGCCGACCTTGATGCCGTCGGCCACCCCGTAGGCGGAGACCCGCGAACGGGGCACGCGATAGAGGCCGGTAACCGGATCCTGGAAGCGCTCGTAGACCTCCATGAGCTGTTTGATTGCGGGAACCTTTGAGTCGATCACATCGTCGCCAAAGAACACCGCGCACGGCTCGTCCCCGATCACGTGCCGCGCCGAGAGCACGGCGTGGCCGTCCCCCCTGGGGGAGCGCTGGCGCACGTAGACGAATTTCGCCATATCGCTCACGTCAAGCACCTGCCCGAGTTCCTTTTTCTTTTTTTTCTCGCGGAGCCGGTACTCGAGTTCGAAGTTGCGATCGAAGTGATCCTCAATGGCACGCTTCCCTAATGAGGTAACGAAGACGATCTCCTCTATCCCCGCGGCGACCGCCTCCTCGACGATATACTGGATGATCGGCTTGTCGACCAAGGTGAGCATCTCCTTGGGCTGTGCCTTAGTGGCCGGGAGGAACCGCGTGCCCATGCCGGCCACCGGGATGATCGCTTTACGGATTTTCATAGGATCATACAGTATAACACACGCGTCATTTTGGCTTTCTTGTCGGTAATTTCTCGCCGATACGGACGGAGGCGAGGTATGATTCCACGAACGGCCGGATCAACCGGTGGGGCGGCCTGTTCGAGCGGGTGTTCCTCGGTACGTGAGCGCCCGGCTTAGCGCTCGATGAGCATCATGATGTACTCAAGGTTTGCGTAGCGCCCGAGCGATCGGGTGAACGCGAGGGCGCCCAAGACGATGAGTATGGCGCCGAAGACGATGTTTACGTATCGGAGATAGGGGCGGATCCGCGCGATGATCTGCTGGGCGCCGGCGGTGAAGATCCCGACGGCGAGAAACGGAAGCCCAAGCCCGAGCGCGTAGGAAAGCAACAGGATGAACGCGATGCCCGGCGCCGAGGCCGCGAGCCCCAGGATGCCCCCGAGGACCGCGCCTACGCAGGGGGTCCATCCCGCGGCGAACGCCGCGCCAAAGACGAACGAAGTGAGCAGTCGCGAGGAGAATCGGGCCTTCACCTGCACCTTGAGCTCGCGCTCGAGAAAGGGGATGCGGATGATCCCCATGAGGAAAAGCCCGAAGAAGATGATGATGCCTCCTCCGATGCGCGCGAGCCAGATCTGTGCGTCGAAGGCGACCGCCTCAAGAAGCGTGTTTAGGAGCACGCCGAGCAGGGCGAACACCGAGGCGAACCCCGCGACGAAGGCGACCGAGTTGGCGAACACCGTGCGTCGGTGCGCCGCCGCCTCCGTGACGGTCGTGCCCGCGAGGTAGGTGAGGAATCCCGGGATGAGCGGGAGCACGCACGGGGAGAGGAACGAGACGAGCCCCGCGGCGAAGGCGACGGTGAGGGGGACTGCGGTCATGTCAGTCGGCGTACGACCGTATTTCGGCATGATAGCGTGCCTTGTCCCACTTCTCGAGGGACTTTAAGACACGGGTGTTTCCTTGGAGGAACACCTTGGTGTGCTGGTAGGCGACCCCGAACTCACGGGCGAGGTCGTCCTCGGCCGGTTCGGTGTAGCTGTCGTTGTAGTTCACGCGGAATCCGACCACGTCGTTGCGGGTAAGTTCGTTAAATGCCGGGTAGAGCGCGTTCTGCACTTCGTCGCGGCAGATGGGGCACCAGTCGGCGTAAAAGTAGAGCACCACGAGCCGCCCGCTCTGCTTGGCCTTATCATAGTCGGCCCTGTTCCAGTCGATGAGCGGCGCGTTTGAACCCGCGAGCACGGTACCGCCGAAGGTGACGGGCGTGGGGGGCGGCGGAGGGGCCGGAGTCGGCTGGGGAGCCGGCGCGGGTGCGGGTGTCGGCGCCGGTTGCGGGGCCGGAGCGGGCGTCGGCGCCGGTTGCGGCTGCGGCATCGGCGGGGTGGCGGGAGGAGTCGGAGCCTCTTCCTTCACGAGATCCGCGCCCTCGGTCGAGGTCTGCCGATCGAGCTCCGCTTCCATCTGCAGGAGCTCCTGTTCGATCCGTGCCTCCTCCTCGAGGAGCTCCCGTTCGAGCGCCTCGTCGGAGAGGGAGTCATCCTCGGTGGGCGCGGGAGGGGGCGTCGGCTGGGGGGCTGGCGGCGGGGTTGTGGGGCCGGTGAGCGGCGGACATGAGACGCCAAGGAGCGCCAAGAGCGCGAGGACGGGGATGAATGTTCGCATACGGCTACGATGAAGCCTAAGGGGACAATATAGCACGGAAAAACAAAAAATCCCGCCCCGTGCGGTGAAGGTGAGATTCCCCTCGCTCCGACTCGGGTCGGGGCGCTGCTCGTTATCGCGCCCTTCGAATCTCACTCGCACGGTCCCCCGGACCGTGCGCAGAATCCGCACGGAAAAAAAATCCCGCCCCGTGCGGTGAGGGTGAGATTCGAACTCACGGTACCCTTGCGGGTACACCTGATTTCGAGTCAGGCGCTTTCGACCACTCAGCCACCTCACCGCGCGAAGCGGGATCGGTGCGTAACCCTAGCAGATTTTTCGACGCAGGTAAAGCGTGCCTCCCGGCAGGGAGAGTTCACCGGAGCGCGGCGAGTTTTTTGAGCTGTCCGCGTACCGTGTGAAGTTCCCGGTCGGCCTCCGAGATCTCGCTCCGCTTGGCATACGACTCCCATATCATGAGCGCGGTCGCCACAGGCATGATGTTCACGAACGGGATGAGCTCGAAGATCGCGCCCAGCACGGTGCGCAGATTCCGCCTGGAGGTTTGCGCGCGGGTCGAATCCTGGTTCACGCGGTGGAGCGCCATGAAGCGGAAGAACGAGAAGATGAGACCGAATGTGGAAACGACCAATGCGAGGAGTCCGGTGAAGTTGAACGCGGCGAGGAGATCGATCATGCTCGCGAAGAACGTGAGCCCGAAGTACACGGGGACGTATGAGGATACGGTCCGTTTCTTGAGCTGCGCCTCCTTGGCGCGTAGCGGCTGTGCCTGCGCCTCGGCTGCGGCGGCAGCGCCAAGCTGGCGCTCCTGCTCCGCGACCGCCTCCTGTTGCTTGGCCGCCGCAATGCGCGCGGCCCACTCGCGCTGTTCCCACGCTCGGTTTTCCGCTTCAGTCTCTTCGGGCATAACCGGGTGTCTCCATTATCGCCACGAGAGCGATTAAAATCCAGCACATGACCGAAAGATCGTTCTTGAAGTACGGCACGTCCACCACTCCGTGCACGAGGATCGCTATGAACGCGGCGGTGATCGCGGGATGCCGTCGGCGTCTTAGGAACCAGGCGGCTACAAGCGCAGCGCCCGCGATCCCGACGAGCCCAAGCTCGGACCAGATCGCGAGGAGCAGGTTGTGGGGGTACTGGAAGATCTCGACCCCCTGCGCCGTGTGGTACGGGGCGACGGCGGTCGGGTAGCCTGAGAGGCCGGCCCCCCAAATCGGGTGGTTGCCGAGCATGTCGAGCGATTCTCGCCAACCGATGAGGTGCACGCGCCCCGACCAGTCCCGGAGGAGGAGCTCGTCGCGGAGTTCGCCTAGGGCAGGGTGGAGTGTGATGGTGAGGAGCGTGGACGCGATGACGATTACCGCGAGGAACCGGAGGCGCCGGTGTGTGAGGCCGAGAAACGCGAACGATGCCGCCGCGGCGATCGCGCCGCCGGCCGAGCGGGCGAGGATGATGGCCGCCGCGCCCAGGGGCGCGAGCGCGGCGGAAATGCGAGCGGTGACAAGTATCGGAAGGACGGGGGCGAGGAAGAGCGCGGTCGCGTTAGGGAAGGCGAAGAGGCTCGTGACCCGGCGTTCGGTGTCCCATGGCGCGGGAATGAGCGACGGGAAGAAGAATTGGATGAACGCGAACCCGATCACCGCGGCCGCGCTCACCATGAATCCGGTCCGGAGCGCCGCGAAGGCGCGCGCGGGGTCAGGGCGCGCGGCGATGAGGATCCAGGCGAGCGCGATCGGTTCCCAGAAGTAGGCGCGTGCGACGCCGAGCGCGGCGCGTGTGTCGGGGGCGACGACGATCCCCACCGCGGTGCCCATGAGGATGAAGAAGGAACCGGCGGCGAGGAGCCGGCGCGCGCGGATCGCCTCGGGGAGCGCGCGCCGGAGCGGAACTGCGCGTGCGAGCGCGACCATCGAGATGAGCAGTGCGAGCTCGAGCGCGGTCGAGGGAAGCGGGCCGATCGCGAAGCGGATCCCGTATGCGGGGAGGAGCGACGCGAGTCCGAAGATGACGATTTCGGGGACGGTGCGCGGCGTCGTCATACCGCGCGGCGCGTAAGCAGCGCGCGGAGGTCCTCGCGGGAGAGCGCGCCGAAGGCGACGATGAGCGCGCCATAGACCGCCGCGCCCACCGCCATGCGGATGAGGACGTGTGCCCCGTCGATCGCGGCCACCGCGCCGCCCATGAGCGTGGCGGCGGCGAGCGCCTTAGCAGGTGCGGAAAGGCGCGCGCGGAACCCGGTCGCGCGAGCGACGATAGCGCCTGCCCCCACCGCGATCACGAGCTCGGAGAGAATGGTGATGATCGCGGCGGCGACCGCGCCGAAGCGGGGGATGAAGATGAGGTAGAGCGCGAGCGAGACCAGGGCATCCCCCGCGTACACCCAGAGCATGGTGCGTTGGCGGCCGATGGCGACGATCGCGTGCCCGAAGAGCGAGCCGAAGAACACGCATCCGGCGGCAACCGTGAGGAGGGCGAGGAGCGGACCGCTCCCCGCGAATTCCTCCCCGGCAAGGAAGCGCATCGCGGGGGTCGAGAGGACGATGCCGCCCGCGATCACCGGGAACGCCATAAGACTCACCATGTCGGTGGCGCGCTGGAGGAGGCGCACGACCCTATCCCTATCCGCACGCGCCCATGCGGCGACCATGAGCGGGAGCACGAGCCCCATGAACATGATGGGGAGCACCGTGATGACATCGAGCGGCTTGTAGGCGGCGCCGTAGAGCCCCACCTCCTCGGTGGAGCGCACCAAGGAGAGGATGATGAGGTCGCCCCGGAGGTAGATGAGGTTGCAGATGATGGAAAGGGCGATCGGCCAGCTCCGTCGGAATATGACCCGGAGCACCGCCGCCTCGAAGCGGAGCCGAAACGGGCGGAGCCGTCGGGCGAAGTAGAGCGAGATCGCGACCATGACGAGGTTTCCCGCGCCGAGCGCGATCATCACCATGACGAGTCCGCCGTCCATCGCCGCGACGGCGACGGTCGCCGCGAGGAGCGCACCCCGCCCCAGGACCTCGGCGAGCGCCGAGAGCTCCATGCGAAGCGTCCGCTGGAAGAGCCCCACGAAGATCTGGTGGAGCGAGAGAAACATGAATGACAGGGTCCCCACCGCGATCGCGCGGTGCACCAAACCGCTCCACGGGATGGCGAGCGCGATAAGCGGCGCCGCGACGAAGACCGCGGCCGCCGTCACGATGCGGAGCGAGACCATGTTCCCGAGTATGCGCTCCTCATCGGCGCCGGGCTCCGAGAGCATCTGCACTACCGTGAGCGTGAGGCCGAAGTCCACGAGGACGCCGACGAACTGGAGGTAGGAGGTTGCCGTGGTGAACTCGCCGTAGCCGAAGGTGCCGAGGTAGCGGGTGAGCACCGCGATGGTAAGGAGCCCGAAGACGGTCCCCACCGCGCGTCCGACGAGCTGCACCGTGACGTTCCGGGCTATGTTCCGGGCGAGGGTCATGAGCTCATAGGGTATCCGGTTTGGGTCCGCGCTTCCAGCTCCCAACTGGACGAAAGGGCCAAAAATTGCTATAATACGTAGGTTGATGATGCTGCTCCGTCGGTCAGTACGAACCGCAACCGTGAGGCCGCTCGCCGGTCTGTTGGTTGCGGTATTTCTTTTTATTCCGCTCCGGAGTGCGGATGCGTACGTCGCGAAGCCGGGCTATATTGGCACCGTCATGATCCGTTCGGCGCACGCGCTCACGCTTGCTCCGGGCGAGCGGCGGCTCTTCCGCATCGGGGTGAAGAACTCCGGAACGGTGAATTGGACCAGCGCGGGCGAGCGCTTCGTATCCGTCTACACGTACTTCCCCAAGTACCGCGCGAGCGCGTTTGAAGATGCGAGCTGGTATCGGAAGGATCAGCCCGCGAAGCTCGTGCAGGCGATCGTGCGGCCGGGCGAGATCGGATATTTCGAGTTCACGCTCCGTGCCCCGACCAAGCCGGGTTCCTATGAAGAAGGTTTCTGGATCGCCGCCGAAGATCACACCTGGATCCCGGATGCGCAGTTCAAGATTCCCATCACCGTGTCCGGTTCGGCGGTGGCCCCATCCCTTCCTCCGCCTTCGCCTTCGGCTTCCGCGAAACCTTCCCCACCGGCACCGTCACCCGCGCCCGCTCCTGCGCCGTCACCTGCCCCTGTCCCTTCCCCGGCTCCCGTGTCCTCGGGCGGTGCGCTCGGCGCGGCTTTTATGATCAGGAGCTACGGGGAACGGATCACCGCTCGTGGGTTGGACCCGGTCTCGGTCACCCTCGGGTTCAAGAACACCGGTACCTCCACCTGGCAGACGCGCGTGCTCCGGGTGCGGGGCACCACCATCGCCGCTGACGCGCCGTCTTTCGCACACTCGTCATGGCCCAACGACCGCGAACCTTCGCGGGTCCGCGAACCGGCATCACCGGGCACCATTTCCTTTTTTAGCTTTACGATTCAGGCGCCGGTGAAGCGCGGCGAATACACCCTTCCCCTCAAGCTTGTCATCGACGATGCTGATGTTCCGGGAACCGAAATCGACATTCCGGTGACCGTCACCGATGATGCACCCCAGCTTCCCAGCCAAGAACTTCCTGTCCTTCCAGGCCTCACCGAGCCCAACATCCGCGTCGGTCTTTGGAACCCCCCCTCGGCGGTGGTCATCAATAACAGTGTCCCGTTCGAGGTCCGAGACTCGGGAGGCCAGCTCCTCGGGACCGTCCCGGCGGGCACGAACGTCACGCTCGGATACAACCGCGAGAACCGCACGGTGATCGCCACCGCCCCGGCAGGGCAGTACGTGAGCGCGACCTTCATGCGGTTCGTGCCCGCGGCCTCGACCGGACTTTTCCGTGTCCCGAACTTCGCCGGCTGGGACGTCGGGAGCCTCTACGAGAACCGGTTCCGCGGCACGCTTGAGTTAAACTACTTCGCCCCTTCGGACAACGTATGGCTCATCGAGGAGCTCCCGCTCGAGGAGTACCTGCGCGGGATCGCCGAAACGGGGAACACGTCGCCCTATGAGTGGCAGAAGGCGCTCATGGTGGCCGCCCGCACCTACGCCTACTACGTGCACTCGATCGGGGGGAAGTACGCGCTCTTCGATGTGATGCCCACTGACGCCGACCAGGTGTATCGCGCGTACGGCTCCGAGACCGTGCGCCCGAACATCATCCGCGCCGTCGAGGAGACCCGCGGGCAGATGGTCACCCACAATGACAAAATTGTCGTTACCCCTTACTACTCGCGCTCCGACGGCCGCACGCGCGCCTGGGAAGAGGTGTGGTGCTGTCGCGCGAAACCGTGGCTCATCTCGGTCCCCGCCCCGCACGACATAGGCAAGACATTGTGGGGGCACGGGGTAGGGATGTCCGCGGAGGACGCGATCGGCTGGGCGCGCGAGGGGAAGCCGTACGACTGGATACTCCGGTACTACTACACGAACATCCAGCTCAAGCGGGTCTACTGAAATTTTAAATTTTAAAATTTAAATTTTTAGAAAAATCGCCCTTACGGCGATTTTTCTATCCCTCCGGGGTGGTACGCGCGGTCGTTGTCCGCGAGTTCGATGATCTTCTGTCTGATGTCGTGCGGGGCGGCGACCTGTTCGAACTCGAAGCGCGTGCGCGCCGCGGCGGTCTGGATGTGGACCGAACCGAAATTGAATATGGTGGGGAACACCCCCTTCACCTCGGAGGTGACGTCCTGCAACTGCCAGAGGTCGACCTCAGAGATCGTGCGCGCGAAGAGCCCGTGCTGTTCAATGGAGAGAATGCGGTCGTTGGTCACGATCCAGAGGTCCAGGTAGTAGTCGAGCGCCGCAGTGAAGAAGAAGAGCCAGATGGCGAGGTAGTAGATGGATCCGCCGATCGCGAGTAACGGGAACGAGACCGCGCCGGTCATGAGCGTGGGGTTCACGTTCTGGAGGAGGAGAACCACCCCGGCGGGGAGCGCCGCCATGATCGCGAAGATGACGATGTCCTTGAAGATGATGAGCGGGTGTCGTCGGAGCACGAAGACCACCTGCTCATACCCTTTCTGTCTGAAGAGGTGTCCGAGGTGCATACGTTAGGGGAGGAAGTCGGTGCGCGGGACGCCGAAGCTCACCGTGCGCGTCCACTCGAGCGGCGCGAGAAGGAGAAAGGAGAGGTACAGGATCCCCGCCGAGCCCGCGAGATAGATGAGGATGAGCACGACCGCCGAGAAAAACCCGGAGCGGAACCGCCACGCGTGCCAGAGGTCTATGAGCGAGAAGATGACGAAGACCGCGAGGAAGAGGGCGTAGGGGACGAGGAGGAGCCAGAGCGGCATAGTCCTCTATAGTAGCCCGCCGGAAGGTGAAATTTCAAAGTGCGTGTACGCCGCAAGCGTCGCGACCCGGCCGCGCGGGGTGCGCTGGAGGAAGCCGATGTGCATGAGGTAGGGTTCCACGACCTCCTCGACCGTGGCGACCTCTTCGTGGGTGGCGGCGGCGAGCGTGCCGAGTCCCACCGGGCCACCGCCGAACTTTTTCAATACCGCCTCCATGACCGCGCGGTCCACGGCGTCCAACCCGGCTTCGTCAACCGCAAGCTCGGTGAGCGCGGCTTTCGCGATCGTGGTGGTAATCTTCCCGTCCCCATGCACTTGCGCGTAGTCGCGCACGCGTCGGAGCAGACGGTTGCCGATCCTCGGAGTGGAGCGCGCACGCGCCGCGATGAGCGTTGCTGCGTCCTCGGGGAGGAGGACACCGAGGAGCTTCGCGCTTCGCGTGAGAATGCGCACCATCTCGTCGGGCGTGTAGAACTCGAGGTGATAGGTGGCGCCGAACCGGTCGCGGAGCGGTGCGGAAAGGAGCGAGAGCCGGGTGGTGGCGCCGATAAGCGTGAAGCGGGGAATGTCGAGGCGCAGCGTGCGCGCGGCCGGACCCTTACCGATCACCATGTCGAGCGCAAAGTCCTCCATGGCCGGATAGAGCACCTCTTCGATCGAGCGGTTCAGCCGGTGGATCTCGTCCATGAAGAGCACGTCGCCTGCCTCGAGGTTCGAGAGGATTGCGGCGAGATCACCGACCCGTTCGATTGCCGGGCCCGAAGTGACACGGATCTGTTTGCCCAGCTCTCGGGAGACGATGTGCGCGAGCGTGGTCTTCCCGAGGCCCGGGCTTCCGTAGAAGAGGAGGTGCTCGAGTGATTCGCGGCGTTGTGTGGCCGCGGTGAGCATGGTGGTGAGCTGTGCGCGGAGCGCGGACTGTCCGATGAACTCCGAAAGCAGCGCCGGTCGGAGGGTGAGATCGGTGGCGACATCCTCGTGCTGTTCGGTGGCCTCGACGGGCCGTTCGGCGGTGCTCATAAGACGACTACATACTACGTACCGGTCGTACCACGCACTCGTCCTATGCCGGGGGAGAGATTCGAACTCTCACGAGGTTTCCCTCAAGGGATTTTAAGTCCCTAGTGTCTACCGTTCCACCACCCCGGCCGAAAGTCCCGCTCTCCGGGACGTATCCATTATTTACGCTTGTTCTTGGGTGTCTGCAACCATTTGAGGAGCTCGCCGACCGGCCGCGTGTTCAGGACGTCGGCCTTGGTCGCCCACCCACGGCGGGCCTGCGCAATGCCGAGCGCAAGCCAGCCGAAGTTATTGGCCGCATGCGCGTCGGAGTTCACCATAAGCCGTACCCCCGAGCGAACCGCGAGGCGCACATACTCGTCGCGGAGGTCGAGCCGGTCCGGGCTCGCGTTCACCTCAAGCGCGGTGCCCGTGCGTTTCGCCGCGGCGATCACCGCGTCCATGTCAAGCTCAATCTCGTCGCGCTTCTGTAACTTACGGCCCGTGGGATGGAAGATGACGTCCACGTGCGGGTGTTCGATCGCGCGGATGAGCCGTTTGGTCTGCTCGGCGCGGGGGAGCGCAAAGTGCGAGTGCACCGAAGCGCCCACCACTTCGAGCTCCGCAAGCGTGCGGTCGGTGATGTCGAGCCCCCCGTGGCGGTCGATGTTCACCTCGCTCCCCCGGAGCACGCGGAACCCGCGGAGCGAGGTGTTCAGCTTCCCTATCTCCTTTCCCTGCGCCTCGATCCGTTTTTCGTTCAACCCGCGCGTCATCGCGAGCGACACGGTGTGGTCGGTGACGGCGATGTACGAGAGGCCCGCCTTGCGCGCCGCCTCTGCCATCTCGGCGATGGAGGCATTGCCGTCGGTCCAGTCGCTCTGCACCTGCAGGTCGCCCTTGAGGTCGTCGTAACGGATGAGCGTGGGGAGCGTGCCCGTGCGCGCGGCGTCGAGCTCCCCGGAGTCGGTGCGTAATTCTGGCGGCATCCAGTCGAGCCCGAGCGCTTCGTAGATCTCCTCCTCGTTGCGGGCCGCAATCCGTTTTCGTCCCTTGAAGAGCCCGTACTCCGAGAGTTTCATCCCCTTGCGGATCGCGAGCGTGCGGAGCTTTACGTTGTGATTCTTGTCACCGGTGAAGTACTGGAGCCCGGCCCCGTACTCGTCTTCCTTTAATATGCGCACGTCGGCCCGGATGTTCCCCTCGATGATGACCGAGGTGATGCCCTCGTCATCGCCGCTCCGCACCACCTCGCGGACCTCCGGCATCTTCATGAACGCGTCGTGCACGGTGCGCGGGTCGCGCGCGGTGACCAGAATGTCGATGTCGCCTATCGTCTCCTGGCGGCGGCGGACCGACCCGGCGGTCACCGCCTCGGTGACCCCGGGGATGCGCTTGATGCGCGCTTCGAACGTGCGCGAAAGGGGGAGGATGACCCCGAGGAGGTGCCGTCCGGTGGAACGTTTCAGTCGCTCGATGCTTTTCAATATCTTCTGTTCCGACTTTTCTCCGAAGTGTGCGAGCCCGTCTATTTTGTGGTCGCGTGCCGCGCGCTCAAGGTCGTCCACCGTCTTTACCTTGAGCTTCCGGTAGAGCGTGCGGATGGTGCGCGGCCCCACCATGTCCACCTCAAGGAGCCGCTCGAGGTCCACGGGCATCCGTGTGCGCTCGCGCTCGAGCTCGGGGAACGTGCCGGTCTTCACCATCTGCGCCACGTGCCGTGCGATGCCCGGCCCTATCCCCGGGACCTCGTTAGCGATGAGCTTCTCGCCGCCGTGCCTATAGATCTCCTCTAGAGGTTCGGGGAAGGTCATAACCGCCTGCGCCGCGCGCTCATAGGCGCGGGGCTTATACACCACCGCATCGGAGACCTTGGTATCCGGCGAGATCTTCATCTCGTAGTATGCCGCCATCTCGAAGAGCTTTTTGGCGATTTCGGCGTTCGTCATACCGTACGCTGGTATTGTATCCAAACCGAATGTAGAGTGCATCCTTATGCCTGAACTGATCGCGCCGCACGGCGGCACGCTTATTGACCGGGTCGTTTTGGGTGCGGAGGCCGACGCGTTGCGCGCACGGGCAGCGGCCCTCCCGCGCCTCACCTTGGACGGGAGGGAGACTAATGACCTCGAACTCATCGCCATCGGCGCGGCGAGCCCGCTCACCGGATTCCTGGGGAGCGCCGACTACACGAACGTGTGCGCGCGGATGAGACTCGCTGACGGCACGGTCTGGCCGCTCCCGTACACGCTCGCCGTCGCACCCCAGGAGCTCTCGGCGCTCGCGGTCGGGAAAGAAGCGGCGCTTTTCGACGCACACGGCCGGTTGTGGGGGACCATCGATGTCTCCGATATCTATACGCGGGATCCGCTCATGGAGGCGCGTGCGGTGTACGGCACCGACGACGTCGCGCACCCGGGGGTTTCGTACCTCCTCGGGCGTCCGCGGACGCTCGTGGGCGGTTCCGTCCGGGTGCTGCCGCTCCCCGATGACCTGCCGTTCGCCGCGTATCGGCTCACGCCAAGCGCGCTCCGCGCGAAGATCGCGGAGCGCGGCTGGCGATCGGTGGCTGGCTTCCAGACCAGGAACCCAATCCATCGCGCGCATGAGCACCTCACCAAGCTCGCGCTCGAGCTCACCGACGGCCTCGTCATCCATCCGTTGGTCGGCGAGACCAAATCAGATGATGTGCCGGCGGATGTCCGTTTCCGTGCCTATGAGGCGCTCCTCGAGCGGTACTACCCTGCACACCGGACCATCCTCTCCGTCTTTCCCGCCGCAATGCGGTATGCGGGACCCCGCGAGGCGGTCTTCCACGCGATCGCGCGGAAGAACTACGGTATCACGCACCTCATCGTCGGCCGCGACCACGCCGGGGTGGGGAAGTACTACGGACCGCTGGATGCCCAGCGCATATTTGACTCGTTCGCACCGGGGGAGCTGGGGGTCACACCGCTCCGGTTCGATCCCGCGTTCTTCTGCACGTCCTGTGGCGCGCACGCTTCTGATCGGAGCTGTCCGCACGAGGCGAGCGCACGCATCGAGCTCTCCGGCACCAAGGTGCGTGAGATCCTGCGCGGGGGCGGCGATCTGCCGACGGCTTTCACGCGGCCGGAGGTGGCGGCGGTGCTCCGTACCCACTACGCGCCCCCATCGTCGGCCTCGAACGCCACCCCGGCGGATCCCAAGGGATACATCATCTGGTTCACCGGCCTCTCGGGCGCGGGGAAGAGCACGCTCGCGAACGCCCTCCGGCCGGCGCTCGGGACTGGGCGGCGGGTGGAGATACTGGACGGCGACGAGGTGCGCACGTACCTCTCGAAGGGGTTGGGGTTCTCGAAGGAGGATCGCGACGCCAACATCCGTCGCATCGGATTCGTCGCACGCCTCCTCGCGCGGAACGGGGTGGCGGTCATCACCGCGGCGATCTCGCCGTATGCGGACGTGCGGCAAGAGGTGCGGAAACTCGCCGAAGCCGATGGGGTGCCGTTCCTCGAGGTGTATGCCAAGGCCGAGATCGCCGCGCTCACCGCGCGCGACGTGAAGGGGCTCTATAGGAAAGCGCTCGCCGGAGAGATACAGAACTTCACCGGGGTCTCGGACCCGTACGAGGCGCCCACCAACCCCGACGTGATCGCGCACACCGACGCCGAGACCGTCGAAGAGAGCGCCCGGCGCATCCTCGCGGCGCTCGCCACGCGTGGGCTTCACCAAGAACCGATTCCCATCGATCGCGTCGCACCGCGAACGTGAAAATAAAAACTCCCATCAAAAACACCACCGGATCGGTGGTGTTGTTGGTGCGGGTAGGGAGAGTCGAACTCCCATCTTGTCCTTGGCAAGGACACATAATAGCCGTTATACGATACCCGCGCAGGTTTTATCGTAGGAGGAATATAACAAAACGTCTGCCGCGCGGCAATACGGTCACATCTTGCCCGAAAGAGCGCCAATGTACGCGTTGATCTGCTTCGCAAGCATGCTTGCTCTGGTCGAAGAGCGCGCGTCGCTCTGTGGCCGGGAACAGGCGTATGACATGACTCATGAATTTCCTGAACGACCGAGCGTCCGTATACATGGTCCAGTTCCTGAACGTAAAGCCGTACTGATCCGCGGACATATTAAATTTTAAGATTTAATACAGTAGCTTCGGAAAACCGAAGCTACTGTAGTGGTATACGATCGCGGCGCTCCCTACGCGACGACCGATTTTTCGGGCCTCCCTTCCTTCGCCCGGAGGAACCCGACGGCTCTCCCGTTCCGCCACGACCGCATCGCGGTCGAGGTGACGAATTCCTTGAGCACGTTGGACTGCTCCCCCGAGAGGTGGAACCGCTCGGCGAGCGCGCGGCACTCGCCCGAGAGGATATCGAGGAAGGTCTTCGGCCTACCTTCGTCCATCTGCATCACCTCCTTTCCGCTTTTTTCGGTACCCGTACCAGGCAACCGCCGAGAGGAGCCCGGCGGGCGTCAGCGCGATCGCGTAGGGGAGGAGGGTGCGGGTGCGCGGCGGCGGGGGAGGAGGCGGCGGAAGCGAAACCGTCATCCCCCCTGGCCCGAGCGGGAGGAGTTTGAGTTCGATCCCGTCACGAGTGAGCAAGCCACGCGCGGTCACTTCGTCCCCGACCCGCATCGCGCTGCCGGCTTCTACCGTTACGACGACCGAGCGGTCGTCCGCGGCGAGTCGGATGCGTCTCGATTGCCGCTCCACCACCGGCGCGCGCACCTCGATGAGCCGCCCCACCTGTTGCTCGATGTCCATGAACCCGACGTGCGCCGGCTCGGGCGCCTCCGTCCTGCCGCGGACCGAGACGTCCGCGTCCTTCTTTACGAGGAACCGACGGAGCGGCGCGGTCTGCGCGGTGGACCATGTGCCGCGTGCGGTGAGCTCATCGCCCGGGGTGAGCTCGAGCGCCGTGTTCTTGGGAAGATGCACCTGGATGCCGCCTTCCTTGGAGTCGAGGACAAAGTACTCCTTCCAAAGGGCGCCCGGGGCGACGCTCACCGTTCCCTGGACGGTCGGCGCCGATATTTTGGTCGCCGCGGATTTGGGTGGCGCGGCGATCGGCATCGGCCTCGCTACGGTCGAACCGGCGGCATCGAGCGGCGCGGGCAGGGCGACGTTCACGGTGAGCTGTTCGATGACGATACGTTCGTCGGTGCGCACAGACCGGAGCGCGGCATCGATCTCGGCCATAATCCCTGCCACGACCGACTCGTAGTCGGGCGGAGCGCTCGCGTGCGGTGCGGCGGTCCCCTCGCCCTCATCGCCGTAGGTGAGCACGTGCACCTCCCGTCCCCTTGGATCGCGAAGCGCGATTCGGTCACCATCGTTATTGAGGCGTGCGCTCGCGAGCGTTACCTTCATCGCGGCGCCGGGGAGGAGCAGGCCGGTCGGCTTCGCGACCGTCTTTCCGGTCGCGTCGGCGATCGTCCATCCCTCGAGCTCCACCGCATAGGACGATTCGTTGCCGATCTCGACCCACTCGTCCTCGCCCGCCGGAGGAACGGCTTGGAACGCGCGGATCGTGAGCTGGAGAACGGGGATGACCGGTACGATGGGCAGAGGTACCTGCGGCGTCTGCGGTGCAGGCGTGCCGCCGTCATCGGGAGGCCCATAGCGCAAGAGGGCGATGATGCTCGGGTCATCTGATGAAGTGAGGAGCGTTCGGTTTCCGACCAGGAACACCGTCCCGCCGCTCGCCGAGAGCGAGAACGATCCGTGCTGGAGGTCGGGCGGTTCCGCCCGTGCGTATCCGCTCCCCGCTATGCGATAGCGCGACGCGGGGCCGATGAGCGCCCCGTCGGGCAGGTTCTTTTTGTAGTACTTGGTCCCCGCCGCGCTCCGGTACTGGATGGACCACGTATCGATCGCGACCTCCGCCGCGCCCGTGTTCAGGAGATCGATGAATTCGTCGTCTGCGGTCGCCCCCTGGGGCTCGATGCGATCGATGATGACGCTCGGCCCCTCCGCGTTCACGGAGAGCGGGATGAGGAGTGCGAGGAGGCAGAGCGCGATCGGCGGCATACGCCCCCATTTTTACCCCACCACGTGTGGACGGACAGCAAGGTGTCAGCGATCCATGACGCAAAGGCGCGTTCTCGCCCTAAAAAAACGTCAGGTCGCTCCGACGCCACCTCTCATAAAACATGAGAACGGGCGCGTACGGTGTCGTAATGTGGATAATTCCGGCGAACCTCTCTATAGTGTGGGAACGTCCTCGACGGACGCGTGCTCGGGTGGCGGAACGGTATACGCGGCAGCCTTAGGAGCTGCTGCCCGCAAGGGCTTGTGAGTTCGAATCTCACCCCGAGCATGCGTCTTTTTGAGGACGTTCATCGTGTATGAAGGATCCGAACATGGATATAGACGGCGTGCGCTACGAGCGCATCCCGGTAAAAACCCACCTCGTGTCGTTCGGCGAGGATCTCGTCGCGCTCGCCTCACGCTACGTGAAGCCGCTCGTCCGTCCGGGCGATTGGTTCGCCGTATCCGAGAAGCTCGTCTCGGTCTGTCAGAGCAACGTGCGACATATCGGTTCGGTACACGTCTCTCCGCTCGCGCGGCTCATCACGCGGTTCGTGAAGAAGTACCCCAACGACATCGGCTTCTCGCGGCCCGAGAAGATGCAGCTCGTGGTCGAGCTCGCCGGCTGGCGGATATTCCCGGCGATCATCGTAGGCGGGGTCGGCAAGCTCGTGGGCGCGCGCGGGCTCTTCTGGCGCATCGCGGGGAACCGCGTCTCCGAGATAGACGGCTTTAACCCCGATGCGATGGATCCCTATAAGGAATACGCGGTGCTCCCCCCGCGCGATCCGGCGGAGGTCTGTGCCGCGCTCGAACGCGGCCTCGGCATCCCCGCCGCCATCATCGATGCGAACAACATAAACGTCGAGGTGATCGCCGAGAGTCCGGGGGTGCCGGTGTCCCGCGCGCTCGCCCGGCGAATCCTCCTCGATAACGTCATGGGACAGGACGACGAGCTCACCCCGTTCGTCATCGTCAGGAAATCTTCCGCATGAAGCCCCCCCACGCCCTCCACTTCACCTTGAAGAAGCTCCGCGCGTTCCCCGAGGATGCACCCGGACTCTTGCGGTTCTTGTTTTCCCGGACGCGCGTGACCACGACATTTCGCGAGCGGCTCGCGTTCATTGTGCGCTGTTACCGCATCTCCTACCGCGTCCAATGTCCGCACATGGAGCACGAGATGATCGCGGTGATCGCGGCGATTCTAAACCTTGACCCGGCCGTGCCCGCGGTGGTGGTGGAGGCCGGTTCCTACAAGGGCGGGAGCGCGTCCAAGTTGAGCTGGGCCGCGGAGCGCACCGGGAGGTCGCTCGTCATTTTCGATTCGTTCGAAGGGATCCCCGCGCACGAGGAGCGGCACGGGAAGAACATCTACGGCGGCGACGCGCACTTTCCCGAGGGCAGTTACAAAGGGTCCTTGGACGAGGTGCGTGACACCATCGCCCGGAATGGGCGTATCGGCGCGTGCGTGTTTGCGAAGGGGTGGTTCGACCAGACGATGCCCGCGTTCAGTCAGCCGGTGGGCGTTTCCTATATAGATGTAGATCTCGCCTCCTCGACCCGCACCTGCCTTACCTATCTCTACCCGCTCACCGTCCCGGGCGGGGCGCTCTTCTCCCAGGACGGCCACCTCCCGTGGATCATCGAACTGCTTCGGGACGGGACGTTCTGGCGCGACACGCTTCACGCCGAACCGCCGCGTATGATGGGGCTCGGCACGCGTAAGCTTGTCAGAATCCCAAAACACGCGGACGCCGCCCATTGACAGGATCCTAAAATCGGTCTAGGTTGAAGTGTTTGTCGCAGGATTTCCCTTAGGGAGGGATACGACAACCAAAGGGAGGGTTGTATGCAGGTTGCCACGGGATACGTACGGTCCTTTGGGACCGATCACAATTCGTCATTTCGCGATCCGTCGATGCATGGGTACGGGTTCATCCGTCCCGACGGAGGCGGCCCGGACGTCTTCTTCCACATGGGTCAAGGTCGCCGATGTTCGACCATCGGCGAGACCATCGTCTTCGCTCGGGAGCGGACCGAGCGCCTGCCGAAGGTGGGCGATCGGGTGCGGTATGAGATCGCTTCGAGTGGGGCAAAGACCCCGCACGCGGCGCAATGGGGATTCGAGGACGATCGAAAACGCATCGGTCCGCACCGCGCATCGAGAATGTTCCGCCTCGTAAAGCGGGCGGTGTGTAAGGGGGTCGAGGATGAACAGCGGGTCTGCGTGTTCTGGACCGGATCGTACCTGAACGACCCCGACCTTTCCCCGCTGCTCGCTCGCTTCAAGATGCTCCCCAAACGGGTGAGGATCACTAACGACCTTGAGGCGCTCATCCGTATAGAGTGCGATCGCGGCGACGGGTGCTGGGAGGCGTTCAAAGGTGATTACCAACGGATCGCTGCCGCGCCGCGGAGGTGGACGCTGCGGCTAGCCGCATAAAGGAGGTGAACGATGCGGACTGCTCTGGTTGTTGAGGACGATGTGGACCTCCGGAGGGCCTACGCGGCGTACCTCGAACCGTTCAAGCTCGACCTCGTGTTCGTGGATTCGGTCCGCGCCGCGCGGAAGGCGGTCAAGGAGCGCGGTCCGTTCGCGCTCGTGGTCGTCGACGGGAACGTAACTGACGGTCACACCGACGAGTTCGTTCGCGAGCTCCGCAACGGCGGGTACGATAGCCGCATCGTGGGCGCGACCGGGAGCCCCCAGTCACTCACCCGCCTCCGGAAGGCGGGCTGCGACCGGGTGTACCGGAAACCGGAAGAGCTCACCCAGCTCATGAAGGAGTTCACGATGTAGTACGAGCATGGCGGCGCGCCGTGCGACTCCGTCCCTCACGCGGGGGGCGGGGTTTTCTTTTTCCGGAGTTCTGCTATCGTGCCGGCGGTTCTCTCACAGCGTCGCACCGTGAAAGGAGGTGACCCATGAACCTACGCGGCATCGAGTTCGGCCGCGTCCTTGGCGCTTCGGGCGTGCAAGGATTCTTCGGCGAGGGCTATTGGTACCATCGGCTCTGGCGTCCGTTCGGACTCTCGTTTTCCGGGATGACCTTCGTCGCGAAGACCACGACGTATCACCCCCGAAAGGGGAACCTGCCGCTCGGGGCCGACGGGATGACCCCGGCAGAGTACCTTCCCCGCTGCATCGTGGTGAAACCGTGGAAAGGCGTCGCGCTGAACGCGGTGGGCCTCTCGGGTCCGGGCGCGCGCGCTCTTTTCGAGACCGGGGAGTGGCAGTCCCGATCCGCACCGTTCTTTATCTCGTTCATGTCGGTGGCGGACACCATGTTCCAGCGCCACGAAGAGTTGCGGAAGTTCGTGAACCTCCTCGCCCAATACCTTCCGTTCTTTAGGACGCGGGTGGGATTGCAGCTGAACTTCAGCTGTCCGAACGTGGGGCCGACCCACGACGCGTTGGTGCCCGAGATAGAATCGGCGCTCTATACGGCCGGTCGCCTCGGGATTCCGCTGGTCCCAAAGCTCGCGGTGACCGCGCTCCCCGCGCTCGCGGCGCGCGTGAGCCGTCTGGATTTCTGCGACGCGATCTGCGTCTCGAACACCGTGCCGTGGGGGAGCTTCCCGCAGGCGATCGATTGGAAGGGTCTCTTCGGAAGCGAGACCTCACCGCTCGCCGTGATCGGCGGCGGCGGTCTCTCGGGCGCGCCGCTCCTTCCGCTCGTCGCGCGATGGATAGCCCTCGCGCGCGAGGCAGGGTACGCAAAGCCGTTCATCGTGGGCGGCGGGATCCTCTCGGTACGCGACGTAGGTACGCTCATCGGTGCGGGACTCGATCTCCGCCGCGATGCGATCTCGCTCGGTTCGGTCGCGTTCCTCCGCCCGTGGCGGGTGCACGGCATCATCCGCGCCGCGCAGAAAACGGCTTGTTAGAGAGGACTCTTAAGGGGCCCGACCCGGTCGCCGGGCGGGCCCTTTTCCTTTTCTCTAGGGGGCTCCTTGACGCAGAGAACCGGCTCCGGTACCATAGACGGTGCGATTATCCACAGCACGCATCGCAAACTATGTGTACGAACCTTACTCGTAACATGGAAACCAGCGCGTAGCCGGTGATTTTCAGGTGCTGCTACTGCCGCTGGACTCTCCAGCGGTTTTCATTTAAAACTTTTTCTTACGCACATTCCTTGGTCAGATTCCTCGGACCGTGCACGAATAAAAGTTTTAACGGCTTCGGAGCCTTTGCGAGAGACAGACTCTTACCAAAGGCCCCGAACCACTCGACAAGTTCAGGACGGGCGGGAGCCAGGACGTTGACAACTCGCGATGCAAGTAAAGTAAAACTAGGATTTTTGTTGTAAGCAAAAATCCTGGGTACGAAGCATCTGAACAAAACGTCAAAACGTTCTTGTGGTTCTCGTCTATGTCTGTCCGGCGCTTCAATCCGGACGGATCCAGGATTCCCTGGAAGACACCAAGGGCGTACGGTGGATGCCTCGGCATGGAATGCCTATGAAGGACGTAGCAGCCTGCGAAAAGTCTCGGTGAGGTGGCAAGCAACCTTTGACCCGGGAATCTCCGAATGAGGAAACTCACCCCGATGGAAGATTGGGGTATCGTGCACTGAACACATAGGTGTGCGAAGGGAACTCGGTGAAGTGAAACATCTCAGTAACCGAAGGAACAGAGAACAAGGTGCAACTTCTGAATCGCTTTTCGCACGGACCATCTCGCAAGAGGTGGTGCGCGCGAACTGCGAGACGGTCGTTGTGCTCATTCCCCTAGTAGCGGCGAGCGAACGGGGAACAGCCCAAACTCCGCAACGTGAAGTGCGGTTACGAATCGTGCACCGAAAGGTGCGCGGTCGCGTGCCGTATGGAGGTTTTAGGACTTGGAGCGTAGCGGAGTGTAGTAGACGCGCGCGGTGTCCGCCTAAACGGACAGGCGAAGGAAACGAAACGATAACTTCCCAAGCAGAACGGCCTGGAACGGCCGGCCAGAGCGGGTGAGAGCCCCGTACGCGAATGGGGTTATCCCTTTGTTGCGTGTGTTCTTGAGTAACACGGGACCCGTGAAATCCTGTGTGAAGTAGGGAGGACTTTCTCCTAAGGCTAAATACATTCCACGACCGATAGTGAACAAGTACCGTGAGGGAAAGGTGAAAAGCAGCCCGGGAGGGCGATGAAAAGTATCTGAAACCGTATGCTTACAAGGAATGAGAGTGGTCCCGCAAGGCGACCATGATCGTGTTCCTATTGAAGAATGAGCCAACGAGTTTGCTGCGTGTGGCAAAGTTTAAGCCCGCGAGGGCGAAGACGAAGTGAAAGCGAGCGTGAAAGCGCGCTCTCATCACACTGCTTTTGCGGCAACGCAAAAGCAGCTTGATGAGTAAGTCGCACGCACAAGACCCGAAACCGGGTGATCTAGCCATGACCAGGGTGAAGGCCCGCGAAAGCGGGCTGGAGGCCCGAACGCGTATGCTGTGCAACACATTGCGATGAGTTGTGGCTGGCGGAGAAATTCCAATCGAACTCGGTAATAGCTGGTTCTCCCCGAAATAGCTTGAGGGCTAGCGTCGGTCAATACGATACTGGCGGTAGAGCACTGAATGGGAAACGGTGGAGTGATCCTACGTTTTCCAACCAACCTCCGAATGCCAGTGTCGATTCCCGGCAGTCAGCACGTGGGGGCTAAGCTCCATGGTGCGCAACGGAAACAGCCGTCGATCTCCAGTTAAGGCCCTTAAATCCATGCTCAGTGGGAAAGGATGTGGAACGACTCAAACAACCAGGAGGTTGGCTTAGAAGCAGCCATCCTTTAAAGAAAGCGTAACAGCTCACTGGTCGAGTTATTCCGCGCCGAAAATATACCGGGGCTAAGCATGGTGCCGAAACTGAGGGTGCTCCGACTTAGGTCGGAGCGCGGTAGGGGAGCGTTCGATGCGCGGCGAAGGCGAAGACGTGAGTCACGCTGGAGCGCATCGAAGTGCGAATGTTGGCATAAGTAGCAAGAACTGGTGTGAGAACCACCAGCGCCGTAAGAGGAAGGTTTCCTGGGCAACGCAAATCGGCTCAGGGTGAGGCGGTCCTAAGGCGAGGCCGAAAGGCGTAGTCGATGGACAAGCAGGTCAAGATTCCTGCCCCTCACGGGGGAACTACCCGGACTGACGCATCTGAAGCGGGCGAGCGCGATTTGGTTACGCGCGTGTCTGCCGTGGGCAACTGCGGCGGACGCAGTCTGAACCGAAAGGGGAAGGCGATTCGCTCGCGTAGGGTGCCCAGAAAAGGTCCGGAGACTATCCTCGTGAGTCCGTACCGTAAACCGACACAGGTCCTCGGGCACGAGTGTGCCAAGGCGGACGAGAGAAACATCGTTCAGGAACTCGGCAAAAAAGCGGCCGTAACTTCGGGATAAGGCCTGCCCGTCGCAAGACGGGCTGCAACAAGCGTCTATGAAGCGACTGTTTACCAAAAACACAGGTCCCTGCTAAGCCGCAAGGCGACGTATAGGGGCTGATGCCTGGCCAGTGTCAGAACGTTAAGGGGAGGGGTTGACTCCGCAAGGGGAAGGCCCTGAACCGAAGCGCTGATGAACGCCGGCGGTAACTATAACCGTCCTAAGGTGGATACCACTGCCTTAGTGAGGTGAAAGACCTCCTTCGAACTTTGTCTTGCCGACAAAGAGGTAGAAGAAAATCTGGCTAAATGCTGGAACATCTGTGAATCGTGGGCGACTTAAGGTATAATCTAATCATAGATTATGCCCCGTAACACTGCCGCACGTGCAGACAATCAGCAGGAAAGGTCAGCGATGGTCAATTGGATCGTCGGATTCGTCGATGGCGAAGGAAGCTTTCTTATAAGCATCTTTCGAAACGCGACGACCGCATCCGGTTGGCAGGTATTCCCTGAATTCGTGGTAACGCAAGGCGCGAAAAGTCTTCATGCGCTGGAAGCGATTCAATCGTACTTCGGTTGTGGAAAAATTTTCATCAACCGGAGGCACGATAATCATCACGAACCGATCTACCGTTTCTGTATCAGGAACGTCAAAGATCTCCGTGAGACGATCGTTCCGTTCTTTGAACGGAATCGATTGCGAACCGCAAAACTGGAAGACTTCAAAAAATTCAATCAGGTTCTGAACCTTATGGTGCGCAATACGCACTTACAGGAAGAAGGGCTTGGGCGAATTCGCAAAATAGCAGACACCATGAATCGGAAGGGAATGCAGAAACGCTGAAATCCTCAGAGACTACACGCCGGATTCCTAGAAATGGGAAAAGATATAGTCCGAACTGCATGGCGACATGCAGAGCGCGAAAGGAACTGTCGCGCCGTCATTACGACGTAACAAACAGAGCGTAATCCCTTGTCGGGTGAGTTCCGACCCGCACGAATGGCATAACGACTTCATAACTGTCTTGACGATGTACTCGGCGAAATTGCAAGTGGCGTGAAGATGCGCTGTACCCGCAGCTGGACGAAAAGACCCCGTGAAGCTTTACTACTCCTTGTCATTGGATCATGCGTTCGTATGTTCAGCGTAGGTGGGAGCCGCAAGGCGCCAATGAGACACCACCCTTATGTCCGCATGATTCTGAGCGGATGCCGTGAATCCGGTGTCTGCGACAGTGGCTGGAAGGTAGTTTGACTGGGGCGGTCGCCTCCTAAACAGTAACGGAGGCGTTTACAAAGGTAGGCTTGGCTCGGATGGAAATCGAGCCCGAAGCGCAAACGCATAAGCCTGCTTGACTGCGAGGGTGATAGCCCAAGCAGAGACGAAAGTCGAAGTTAGTGATCCGACGGTCCCTCAGAGGAGGGCCGAAGCTCAACAGACAAAAGCTACTCCGGGGATAACAGGCTGATCTTGCCCAAGAGTCCATATCGACGGCAAGGTTTGGCACCTTAACATTGGGGTGCTGCAGCAGTAATGCTGCACCAAAAAACGGCTTATAACGGTGAACCCCGCACTATGGGTGTGGAAGTAATAAGGTATCGTCTAAAACGTCAGATATACCTAACCCCATAAGGGCAACACCGTGGGAAGTCTAACACCAGAGCAACATTCAATTTTGGTAGGAATGCTCTTGGGCGATGGCACGCTGCGCAGGCAGGGTAAACGATTGAACGCCCTCCTCGAAGTGAACCACGCCGAAGAAGTGAGAGCGTACGTTGATTGGAAATGGAAACATTTTCAGGAATATGTACGCACCCCGCCAAAATCCCGTCTAGGCAACGGGCAACGTGTTGCATATCGATTCACGACTCGAAGTATTCCTGTATTCACCGAGTACTATCGGTGGTTCTATCAAAACAGGAAGAAAAGAATACCGCTCGACCTCGATCTGAACCCGCTTAGTTTGGCGGTCTGGTTCATGGATGACGGTACTAAGAGTCGGAGTGCGTGGTATCTCAATACACAGCAATTCTCTTTAGAAGAACAACTATTCCTGGTTGATCTTCTCAAAGAGACATTCGGTATTGAGGCCACGCTTAACAAGGACAAAACATATCAGCGAATCCGTATTCGCACCGAGAGTGTTCAAAGAATGGAACGGTTAATACACTCTTTTATTCTTCCTTGTTTCCGATACAAACTGGTGCATGACCCCGTAACGACTGATTCGAAAGATGAGAGTTTCAACTAAGTTGAATCTCACACGCCGACTCCTGTCATGCCAAGTCAGATCATGAATAAAGTATCTACGATCGACGACAGGAAGAAGATATAGTCTGCGCCATGTGAAATCATGGAACATCGTACGATGTCGGCTCATCGCATCCTGGGGCTGGAGAAGGTCCCAAGGGTTAGGCTGTTCGCCTATTAAAGCGGTACGTGAGCTGGGTTCAGAACGTCGTAAAATCTTGCGACCTCCGCGAGTAATCGCGGAGCAAAAATTGGCTGTATCGGTGAAACCCCCTATTTTCCGACCGAACGAAATAGCGGGCAATACCGAGGGAAGAATCATGATAAAATCGGAGTGATATGCTTAGTAATACCGACAAGGCATACATCGCCGGTTTCTTGGATGGTGACGGGTGCGTGATGTTCCAATTGGTCCGACGGAAAGATTATGTGTACGGATACCAAGTCCGTGCGAGCATCATCTTTTACCAAAAGACTGTTCATCGCGATCACCTTGAATGGATCAAAGAGCAATTCAAATGCGGTTATGTCCGCGATCGTAATGACGGCATGTCCGAATATACGATTGTCGGCATCAAATCAGTACACGATGTATTGCTCCAACTCGCTCCATTCACCCGTTTAAAGAAACCGCACGTATCACTTGCCTTACGGATATTCAAAGCATTACCAAAGCGGTTCACTTCTGAACGGCTCATCGCCGTTGGAAAGTTGGTCGATGAATTCAAAGGACTGAATTATTCGAAGCGACGGCAGAATACTGCCGCAACACTGGAAGAATTCTTCAACCGTCACGATTCCCCGTAACGACTGATTCCTAGTACCGAGAGGGAACGGATGAGATGGCGCCGCGCGTCATCACACGCCAACCCCCTGCAACGCAGGGGTGAAGATATAGTCTATGCCACCAGTAATGGTGGAAGGTTACCAACGTAACAATGGAGACAGTTCGGTCTCCTATCCACTGCGGGCGTCGAAACTTGAGGGGATGCTTCCCTAGTACGAGAGGACCGGGAAGCACGGACCTCCCGTGTACGTGTTGTCCTACCAAGGGCATGGCACGGTAGCGGAGTCCGGAGGCGATAAGCGCTGAAAGCATCTAAGCACGAAGCGCCCCCCAAGATGAGGTTTCATTGAGACTCCAGGGAGACGACCTGGTCGATAGGCGGCAGGTGTAAGGCCCGCAAGGGTTTGAGCCGAGCCGTACTAATCGGTCGAGTCTCCGGGGAACTCTGGAAAGATGAGAACCACAAGAACGCACTGATGTTTACCATCCCCGCCCTAAGGCGGGTCCGCCCCTGGCGGAAGATGCCGTACCTTTACTTGTTGCGAAGCGTGACAGCGTCTTGGTGACCCAACCGCGCGGGTCACACCCGTTCCCATCCCGAACACGGCAGTTAAGCCGCGCAGGGCTCATGATACTTGGGGCCAACCCGCCCCTGGGAAAGTAGGCCGTCGCCAGGACGCTGGAACGCTTTGCGCAAAGACCACCCGAAAGGGTGGTTTTTGGTATCGGTACAAATTATTGACAAAGGGGCTATTTTCATGCTAAATATAATCGTTCTTTTAAAACCGTGGTCATAGCGAAAAGTGGCTCAATCCTGGGCCTCTCCTCGCTATGACCACACCGGCCATGGTTCCTCCTCGGATAATGAGGAAACGATCTTGGCCTAGAAGGTCAGGATATTCTGGCTATCAGCCAGAGGGAGAACGTCATGTCAAAGTACGGGCATCGTCCGCATAACTGGTTCGAAGCGATCGTGAATAAGTTGGGTGGAGAAGAGGGAGCAGAACGTTTCCTCCGCAACGAACTCACGGTTTCCGAAGACACTTTGTGGCACGAGGAAAACGGCGTCATCCGCTGCTCGGTCGTAAGCGACGGCACGACTGGCGAGGACTGGATCAAACGTCTGGAAGGCAACGGTTTCCGCGTCGAAAAAAAACTCGCCAAGTCGGTGCTCCGTTCGCCGGACTTCAAGCCGACCAAGGGCCTCACGACCGAAGTAGCCATCTTGAAGGGCATACTCATCGAGGGAACCGGCTGGGACACGGATAAAATCCGCACCGAGGCCGACAAGCGCAGGCTATCGAAGCCGAACGCCGAGGTGGGATGCCTTCTCCGTGAGAAGTTCACGGACAAGGAGATCCAAGCGATGGGTCTGTGGTACATCATTGCCATGCACGAACCCATCGCAGAATCCGGCGGTGTTCCGAGCTTGCTGAGCGCGGACCGTGACGTCGAGGGTCGCCGGCTCCGCGCGTACTACGACAGGCCTGGCCGCAGGTGGGATCGTTACTACGGGTTCGCTTTCGCCGTGTCGCCCAGTTCTCAACCCTAAGACCCTTGGGACTTCAGTCCCTTTGGACTTAGCCCTTAGCCCTGTTCCGATCGTCGGAGCGGGGCTCATTTTTTTCATATTTCGTAAACCACTTCGTCTCTGGAGAAGAAGAGGGTGTGGGGGCCAACCCGCACCTGGGAAAGTAGGCCGTCGCCAGGACTCTGGAACGCTTTGCGCAAAGACCACCCGAAAGGGTGTTTTTTGTTGCTCGCAAGAGCGAGCACCCGAGAGAGCGGCTACTGATCCTTGTGAGAGCGAATCGTAGGGTTTCTCTGTCATTGATTGTAACAAAGCCAAATAATATAGCTTAAAAATGGCTCAAGTCAAGCACTTATTTTGTCTGCAAGGCCTTGACAAAATAGGTTGTTCATGATATAGTGTTTTTGTTGAAAATTGATCGTGGAGAGAGACCCGCCCGAGCCACGGGAAATTGGCTCGCTAAGACGCGTTTGTTATTGAGGCTCTCTCTATGACAAGCGCGTCTTTTCGTCATCAGGAGGGAATATGGACGTGATCGCCGCGGGAAGGAGGTTTTCCTCCGACCTGCGGCGGCCACATCCGTGCCCCCTCCAGCAATGGTTGATTCGGGCACGGCTCAACAAGGAGCTCAACGTGAAGAACATTCTCATCACCATCGTCGCCGCTCTGGCCGTCCTCGTCCCCTCGTCGGCGCACGCGAATAGCGTGTCGGTTCCGGCCCCCGTGGCCGAGACCAAGATGTCCGAGAAGGACGACTCACTCCGCGCGATCATCGCGCGCAACCTGACCGCGTCGCTCGAGAAGGCCAAGAAGGCCGGCACGATGACCCGCAAGGAGCGGGTCGTGAAGGCCCCGGCCGAGGTCACCATGCGCACCAACGCGCAGGACGTGAAGAACGACCAGCGCGCCTCGAAGGTCACGGTCATCGAGTTCTAACCGACTCGGCTGACCCTGGCGACAAGCCCCACGCTTCGTGTGTGGGGCGCTCGTCCGAGATCGTGAGCCCAACGCTCACGGAATCGGACGAGCAACGCATAGCGTAGTGTACAACCCAAACGAAAGGAACGTCATGTCGAACATCGCTGCGCTCATCGTCTACTTGTCCGCATTCAACATGCCCGCACCGGTCATCGTGGAGGTGCCCGCCAAGATCGTGGAGGAGCCGAGCACCGGTTCCAAGTGGGCGGATGACCTCATCCGTTCGCTCGGGTGAGCCGGGCAACCGAAGACGATGATGGCGCCCGCGCGACGAACGTATCGTCGCGCGCCCATCCGAGACCGCGTGAGTAAGTCGTCCGCTTTAGGACGCGCACGTGGTCTCAGATGGGCCATTCACAAGGAGGCCAAAGAAGAATGATCACGACCGTGCTCGTGCTGTTCCTGTGTGTCGTGTATGCGGGGGGCGTGCTCGCGTGGCGGGCGGCGGGGTTCATCCTGCGCGCAACCCTCGAGCTCGTCCTCGCACCGGCATTCCGCCGGTGCCTGATCAGTGTGCGCCGCACCGGTGCGGCAGAAAGGATACTCAAGTGGACCTCAACACCATCATGATCAAGTTCCGTGCGGCGCTCATTGCTGAGCGTCCGGAGGAGGCGGTTCGCATCGCACACCTTCAGCTGAAGATCGTCTCGAGCGAGACGACTCGGCGCAATCTCGCCTCCGTCTTCGTGGATGTCGCGAACGCCTGCGAGAGGGTGCGGGGTGTCGTACGGGTGCAGGTGACGACCAGCATCGCCGGTGCCTACCTCAGGCCCTACGCCGATTGTGCGGCGTGATATCATGGCGCGGCGACTCTTACGAGAGCCGCCGCGCCGCCCACCCGAGAGCGTATCGTATGATATGGTTTCGGGTGGGCCCAAAAAAAGGAGTGAACGAATGGGAAAACTGTCCAATGCGGTCAAGGCGGTCCGAGAGGCCCTCTTTGGGGGGAGCACGTTCAACAACGACAAGCATGCGCTCACCGAAGAGATTCAGGACGCGCTCGAGAAGGAGAATGTGGAGCTCGTGAGGATCCTTGTCGGGGAGCACCCGGAGGCCGCAACCGGCTTCCAGCGGAGCTGGCTCGACAAGCGCCTCAAGCGAGGGTAGTGTTCCGCGCGGCGGCATGATTGTACGCAATCATCGCACGCCGCGCGGGTCCGTCCGAGGACGTGTCCATGACGCGGCCTCGGACGGGCAAAATCACCGAAAGTCCTTTCCCGGACGCATAGGCGTTCGGTACAAACGCATGGAGGCATGAAAGATGAAAGTGAAGGATACCGAAGCCGAGGTCCTCATCAAGGGGCGCGTCAGCCGTCAGCTTGCCATGGGTTTCTACATGGGCGCCGCGGAAATGGCGTTCCATGAGACCCGCGACCTTGAGGAGCTCCGCAAGGAGCTCATTCTCCGCGCCATGCAAGCGGCGCTCGAGGTGGAGGCGGTCGTGGAGGCGGGTAAGATCGCCGCCCGCTTCGGGAACTATGTCTCCCCTGATCAGGTTCATAAGCTCGCACAATTGGCCGAGGCGCGGTAGCGCCGGAAAGGAACACATGAACGGTGCAACGAAGGAAGTGAGCTTGTTCGACAAGTTCGAGCAGGCGATCCGTGAAAAGGAGTTCTTCAAAGGGGCGATGTTCGCCTCCGGGTCGTTCGGCGCCAAAGTCGCCGACTACGTCCGAAAGGCGATGCAGGCCGCCCTCGACGCCGCGGCCGCTCCGGAGACCGACCCGGTTGCGGGCCTCGGATACCTCGAGCAGGCCCGCCAGATCGCCATCGAGTTCGGGGCGACCATCCCCGACGACATGGTGACCAAGCGAGCAACGCTCGAGCTGGATCTGGAGCGGAGGCGCCGCGGAAGGAAGGGGTAGGGTTCGGAGAACGCTCCGGCCGCACCTCGGGCGAGGATTGAACGCAGTCCTCGCCCGCATACTCGAGATGCCGATCTCTCTCGGCATCTCGAACGTGCGATTACAATGTACCGGAATGACGTGGCAACACGTCCTTCCGACAAAGCTCGGGTCTTTGCCTCTGGCAAGAGACGGGCTTTGCGGGAAGAAATTTCCGTAAGGTCTTTACAGTTCAAACATCGGCATAAGCCAACGGCTTACGCCCGGTTGCACCGTCCGTAACGGTGATGAAGGAAAAAGGAGATGAGAAAGATAGCCGTGTTCGTATCTCTGATGGTAGCGGCCTGCAACGGCTCGACGGGCATGACGGTCATGCCGGACGAGCCGAAAAGTGACCTGCCTCCGCCAAGCGTGACGGAGCCGATGCCACCCACCGTCAGTCCCGTCCCGGTTCCGACCGTCGACCCGCGCTGCCGGATCACCAACTCGTTCGACATCGCGATACTAGATGCCGGACTCATGGGTGTGCAGGTAGCGGTCTCTGATGTCGGCGCTCTCGTGGCGGGGTATTCCTCCAAGAGGAAGCAAGTCGAATTCGTCCGGCTCGACCGGGACGGATTCATCGTCGGCGGCATGTCGGCGATTCCCACGCCCGAGTGGTACTTCCGCGTCATAGCTGGCAAAGACGATTACTTCGTCATCGTCCAGCATCCCACGGGCGATCCGGTCATGGAGCAGCTGTTCTACCATGTGAAAGGCGTGGAGACGCGGTTGGTGCGGAGGGCGAAAGGCATTACCTCATTTGAGGTCGTGTCCGATGGTAAGGGTGAGTTCTACTCGCTCGAGTTCACGGACGCGCCTTCGGGAACCTCGGTTGGCTCCACGAATGGCGGACCGTTGACGGACCAACCGCAATCGATCTTCCGGATTCATCAGCTCATCTCCGGACGTTCTACGCCCGACCGCGTCTTGCACTACGAGCGGGCCACCCGCCTGAGTGACGCGCAGATGGTCGGCGATCGCCTGTCCGTACTCATGACACATGGCACCGATGCCTTTACCGCCGTACTCCTATACCGGATGGAGCTCACGGGAGCCGATCGGTCTGACGTTCAGCTGAACGTGAGCGGACAGCCCGGACGATATGGCCTTTGGCCGGTCGTCCACAGCGCGACTTCCCGAGTGACGGGAAATCGTGTCCTCGCCCTGCCATCCCGGACGGCCGCATTCTGGGTGGACGACGTGATCAACCAAGCGGGCGGTTACAATCGTTCGTTCCACATGTCGATGATGACGGAACGGTCAGAACAGGTCGGTCCGCACTCCATCGAGCCGATCATGGTCCGCAACCGATCTTTCGTCGTCGGTTGGGGCGATCGTATCGCCGCGCTCAAAGAAGCATACGACGCAGATACTCGGTCGGTTTCGCTCCGCGTCATCGGCAACGATGGCGCTACGAGCGAGACGATTCCGTTCTATACAGATATGGAACGGGGCCGGTACGTCCAGTCGTTCGACGGCAGAGATGGGCGGTTCGTGATCGCCGAAGGCTTCGACCTCGTGTCGGGGCGCGACGGCGGCCGCGCGCAGTTCATCAACTGCAAGTAGTTCCTTAACGAATATAACGCGATGGGCGAGTGAGTCTCAAAAACTCACTCGCCCTTCTCACAAAGCTCATGAGCGTGTCTCGTGAGCCTTGGGGGAAGAAATCCTCCAAGTCCTTTACATAGATCAAGAACCAAGGCGAAAGCCCGGTTGCGCCGTCCGTAACGGCGATGAAGGAAAAGGGAAGATGAAGAACGTCGCTTTGACCGTACTTCTGCTCGTCGTGGGTTGCGGTGGTACCACCGGGATGGCGGTTCCGGGCGAGGATCAGGCACCGACGATGCCGCCAGCCATCAAGCCGGACCCCTCACCTCCTGTCTGTCGTGAGGAAGTCCACATCAAGTTCGTCGCGCACAGCACCTTCACGGTGACGGCGCCGACGATTGGTACGGATACTCTCACCTTCGAGCTCACCTCAATCTGCCGCGATGCGGAGATCAAGCGGATCGATTTCCACATCGCCGCGCCGGACCACCCGGCCGAGAGCTTTGCTCCGTTCGGCGGGCCCGCTGGGGTCAACTTCAGTAACGTTCGGATTCGTGAAGACGGGTCCAACATCGTGGTCGCGGGACCGATCTCCCCGCAGCCATACACGGCCAATGAGCCCGCTCATCTTGGGTTCGTGGACCGGATCACACTAAAGGATGGTGTGGCAAGGAAGTTCACGATCGTGACCGATGTCCCCGCTTCATACATTTCAGACGAGGCGGAGGTGCGGTACTCGGTCGTGTTCAACGGGCTCGATGCGGCGGCCCCGGTGGTCGTATCGTACGCGCCGGAGTTTCCATCGGCCCAGTGGCCGACGTACACAGTGCGCAGGCCCGAGTGTGGAGTAGGGAATTTCCAGGAGTGCTACATCGGCAACCCGGGAACCATCGGTGTCGGTCAGTGTCGAGCCGGGAAACACCTGTGCGTTGACGGAAAATGGGACACCGTTTGCACCGGCATCGTAACGCCAGATCCGCGAGGCGAGGTGTGTGGGGACGGCATCGACAACGACTGCAACGGGCAGACGGACGAGGGCTGCTAAGGTAGTACCTTCAACGTTCGCGGAAGCGGGCGGTCTCCACACGGAGGCCGCCCGTTTTTCTTTTTCTATGGCTCAGGTACTATTTGAGCCTTATGGCCGAAGTGATCACCGACCTACACATTCACTCCAAATACGCGCGGGCGTGCAGTAAGGAGCTGAATCCGGCAAACCTCGCCACGTGGGCGGACCGGAAGGGGATCCACGTGCTCGGCACCGGCGACTTCACTCATCCGACATGGCTCGCAGAGCTTAAAGCGGCGTTAGTGGAGGACCAGCCCGGCCTTTTCAAATTATCATCCGGTGATCATGCATGCCGCTTCATGCTTACGACCGAAGTGTCGTGTATTTACAAACGCGGCGGGAAGACGCGGCGCGTGCACCATCTCGTGTTCGCGCCGAGTTTTGCCGTGGTGGACGCGCTCGTCGACAGGCTCGAAGCGCGCGGGTGCAACCTCCGCGCGGATGGCCGGCCCATCATCGGGCTCGACTCCGAAGAGCTCTTGAAGCTCGTGCTCGATGCCTCGCCCGAGTGCCTACTCGTGCCAGCGCACGCCTGGACCCCGTGGTTCGCGGTCTTCGGCTCCATGTCCGGCTTTGACGCGCTTGAGGAGTGTTTTGGTTCCATGGCCCCGCACGTGACCGCGATAGAGACCGGGCTCTCGTCAGATCCGGCGATGAACTGGATGGTGCGCACGCTCGACGATATCCTCCTCATCTCCAACTCCGATGCGCATTCGCTCGGAAACCTCGGTCGTGAGGCAAACGTGTTTTCCATAGAACCGGACAAGCTCTCGTACGGAGAGATCATCCGAATCCTCCGTGAGAAGGACCGTGAAAAGTTCCTCTACACCATCGAGTTCTTTCCCGAGGAGGGGATGTACCATTTCGATGGCCACCGCGCGTGCAAGCTGCGCTGGCACCCCTCGGAGACAAAAAAGCAGAAAGGATTATGTACCGTCTGCAAGAAGCCGGTTACCGTCGGCGTACTCTCCCGAGTCAATGACCTGGCTGATCGCGCCGAGGGCGAGCGGCCCCCGAACATCGTCCCGTATCGGAGCGTGGTGCCGCTCGCCGAGCTCATCGCCCAGGCGATGGGCCGCGGCGTCGCCACCAAAGGGGTACAGGCGGCCTACCTGGCACTGACGGATAAAATCCCCGAGTTCCACGCCCTGCTTCGTACGTCCTTCGACGAACTCGCGACCGCGACTTCGCCCGAGGTGGTGGAGGCGGTGCGACGCATGCGTCTGGGCAAGGTTTCCGTCGAACCGGGGTTCGACGGCCAGTACGGCACCGTGCACATGTTCTCGGAGTCGGAGCGCAAAAAGAAAAAGCAGGAAAGCCTGCTTCAGGGAATTAAAATTTAAATTTTAAAGTTTAAGTTTTAATCCCGATGAGTTCCGCGAGCCGTTTTTTATCGAACCCAATGACGAGCTCGGTCTTCCCCTCGGCGGTCACTACCTCGGTGACCGGCACGCCCATCTGGCCGCTCTTTTTGATCATCTCATCGGCCTTGGTCTGGTCCTCGTCCACGAAGTGATTGGTGTACGGCACCCCCTGCTCATCGAACCATTTTTTCTCCATTTTGCAGTACGGGCAGGTGGTGGTCGAGTAGATCGTGATGGATTTCGCTGGCATAGGTACTACAGTATACCACGCTACGAGGCGCGGACGATGACCGGCGTGCCAATGTCAGCCCAGTCATGGATGATTTTGGCGTCGCCCTCGCGGGCGTTCACGCATCCGTGCGACATCTGATTGCCGAAGTTGTCGTGCCAGTACGCTTGGTGGATGAAGTAGTTGTGGATGAACATCGTGTTCCACTTCACGTTCTTCAGGTTGTAGTTGTACGGGCTCCCCGGCCCGTAGTAGCCCCGGTAGTCCATCTTCGCCACCTTGCTCATCACCGCGTAGTTTCCCGGCGGGGTGGGGAAGCGCGCGAGTCCGGTGGAGACGAGGAAGGTGGTCTTGAGCCATCCGTGTTCGAACGCGTACAACCGTTGCTTGGCGAGGTTCACGACGATCTCCTGGGCGACGTCCGGCTTGCCGTTACCGAACGTCGGCGGAGGGGCCGAGTAGGTCACCCCGGGGAGGGCGGCGGAGGCGAGCGCCCCCGGTTCGGGCGGGGTGCGCGGCACCTCGCGAATCACCTGGAAAGCGGTGCCGTCGTGGTTCCAGGTGCGTACCCGTTGGTCGGCGCCCGCGAGCATCGCGGTGGAGATCTGCCCAAATCCGGCCTCTACCTGCACCCCGCCACGGAACGCAGCGCTCCAGGCGAAGAACTCAAAGAGCGACTTGCCATAACCGTCGAACACTTTGACGTGCGGGCCGCCGCCGGGGCCGGCGCCCACCACGATGTCGTTCCTGCCGTCACGGTCCACGTCCGAGACCGCCACGGTGACGCCGCCGCGGAACCGTTCGTCGAAAGCGTTGAACTTGGTGATAAGGCCCCCGTCCTGCCGGAGCACGCGCACTTCCGGAAGCGAGCCGGGTCCGGCGCCGGCGACGATCTCCGGCACCCCGTCGGTGCCCAGGTCCCCGGTGGCAACGGTCATCCCGTCGGTCCACTTGTCGAACACCGGTACGGAGCGAGGCTGCTTCCCCGCTGCCGTGATGGTGAGGAGCGGCGGTGCAGTGGTGGCGGCCTCCACTCTGGCCGGAAAACAGAGCGCGGCGGCCGAGAGAGCAGCCGCCGCGAGCACGGATTTCATACGTATTAAGTATACCAGAAAATCAGTCAAGGTTCAAGGTGAGGCATCGGGCGCCGCCGCCGGACTTCTTGAATTCGGAGAGCGGCACGTGCTCGACTCGGAAGCCCAAGGAGGCGAGCCGACGTTCGGTGGCCTTCGTCGGGCGCGAGCCGGTCACGAACCGGTCGCCGATCGGCACCGAGTTGCAGACGAAGTCGAGCGCCTCCCGTTTGGTCACCGGAATCGCGCGGGTGAGCGCGCGGATGCGCGCGCGACTGCCCGCATCGAAGGCCCCCGGGTAGTAGAGCACCACGTCGTCCTTGAGCGGACAGAAGCAGGTGTCGAGATGGTACCAGCGCGGATCCACCTGGCGAAGCGAGACCACGGGGGAGCGGAAGATGCGGCCGAGCGCGCGGTGCGCGGCACGGTTCGCCCGGAATCCGTATCCCGCAAAGAGACGCCCATTCACGAAGAACGCCTCGCCCTGCCCCTCGAGCACCGTTCCCTTGGGGAGCCGCACCGTGCGGAAGCCATGCGCGCGGAACCAGCGGGCGAAGTGAGCGGTCTCGGGCACGCGCTGGGGGTACCGGAAGTTCGCGACCACCGCGGTCCCACCTCGGACCACCGCTCCGTTCGCCGTGAACACCATGTCCGGGAGTCCGCGCACCGGCGGGATTCCCATGACGCGTACGCCGAGCGATCGGTAGCGCGCGATGAGCCGGTTGAACTGTTCACGCGCCCGCCCCGGATCGACGGGATCCGAAGTGCGCATCCACGGGTTGATCTCGTAGGAAACCGTGAAGTAGGCGGGAGGACAGACGAGGACGCGGGGCTTCATTTTGTCTCTGTGCAGCGCGCGAGCTCCTCGCGCACCACGGTACGGTCGTCCCAGGGGAAGGTCGTACCGCCCACCACCATGGACTGCTCTGCGCCCTTCCCCGTGATGAATACAAGGTCGCCCGGCTTCGCGAGCGCAAGCGCTTTTTGGATCCCCGCGCGCCGGTCCTCGATCACATGGAGCGTCTCTCCGCGCGTCTTCCCATACCGTTCCGCCTCCTCCGCGATGTCTTCAAGGATGGGGACCGGATCGTCTTCGTACGGGTCCACGTTTGTGACCACCATCTGGTCCGCGAGCTCCCCGGCGAGCCGGCCCATGACCGGGCGTTTTTTCTTGTCGCGTCCGCCGCCCTCGGCGCCAAGGAGCACGATGATGCGCTCGTCGGGCCGGTCGCGCATGGTGCGCGCCGCGGTAAGCACCGCCTCCATGCTCGGCCCGTCGTGCGCGTAGTCCACGAACACCCTGAACGCCTGCCCCGCGACGATCGGTTCCATGCGGCCGGGGACCGAGGTGAGGGAAGCGATTCCGCGCCTGATGGTTTCGGTCGGGATCCCAAGGGCGTCCGCGACCGCAATGGCACCGAGCGCATTCCCTACGTTGAATGAGCCGGGGAGCCGGAGCTCGTATGCGTGGCCCTTCACGCTGAAGCGCACCGCGTCGGCAGAGGGGACGATATCGGTAGCGGTGAGGTCGGCCCCTCTCCGCAGCCCATAGGTGATTTTCTTATCTGCGGGGTGATTGAGGAACGGCTCGTGCCCCTCGGCGTCCGCGTTCACCGCAATCGTCTTGGGGACCGGTGTCCCTCGAAGCTTCTTTCGGGGCATACGGTGGAGGGAGGCGAAGATCGTCTCCATCATGCGCTTGCAACGACCAAAGTCCCACCCATGCACCTCGAGGTATTCGGGATAGAGAGAGGTGAGCACCACCGCATCGTACGCGATGCCGCGGTGCCGGTGCTGTTCGACCCCCTCGGACGGGGTCTCGACGATCGCTATCTCGCACCCCGCGCGGCGCATTTCCGCAAGCAACTTCTGCATGACGAACCGGCCGGGCATCGTCATGTGGTACGGGTTCACCCGTTCCGTGTCTCCCACGCGAATGTTCGCGGTACCCGTGAGCCCCACCTTGAACCCGGCCGAGGTGAGGATCGCCCAGAGGTAGTTAGCGGTGGTGGTTTTCCCGCGCGTGCCGGTGACCCCGATGACCGTCATCCGGCGCGCGGGGAACCCATACAAAAATGCGCCCGTGTAGGCGAGGATCAAATGGTAGACCCCGACGAGCTGCCGGGGGACGAGCGATCTCACGAGGGAAGCGGGGGACATGGTAATTGGCTGACTATAACCCGATTCTGCCAAACAAAAAAGCCCCCTAACAGGAGGTTTGGCGAGCGTACCTTGGATTAATTAAAGTTTACCGAAAAGTTATACATTCCCATCGCACAAAGCCCTTTCATGCTGGTGCCCGCCTGCTGTGGAGGGACGTTAATAGCGGTCTCTCCGGAAGGAGGGAGGTAGTTGCTATACCCGATGCTCGGAATGGTGAGCGCTGACGAACAATCAAATGTGCCGTTAGTTGCAACTTTTATGACGGTCGGAATACCGGCCTTTGCAGAGGTTACATGGGGAGAATAGCCGCCCTTTGCACCGATGGTAATGATCTGTGTGTCACCGACGATACTCACGTTATTGGTATTTTGTGATCCTGTGTCATTGGTATTTTTGTTCCCACCGACGAGCATACTGGCTCCTCCGATGAGGACTGCGACGATCAGGATTGATATGGCGGCCAATCTCATAGAGAGGTGCATCTTATCAAAATCGGCCTAAAAACTCCACAACGGCGGAATGATGCCGGCGGCAACCAATGTATTAATGAGACTGAAAATTCCAAAGAATATTACCACGAGACCGGCCGTCTTAAAGAACACGCCGGACTGTGCCTTCCGGTGAATACCCAGTGAGCTGAAACTTAAGAGCGCGAGCACCGGAAGCGTACCGAGCGCGAATGCGGACATAATGAATGCGCCGGTCCAGAAACTGCCGGTAGTGAGCGTATAGATTTGCATTGATTGCGTGAAGCCGCATGGCAAGAAAAATGTCGCAATGCCGACAAGAAATGGCGTGAGTATGTGGTGTACATTTTTGAGGCCATGCACGCGCCTGCCGATGAAGCCCGGCATGGTCGGCTGAAGCTTCTTTGCCCACGGGAATACATCGAGCAAATTGATACCGAGGATCAAAAGCACGATCGCAACGATAAAGCTAAGGACGAATGTACTGGTTGATCCAAGCTGGAATGCTGAACCAAGCGCGCCGATCGCACCACCAAGGAGAAAAAAGGAAACAAGCCGACCGACATGGAAAAAAACCTGTGGCCGTACCTTGTCTCCCTCTTTGGCAAAAGTAGATGACATCGAAAGAACAAGTCCACCGACTACTGCCATGCATGTAGAAACAGAAGCTATAAGCCCGATCACGAATGCAGTGCCGTAGTCAACTTTTGAGGCCGTTACTAAATTCACGATCCCAAGCTTCTGTAAGATAATGAACAGTGCAATGAAGCCAAGTGCAATCGGCAGTGCCAGCCGGAAGTCCGACCACTTAGCCAAATGTTTTTGTCTCTCAAGAGAAAGTGTGTAGCCATGTGGCTTTAGAACTTCGCTCAAGTCCCGAGCAATGTGCTCCGGTTCCTTGTCGCCAAACTCACCAGTGACTTCGACAGTGTGGGTGGCAAGAGATGACTTTGCGCTTGATACTTCGGGGATGTCATTGAGTTCGCTCTCGGTGAGAACGACGCAGGCCTTGCAATGCATCCCGTTAACGTGAAAGCTGTATGTTTTCATGGTTATATTTTCTTTGCTTTAAGTCGCAATGAATTGCCTACCACCGACACGCTTGAGAATGCCATCGCAAGTCCGGCAAAGATAGGATTCAAGAGCCAGCCAAATATGGGATAGAACAGTCCGCCAGCCAAAGGAATACCGATGATGTTGTAGATGAACGCCCAAAAGAGGTTCTGTTTTACTCCTCGCATCGTAAGTTTGGACAGCCGCACGGCCTTTACCAGCCTTGAGATATCACCGTGCAGGAGTGTGATGCCAGCCGTTTCAATCGCCACATCGGTACCGGTCCCCATAGCAATACCGACATCGGCTTGGGCCAGTGCCGGAGCGTCATTGATGCCGTCGCCAGCCATTGCCACGATGTGACCCCGATTCTGCATTTCGATAATTTTTTTGAGCTTATCTTCCGGAAGTACCTCGGCAACCACCTCATGAATTCCGACCTCCCTTGCAATGGCGTGTGCCGTGCTCTTGTGATCGCCGGTGAGCATGATGACCTTGATTCCAAGCTCGTGCAAATTTTTAACCGCTTCAATTGCTTCTGGTTTAATGGCGTCGGCCACGATAACCACACCAAGCACCATCTCCTTTGTGGCGAGGAGTATGGGGGTCTTACCCTGCATCGCTTCCGCTTCGATTTTCTTGAGATCAAAAGGGAGACCAAGATCGGAAATAAATTTGGTGTTGCCCGCAAAGTATTCAGTATTTTCAATGACCGCTTTTATCCCCCTGCCCTTGATGACCTCGAAGTGAGATGTGGATGCGAGCGAGATGTTTCTCTCTTTTGCATATCCTAGCACCGCGTGCGCGATCGGATGTTCCGATTTACTCTCAAGAGCGGCGAGAATGGAAATAATCTTTTCTGCAGGAAGCGTTGAAGTGTTCAGCACGCTGGTAAGTTCTGGTTTGCCTTTGGTGATCGTGCCGGTTTTATCAACCATAATGGTGTTCACCATATGGAGCTTTTCAAGCGTTGCGGCGTCTTTAATTAAAATTGCTTCTTGTGCACCCTTGCCGACACCAACAATGATCGCTGTCGGGGTGGCAAGGCCGAGCGCACAGGGACAGGCAATGACGAGAATACCGACGAGCGAGGTGAGGCCGAATGAGAGAGCTTGCGAGAAACCCAGAGGACCGGTCGCCAAAAGAAGCCATGCACCGAGTGCAAAAAATGAGAGCGCCAAGACGATCGGCACAAATACGGCGGAGATTTTATCGGCCAATGCCTGAATAGGAGCGCGGCTTCCTTGTGCGTTCTCAACCATTTTAATGATATGAGCCAGTAACGTTTCCGACCCGACCTTTGTAGCCATAAACACAAATGACCCTGTGGTGTTGATCGTACCGGCGACAACGGTATCGCCGACGTTTTTCTCAATGGGCATGGGTTCGCCCGAAACCATCGACTCGTCAATAAAAGATGAGCCGTCTGATACCGTGCCGTCCACGGGAACCCGGGCTCCAGGTTTTACTATGATCTGGTCTCCATGCACCACTTGGGTGATGGGAACTTCTTGCTCGCTGCCGCCACGAATTACGATTGCTGTTTTTGCTTGGAGATTGAGAAGTTTTTCAATAGCATCACCGGTTTTAATCTTTGCCTTCGCCTCAAGATATTTACCGAGCGTTATGAATGCGATGACTACAATGGTAACGTCGTAGTAAGTATGCTCGACGTTAACGAACTGGCGAAGCGGTTCTTCAAAAGCAGTGATGATGAAGCTGTATAAAAATGCGACTGACGTGCCGATGCCGATAAGCGTATCCATATTTGCTTTACCATAGCGGAGGAAGCGATAGAAACCCAAGAGATACGGCTTGCCGACAACGAAAAGAACGTATGTCGCAAAGATCGGCAAAAGGTGATGCACAAACTCGTAGACCACCGTAGACATTTTTAATACGAGTCCGAATTGAGCGAAAATGTCCCAACCCATGACGATGGTGCTGAAGACAGCGAGGGGAATAGCGGCCATTACCCTCTTGCGCAGCTCTGCCACCTCTTTGAGCTTCTCCTCCTTCGATTGGCCAATACCGGTGTGAGCCGCATGTTCTTCGGGAGTCATGCCCATTTGCTCCGCGGTGGGTCCTCCATGACCCGAATGATCCGGAACAACGAGGGAATATCCCAACGGTTCAATCTTTTTTGAAAGATCGTGTGGACCGGTCTTTGCAGGATCAAAAGAAACTTTGGCTTTTTCTGTGCCGTAGTTCACCTCTGCAGAAAGTACGCCCTCCGCTTTCATAAACGTCTTCTCGATGATCGAGGAGCACGAAGCACAGTGCATTCCTTTTACTCTGTACGTTTGTGTGTGCATAATTATTTCCCCCTAAATTTATAAATTTTCAAAAGATGCTTGAGTTTGAAAGGAGTCACAATCAGCATTACGCCTATCATGAGATAGAAAAGCGGATTTTTCAGAGAGAATACGCCGGAGAGTGAAAAAGCGGCACTCACATGTGCGATACCCACTGCAACTATAACTATTATGACTACACCGATCAGGACGTGCTTCTTCCACGGATGACTAGGAACGCTCTTTATCTCAATCTCATTCAGATTAAATCCGGTAAATTCTTCAGCATTAATATTGCCCTCGTTTACACCCAAATCCGCAAGCATTTTTTTCATCGCGCTTGTCATTTCCGGCAGTCCTGCAACGTAGTAGATTGGCGATTTTAGATCATTCACATACTGCGTAAGTAGAGTTTTATTGATAAAGCCGGTTTTCCCTTGCCAACCTTTGGTGGATTTTTCAGCTTCAGTCATGGTGGCAATCAGTGTGAAGTTCGGATTTTGCTTTGCTAAATCTTGAAGCTCGGCTAAATATGGTGCGTCCTCCGGTCGCCGGTTGGAATAAAACAAAAACATCTTGTGTGACAAACGCTTTTCGGTTGCATCTTTGATCATTGAAAATACGGGCACGATCCCGATACCACCAACTAGAAATATGGCGGGCTTGGAAGTGTCATCGTGGAGTGCAAACGCCCCATGCGGAACGCCAAGTAATACCTGTATAAGAACTTTCTCTCCGATCTGCATGCGCTCCAGAGATTTTTTGAATGTCGAAGGCCCCATTCTCATTGCTATGACCAACTCCGTGTCTTGAGTGGAATTCGCAAGAGAGAAAAACCTACTATTGCCCCTACTGTCAGTTTCGGGGGGATTAATAAGAGTCATTCGTATATGCTGACCAGCTTTGAATTGGAATCCCTGTGGTTTTTCAAAAATAAAAGCTGATGTACCTTCCGCTATTTGCTTCTTGCCCTTAAGAGCCACCTTAAAAGATGCCTTCTTCATTGAAGACATGCCTCCGCCGTGCATATGTATATACTTTTCGTGGTTCATATTATTTTCTCTTGAGCTTGTAGACCTTGAGAATTTCTTCCTTGGCCTTGCTCGTTTGGCCTGACTTCACCTGATTAAGGATGCAACCCTCAAGATGGTTTTCAAGGAGCATGTCCTCAACGTTAGACAATCCTTGCTTTACTGCCGAGGTCTGGGTGATCACATCAATGCAGTAGGTATCGCTACCGACCATTTTTTGAAGCCCTCGCACTTGGCCTTCAAGAAGCTTGAGACGGCGGATGATTCGGCTCTTATTTTTATCGTCCATGTATTTCATATACAAACAGTATACCCCCTATGGGGTATACTGACAAACATATGAGCGTTGATCAATATTTAGAATCCACTGGTGTCTGCTTCTGATTGCATGGCGGCTTTCTTACCAAATCGGTAGAAAACCGAAGGAATGATGAATAGCGATATCATGGTTGATGAGATTAACCCCCCAAAAATTACAACTGCTAATGGATTAAGCAATTCTTTGCCCGGCTCATTACCGGCTAACATTAGAGGGATGAGGCCCAATGCTGTTGTGAGAAATGTCATCAGAACCGGCACTGTTCTCTCAAGAGAACCCTGAAGAATTGTTTCTGGAGTGAACGGTTTGCCTTCCGTGCGTACGAGACTCAGGCATCTGCCTATCAACATAATTCCGTTTCTCGCCACTATGCCGGTAAGTGCAATTAACCCAACGAGATGAGCGAGGTTTATAATACCCCCTGTCAACCATACTCCAATCATTCCTCCTATTAGAACTGTCGGAATAGTTAACATTATGAGTAAAACCAGCGAAGTAGATTTAAACGCCTTGTAGAGAACTCCAAAAATCAACAACAATCCAAAAATAAAGAGAATGGTCAATCGTCCGCTGTTTTCTTTTTGGCTTTTGTATGTTCCCTCATAAGAAATCTCTTGGCCACTAGGAAGTTTCTGTGCGTTCATTGCCGTTCGTACGTTTTCAACTGCCCCGACAATATCTGAACCTTGATAATTGGCGCTGACTACGAGAATGCGTTTACCGCCTTCATGACTGAAACGATTGCGCCCAGCATCAAACTTGATATCTGCCGCACCTCCCAAGGATTCTGCGCCGGTAAACGGCAGTGAGAGGTCGCGTAGTGCGTCTGAATTGCCACGAGAACTAAGATCGTAACGGGCGACGACATCAATACGTGCTGATCCTTGCTGAACCTGACCAATCTTCTCTCCAAGCAGTCCTTGTTCCAATTCTTCAGCTAATTCACCACTAGACACTCCGTATTCCGCGAGTCGATTTCGATCAGGATAAATGCGAAATTCCGGAAGCATCACTTCTTTTTGCACTTGCGGATTTTTGACGCCCGGTTGTTTTGCAAGCTCATTTTGTATCTGCTCTGCTGTTTGTCGCAACGCGACCAAATCGTCACCAAAAACTTTCATTACAATTGGTGCACGGACGCCAGACAGCAGTTCCTCAACTCGGTGAGTGATCGGTTGTCCCAAGCTATAGTCTGCTCCCGGGAAGGTGTCGAGTATTTTTTGCAATTCTTTAAACAACTCCTCGGCTTCGCCTTCCAGCCCCGGTTCAAACACAACTTGAATTTCACTTGAGTTGGCACCACTATCATGCGGATCTGCGCCAGCACGTCCGGTGATATGACTGACCCGTCTGACTCCTTCAATGCTCCGCATGGCGTCCTCAATTTCAGAAGCGAACTTGTTTGAGGTATTCAGATCAGTACCCACGGGCAAAACAACAGAGATTGTTGCCGAACCTTCATTGAAGGGCGGTATGCCTTCCTTGCCTGCCATGAAATACAGTCCTCCTGCAACAAATATGGTTGCTACTGTGCCGACCAATACAATCTTTGCGTTATGGATACTCCAAAGAATTCCGGGACGCATCCAGCGCTTGATTGCCTGGACAAATTTAGTTTCTTGCTCGCCACCTTCTTTGTGAGAGGCCTGTATCAGTAACAATGAAGCCAGCGCGGGGACTACGGTAAGCGATACGAGCAGTGAAGCAACCAATGATATAAGGTATGCCGCGCCAAGTGAGGCTAAGAGTCTGCCTTCAACGCCTGGTATAAAGAATAGCGGCAAGAACACGATTACTACTAATACCGTGGCGTAAATAATTGCATTTCTTACTTCGGCAGATGCCTTAAATATGATGGTATTAGCTGGCTCTCTCGTGCCAGTATTGCGCCATTCTCTTAATCTTCTAAAGATATTTTCAACATACACGATAGAATCATCGACAAGAGAACCGATCGCTAATGCCAAACCGCCTAACGTCATCACATTTACAGAAAATCCAAAATAACGGAATGCAATTGCCGTAACGAAAATACTCAAGGGAATGGAAGTGAGAGTGATAAGAGTGATCCGTACATTCATTAAGAACAGAATGAGAATTATGATCACCAAGATTACTCCATCACGCAGCGCCCCCAAGATATTGCTCAGTCCTGCATGAATAAACCACTCTTGGCGGAAGAGGTCATTTTTTAGTTCTACCCCTTGAGGCAAGCTAGCAGTAAGAGATTTTAAGGCCTTGTCCACGGCCTCGGTAACTTTTAATGTTTCTGCCTCCGGTTGTTTTGCAACTCGCAAAATGACACCGGGCTTACCATCGATTGTGGCACTTCCACGCACAGGACTTGCCCCCTCCTGAACGACGGCAACATCTGCCAACCTGATAGGCCTACCTTCAAAATTACCGATCGCTATATCCTGTAATTCGGCAATCTCACTTGGGGCAATAAGCACGCGCAAGGGGTACTCTTTACCGCCTTGCACAAGCAATCCACCGCTTTTGTTATTAAGGGCAGTACCAATGTTTCCGGCAATATCTTCTATACGTAAACCGTACCGGCGCATTTGCTCGGCGTTGGTATTTACCTGCCACTCTCGAACATCTCCACCCAATACAATTACATCAGAGACTCCGGGTACTCGCAGTAATGCGGGTCTGATTGTCCAATCGGCAAGCGTTCGGAGTTGCATTCCATCCACCTTGCCGTCATCTGATGTCAGTCCTGCCCACATGATCTCACCCATGATCGAACCGACCGGTCCAAGCACTGGTCGCACACCTTCTGGGAGTTGTAGGCGAGAGATACGCTCTTGAATGATTTGACGATTGCGAAAGATATCACTGCCCCAACTAAATTCGGCATTGACGATAGCCAATCCAAAAGAAGCGGTGCCTCTCACGCGTTCTACACCGGGAGCACCTGAAACGGCCGATTCAAGAGGAGTCAATACAAGCCGTTCGACTTCTTCCGGTGCAAGTCCTTCCGCTTCGGCAAACACAGCTACAGTCGGTTTGTTGATGTCCGGCAGTACGTCCACTTTCATTGTAGACAAGCTCCAAACACCGAGAATGCTGATCAACCCGGCCATGGCCAAAACAGCAACTCTATTTTTTAGAGACCATTGAATAATTTTATTGAACATATAGGTATGCCTTACTCACCATGCGCATGGCCGTGACCATCGCCCTCTGGTTGCTCCGCTGTTTTTTCAGTGCTAGCAGAAAGCTGATCTAGCTGCATTCCGGCCTTGAGATCGCTTGTTGCTTTCGACACAATTCGACTTCCTTGCACCAATCCTTCTAGGATTTCTATTCTGTCCCCAAGTGTTCGACCAGTTTTAACCTCCTGCAGACGAATTCTATTTTCCTCTGTCACAAGCCACACTGTTGGGTGGCCATCAACGTCCCACCAGACGGCGCTAAGCGATACTAACGGCTGACCACTTTGATTAGTAGACGGCAAGACACGCACTGAAGCATGTACTGGCCAATCTACTGGATCTACGAAATCAGCATCGGCCAAAAATGAACCATTGCTGTCTAACGAAACTCCGATACCAACCAACTTAATTTTTTTGCCATCCTTCGGAAAACCGGGACGGATAACAGTAAGAGTTTCTCCTGCCCGGGGGGGAGTTATGTTGCCGGGAATTCTAAATCGCACAATGCGATCTTTTTCATTGCCGGAGTTAATCGAAGCCACCGCTGTACCCGGATTAACGAAATCGCCACTCTTATTATTGATGATAGATACAATTCCAGCTCGTGGGGCAACTATCGCTGTTCCACCAGTAAGAGCATTTGAGATCGTATAGTAAGCGGCTCCTGCGGCGTCTGCCTCTGCTTGGGCAAGTTTTAATTGCCGACTAAGATCAATTAATTTTTCATCAATGTCCTTAAGTTTTTCAGCAGTTTCTGTATTTGTGTTAGCAGAGAGCAAAGAAAAATCTGTTTTCTTTGCGGCCAATTCACTTTCAATTTTTCTGACTTCAGTTCTAGCTTCGCTTAGTTCTGTGATTTTTTCAGAAAGTTCTGCTCGCTCACCAGAAACGAGATCTCGAAGCGGTATTAGGCCTTCGGTTGATCCATTGACCCAATAACTATGAGCAACAACCGCGTCTGCGCTTTGGAGAAATTTCATTGTCTTTTCTCCAATCGAGTCATCATTGTTTATTATTGTTTTTACAGATTCAATGAGATCACGCATGAAGTCAGTCTGCGCATTGCCATTCTGCTCTCCCAATCCGTACTTAAGATTGAAGTAGAAGTTTTGTGGATATTGCGAATATACTGTTATTGGATCGGCGGAGTAATTAGTGAACTGTGGAAAGACCTTTCTAATGGCTTGCGACGAGTAGTCTTTTACTGTTTGAGTCTTAATATTTACATCGTGACGAGAGGCGTCGAGAGATGCTTGTAATGTTGCCAATGATTGAGACCTATCTGAATTGGCGTCGTTGGATAAACTATCTGATATCTGTTTGCCACTATTTACTATTTCGGTCCGCAAAGCCATTAGCTGTTCTTTGTTTTTTTCTACAAAGGTAGCTTGGGCTTCAGCGGTTGCCTTTGCCCTTGTTAAACTCTGTGCTTGTTCAGCGAGCGTGCGAGTGAGTTCGGGAGTAGCAGGGGGAGCAGAAAGTCTGGCCAGTACTTGCCCTTGCGAGACTTTTTGTCCGATTTTAACTCTCCATTCTACAATCGTGCCTTCGCGTTGCGGTTGAACTTCAACATCGCCGGACGAGATTATTTCCCCGGGCCAAGAAGTGCCGACTTGATCGGTCCCTACATCAGTCGCTCCTATGGTCTCGACTGGAATACGTATTGCGCCCACCACAGCAGCGACCTGACTTGTGGCGTCACTATTACCACCTGATACTTTCAAAAAAGTTCCGGTGGAGATTGCCGCAATAGCAAGTAGGCCAGCCCCTGCATAAAGCAGTTTTGGCTTGTTCATAAATTTATTCATTTAAGGATGAGTGAGTGGCACCGCCGTGCTCACCGGTATTAGTTGTGCTTTCGTGATTAGCAGGTGCTTGCCCAACACTCTCGACCGAAACGGTGATGGGGAATGTTCGTATTTGGCCGTTGATACTGAATTGGGCAAAGATCGTATAAGTCCCTTCGAGGGGAAACTCGGATTCAAATACTACTTTGCCGTCCGTTGGTTTAGTTTCAGTAATCGGATGACCATGAATGTAGTCATCGGGGTCTCAATGTCGAAGAACTACGACATGACCAAACGCACCCAAGTATGGATCAATTTGAGTAACTGGCTTACCGTTTTGAGTTAATGCAAACGTTAGTGTTGTATGTTCCTTTGTCTTTAGCGGAGACGCCGCTTGCAGGGTTGTTTGAATACCGCCTAGCGTTGTGGCCATATTCGCACTTACAGTTGGGAACTGTGCTTGCTGGGTTACGCCACCGATAGTGAGCGGAACACGCAAGGTCACCGGACTTTCTTCTTTTGGTTCAACATCTACGTACATTTGGTACTGGCCTTGATTCGCAACCGTGGTTTTGACTGTCCATCGTCCATCTTTGTATTCAGGATGAATGTGCTGAAAACCGGTTACGTCGTCGCGCAACAGGATGAGGTGCATAAGCTTCTCGTGAGCGACATTCAAATCATCCGGTCCGAACTCATGAGCGTCGGCACCATAGAGCTTAAAGGCCAGCGTAATTTCTCCTGGTTGCAAACTGTTCGCATTCTGTAGATCAATTCTTGTACCAGCCAATTTTGCACCATGTTCTGCGTCATGAGCGTGTTCTCCGGTTGCACCTTCTTCTTGTACGGCGGAGTTAGTATTGGAAGCGACGGTATTGGTAGTTCCTTGATCTGTTGGTTTAGATTTTGTGAGACCGTAACCAACTGCCGCCATGGCAATGATAATTACGGGAACGATGTAGATTAATTTTTTCATAGTGAATTATTTTGATTAGTTAATAGAATAGTTAATACAAAAAAACTAGCATTAGGTCCACTCACTCAATAGCGCCAGGCTAACAGTGAATGTATGCTAGCGAGAAAAAGCTACGTTGTGTTTTTTTGGATTGAGAATCCCTCGTGAAAATGCCAACCGTAAATAGTGGAATGCAAAAATTTCTAGGTGTCGCCTTGTATAGAGCCGAACAAAGTAAACAAGTTGTTGTTCAATGTGTTCAAAAAGTCGACGTCCGATTATTGCCGCGAGGACAACAAGTCCAATCGTGAGCACGTCATACAGGTCCCGCGTGTGATTCTTCAGTATTGTTAAAAAAGCCTCTTTTAATGAGTGATCCGATTTTGAAAGACTGGTGCCACAACAAGCCTCACCGCCTTGAGCAAGTATGGTAATGGATTCGGAAGTCGCGGCATGAGCGGATGTTTCGGAATGATAGGTAAGGCCGCAGGAGAAACTAAAAATAAGTCCTAAAAATACTGATAGGACTAGGGGAAGTTTAAAGAATTTTTTATTGGCGATTTCCACCCGTATTACTAGTATTTTATCACAATTGATGACTTCTAGACTATAGAACAGACTGATCGTTTTTGCAAGTTTTGCCCGGGCCCTGTCTTTCTAACAGCATTTCCCGCCTCTACGCCCACATCAAAGCCACGTCTTTATTAGAAAAAACGGTCTTGGGAGATCGCAATAAAATCTCTACATATTTGTGCCGCACTTACCGTCGAAGTTACAAAAACTTGTATTTCCCGAGGGAATCCCGTATGAGCGCGGAAAAGGATTTGGAACCGCAAAATTAGGACTAATCTACGACCTTAATCAGCATTTTACTGACCAAAAATCATCTTTGGTGGACCCGAGCGGATTCGAACCGCTGACCCTCTCATTGCAAATGAGATGCTCTACCGCTGAGCTACGGGCCCAAAAACTGTCTCAGAATAGCACGACAGGCCCACTTTTTCAAGTGGGCCTGTGTCGGAGCGGATGCGTCCTTAACGACCGGCGTTGACCCGGACGTTGTTGCGCATCCCGCTGATGAATCGCATGAGCGCGGGGGTGAGCGTGGGGAACGCAAGACCAATGGTCCGGCTGTTCATCCGAGCGACCATGGCCTCCGCCGTGAGGCTTGCCCCGTCGAGGATGATCTCGACGGCCACCTTCTCGTTCATGACGAAGCTCGCGTGTACCCCGCTGGTGCTAAACGCGAGCCCGCTCATGCTGATATCGATGATGGTCACGCGACATCCATCCTTCATCTCGCCCGGCCGTTTGACGTACGCGATGGCGGTCATCGTCGTCCGCACGGATCCCCGGCGCTCCCGCGGCGCGTTCCCTGTGTTGCTCATAAAAAAAGACCTCCGCGCACATGGTGTCGTATCGGCGCGCGGATGTCCAGCGTCTAGGGTTTGCGGAGGCGGAACCCGAAACGGCCGTCCGTGCAGCCGACATCAGCGAAGCACGCGACGTAGTAGACGTAGTATTCTCCGTCCTGGACCTGGGGATTGAGGTTCACCGAGAGGGTGCCCCCATCGCCGCCGATGTACGATGATCCTTGGGTTGCCGAGACGATTTGGTCGCGTTTTACCGTGATGAACGATTCGGTGGACTGGTTCACCTTCGCGTCAAAGGTGAGGGTGAGGTTGGTGGGCATCGCAGGCAGTGTGGCGTTATTCGCGATGCTCGTCGAGACGAAGTGGGGGGTCCGCTTTTCGGTGAACCCGGCCGGTTTCTTGGGGGCGGGCGGCGGGGATTTTTTAGGCGCGCCCTGGGAAGTGGGGGGGTTTTCCCTGTCCGCTTCCACTGGAGTCGCTTCAGCCGGACCCTCGACTTCGCTTGGGGCGGCGTCGGTGAGCGGACGACCCGCCGGGGGGTTGGGGCGAGGCGCGGTCGCCCACATGAAGAGGATAATGACGAGCGCGGCCCCTACGTAGAGGGCGAAGCGCGCGCGGCGGTCCGCAAACATGTTCTTGGGGAGATCCATATGGCGAATTACGCTGATTCTACGGTACACTACCCCCTGTCATGGTCAAGATAACGTTCCTGGGGACCGGGTCGGCCGGCGGCTGTCCGCGCGAAGGGCACGCCGACGCGCTCTGCCGCGCCGCGCGCCTCCCCGGTTCGAAGACCGCACGGCGCAGGAGCTCCGCGTTCGTGACGGCCGACCGCGCGCGGCTCCTCATCGACGCCGGCCCAGACATCCTCGATCAACTCCGTACCCTGCCCGGCGGCAGGCAGGCGCGCGACATGGATGCGGTGTTCCTCACCCACGAGCACTCTGACGCTACGGGGGGGCTCCTCGCGCTCGATCGGTGGCTCTCGCGCCGCAAACACACCTGCCCGCTGTACGCGCTTCGCGGGACCGTGAATGCGCTCACTCGCCGCGAGATAGTGCTCGCGCGACTGCGGCCCATGGCGCTCCCGCCGTTCCGACCGCTCACGGTGCGTGGCGTCCCGATCACGCCGTTTCCCGTGGTGCACGGCATTCGGCTCGATTGCCCCACCGCGGGGTACCGGATCGGGGGACTCGTCTACGCCTCGGACATGGAGTCAGCGTCCCCGCGGTCGCTCGGACTCATGCGTCGTGCCGAGCTCCTTGTGCTCGACTGCGCGCTCTGGGCGCGTAAGTCGCTCCCCGGGCACCTCACCGTCCCGGAGGCGATAGCGCTCGCGCGGCGCCTGCGTCCGCGATCGCTCGTGCTCACCCAGATCGGCCACGGAGTCCCCGTCCACGAGGAGGCGGAGCAGCTCGTGCGCGTCTACGCCAAACGACAAGGCGTACCGTTTGCGGTACGCCTGGCCTACGATGGGCTGAGGCTCAAAGTGTAGCTCGCCATGCCACCCTGCTCGCTGCGGAACTCGGCTGTCCCGCATCGCGGGACACCGCTCGGTCGCCTTCATCAGCAAACGGCAACGGCGACCTCACTGCCTCAAACAGTCCTCGCTTCGCATCGCGGCACCGCTTCGCTCCACTATTTCGCAAGGTTTGACGGTGTCTTCCCTTCGAGCGCGGCGATGATGTTCTCGGCCGCAAGGCGCGCCATGTCCTCGCGCGCCTCGAGAGTGGCCGATGCGGTGTGCGGGGTCATCACCACGTTCGGCATCGCCTTGAGCTCAAGGTGATCATACGGGTCGCAGTCTATGGAGGGCTCGCACTCGAACACGTCGGTGGCGAACCCACCGAGCTGACGCGCCGCGAGCGCGGTGAGCACCGCTTTCTCGTCGACGATCGGGCCCCGTGCGGTATTCACGAGGAACGCGGTCGGCTTCATGAGCGCGAGCGAATCTGTCGAGATGAGGTGACGGGTCTTCTCGGTGAGCGGAACATGCAAGGAAACCACGTCGCTCTCCTTGAGGAGCGCATCCTGCTTCACGAATTTGGCGTCGAATTCACTCTCAAAGTCGGGGCTCGGTTTCATGTCGGTGTAGAGCGCGCGCATGCCAAGGCCCTTGACCGCGCGTCCTGCCACCCCCCGCCCGATGCGCCCGAGTCCGATCACCCCAAGCGTCTTCCCGGCGAGCAGGGTGCCGATCATAAGGTTCGGGTCCCAACCTTTGTAGCGCCCCGAGCGGGCGAAGCTGTCGGATTCCACCACGCGGTGCGCGAGCGCGAGCATGAGCGCGAAGGTGTGCTCTGCGACGGAGTCGGCGACCACGAGCGAGGGGGTGTTCGCGACCGCCACCCCGGCCTTCTTCGCCGCGGCGAGATCGATGTTATCGAACCCTACCGCGAAGTTCGCGACGATTTTGAGGGTGGGCGCGGCGGCGAAGACGCCGGCGTCGATGCGGTCGGTCAAAAGCGAGAGGAGCGCGTCCGGCCTCTCGCGTTCAAGGATAGTGATGAGCTCGGGTTTGGTGAGCACGCGGTCGTCCGGGTTTACCGTGACCGTGTGCTTTTTCTTTTTGAGGAGCGCGAGCCCCGCATCGGGCACCTTTCTCGTGACGTACACCTTGGCCATAGTTCCTCCTAATAGCTAAGTTTCTTGATTTTCACCTTGTTGAGCTCGCCTCCGCTCGGCAGGCGCTCGAGGATTCCGACCTTCGCGCCGGTGTGCTGGACCACGGAGGTCGCGTTCACGGTCCCAAGCGCAAGCGCCTTTCCCACGTCGCGCCATCTCATGAGCCCCACCGCGAAAGCCGACCCGAACGCGTCTCCGGCGCCGGTGAGGTTCACGGTGCGGGCGGGGAGCACCGGCGCAAAGTAGGTGGCGGGCTGGGTGATCGCATAGGCGCCCTGCGGACCGTCGGTCATGACCGCGTGCGGGACGAGCGTGCGGAGCGCAGCGACGAGGCCGCGGGTATCGGGCAGTTTCTTCCCGGTAAGTCGCGCGGCCTCTTCACGGTTCATGATGACGAGGTCGAGGCGGCGGAGGAGGGGGATGAGCTTGGCGCCGTGCTTGAGCTCGCCGCCCCCGGGGTTCATGAACACCTTGGCGCCTGACCGCTTCGCGTGTGCGAGCGTCCGTGAGAGGAGCATGAGATCGCCCGAGAGCGAGGAGACGTAGAAGAGCTTGGCGCGCATCGCGCTCCACGGGATGCGACGGTGCTCGATGCACGAAGAGGCGCCCCGGTAGGTGAGGATGGTGCGCTCCGAGACCCCGGAGAGGAGGATGGTGGAGTATGCGGTCTGTTCGCCCGCGGCGCGCTGGACGAAGCGGGGAGCGACGCGGTCGCGCTCGAGCGCGCGCATGATGTCCTCGCCCGAAGAGTCCTCGCCGATTCGGCAGACCGTTGCGGTCTTCCACTTGGCCATGCGCGCGAAGGTCGCCGCGTTGTTGGTCGCTCCGCCCCCGGTCTCGAACACGATCTCCTCGACGTTGATTTTCGCGCCGAATGGGAAGCACGCCTCTATGAGCCCGGGCACGTCCTTCGCCCTGTGGAGCTGGAGCGCTTTGGAGCGGACGAACACATCGCGCGTCGCGCTTCCGATGGTGATGACATCGTACATACTACGCCTTGTTCCGTGCGCCAAAGAGAATGATGAATTTTGTTGCGAGCTTCTTCACCGATTCGTACGAGGGGACGGCGAGCTTGTAGGGGGTCATCTCGTCGGGGTGCTCCCGGAGCGTCTTCTTAAGCGCCGTAGTGTCGGCGATGCGGAGCTCGGTGGAGATGTGCACGTTCGCAATGCCGGCGCGGATCGCCTTCCGGAATGCAGCGTCGCCAGAACCGGACCCGCCGTGCAAGACGAGCGCCACGCTGCCCGGGAGGGTGGCCCGAAGCTTGCGGATGAGCGCGAAATCCAACTTCTTCCGGTTCTTGGCGATCCCGTGGAAGTTCCCCACCGCGGGGGCGAGCCGGTGCGCGCCGGTCGCGCGTACGTAGCGCACCGCCTCTGTTGGCTTGGTGAACGTCTCCGGGTCAACCGTCACTTTTCCGGCGTATACCTTTGAGGATTCGGTCGCGAGGTAGCCGAGTTCGCCCTCGATGTTCACCTGTTTCCGCTTCCGTCGGGCGTAGCGCACGATCTCTCGGGTCGAGGTGAGGTTCTCGTGGAAGGGGAGCCGGGAGAGATCGAGGTGCACCGACGGGTACCCCGCATCGATCGCCTTTTTCGCGGCGGCCACGCTCTTAGTGTGATCGGCGTTTAGGTACAGCGCCGCGCCCAGTTCGGCGCGATAGGCCGCGATGAGCGCCACGGCCTGGCGGAGTCCGATGAAGTCGCGTTCGCCCTCGGAGGTGCCGATCATGACCGGGGCCCGCAATGCGGCCGCGGCCTCGGCGATACCCTTCAATTGGTCGAGGTCGGAGATGTTGAAGTGCGGGACCGCCCAGCGCTCGCGGGTCGCGCGGCGAAGGTAGGTGGCAAGCGAGGTCATGCGGAGACGAGCGCGGTCTTGCGACCGTCACCCATGATCTTGGGTTGGATTTTGATAAAGCGGTGGAGGATTTTGTGGAGGTCGGGGAACTTTAAGAGTCCGTCCTGCGGCCCGATCTTCCCCACCACCGAGCCGGCGTTCGCCGCTCCCCAGCGGAGCGCCTCGGGCAAGTTGTTCCCATGGTGTAGCCCGGCGACGAACCCGGTGGCGAACGCGTCGCCCGCGCCGGTGGCCTCCACGAATTTCATCGGGAATATGGGGAGGTGGTAGGTGTGTATCGTGTCCGAGGCATAGGCGCCGTTCTTCGCATCGGTGATGACCGCGATGCGCGGGCCGAGCCCGTGGAGCCGCGCGAGGAGCTCGGGAATGTCCGCCGAATCCCCGACGAGCTCCTCGGCCTCCTCCTTGTTCACGAAGACGATCTCGCACTCCCGGAGCACGTCCCGGATCTTGCGGACGCCTTCCTTCAAGTGCACGGTGCCGGGATTGAACGCGAGCTTCACCCGGTTATCGCGGACGTACTTTAGGATTTGGCTCTCCAATCGCGCGTGTTTCTTGCCGATCGCCGTGTAGTAGACCCAGAACGCCGGTTCGAGATCCTTGGGGAGCGCGTAGTGGCGTGCGTAGGAGTACGTGAGCAACGTTCGTTCGCCCTGGAAGTTCAGCACCACCGAATAGTTGGTGTGCTTGCCTTTCTCAATCTTCATGTACTTCAAGGACACCTTCTCGTGCTTCAACCTCCGCATGATCTGGTCACCGGTGTGATCGTTGCCGATGACCGAATAGAAACCGGCCCGCATGCCGAGGCGGGAGGCGCCCACCGCGTTATTTAGCGCATTCCCCGCCACCTTCTGATCGAGTCGGGTGATGGGAATCTTGTTCGCATAGTCGAGACAGAGCTGACAGTGTTTCTTCACGAGCGTGCACGTCACCGTGGCATCATGGATCTTGATGAAGGTGTCGAGCGTCGCGTCGCCGATTGAGATGATGTCGAGCATCGAGCTGGGTGTAGGGAGTAGGGTAGGTTATCGCCCTTTTGCCTTTCGCTCCAAGATCTTTTTTACCGCCGCCTTGATATGCGAGACGCCCATGCCGTAGTGCTCGATGAGTTCGTTCGGGTCGCCGGATTGGCCGAAACGGTCCTGCACGCCGATGAACTCGATGGGGGTGGGGTGATGCGCCGCGAGGATCTCGGCGACGCGCGACCCCATGCCGCCCTGCACCTGGTGCTCCTCGACGGTGACGATCGCGCCACACTCGCGCGCCGCGGCGAGCACCGCCGCCTCGTCCATGGGTTTCACCGTATGGTTGTTCACCACGCGGCACTCGATGCCCTGCGTGGCGAGCTCCTCGGCGGCCATGAGCGCGTTATAGGTGAGCGGGCCGCAGGCGATGATCGCCGCATCATTTCCGTCACGGAAGATCTCCGCCCGGCCGATGGTGAACGGGGTCTCGGGGGTGGTGAAGACCGGCGTCTTCTCGCGCGCGAAGCGGAAGTAGACCGGCCCCACGAGTGCGGCGGCCGCGATGGTCGCCTTGCGCGTCTCATGCACGTCGCAGGGAGCGAGCACGGTGAGCGTCGGGATGCAGCGCATGATCGCCATGTCCTCGACCGCCTGGTGCGTGGCCCCGTCGGGTCCGACCGAGACCCCGGAGTGCGGCCCTGCGATCTTCACGTTCGCTTCATTTAACGCGATGTTGGTGCGAATCTGCTCCCAGTTCCGTCCGGGCGAGAACATGGCGTAACTCGAGATGAACGGTACTTTCCCCGTGACGGCCATTCCGGAGGCGACCACCGCGAGGAGCTGTTCCGAGACCCCAAGCTGGACAAAGCGGTCGGGGAAGGTCTCCTTGAAGAAGAGCGAGCGGGTCGATTCGGAAAGGTCGGCGCAGAGCACTACGACGTTCGGGTCGGCCTTCCCCGCGATGACGAGCCCCTCACCGTACCCGTCGCGGGTCGGCTTCTGTTCGATCGTAGGGTCCCCGATCATGGGGACGAGTCCGGCGTCTGACCGTATCGGCATGTCATTCGTGTTCTGACGCGATCTTCCCGCCGAGCGTCCGTAGCTGCTCCAGGGCGAGCTTCGCCTCCTCCGGTTTGGGAGGTACCCCGTGCCATTGGTACTTGTACTCCATGAAATCCACCCCGCGGCCGGGAATGGTGTGGGCGATGATGCAGGTGGGACGGTTCTCGGTGGCCTTTGCCTCTTCGACCGCCTCTATGAATTGCGCGATGTTGTGGCCGCCGACTTCAATGACCCGCCAGTTGCACGCCTCGTATTTGGCGCGGAGCGGTTCGAGCGGCATGATGTCCTCGGTGTTCCCGTCTATCTGGATGTTGTTGCGGTCGATGATCCCGATGAGGTTCGCGAGCCGGTTCCGTCCCGCGAAGAGCATCGCCTCGTAGGTGAGGCCGGTCGCCTGCTCGGCGTCCGACATGAGGCAGTAGGTGCGCCAGCGCTTGCCGTCGATCTTCGCCGCGTACGCCATGCCCGCGGCCTGACCGAGCCCCGAGCCGAGCGGGCCGGAGGTGGTCTCCACCCCGGGGAGCTTCAACCGTTCGGGGTGTCCCTGGAGCCGTGAGCCGAACTTGCGGAGCGTGGCGAGTTCCTTGACCGGGAAGTATCCGGCGCGCGCCATGGTCGCATAGCGTACCGGGCAGATGTGGCCGTTCGAGAGGATCAAGCGATCGCGCTCCGGCCAGTCGGGTTTCTTGGGGTTGTGGTGGAGGAGGTGGAAATAGAGCGCGACGAAGATGTCCGCCATGCCCAGCGGTCCGGCCGAGTGCCCGGATTTGGCCTCGACGAGCATTGAGATGATGTCCTGGCGCACGGTGTTCGCCATGATCTCGAGCTCTTCGACTTTCTTTGAATGCACATGCGGCATGGATTCCAGTATAGCACAAACCCCGCCGAATTTCGGGCGGGGTCGTGTTCCCGGCGTGCAGGGATTTCAGCTCAACTTGTCGGATTTGACGTGTGCCGCGAGCTCGACGCGGAGCGCCTCGATCGTCCGCTTGTCGTCCGTCCAGATGCGCTTCAGTATCGTTCTGCAACGCGTACAGCCCTTCGCGGCGTCGCGGAGATAGTGCTTCTCGATCCGCCAGGCGTTGTCGAGCTTCCCATGGAGGACCTTGAGCAGGTTATAATTGACGTTTTTCATACGCGCGTGTGAAGAGTGAGCGGTGCTAGGGGAGCACGTCGATGGCGCCTCCGAACGACGGATTCAGATGATCGTGATAGAGCAGGCGCTCTTCCTTCTCGAACGTGTAAGAGTAGGTCTCGCCGGAGTTACGGGGAGCGTTCGGGCCGAAGGCGGGATTCGAGCCGTGCGTCGGGTGCGGGTTGGCCCGCGGTTGGTGCGGTGCGTCATCCTCGTTCCGCCAGGTCACCGTGGTGCCGACCTTTACGAAGGCGGTGGTCGGCTCGAACGAGTTATCCGGCATGATGATGACGGTGAAGGAGCCCTCGGCCGGACGCGCGCGGGTCTCTCCCGTAGGCGCGGGGGGCGGAGCGGGAGGCGTGGGCGGGGCGGGTGCGGGCGCACACGCCCCCCCCAAGAGGAGGCAGAGCGCGAGGGGGAAGGCGAGGCGAGTGGCGCGGCGCATGCTGCTAGCGGACGATGACCGTCCCGGTCGCGGTCGGGTTCAGGTGGTCGTGGTAGGTGAAGGTACCGCGCTCCTGGAACGTGTAGGAGTAGGTGAATCCGGGCGGGATGTTTTCGAGTGAGTCGAACCCGGGAAGGTTCGTGTGCGTCGGGTGCGGGTCGGAGGAGACCCGGTGCGCCGCATCGTCGTTATTGGTCCATCGCACGCGCGCTCCCATCTCGACGCTCACCGTCTGCGGCGAAAAACGGCCGTCTGACGTGAGGGAGACCTCGGTCTGGCCCGCGATGATCTGGGCGAGGCGCTTATCCTCGTTGATCGAGGGGGAGGTGGACTGCTCGCTCGAGCGTGAGTACTCGCTCGCCGCCGAAATCGGCGTGCCGATCGTATAGTTCACGAAGAAGCTGTCGGGGATGTCGTCGATCTGCTGGTTCCATGTGGGGCCGTAGAGCGCGGCGGCGACCGCTTCAGTGGCGATCGGCCGGAGCACCCCGCCGCGCGCGACCGCGTACACTTTGGGATCGGACTGGATCTTCACCATACGCGCGCCGGGACGGTAGGTGACGTTGCCGCCGATGGTGAGCGCGGCAAGTTCGGCGCAGGTGACGAGCCGCACCGCGCGGAAGTCCGCGTACCAGGTGAAGAACGCCTTGTCGTTCACGAAGACGTAGCGCTTGGCGTCGGCGCCCACGTAGTAGACCGAGGCGAAGTCCGGGCACCGGATGAGTTCATTGGAGCCGATCGCGGCGGGCATGATGTTCTGGGCGGCGAGCACTCCGGCGAGGATGATCGCGGAGGGAACGAGGGAGAAGAGCTTCATATACGCGTGAGGTTAGGTGTGAGCGTCGGTTACGAGCGAGCGATAGGCGGCCAAGGGATCGTCCGCGCGCCAGATGGCGGACCCCACGATGAGATCGTCGGCGCCGGCGCGCGCGAGGGTACGGGCGAGGTGGTTGCGGTCGGTGACCCCGCCGTCCACCCCGATAATCCGGTCGGGGTAGGCGCGCCGGAGCGCGCGCACCCGGTCGACGGTCTCCGGCACGAACCCGCGTCCCTGGCCTCCCGGAGACACCCCCATCACCAATATATAGTGGATGAAGGGGATGAATTCGTCGAGCGCCCGGAGATCGGTGTCGGGGTTGAGCGCCATCCCGGGCACCCGGTCGTCGTGCCGGATGCGCTCGAGCGCGAGCCCAAGGTTGCCCTTCGCCTCAAGGTGCACCACCACGCGCCGCGCGCCCGCGCGCGTCCACTCACGCGCCGCCTCCTCGGGATCGTTCACCATGAGGTGCGCCTCGAACGGGGTGGCGAGACGGAGCGCGGCGACCGCGGCCGGGTCGCCGAACGAGCGCCCGGGGAGCATCGTGCCGTCCAGCACATCTATCTGTATGAGGGGATCCTCCCCGAGGTGCGAGGCGATGGTGGCGACCCGTTTGCGGAACGTCTGTTCGTCGCGTTCCAGGATGGCGGGCACCACCCTAGCCATGGCGGGCGATTTTTTTGAGGCGCCGCACATGCCGCGTGGCGCCGGAGAAGCGCGTCTCGAGCCACACCTTCACGATGCGCTTCGCGCGGGGGAGCGCGGCAACCGTAGTGCGGCCGCCTAAGCAGAGCACGTTCGCGTCGGTGTCGAGGCGCGCCATCTTCGCGGTGTAGGCGTCGAACGCGAGCGCCGCCCGCGCGCCCCGCACCTTGTTCGCGGCGATGCATTCGCCCACCCCGGATCCGCCAAGCACGATCGCTCGTGAGCCGTGTCGAACGGCTGCTTCCACCGCGGGGAAGATGAAATCAGGGTAGTCGTCCTCCGGATCGAGCGTATGCGCGCCCTTGTCCACGACGCGGTGGCCGAGCGCGGCGACGTAGCGCTTCAATGCCTCCTTCAGTCGGAAGCCGGCGTGATCGGTGCCGAAGTACACCGTCATAGCCTAGCCGCGTGCGGCCGAGCGGGCACGGGTCCTTAACTTGAAGTACCCGGCGCGCCGGTATTCATCATGGATCGCGGCGATGATCTTTTCGACGAGCCCCTTGGGATCGCCTCCGTAGATGAGTTTGCTCTTCAATTCCTTTTTCGCCTGGTGGAGGAGGTGCGGGATCTCGTCGGCGATGCCGCCCGAGCCGACGAGGATGCCGAGGATCTTTTGGTCCTCAAACGCGATGGTGAACTCGTTCAACGACCCCATGCGTCCGCCGATGGTGATGACCGCATCTGCGGCGCGGGTGAGGAGCAGGTTCCGGCCCGTGTAGTTGAACCCGGTGTAGACGATGACGTCGTGGTACTGGACGGGGAGCTTGTAGGAGTTCACATGGTCCCGGATGGTGGAGGCGGGGGAGAATCCTATCGCGAGCCCACCGCATTCGTAGTTGCCCTTCGCGGCCATGAACGGGAGGCCGGTGGTGGCGCCGGTAAGCAGGATCGCCCCCTGGAGGCCGATCTGCCGGCCGATCTCATAGGCGATCTCCGCGTTCTCACGCACGGTCTCACCCGCGGCCGCGCCGGAGACGCAGATCTTGTACTGATGCTCGAGGTGGTAGGGGATGGGTGCTGAGGGTCGTTTCGCCATAACGGATGGTATGTAATGCTGACTAGTCCATTCATTTTAGGTTCAACGGGCACCCTTGTCTAACGGGGGGACGGATTATAGGATGGGCGCACGCATGAGCGCACCGAATTTCCCGGAGTTGGAGGAGCGAATCCTGAAGCTATGGCGCGAAAGGGATGTCTTCAGGAAGACCATGGAGAAGCCCGCACCGGCGGGTGATTTCGTGTTTTACGAGGGGCCGCCCGGCGCGAACGGACGGCCGGGGATCCATCACCTCATCTCCCGGGCATACAAAGATGTCGTCCTCCGCTACCGCACCATGCGCGGGTACCGTGTGGAGCGTAAGGCCGGGTGGGACACCCATGGCCTCCCCGTGGAGCTCGAGGCGGAGCGGAAGCTCGGAGTCCGCAGCAAGCAGGATATCGAACGGATCGGGGTCGAGGAGTTCAACGCCACGTGCCGCTCCATCGCGTGGACGTACGTCGAAGAGTGGAACCGTTTCACCGAGCGGAGCGGCTATTGGCTCGACCTCGCGCACCCCTACATCACCTATGAGGCGGGCTATATGGAGTCGCTGTGGTGGGCGGTGCGAAAGATCCATGAGCGCGGTCTCCTGTATGAGGAGTTTCGGGTGGTGCCGCACTGCCCCCGGTGCGTGACCACACTCTCCGCGCACGAGGTGGCGTTGGGCTACGATGAGACCGAGGACCCGTCGGTGTACGTGAGATTCAAGATCCGTGACCCGAGATTCAAGGGTGCAAGTTTCCTCGTGTGGACCACGACCCCCTGGACGCTCCCCGCAAACGCCGCGCTCGCGGTCGGGAACGACGTCGACTACGTCGAGGTGGAGGTGGGCGGCGAGCGGCTCATCCTCGCCCGCGCCCGGCTCGGCGTCCTCGGGGGCGAGTATCGGGTACTCCGTGAGTGTAAGGGAACGGAGCTCGTGGGAGCGGGGTACGAACCGCTCTTCACGTTCGTCCCGTTCAAGGAGAAGGCGCATTTCGTCGCGCATGCCGATTTCGTCTCCACCGATGAGGGGACTGGCATCGTGCATATCGCCCCGATGTATGGGGCCGACGACTTCGAGCTTGGGAAGTCGCTCGGGTTCCCGCGCGAGCACCTCGTGAACGAGCGGGGTGAGTTCGTCCCCGCGGTCACCCCGTGGTCTGGCACGTTCATCAAATCCGCCGACCCGCTCATCATCGCCGATCTCGAGTCGCGCGGTGCGCTCTTCCGCGCGGAGAAGGTCCGTCACACCTACCCGTTCTGTTGGCGGTGCCGCACCCCACTCCTCTATTACGCGAAACCGTCGTGGTTCTTCCGTACGAGCGCGGTCGCGGAGGCGATGGCGAAGGCGAACGCGAAGATCAACTGGGAGCCCAAGCATCTCCGGGACGGCCGGTTCGGCGAGTGGTTGAAGTCGAACAAGGACTGGGCGGTCTCCCGCGAACGGTACTGGGCGACCCCGCTCCCGGTCTGGCGGTGCGCGAGCGGCCATGAGTCCGTGGTCGGCTCCTTCGAGGAACTCGAGAAGCGCCGCGCCACCCCTCCGGCCACGATCCTCCTGGTCCGGCACGGCGAAGCGACCAACAATGTCGAGGGGAAGCTGTTTTCAGCGAACGGAGCGGATGCGGCCGCGCTCACGGAGAAGGGGAAGCGCCAGGTGGCGGCGCTCGCGAGGAAGCTTGGGAAACGGGACATCGCGGCGATCTATTCCTCTCCCGTCCGGCGTACCCGCGAGACCGCGGAGTCCATCGCCCGGGCGATCGGGAGGACGGTGAGCGTCGACGACCGTATCCGCGAGCTCGAGTTCGGCGTGATGAGCGGCACCGACGAGCGCGCGTATCACGCGTTCTACGTCTCACGCACCGAGCGCTGGACCCGCGCGCCGGAGGGCGGCGAGACGTGGGCACAGCTTCGTTCGCGCATGATGTCGTTCGCCCGCGAGATCGACCGCACGCATCCGGGTGAGACGGTGGTGGTGGTGACCCACGGCGATCCGCTCTACATCCTCGATCTCGCACTCCACCGCGTGCCGGTCGACCGGCAAGAGGGGTACCGGTACCCCTCGTTCGCGAGCGCGACGGAAGTGACCGTGCCCAACCTCCCGTGGGATGCCGACGGAGTCCTCGACCCACACCGTCCCTACATTGACGCGGTGCGGATTGCGTGCGCCGAGTGCGGTGAACCCATGCGGCGGATCCCCGACGTGATGGACGTATGGTTCGACTCGGGGGCAATGCCGTTCGCCCAATGGCACTACCCGTTCGAGGGCAAGGCGCGGTTCGGAAGGGGCGGGTCGTATCAGGCCGACTACATCTCGGAGGCGATCGACCAGACCCGCGGGTGGTTCTATACGCTCGTGGCGGTGAACGCGCTCCTCGGACACGCGAAGCCGCCGATGAAGAACGTCATCTGCATGAATCACATCCTGGACGCGAAGGGGCAGAAGATGTCCAAGTCAAAGGGGAACGTGGTGGAGCCGTTTGACATGTTCAGCCGCTACGGAGCCGACGCACTCCGCCTTTTCTTTTTTACGGTGAACCAGCCCGGCGACTATAAGCGGTTCGACGAGAAGGAGATAGAGGGGGTCATCAAGAAGGTGTTCCTCATCCTCTGGAACGTCCTCGAGTTCTACAAGCAGCACATGCGGGATCGGGCGGTCTCCGCGACGACCCCGCACGTACTCGATCGCTGGCTCGCTGCCCGCCGCGAACTTCTGGTCGCGCGGGTGACGGAACACCTCGAGTCCTACCGGCCCACCGACGCGGGCAGGGCGATCGCGGAGTTCGTGAACGAGCTCTCCACCTGGTACCTCCGGCGCTCGCGTGACCGGTTCAGAGCAGGGGCGAGCGTCGAGCCGCTTCGCGACGCGCTTCGCACGGTCGTCCTCCTTATGGCCCCGATGACCCCGTTCCTTTCCGAGGCGCTCTACGCGGAAACGAATGGATCCAAGGAGTCGGTGCACCTTGAGGAGTGGCCCGCCGCCGGCGCCAAGCCCGACCTCGCGCTCGTGGGCGCGATGGAGAAGGTCCGGGAGATCGTGATGGTCGGTCACGCGCTTCGGGACGAGGCGGGCATCAAGCTCCGGCAGCCGCTCGCGACCGTCGAGGTGGACCGCGCCGGGCTCACCGAATTGGACGAGCTTCTCCCGCTCCTCTCCGAGGAGCTGAACGTGAAGGAGGTGATCGCCGTGGACCACATCGAAGAGCGCGCCGGTTGGATAGTGAAAAGTTCGGGAGGGGTGTCGGTCGCGCTTCGCACCGAGATAAGCGAGGCGCTCCGCAGGGAAGGTTGGATGCGCGAGCTGCAGCGGCAGGTGAATGACCTCCGCAAGGAGGCGCGTCTCACCCCGTCGGATCGCATTACGCTGTTCCTAGAGACCCCGGACATCGAATTCAAGTCGTTCCTCACCACCGAGAAGGAGCACCTCGCGCGGGCCTCGCGCGCGAGCCATGTGAATTTTGAGCGCGGCGAAACGGATTTCGCGCGCGATTTGGAGCTGGACGGCACCACGTTATGGGTGGGCCTCCGCCACTCTGCGGCCAAAGGGAAGCGGGCTTGACCAGACGTCGCGTTTCTGCTATCATTTTGCGATTCCGGTTTTTGAGGATGCAGTACCGCTCCGGTTGCCGGAGTGGAACGGAAGATAGGAGGAATCGAGAGATGAACGAGAACCAAGGGATCGACTGGAGGACCGACGAAGAGCTCGAGGAGGGGTACCGCACGCTGGTGCCGACCGAGGATCGTACGCCGAGGGGGACCCTCGGCTTCTCCCTGGGGGACATCACCGACGAGATCGAAGAGGATGCCTCGCGCCACCTCCGGGTCCGCCGCCAGCGCCCGCGGAAGACGCGCCGTCTCCCCGAGATGATCGTCTAGCGCCCTACCCGACGAAACCGCCCAGAACCGCCCCTGCCCCGTAGGCAGCGGCGGTTCTTCTTTTTGCTCGACCCCCGCGCGACGATGCGCTATAACAGAGGGACTGTATGATCGCGTACCTGAACGGCACGGTGCTCCGCAAGGGGGGAAACTGGCTCATCGTGGGCGTGGAGAACCTCGGGTTCAAGGTGTTCGCCGCGCCGGGAGTGGTGCTCTCCGCGAAGGTGGGCGGACCGATCGCGCTCTGGACTCACGAGCAGGTCCGGGAGGATAGCCGGGAGTTCTTCGGTTTCGCATCGCCGGAGGAGCTCGAGCTGTTCTGGAAGCTCATCACCGTCTCCGGTGTCGGTCCCAAGGTGGCGCTCGCGCTTGTCGGGTCGTCGAATGCCGCGACCGTGCGGAAATGGGTAGACGAAGCGAACGTCGCGGCGCTCGCGGAGATCCGCGGGGTCGGGCAGAAGACGGCGCAGAAGATAGTGCTCGAGCTCAAGGGGAAGCTCACCGAGGCGCCGGGGAGCGACGAGGCCGCCGAGGCGCTCATCGCGCTCGGGTACTCCCGAGAGGAGGCGCGAGGGGCGCTCGCCGGGGTCTCGGGTACCAGTGCGGAGGAGCGGGTGAAGGCGGCATTAAGGGCGCTCGGGAAGCGATGATGCAAGAGGTGACGGACAAAACGAAGTGGGACGCGCTCCACCACGCCACCCGGACCCGCTCCGGTCATTTTTTACAATCATGGGGGTGGGGCGAGTTCCAGGAGGCGCTTGGGCGGAGGGTGCGCCGCTACACCGATGGCAACGGGATCGCCCAGGTCATCGAGCTCGCCCTGCCGTTCGGGGGACGTTACTGGTACTGCCCCAAAGGCCCGCTGTTTGGGATGACGGACGACGAACCACGGGCGAAGGATTTTTTTGAAGAGCTGGCCTTGAAAGCCAAGGAAGCGGGCGCGCTGTTCATTCGCATGGAACCGCAGGCGGCGGTCGGCACGCGGACCGCGAGCGTGCAGCCGCGCTGCACGAGCATGGTGGATGTCACGAGGACCGAGGAAGCGATGCTCGCCGCAATGCACGAAAAGACGCGCTACAACATCCGTCTCGCGGACCGGCACGGGGTGCGCGCGGCGCGCGCCGATTCAGCGGATTCGGTGGACGCGTTCATCCGGCTTATGCATGAGACCGCGCGCCGCGATCGGTTCTTCGCGCATCCGGCCGAGTACTACCGGGCACTGCTCCGCGCCGGGGCCGAGCTGTTCGAGGCCTCCCATGAGGGCGACGTGCTCGCCGCCGCGTTCGTCATATATAACGGAGACACCGCGACCTATCTCCACGGGGCCTCATCAAGCGAGCGCAGGAACGTGATGGCGCCCTACGCCCTCCAGTGGGCGATCATGCGTAACGCGAGGACGCGCGGGGCGGCGCGCTACGACCTGTGGGGGATAGACACCGGAGATGCACCACACTGGAAAGGGATCACGCGATTCAAGTCCGGATTCGGGGGAGAAACCGTGTGCGCGCCCGGGACCTTCGACTTGCCGCTCCGTCGTTTCTGGTATACCGTGTATCGGCTGGTACGAAAATTCAGGCAGGTTTTTTCTTCGCGCCCATAGTTCAACGGATAGAATGCAGGCCTCCGAAGCCTGATATCCAAGTTCGATTCTTGGTGGGCGCACCAAAAAACGCCCCGCGATGCGGGGCGTTTTTTGAATCTTAAAGTTTAAATTTTAAAATTTAAAAATTCATTATGGTTGCACGGTGCCTTCGCCTTGGTGCACGGGCGCGCCGTCCAGGTCGGTATCCACGAACGGCGAGCTCCGGGTGAGCTCGGCGTTCGTTGTTTTGTCGGCGGCGTTGAAGGTGGAGGTGGAGATGAGCGGCAAGGTCTTGCCGATGTCGGATTCCCCCGGGGTGAGGGAGACGAGGAAATCGACCGAGACCGAGGTGATCGAGGTGGGGAGGCGGTTCAGGGTCCAGGTCACCGTCCGGCTCCCCTCGTCGAACCGGAGGTCCCCGGCGGTCACCGAGCTCCGGTTCTCCCAGCGCACCCCCGCGGGGAGCGAACCGGACACCTTGATCCCCGCGATCTCGTGGAGCGAGTTGGTCACGGTCCAGACCACCTTGTAGGTGGTGGCGCTCCCGGACTTGGGCGGGATGGCGCCGCTCTCATAGAGCGCGGCGGTGACGAGCGCGGCGTCGGTATTTAAGAGCGTCCGGAGCGACGGGGTCGCAACGGTCTTGCCGCTCGCCCGGTCGCCTATCGATCCGATCTTCCCCTTGGCCGAGAGGTCCACGGCGTAGTTCCGGTCGGCGGTGGTGAAGACCGCTCGGTTGGTGCGGATCGAGAGGTCGACCGACCCCTTCTCTCCGGGGTTCACCGTTGCGAGGTCGGGGATCTCGCTCTTGGTCCAGGTGAGCGTGTTCCCGCTCCGCTTCCCGCCGCGCAGGTCCGAGAGCGACGACCAGTCCACCGGAGTCTGCGACCCGGAGGCGGGCATCCCGTCCACGGAGAGCGAGATCTCCACGTTCGAGAGCGGTTTTTCGCTCTTGTTCTCGTAGTCGACCGAGATGTTCAGCGTCCCTCCGAGGTCCAGGTGCGCCGGTCCGGTGGACCCGTTCCGGAGGAGCGTGAGGACGAGATCGCCCGGAAGCACCTTCACCGTCGCGGAAAGGGGGAAGAGGAGGAGGAATTCGCCGGTTGGGCTTAGCGTCCCTATCTCGACACGGACCGGGATCTCCCCGTTCGCGTTCGCCGCAAAGCTCCCCGTCGTCGCGAAGACGAGCGATTGCTCGGCGGGGGGTTCTGCGGTCCATGAACGCTCATCGGCGTTCGTGAACTCGGGGACCGCCTTCTTGACCACGATCGCGCGTCCCGGATCGAAGCGGACCTTGAGGTCGGGGAGACCCGCCTCTTCGGAGAGGCCGGTACGCTTCTTGACCGTGATGGTGAACGGGTTGTCGTCGCCGGGGACCGTTTCGTCGGTCGCGTCGATGGTAGCTTCGATGACCGAATCGGACACCCGGCCGTTCCAGGTGGCGATCTTCTGGAAATCGGCGTTGAAGTTCGCGGGGCGATAGTTCATCGCCGCCTGGATCGACACCGGGGCGTCGAGCGCCTCGATGAGCCGCGCCTTGAGCAAAATCTCACCCGATCCTTTCTCGGGGAGCGTGCCCAGGTTCCAGGTGCCGGGGGAAGTGGGCACCGGGACCGCTTCGAGCACCTCGACAGAGGCGGGGAGACGGACCTCTATCTCGGCGCGCGCCACGGGGAGCCCCTCCTCGTTCCGGTAGCGGAGGGTCCAGGTGTGCACCTCCCCGCTCCGGAGCTGCTCCGGCCCCTCGAAGGCGAGCGAGACGCGGTCGCCGAAGCGGTCGCCGCCTCCCCATCGCATGATCCCGATCCAGGTGAGCGCCGCGAGCGCGAAAAGGGCGAGCGCGATGCCCACGAACGCCGGCCAGCGGCGTCGCGGTTTCGCACGTTCGATGCGCGCGAGATCCGCCGGACCCTCGGCATCGTATATCTGCTTCAATTCCTTCTCGATCTGCGAGGCAGTGGCCGCGCGCTTGCGTTTGGGCGAGGGCGGCGTGAGGTTTGGTTTAGTCGGTTCCATCAGGTCGCGGTGCGGTGATGATGGCGCCCATCGCCCGGTCGGTCGTGAGCGGGAAGCTCACCTGCCATCCGGCGGCGCGGGCGATTCCCTCGGGCTCCGCCGCGGTCGGATACCACCCGTCAGGGAGGACGAGAGAGGAGGTGAGATCGGTGCGCGCCGCGCCGGACTGTTTGGTGACGATGATCCCGTAGGTGGCGGCGGGCGGGGGCGTCTCACGGATCCCGATCCGCTCGAGGAGCGTGGGTTCGGAGGCGACGGGGAGCACTTTGAAGGGAAGGGTGTAGGCGAAGGTAATCGTGGAGCTCATGCCCGGATCGGTCTGCATCCACGCGCCGAAGACCGTGCGTCCGAACTCGTTATTTAACGCCACCCCGCTCATCGGGTCGTGGAAGGTGGCGCCCGAGACCTCCGCGAGCGTCTGGTCGGGCCCGTAGCCCTCGGGCGGGAGATCGAAGAGCCGGTAGTCGGGGGGGCGGATATCGCCGGTCGCGGCATGGAGCGCGGCGCCCTGCGGCACGTAGACGCGGAGGTAAGTGACGTTCCGTGCCCCGGTGAATCGCTCACCCCTCGTGCCCTCATGCGTGAGGGTGACCTTCACCGTGTCGGTGACCGTGCCGTCCGGAGCGATCTTCGCGGCATGGGTGATGCGCGTCGATATCTTCGCGTCGGACTTTTCCCCGGCGATATTGGTGCGCACCACGGCGAGGCCGTCGAAGCCCGGCGGGAGCGCAGGGAGCCGACCGGTCCACCCGCGCGCGTCGAAGGCTCCCTGTGCCGTCGGGTCGGTGAAGTGGAACTGCACGTCCTTCTCCTGGAGCGCCGCGGCGAAAATGGAGAGGGTGCGCATGATGGTCTCTTCGTCCGCGGTCAACACGCGGTCCAGTACGAGCGGGAGCAGGTCGGCGATGAACTGTTTGGGCTTGCCGGTCGCCCGTGCCTCCTCGCTTTCCACTATCTCCTGCGCGGTCGCGAGGATCGTCTGGGCATCGGCGGTCACCCCGTACCCGGGCACCGCGATGGGCCCGACCGCCTCAAGGAGACGTTCGAGGACCGGCGCGTTCAGCGCGATGACGCCGTCGACCGTGGGGCCGGCGCTCTGGTTGTAGAACCACATGAGCTTGCGTGCCGAGGTCGGAAAGTCCGGGAACCAATTCCCGTCCTGGAACTCCCATTTGGCCGCGATAAGGCGGAGCGGCTGGGGCGCGAGCACGTGCGCGCGTAAGCTTCCCTGGAGGTCGTAGGATCCGCCCGCCGGCACCTCGATCGCGCGTATCCGGCCGCGGTCTACGTCCGCGAGCGCGAAGGTCCCGATGAAGCCGCCGGTGGGGCGAAGCTCGGCGTTGTTCTGGAAGAGGATGAGGAAGCGTCGCACGGTGCGTTCGCCGAGGAGGTCGCGTAGGAACGGCGCGAGCTCGAGGAAGCCGTGGAGCGTGTCGGTGAGCGACCGGGTCGTCTCGGTAACCCGCCGGACGTCATCGGAGTCGACCCCCTCGGGGACGGTGGTCACCTCCGAGAGCGACGCGAGCGCGGCATCGAGCTGGGGCGCGCTACGGCGTGCGCGCTCTTCGATTTGGGCGATCTTCGCGGTGAGGTTAAGCTCCGGATCGTCCAATACCCCGAAGGCGCCGGTGAGGATCGCGGAGGCGGCGGTGAGCTGTTCGCCGGCGGAGAGCAGTGCTTTTCCCGACCGGAACTCGTCCCCAATCCCCGGGAGCCGTTCGAGGAGCGCGTTCCCCACGGTGCCGATTCGTTCGACCGCGGCACGCGCTTGGATGAACGCGGCGCTCGCTTCCCCAAGCGCGACGGGATCGGGGAGCGCCCCGTCCCCGGCGGCGCGGAGCACCGAGGCCCCCGCCTCACCGGCGGCGATCGCGTTCGAACGCGCCTCATGGAGGGAGCGGTAGGTGTGCAGCGCCTGGAACGGCAGGATGATGGCGAGCGAGGTGCCCGCGAAGGAGATGAGCGCGCGGCGCAGCGAGAACGGGGCGCGGGGACGCGGGGGGCGTTCCTCAGCCGCGCTCGGTACAGGCGGGGTGGGCGCGGGTTCGGCCACAAAGTGGCTGCGTGTCGGCGCTCGCGAGGACGCCCTCGGCGCGGGCGCGCTCGCGGGGAGGAAGATGCGGTCGATATCAAAGTGCCGATCGACGATCTTGAGTCCGAGGATGAGCGGGAGGATCACGAGTTTGCCGGCACCGAGCGCGGCTTTGAGCAGGAGGAACCCGAAGAAGCGGAACAGGACCACGATCGCGAGCCCGTTCCATACGGCGCCGGTTCGCGAGCGTCCGGAAAGGGTGCGCGGCACCTCGACCGGTCCGATCCCCGCCGCCTCCCGCTTCCTCGGCCGACTCGCCGGACGGAGGTCGACGAGGTGCGTGGACGGCGGCCGTTCCCCGAGCGTGAGGGTCGGGGAGGGGGGTGTCGGCGGTTCGGGAACCGGCGGCGAGGCGGGTAATTTTGGCGGCCGCTCGGTCGGGAGGGCGGCACGCATCGCCATGAGCGACCGGAGGGTGACGATGGGCCTCACGGGGATGAACGGGGTGGTGGGTGCGACCGAAAAATTGACCGAGGGTGCGGTCGGTGCGGCGGCGCTCTTCACGATGCGCCGGGCCCCTCGGACGGGCTTTGCGGACGTAGCTCTGATACGCGCCTTAACGCGCGACTTGGGCGGTGCGCGGCGCGTGACCGTGCGGCGGGGCATAACTGTCCCATTCTAACACGGAAACGCGGCGCTATGGTGTGGAAAATGCCTCGCGGTAGGCGGCGAGCGTCAGCCGGGCGGTCCGCTCCCAGGAGAAATCGGCTACCCGCGCCTTCGCGGCAACGATATTCCGGTCCTTTATGGTCGGTTCGGCCATGAGCCGCCGGTAGGCGTGGAGGTAGGCGTGTATGTCGGTGGGTGGGACCAGGATCGCGGCGTCGTGGAGCGTCTCGCGGCTCGTATTGATGTCGGAGGCGACCACCGGAAGACCGACCGCCGCGGCTTCAAGCAGGGGCAGGCCGAACCCCTCATCGAACGAGGTGAAGAGTAGGGCGTTCGCGTTCGCGTAGAGCGCGGCGAGCTCGGGATCGGGGACGACCCCGGTGAATACGACGCGGGGGAAGTTGCCCATGAAGATCCCCTTTGCCTCGCGCACGAGGCGGTCACGGAACGCCGGGTCCGTGCCGCAGATGACCGCTTGGAGTTCCTGGTCCTCGTTCATGAGCTGGTCGGCCGTGTGGAAGAAGGTGGTGAGGTTCTTATGCGGGTACCCGCTCCCCACCGAGAGGACGAAGGGCGGGCGTACCCCCGGGGGGAGGTCGCCCCGGATGAGCGGGTCTATCCCGAGCGGGGTGACCGCGACCTTCTCGGGCGGAGTGCCGAGGGTGCGGAATATCGCGCTCCGGGCGCTCTCGGAGACCGCGAGGATGCGGCGTGCGCGGCGTGCGTTCGCGCTTACCGTGAGCCGGTAGCCAAGGTACTTCATCGCGTAGCGGATCGGCGAGAGCGTGGTGGCGCCCAGGGCCGGGCGCTCCCACAGGATCATGTCATGGATCGTCATGATGAGCGGCACGCGCATCCGCACCGGGGCGTTCCAGTGCGGCACATGCACGAAGTCGAGGCCGCGTCCCTCAAAGATATCGGGGAGCGACCACTGTTCGGCGAGCCCGTACCAATGGATGCCGGTAACGACCGTCTCCATTCCCGCAGGCACGAGGTCCACCGCGGAGGGGCGGGTGAAGACGGTGTACCGGTTCTCGGAATCCTGGAGCGCGAGGTGCGCGAGCAATCGTTCGACGTAGCGGCCGATGCCGCGGACGTCCCTGCCCATCATGCGTGCGTCGATTCCTATGCGCATAGCACCTGCCACGTCTCTTCCGCACAGCGGTCCCATGAGAACTCCTTCACCCGTTCGTAGCCGCGCGCAATTAAACGCGCGCGGAGCTCCGGATCGGTGATTGCGGCCACGAGCGCGTCGGCGAATCCGCCGATATCAAACGGGTCGAGGGTGAGCGCCGCGTTCCCGACCGTCTCGGGGAGCGCGGAGGCAGAACTCGTGACCGCCGGCACCCCGACGCTCATCGCTTCAAGCGGCGGGAACCCGAACCCTTCATAGAAGGAGGGGAGGAAGAGTGCGTCCGCGCCCCGGAGGAGCGCCCCCTTCGCCGCGTGCGAGACCGCGCCTAAGAGATGGATGCGGCCGCCCACCGGGGATCGGCCGATCGCCGCGCGGACCTCTTCGGCTCCGGCGCCCGGCCCTCCGGCGAACACAAGTTGATGGTCCGGGAGCCGTACGGCGGCCGCCTCGAACGCGCGGATCGCGCCCACGGGGTTCTTTCGCCGTTCGACGACGCCGACGAACAGGATGTACGGAAACGATGTGAATGCGGCGTGCCGCGCGGTTGTCGGCGCGACCGCCGGGATCCCCGGCCGCAGGTGATGGATGCGCTCGGGCGGGAGATTGAGGAGCTCGACCAACTCGCGCTTGGTGTGCCCGGAGAGCGTGAGGATCGCGTCGGCCCTGCGGAGCAAGGAGCGCACGCCGATGGTGCGATGCCAGAGCCGTTCGCGCGCCGAGTACCAGGTGGGATCCACGAGGAAGGAGAGGTCCTGCACGGTGACCGCGAGGCGCGCCCGCCGTCCCACGCTCCAGAAGTTAAGGTTCGGCATCCAGACGCGGTCGACCCCGAGCGCACCGTCCACGGTGGGCGTGCCGACCGTCCGCATGCCGACGTTCACGAGCTTGCTGGGGAGCTTGAGGTGGCGTACGTCGGCGGGAAAGTTCGGCACCGGGTTCCCCCCGGCGGCGAAGAGGCGGAAGGGATCGCTTCCATATGTATTAAAAAGCGCGTACAGGAGCGAACGTCCGTAGGACGAGACCCCGCGCGCGAGCGGGTCCTGGAACGGGCGCGCATCAACGCCGATCCGCATACGCGCGGTACTGTTCGAGGACGAAGGCGCGCATCGCCTCCTGGAACCGTCCGGTGGAGAACTGTTCCGCATGCCGCCGGATCGCCTGCGGGTCATACCGCTCCGGTTTGAACCGAAGGACGACGTCTCCTAAGGATTCCCACGACTGTTCATCGATGAACTCCCCGGAGAGTCCCGGGATGACCGTCTCGGTCGCGCCGCCTCTGGGGAATGCGATCACCGGCCGGCCGGCCGCCATCGTCTCGACCGCGGTGATGCCGAAATCCTCTTCCTGCGGATGGAGGAACGCAATGCAGTTGCGGTGGAGCTCCGCCTTTTCCTCGTCGCTCACCCGCCCGAGGAACTCCACGTGCTTGCGCGCCCGCGCCCGGAGCCCGTCCAGTGCGGGTCCGACCCCGTAGACCTTGAGCGGGATGCCGAGGCGCGAGAAGGTGTCGACCGCCACGTCGAACCGTTTGTAGTGCGCGACCCGCCCCCCGATCAAGTAATAGTCGCCGGGCCGGTCGGCGACGGCGAACTTGGAGACCTCCACCGGAGGGTAGATGACCGCTGCATCCCGGCGGTAGTACTTCCGGATGCGGTCGCGGACCGTGCGCGAATTAGCGATGAACTGATCCACGCGGTCGGCGGCGACGCGGTCCCAGAGGCGGAGCCGGGGGAGGAGCGCATGCACCGCCGCCTTTACGAGGCGCCCGCGCCGGAGGTCGGCGAGGTAGGAATGCGTGTCGCTCCAGAGGTAGCGGGTGGGGGTGTGGCAGTAGCAGATGTGCACCGTGCCGGGTTTGGTGAGCACGCCCTTCGCGAACCCGGAGGAGGACGAGATGACTACGTCGTAGCCCGTGAGGTCGAGCCGCTCGACCGCGGCGGGCATGAGCGGGAGGAACCACTGGTAGTGCTTCACCCCGAGCGGGATGCGTTGGAGGAAGCTCGTCCGGATGTCTTTACCGTTAAAGACGGGATTCGCCCGCTCGCGGTCGTGGAAGAGGACGTAGGTGGGCGAATCAGGGTACAGGCCCTGAAGGGCGGCGAGCACGCGCTCGGCGCCGCCGTCCTGGACGAGGTGGTCGTGAACCAGCGCGATTTTCATACCCCGGAGCTTACCCGTGCCACGAGAGCATTTCAACCGAGCGCCGCGCCGGCACGACCCCGGAGGTCCTCAAGCTTTCGGAGGTCGTCTGCGGCGCCCTCGGGCGGGGTCTCGACGATCCAGAAGATATCCTTGAGGCGTTTTTCCTTGAGGAGCGCTTCGAACGCGCCCACGCCGAGGTGCCCCCTGCCGATGTGCTCGTGGCGGTCCTTGTGCGTACCGAGCGCGACCTTGGAGTCGTTGCAGTGCGACATGACGAGCCTGTCGAGGCCGATGGTCGCCTCGAATCGGTCGAAGGTCTCTTTCACCGCGGCCGGGGTCCGGAGGTCGTACCCCGAGGCGAAGGCGTGTGCGGTATCGAAGCACACCCCCACGTCGGCACCCTCGCAGGCATCGAGTATCGCCGCCACCTCCTCGAAGGTGTCGCCGATCACGTTCCCCGCACCTGCCGAGATCTCGATAAGGAGCTGGGTGGAACCGGCATAGCCGTCGAGCACTTTCCGTATCCCTTGGGCGACCATCCGTATCCCTTCCTCAATCTCCACGTCCTTTGCCGAGCCAGGATGGAACATGACGGCTCGCGCGCCCAGCGCGGACCCACGATCGAGCTCCTCCCGGATGATGCGGACGCTGCTCCCTCGGATCATCGGGGACGCGGACGCGAAGTTGATGATGTAGGGGGAATGGATGACGTAGGTGTCGAACCGGTGCGCCGCGCACGTGGCGCGGAATCGCTCGATAGTCTCCGGGGTGAGCGCCGGCGCGCGGCCGGATTGCGGCGGCCGTGAGAAGAACTGGAACACCTCGCAACCGATCGCGGCGGCGTTCTTGGGCGCATTGGCGAGCCCGCCCGCAGATGAGACGTGCGCGCCGAACCGCATCTAGTACGCGCCTCGCTTAGAGATCACCGCGAACGGGGTCTTTACGAGGATGATGAGGTCGAGGTAGGGCGACCAGTGCTCAATGTAGTAGTTGTCGAGGCGCACCTCGTCATCGAACGGGAGGTCGGCGCGGCCCGAGATCTGCGCGAGGCCGGTGATCCCCGGGTGCACCGCGAGCACGCGGCGCTGGTGCGGCGCGTACTTGGCCACCTCCTCGGGAAGGTGCGGCCGTGGGCCCACGAGCGACATCGTCCCATCGATCACATTGAGGAGTTGGGGGAGCTCATCGAGGCTCCAGCGCCGGATGAAGCGTCCGACGGGCGTGATGCGCGGGTCGGCCTTGAGTTTGGGGAGCGGACCCTCGCGTTCCGATTTTTCCGCAAGCTCTCTCCACTCGAGGTGCGCGTCCTTTCTCATGGAGCGGAACTTATGGAACCGGAACGGTTCGCCGAACCGGCCGACGCGCGTGTGCGAGAAGAGCACCGGTCCGGGGGAGTCGAGTTTGATGATGATCGCGAGCGCAAGGAGCACCGGAGAGAGCGCGATGAGGAGCGCCGTGCCCAACACGAGGTCGAAGACGCGTTTCGCGATGGCGCCCCAGGCCTCAAGCGGGGTGCGCTTCACGACGATGACCGGCACGCCCGCGAGCGTCACGGTCTCGATCGAGGCGCGCTCGGTGCCGAGGAGGTCCGCGGTGTAGCGGAGACCGAGGTGTCGGTCGTCGCAGAAGGTCTGTATCCCGATGATGCTCTCGCGGGGGAGCGAGGGATCGGTGAGCATGATGTCGTCCACGAGCCCCTTTTCGTGCATGCCGGCGAGCTGGGCGCGCGTCGCCTCATCCCATCGTCCGAAGCGGGCGACCACCCGCGACGCCCATCGGTGTTCGCGCCGATACGCCTCATTGATCGCGTTTGCGGTGGGGGTGTTCCCGATGAGCACGATCCGGTGCACGCCCACCCCGGCGCGGAGGAGGGAGTAGCGGACGATGCGCACCGCCGAGCGCGCGCCGAAAACGTAGAGGATGACGAACGACCAGGCGGCCAGCACGATGAAGCGGGAGGCGAAGAATTCCCTCTGGAGGAAGATGGTGACGATCACGACCGCCATGCCGGTGGAGGCCGAGAGGATGATGCGGGGGAGCTCGCCGGCGATGCGGCGGCGGACCGCGGGGTTATAGAGCCCGGCGAGGGCAAAGATGGTGACAAAGACGAAGCCGAAGAGTGCCCCGCTCACGAGGTATTCGCGGAAGGGGATGGTGATGGTGGTCGGGAGGACGTCGGCAAGCGGGCCGTAGCGGAGCGCGTAGGCCGAGAGCGCCGCCACGATGACTGCGGCGTAGTCGAGTGGGACGAGGAGGCCGAGGAAGAAGAGCTCGATACGCTTCATACTATGAGTTGAGCCATCGTAGTATCTTTTTACGGTTCTGAACAGCAAAAAGACCCCCTGATGCGGGGGTCCTTTTGATGCCCGTGTACCTATAAGCCGAATTCTGTATCCCGACCGAAGTGTCGGGGCGATGATCATCTCTCTGGGATCCCGATTGCTCGGGACCTCAAGCGGCCGTTCGGCCTTGCACTTGGTAGGCGTTTGCACCGGCTGTCATCTCTCACAGTCCCGCGTGAGCTCTTACCTCACGATTTCACCCTTACTCGTCCCGACGTTTCGGTCGGGATCTCTCCGCCATGGGCGGATCGAGCGGTATGTTTCTGTTGCGATCCCGGGTCCCTTGCGGGACCAGGGGTACCTCCGACGAAGTCGGAGACTCTCCGTGGGCTTGGCGGAAAATTTCTCTCGCGAGAGGTGAAATCCTCCGTTGTTCCCCGCCGCCGTTAGCGGCTACCTCTTGCTTCATGCTTGCGCATGAAGAGTGTTCGGACTTTCCTCTCCGACCGAGGTCGGAGCGACCATCCGGTACACGGGCACGGGGGAGAATAGCATGAAATTCGAAAAAAGTCAAGGTTTACAAGGCACCCGGTATTGGGTAGCGTAGGGGTACGTTATGCCGAAAATGAGGCTCCTCGCCCTCCTCGTGCTCCTCGCCGCCATGGCGGTCGGATTTTTGGTTTTGAACCGTCCCAAAGCCGGACCGCCCGTCGGTGGGGCGCGGCTCTCGGTTGAGCAGGGGAAGGTGGAGGTGCTGCCGCCCGACACGTCGGAGTGGCGCGCCGCCTCCGACGGAGAAATGCTCCCACCAGGCACGCGCATCCGCACGGGCGTGGAGACGCGCGCCCTCGTGGATTTCGATGGCGTCGCCGCCGCGCGGCTCGATGCCGAGACCGTCATTACGCTCGATGCGGTCGGCCGCGCTCCCGACGGAGGGACTACGGGGGTCTCGCTGTTCGTCGAGGTCGGTCACGTGTGGTCGCGTGTCCTCCGGCTCCTTGATCTGGGCGCGTCCTACGAGGTGCAGACCTCCTCCACCGTGTCAGTGGTCCGCGGTACCGCGTTTGGCGTCCGGGTGATAGGCAGCGTCACCACGGTCTACCCGGGCGAGTCCTCGGTGGAGACCACGGTCGTCGCGAGCGGCGAGACGTTCACCGTCGCGGAGGATATCGGCGTCGAGGTCGATGGCGAGGGTTCGGCGCGGACCGTCCGCGTCTCCGAACGCGCGGAGCTCCGCGACCGTGTGCACCTCGAGCTTCGGCGCGATGCGGTCTGGATCGAACGCGGTTCCCCCCCGGCGCTTTTCGCTCCGCCGGTGCTCCAGGAGGTGACTCCGTCCGGGTCGGCTACGGAGGAGATTCGCCTTGAGATCCGGCCGAGCGAGATACGTTCGGCGCCGACCCCCACCGGAGAGGTTCCCGCGGACGTGGACTCCTCGCGCGGTCCCACGGACCCCTCCACGCTCCTCCTTGAGGCCGGCACGGCGGTCCGGTAGCGGGTATGCGGTTCCCCAAGCTCGACCCCCGTCCGCTCGCGATCGGCCTCGGCTGTGGGGCGCTCGCCGGTGTCCTGCTCCTCCTCGGCGCGTTCTCTTCCATACAGCTACGCACCCAGGACCTCCTCTACCTTCCCCGGCAGACCCAGCCGGATATCGTGATCGTGGCGATAGACGACGTGTCGCTCCAGGCGATCGGCCGCTGGCCGTGGGACCGGAGCGTGATGGCGGACCTGGTCCGCAACCTCGCGGCCGCGCGTATCGTGGGACTCGACGTGAACTTCCCCGAGGTGACCGCCTCCGACGTGCTCCTCGCCGACACCGTCGAGGGCACGGGAAACGTGATCCTTCCGGTCGAGCTCACGTTCACCTCCGACGGTCGCTCGATCGCCGGCGTGCTCGCGCCGGTGGAACCGATCCGTTCGGCCGCGGTCTCGCTCGCGCATGTGAACACGCCCGCCGACGAGGATGGGGTCGTGCGCCGGGTACCGCTCTCGGCGCAGCTCACCGACGGGACCACCTACCACGCGATGGGCGAGATCGTGGCGCGCCGCGCGGGCGCGCGCCCCACCGATCTCGTTACCGACCGGCAGGGCCGCATGCTCGTGCCGTTCGCCGGTCCTCCGGGGCGGTTCCGCACGGTCTCCGCGGCCGCGGTCATCTCGGGCGCGGTGCCGCCGGAATCGTTCCGCGATCAGATCGTGTTCGTGGGCGCCGCCGCGCCGGACCTTCACGACGAGCGGCTCGTGCCCACCTCCCGCGGCACGCTCATGAGCGGGGTGGAGATCCACGCGAACGTGGCTGACGCGCTCCTCTCGCGCACGTTCGTCCGCGAGCTCCCCGCGCTCCTCGGCGCCCTCATCTGCCTCCTCCTCGCGTTCGTGGTCGGCCTCATCGTGCCGCTCGTGCGCGTTCGGAACGGGATTATCGTGCTCACCGCCGCGGTCGTCGGGTACGCATTCGTGACCGCCTTCTACGCCGGTGCGGGTACCTTCCTGCCGTTCTTCATGCCGGTCCTCGGGGTCGCGGTCACCTACCTTGCGGTCACCGTCTACCGTTACGTGAAGACCAACCGTGAGAAGAACTATCTGCGGACCGCGTTTGAGAAATACGTCTCTGCGCCGGTCATCAGCTCCATCGTCGAGCATCCCGAAAAGCTCGCGTTAGGCGGCGAGCGTCGCATCATGACGGTGCTCTTTGCGGACCTCCGCGGCTTCACGCCGCTCTCCGAGCGATTGGACGCCGCCGAGCTCATCGGGATTTTGAACCGGTACCTGGACGCGGTCACCGACGTCATCCTCGAGGAGCAAGGCGTCGTGGACAAGTACATGGGGGACGCCGTGATGGCGTTCTGGGGAGCGCCCTTCGATCAGCCCGACCATGCCGAGCGCGCACTCCACGCGGCGGTGCGCATGCGCGAGCGTCTCGCCGCGATGAACCGCGATCAGCTCTTCGGCCGCGAGGTGGTATTAAAGCTCGGGATCGGGCTCTCCTCGGGCGAGATGGTGGTCGGCAACATGGGATCCTCCAAGCGGTTCGACTACACGGTGGTCGGCGACGCGGTGAACCTCGGTTCACGGATCGAGGGCTTGAACAAGGAGTACGGCACCGAGATCCTCGCCGCCGAGGAGTCGGTGAAGGGGCTCTCGTCCGCCTACGTGGTGCGGCCGCTCGACCGCGTCGCGGTCAAGGGCAAGGTCGAACCGGTGCGGCTCTATGAGATCGTCGGTCTCTACGAGACGGTGACGCCTGAAGTGCGCGATAAGCTTGAACGGTTCGCGCGCGCGCTCGCGCTCTACGAAGCGACCGATTTCCACTCCGCCGAGTACGCCTTCGCCGATCTCCTCGCGCTCTACCCCAACGACGGCCCCTCCCTCGTCTTCTGGGAGCGGTCCAAGCACCTCAAAGCCCACCCGCCCGACCCCGATTGGGGCGGGGTGTGGGTCATGCACACCAAATGATCCCGGCCTCCCTTGACCGTACACACGCGGACTGCTAGGTTAGGCGCTCTCCGGCACTGATGGATGGCTCTTTGCGAAAGGGATGACACGTGAATGAGAAAAAACAGAAGCCGATTTTCGTCCTGATCGGACCGAGCGGGGCACAGGCGACCGTGCTCATCCGGAACGCGGTCGAGCGGTTCGACGGGAAGCTCGGCATCATCGCGACGACCATCACGCGTCCGCCCAGGGCGGAAGAGCGTGACCCACGCGCTCCGGCGGGCCGCGAGCGCCGGTTCGTCGACGATGAGACCTTCGACCTCATCCTCCGCGAGGGTCGCGCGGTGCCGCGCCGCGGCTACGGTCCCGCGGCCGCGCGGACCTGCATCGAGTCGGCAAGCATCGCGGCGTCGCTTGCTCCGCCGGTGCAGGGCGCGATCTGCGCGCTCTCCGTCTCCGAGGCCCTCGATCTCCGGGCGGCGGGCTATGCGGTGCACCCGATCCGCATCATGCCGATCGGTACGGTGCGCGAACCCGAGGCACGTCCCGAGGAACCGGACGAGGGGGACGCGTCGCGAACCGGGGTCGACCTTGGGACGCACTACGTGATTCATCTGAGTTTGAGCCGCCCCAACGGCTTCCAGCTCGCCGCAAGCGAGCTCACGCTCTATCTGCGGAACGTGCTCGCGAACGCGGCCGCCGCCTACACGTAGGCGGCATCGCGACACACAGCAGAAAACCCCGCCTCTCTCGAGAGGCGGGGTTCATCTTTTTTAGAATCCGATGTTCGCCCGAACGGTCTTCATCGTCCGCTCTGCCGCGGCGCGCGCCCTCTTGGCCCCCGTGGCATAGATTTTGCGGACGTGTTCGGCCCTCTTCATGAGGGCCCCCCGGCGCGATCGGAACTCCGCGAAGTGCGTGGACACATGGTCTGCCACCGCATCCTTCAGTTCGACGTACCTGATGCTTCCCAACTCGTGCGCGCGGCGGAACCGTGCGACTTCGTCCGGCGGTGCGAATTCGGTGAGCAGGGTGAAAAGGTTGGTGACCCCCGCGGACATCATTCCTTTGGCCGCGGGTGAGGAATCGGTCACCGCGCGCCGGAGCGCGGCGCGGATCTTGTCCGGCGGGTCTGCGATGTCGACGGTGGAGCCGGGGATGGACTTGGACATCTTCCGCTCGGGGAAATTGAGCGCCATCACCCGCGGGGTCTTGGTGAGGATCGGGCGCGGCTCTTCGAACGTGCGGCCGAACCGGTTGTTCCAGAACCGTGCGAGGTCTCGGGTGAGCTCAACGTGCTGGACCTGGTCCTCGCCCACCGGCACGCGGTTGCCGCCATAGGCGAGGATGTCGGAGGCCTGGAGCACCGGGTAGGTGAGGAGCCCCGCGGTCACCGTCTTCCGGCGCGCCGCCTTGTCCTTATATTGGGTCATCCGTTCGAGGAACGGGAGCGGGGTGACGGTACCGAACATCCAGGCGAGCTCGGTCACTTCGGGCACCTCGTGCTGGAAGAAGAGCGTCGCCTTCTTGGGGTCTATCCCGAGCGCGAGGAGGTCGACGGCGAGCGCATTCGCGTGTTCGCGGTAGCCGCGGAATCGCTCCTCATCGTTCATCGCATGATAGTCGGCGATGAAGAAGAAGCACCGGCCCGGGTATTCCTCCTGTAGCCGGAGCCAATTGCGGATCGCGCCCAGGTAGTTCCCCAGGTGCAGCGCGCCGGTCGGTTGTATCCCCGAGACCACGAGCTCGTTGGGCATATAGAGAGATTCATTTTAGGGCGAATCTTGACAAAAATCAAAGATGCGCATAGGGTGAGACGTTATGCGAAGGGTAGCCGCAGTCATCGCCGCTATGTCGCTTATTACCGGCCCGTCCCCGCTCCACGCGGCGACGGTGGATTCCGGTTCGCTCGTCAAAGGGAGCGGCCCGGCGGTTTATTACGTCATGGACGGTAAGCGGTTCGCGTTCCCCAACGAGGCGACCTACTTCACCTGGTACGCCGACTTCGATTCGGTGCGGGTGATTACCGACGCCGATCTCGCCGCGCTCCCGCTGGGCGGGAACGTTACCTACCGGCCGGGCGTGAAGCTCCTGAAGCTCATGACCGCCCCGACCGTGTACGCGGTGGCGATGGCCGGCACGCTCCGTCCTCTCGCCTCCGAGGCCGTCGCGCGCGCGCTCTACGGCGAGCGCTGGACCGACCTTCTCCACGACCTTCCCGAGGCGTTTTTCGTGAACTACACCGTCGGCGGCCCGATCGCGACGATCGCTGACTTCTCGCCGGGGGGAGAGACCGCCGCGGTCCCGACGATCGCCGCGAACCGCACCACCGGCCCGCTCGCACCCCCCCAGACCGTCACCCTCTCGGTGCGCGCGGTCCCTGCCGGCCCCCAGGAAATCTCGGGACGCATCATGTCCATCGCCGTGCATCCTACGAACGCGGATATCGCGTACGTCGGCGCGGCCTCGGGCGGTATCTTCAAGACCACCGACCGTGGGCTCACCTGGCGGCCGGTCGCCGATCACCTCTCTGCAATGCACGTCGCTTCCCTCACGATCGATCCGGCGAACCCCGACCTCATTTACGCGGGTACGGGTGAGATTTATGCCCCGGGCGAGGAGTACGGCTACGATGGTCTCTTCGTCTCGCGCGACGCGGGCGTGAGCTGGACCAAGCTCGCGGAGAACGCCACGGGCGGGCTCCCGGGCGCCGTTTCGGCGATCGTCATCGATCCGCGCGATGGGGCGCACCTTTTCGCCGGCTCGAGCTCGGGCGTGTTCGAATCCCATGATGGCGGCGTGAGCTGGAAGCGGCTCGTGGAAGCGTATGTGCAGGGACTCGTCATGCGCGCGGGCGACCCCAACGGGCTCGTTGCGTCGGCGTCGAACACCCAGGTGTTCGTGACCCGCGATGGCGGCAAGGTCTGGACCGCGCGCGCGGGCTTCGACATCCAAAGCGGGCTCCCGGACAATAACCCGTGGTTCACCCGGCTCACCCTTTCCGAATCCTCGGGCAAGACCAACCTGTACGGTTCGCCCTCCGTGCTCTACCTCGTGATGACCGAACCGTTCCGCATGTACCGCTCCACCGACGGCGGCGAGTACTGGCACGAGCTCGGGCGTCTGCCGTTCGGCGGGAGCGCCCGGAACTACGCGGTGGTCGCCCACCCGACGGATGCCGACACCGTGTATGTGGCCGGGACCTCGCTCTACCGCTCCACCGACGGCGGCTATTCCTTTACGACGGTGAACCTGCCCTACTTCGAGGTGCGTGCCATGAGCTTTGCGCCGTCGAACCCCAAGGTCATCTACCTCGCGACCGATACCGGCATGCTCGTCTCCTCGGACGGCGGGTACGACTGGACCCCGCGGAACAAGGGCCTTGCCGCCACCCAGTGGCACGATGCCGCGATCGCCGCCGACGGCACCATCTACGGCGCGGTGCAGGACCACTCGCTCCTCCGGTACCGCGACGGCGTGTTCACCCAGGGCTTCTGGGGAGACGCCCGCGAGGTGGAGAGCGACGCGGTGAATGCGTCGCGCATCTACGCGCGTGCCCCCGAGAAGGGGATCGGCCGCTCCACCGACCACGGCGCCTCCTTCGCGCCCATTAACGGCGACTTCATGCACACCGGGATGCTCCGCGAGCTTACCGCCGACCCCGCCGCGTCCGGGACGCTGTTCGTCGCGTACGGCCCGTCGCTCTACTGGAGCCAGGATGCGGGTGACCGCTGGTACCTCCTGGGGAGCGCCGGTTCGTCCTCGAACATCGTGAAGATCGAGGTGATCGCCGGGACCGTGTTCGTGGCGCGCGCAGACGGGAGTGCGCACGCGGTTTCGGGCTTCCGCACGGGCGCGCCGGCCTGGCGCGCCGCGACCGACCACGTCTTCGCCGCTCCGGAGAAGGACTACTATCCGGCCACTGCCGCAGGACTCCCCTCGGTACCGGTGACCGCGGTGGTAACCGGTAAGGACGGTACTACGTACGTGTCCACGTGGGGCCGCGGTCTCTACCGGATCGTTCGATAAATCATTTTACGATCTCAATAAAAGAAAACTCCCCGGCGCGCCGGGGAGTTTTCGTATGCTCCGTTACACTTCAATGATGACCGGGAGGATCATAGGGCGGCGTTTGGTCTGCGACCAGAGGAACTGCCCGATGTCGTCGCGGATCTTGTTCCTGGTGTACTCCGCGAAGGCGGGCGAGCGCTTATCGGAGTCGTGGAGGATTTTCTTCACTTTTGCGCGCGCCTTCTCGACGAGTTCGCGCGCCTCCTTAAGATAGACGAACCCGCGCGAGATGATGTCCGGGCTCCCGAGGAGCTTGCCGGTCTTACGCTCGAGCGTGCAGATGACCACGAACATGCCGTCCTGGGCGAGTTGGAGGCGGTCCCGGAGCACGATGTGCGAGACGTCTCCCACCCCGAGCCCGTCGACCATGATGTACTCGGTCGAGATTTTTTCCTTGGTGAGGGTGGCGCCGCGTTCATCGAATTCGATGATCTGCCCGTTGTCTGCGAGGAGCAGATGTTCGCGGGGGACCCCTTCCTCGACGGCGAGCTCCGCGTGCGTGTAGCGCTGGAAGAGCTGACCGTGGACCGGGAGGAAGTATTTGGGACGGGTGAGCCGGAGCATCTCGCGGAGCTCCTCTTGTTTCGCGTGACCGCCGGCGTGCACGTCCATGTTCTTGTAGTGGACGATCTTCGCGCCCTGGCGGATGAGGGTGTCCTTCAGGAACTGCACGGTGCGCTCGTTCCCCGGGATGACGGAAGAGGAGAAGATGATCATGTCGCCGTCCTCGATCTCAACCGATCGATGCTCGCGGTTCGCGATGCGCATGAGCGCGGCGTTTTGTTCACCCTGCGCGCCCGTGCAGACGATGACGAGCTGCTCTGGTCGAACGTGCCGGAGGTCCTGCTCATCAATGATGGTGCCCGGCTTGAACTTCATGTAGCCGAGCTTGTGGGCGATATCCACGTTCGACTGCATCGAGCGGCCGAGGAGGAGCACTTTCCGGTTGGTTTTCTCGGCGATCATGAGGATCTGCTGGACGCGGGTTAAGAGCGAGGAGAAGGTCCCCACGATGACGCGGCCGGTGTGCTTCGCGATGATGCCGTTAAGCTCCTCGCTCACCTGGGTCTCCGAGATCTGGTGCCCGGGGACCTCCGCGTCGGTGGAGTCCGACATGAGGAGGAGCACGCCCTTCTCACCGAACTGCGCGATGCGGTTAAGGTCGGCGGGGAGCTCGGGCGGCATGGGCGCCGGGTCGAATTTGAAGTCGCCCGTCATGATGATCGTCCCGTACGGGGTGTGGAGCGCCGCGCCGAAGGCGTCGGTGATGTTGTGGTTGATGTGAAACGGCTCGAAGAGGAAGTTCTTGCCGAGCTGGATGCGAGTATCCACCGACTTCACCGTTTGGATCTTGAGACTCTGGAGGTTGCCATACTCCTCCTGCCGCTTGCGGATGATCCCAGCCGAGAGCGGGGCGGTGTAGATCACCGGCCAGCCGAGCTTGGGCATGAGGTGGGGGATGCCTCCGATGTGGTCGTAGTGTCCGTGGGTGATGATGACCCCGCGAATGTTGCGTTCCCGGCCGTGGAGCGAGGAGATGTCGGGGATGATGTAGTCGATCCCGGGCATACCCTCCTCGGGGAACTGCAGGCCCATGTCGAGGATGACGATGTCCTCGCCCATCTCAAGCACGGTGCAGTTGCGGCCGACCTCCTCGAGGCCGCCCAGCGCATAGATGCGGAGCTTTTGGTCGCCCGTGCCTATCGACTGTATGTGCTTAAGACCGGTGTCGCGGTGCGGCTTGTGCCCGCCGCTCCGACCGCGGTCCTGGCGCCCGCCGCGACCGCGACCGCCGCGACCGCGACCGCGCCCTCCGCGGCCACCGCCGAATTGGCGTCGTCCGCCTTCGCGCGTACCGCCGCTCTGCGGTCCCGTTTCGCGGGACGGTGTGTTCTGTTCAACCATAAATCGTTGTATGCCGGAGCGTGGGCCCCGGGAGGTTAGATACTAAGGAGAATCCTTTGCAATGAAATGCCCGGAGGGAGAGTCGAACTCCCATGACCTTGCGATCGCTAGCTCCTGAAGCTAGTGCGTCTACCATTCCGCCATCCGGGCATGTCATTAGATAGGATTTGCGGTGTTTAGTTCCGTTTTCATGCGTTCCGGCGTCTACTCCTGGGCTCGGCGGTTCCGCTCCGCGGAACATCGCCTCTGCCCGTTCTTCCGGCTCGGACTGAAGCAGTTCAGTCCTCGCTTTGGAAGAACGCCGCCATCCGGGCATGTCATTAGATAGGATTTGCGGCGATTAGTTCCGTTTTCATGCGTTCCGGCGTCTACTCCCGGGCTCGGCGGCTTCGCATAATACTGAAACATCCCCTCCGGTCGTCCGTACGGCTCGGACGTATGCGGTTCGGTCCTCGATTCGGCAGAACGCCCGGCCGGGTACGGTGCGTCGACAAATACGGCTTGTGGACCTCCCCTCAGGGGAGGGGGCCACCCCGCGCAAGGCGCCGAGGAGGATAACGAAGTCCTACACTATAGCAGAACGTCGGTTTCCTGGCAAGCCTTTTCGTCTACCGCAGGATGAGCCGCATCTTGAGGTACCAGTCGCTCGTGTTCGCGAATCGATCTGCCGGTGAGATGACGCGACGCACCCCGAACCCCTTGAGCGCGACGGACTGGGGGTACGCGTAGGTCGGCTGGTAGACGAAGATGGCGGGCGCCTCGCGGGTGACGATCTGCTGGAACTCGGCGAGGAGCTTCCCTCGGTCCACCTCGTTGGTGGCCACCTGCGCCTTCTCGAGCAGCTCATCGACGCGCCGGTTGTTGAAGAACGAGAGGTTGATGCCGTCATTGATCTGCGAGGAATGCCAGAAGGGGAACGGGTCGCTGTCGGGCCCGAGCACTTCACCGAAAAGGAGCGCCTGGTAGGCGCGCGGACGGATGACGTCCTTCTGCATATCCTCCGCACGCACGGGGATGATGGTGGCGCGTACGCCGATCGCCCCCCAGTCCGCCTTGATGAGTTCGGCCACCCGGCGGTGCTCGTCGGAATCGCTCACCGTGAGCTCGATCGCGAGTTCGGTGCCGGCGGGCGCCGCTTCTCCCGCCGCCGGCTTCGCGGTCGAGGGCTTCACGCGCGCGCCGCCCCCCTCGGGGAGGCTGAACCCCGCTTCGTCGAGGAGCGCTCCAGCCGCCACCGGGTCGTAGGCGTAGCGGGTGATATCCGATGTGGCGCCCGACGAACCCTCGACGATGGGGGCATCGCGGAGCGTTGCGTTCCCCGCGAGCGCCTCGCGCAAGATCCGCTCACGGTCAACCGCACGGGCGAGCGCCACACGCACCTTCGCGTCCGTAAAGGCGGGCTGGCTCTTGGGGTTCATGAAGAGCGCGTTGTACTGCGAGAGCGCGGGCCGCTCGATGCGTACCCCCGGGATGCGCGCGACGGTCTCCTGCAGACGCGCGGGGATGAATCCGATCCCATCGACCGCGTTCGACGCGAGCTTTTCGACCGCCGAGTCGTAATCGCCGAAGAACTTGAAGGTGATTCGGTCGAGCATCGTCGCGTCGGGATCGGCGGCGCGCACGGTGTAGGAGAGGATCGTGCCCGTGCGGTCCCGGAGGAACTTCTCAAACCGGAACGGGCCGGAGCCGACCGGCTTCAGCGTGATGTCCGAGAGCGTGACCGATGCGGGATCCACGCCCTCCCAGACGTGCTTGGGGAGGATCCCCACCGTGAGGAGCGTCGGGAGGTATGACGAGGGTTTCTCGAGGGCGAAGACGACCGTGCGCGGGTCCGGCGAGGAGACGGCGATCCCGCGGAAGTTGCGTGCGAGTGGGCTCTTCCACGCGGGATCCTGGATCGCGCGGATGGTGAAGACGACGTCCTCGCCCGAGACCGGCACCTCGTCGTGGAACGATGCCTCCCGGAGGCGGAAGGTGTACGTCTTGCCGTCCGACGAGACATCGACGGACTCGGCAAGGTCGAAGGTGAGTCGGGACTCGTGGTCGCGCCGGTAGAGTCCCGAGAAGATGAGCCGGGTGAGGTCGCGGTCTACGTCGTTCCCGGTCGCGAGGATCGGGTTCACGAACCGGGGGCTCCCCACGACCGCCTCTCGATACTCGCCCCCGCGACCCGGGACATAGTCGGCGTGCCGCATGAACCACCGGCCGGCGAGGGCGAGCCCGCCCACAAGTGCGAGGATGAGCGCGACGCGGAACGCGCGTCGTTCGCGCACGGTGAGCACGCGCCCAAGGTGCCGCCACTGCGCGGGTAACGGGAAGCGGCGCCGTGCGGCGATGCGATGCGCGAGGTGCAGGTCGGCGCGAGCGACCCGATCGGCGCGCGCGCGCCCCCTGAGTCCCTCCACGTAGCGACGGATTCGGTCGAGGAGGTTCGTAAGGAATCCCATAACCCGCCGTTAGCGGGAGACGATGAACGTCGCGAGCGAAACCCCGAAAAAGAGCACCGAGAGCACGATGGTGCCTATAAAGAGCACCCGTTCGATCCCGCGCTTGGTGCGGTAGATGTTCCCTTCACCGCCGAAGGTCGCGGAGAGGCCCGTGCCGCGCTGTTGGAGGAGGATGGCGGCCACGAGCAGGACCGCGACGACGATCTGGATGATACCGAGGATGGAGGAGGGTTTCATGCAAGTAAAAAGACGCGGATGCGTCAGGGCGTACGCTACTATGGAGTAGCGGTATGGTCAACCCCTCGGCCCCGCGCTCCGGGGGGCGGTTTTACCGCGTCGGGCAAGGTGCTGCGCAAGTCGCCGGGTCGCTTTGCCGTGCATCCGCATCTTCTGTTTTCGTTTCCGTTCGCGGCGTTCGGCCCGCATCGCCTTTCCATTATCCATATCCCGTCTTTCCGTTATACTGTCCCTATATGGTAGCACAGCGCGGCGCACGACCGGGGATGAGCCGGGTGAAGATTCTCCTCATTGCGGTGGGGGCGCTCGTCGGCATCCTCGGCATCGCCTTCCTCGTGCAGGTGTGGGGGTATTACCGGCTCATCAGGAACGGGGACGCCGCGCTCCTCGACGCCTTGAGTTTCGGCGACCGCCTCACCGTGAGCGAGACCTCTGCGGCGGTGCCCCAGCCGGACTCGGGCACCGAGGTGGAGATCGCGAGCGTCGACGACCCGGTACTGGGGAACGCGACCGCGCCTATTGAGGCGGTCGTGTTCTCGGATTTCGACTGCCCGTTCTCGCGGGAGTCGAGCGAAGCGCTCCGCGAGGTGAGCGCGCGGTTCCCTGACGCGATCACGGTGCAGTATAGGGATTTCCCACTGGACGACATCCATCCTGACGCGGTGCGCGCGGCGATCGCCGCGGAGTGCGCGGATGCGCAGGGCAAATACTGGGCGATGCACGACAAGCTCTTCGCCACCCAGGGGGCGCACGGGGAGGCCGACATGGCGCGGTATGCCGCAGAGGTCGGTCTTGATGTGGCGGAGTTCACCCGTTGTGTGGCGGACCCGGCCAACGCCGCCGAGGTGCTCGAAGACCTTGGGGCCGGGGTGAACGCGGGCGTACGCGGCACCCCCACCTTCTTCGTGAACGGCATCCGCATCGAGGGCGCCATACCGCGGGAGACGTGGGAGGAGATCGCCTCAATCGTCATCCAGCCATGAGTCGGCACCGGCTCACCTTGGGAGCGGTCATGCTCGTCGTGGTCATCGCGGCGAGCGCCGTGGTCCCTGCGGTGGTGCGCGCGGCAGACGAACAGGTGAAGCCCGGCGAGAAGTGGAGCGAGTCCGAGTGCCGGACCGTGGGCGGGGATTTTGAGTCGGGCACCTCGTCGTGTTACGCGAAACCGGTGCCCACGGAGCTCGGGGTGAAGATCGGCGGGCTCAAACAGGCGACGATCGCGCAGTATGTGGCCGCCGCCTATACGTACGTCCTCGGCGCCGCCGCGGTGCTCGCGGTCATCATGATCATGGTGGGCGGGTTCCGGTGGATCACCGCGGCCGGCGGACCGCAGATAGAAGGTGCGCGCAAGATGATCATCGGCGCGATCGTGGGGCTCGTGCTCGCTTTCGCCTCCTACCTCCTCCTTCAGACGGTGAACCCCGCAATCGTCTCGCTCACCCCGCCGCGCATCAAGCTCGTGCGCGCGGCCTACCTCGACATCTTGCGCCCGGGGAACATCATAGGCGACAGCTGCTGGACCATAAAAGACGCGCAGGCGTGCGCGGACTCTTGCAAGGTGGCCGGGCTCGACAAGGCACGCTGTGAGTGCACCGTCGTTCCGGATCCGGCATTCGTCACCTTCGGAAAGATCGTCACCATCGGGGCGGTGGGAGCGGTCGGTGCAGCTGCCATCGGCGTACCGACGCTCATCGCATCCGCCAAGGTCTTGGGCGCACGCCTCGTAGGCTCGATACCCGGGATCCTCAAATTCGGTTGGAAGCACGCCGGCAAGATTGGGGTGGGCGCTCTCGCCTACAGCGTCGTTTCGTCTGACGAGCCGAATCCCGGGGAAAAGGGGATCTGTCTGCCGTTCGCCGTGGGCAACATCCCGATCGGGGGCGTGTGCGACCCCTCGCGTCCTGACGGGTGCGAAAAACTGCCGAATGGCCAGTTCGCTACGTGCGAACGGATCGGCGAGTACCTCGGCATGTGCATCTCGGGCGCGGAGAATACCGGATGCAATCCCGAAGGTGAGGGATGCGCGACGATCACCGATGAGGCGACCGGCTTGGTCACCCAGCTCCTCTGTTGTCCCGTGGGGGGTTTGGGCACGTGTCAGAAGTCGTGCGGGGCGCGTGGCGTTGATGCGCTCTGTTCGAACGATGGTCAGTGCGCGAGCGGAAAATGCGTCGCCGATCCAACCCGGGGGGCGTCGCAATACTGTCAGTCGGGCGGATCCGGATCCTGGTGCGACAACCTCGCGGACTGCCTCGAGGGATACCAGTGTCCCAAACCGTTTTACAACCTAACGTCCCCAAGTCTGGCCACAGCTACCGGCGTGAACAGTCTGAGGCAGTGTCAGACCAAACAGGGCAGGGGGGCCAACTGCTGTTCGAACACCGAATGCATCAGCGACTCGTGCACCTTGAACGCCACGTGTCGAATTTTCATCGGTACCGACGGAAACATCGCTTCAGACCCCCCGCTCGGCACCTGCAATTAGTGCGAAATAATGACGGGGCGGTGCGACTCTTGCACCGCCCGTTTTTGTCTGGTATGCTTGCCGTTCTCATGTCGTCACGGGCCTCCATGCCGGAAAAAATCTCCATACGCGGTGCGCGCGTGCATAATCTTAAGAACGTCTCCCTCGACATCCCCAAGGGAAAGCTCGTCGTCATGACCGGGCTCTCGGGATCCGGGAAGTCGTCCATCGCGTTCGACACCATCTACGCCGAGGGACAGCGCCGGTACATGGAGTCCCTCTCCTCCTACGCACGCCAGTTCCTTGAGTTGCAGGACAAGCCGGACGTCGACGAATTGACCGGTCTCTCGCCCACCATCGCCATCGACCAGCGTTCGAGCTCGCAGAATCCGCGCTCGACGGTAGGGACCATCACCGAGATCTACGACTTCCTCCGCGTGCTCTTTTCGCGCGCGGGGCGCGCGCATTGCCACCGTTGCGGCGATCCGGTGACCGCGCAGTCGGTGGACGACATCGCCACGCGCATCGCCAAGGAGGCGTCCCGGGGGCCGGTCATCGTGCTCGCGCCCGTGGTGCGCGAAGAGCGCGGCGAGCACCGGCATGTCTTCCAGCATTTTGAACGGAGCGGGGTTGCGGAGGTGCGTATCGACGGCGAGCTCAAGGCCACCGCCGCGGCCAAATCCGAGCGGCTGTTAAAGGAGAAGCGTCATACGATTGAGGCGGTCATCGCACGGCTCACTGCGGCGCCCGAGCCCGCGCGCGCCAAGCTCATCGCGACCCAGGCGCTTGAGTGGGGCGACGGGTTTCTTGAGATCGTGCGCCCCGACGGCAGCGGCACGCGGCTCTCGAAGGATCTTATGTGTCAGCGCGACGGCATCTCGCTCCCGCCGCTCGAGCCGCGGCTCTTCTCGTTCAATAATCCCCAGGGCGCCTGTCCCGCCTGCACGGGACTGGGCACCAAGCTCGTCTTCGTCCCCGAGCTCGTCATCCCCAACCCCAAGCTCACCCTTGCCCAAGGCGCGGTGAAGCCCTGGGTACGGGTGGCGGGGAGTCGCGAGGGGAACCTGGAGCTCCTCGAAGCGGTCGGTGCCTCGCACGGATTCTCGGTGAACGACGCAGTCGGTTCGCTCCCCAAGAAAGCGATGGATGTGCTCCTCTACGGCACCGACGGCGAGGCCTACTCGGTGGACGGCAAGGAAGCCACCTTCGAGGGGGTCATACCCAACCTCGAGGCGCGCTACCGCGAGACCGACTCCGATTACGTGCGAAAGGAGCTTGAAGAGTACATGCAGACGCTCGTCTGTCCGTCGTGCGGCGGGCGTCGGCTCCGGCCGGAGTCGCTCGCGGTCCGGTTCGCCGACCGCTCCATCGCGGAACTCGTCGCCATGCCGATCGACGAGGTGGCACCGTTCTTTACGGCGCTCGCAAGGCCCGGAAACGGGAAACCCAGGGACCTCACCGATGACGAGCAGAAGATCGCCCGTCCGATAGCAAGGGAGATAGGGCTCCGGCTCCAGTACCTCTTGGATGTCGGGCTCGGGTACCTCACCTTGGATCGCTCGGCGGTCACCCTCTCGGGCGGCGAGGCCCAGCGCGTGCGGCTTAGCACACAGCTCGGCACCTCGCTCTCCGGGGTCATCTACATATTGGACGAGCCCTCGATCGGGCTTCACCCGCGCGACACCGCCAAGCTCATGAATTCCCTCATCGCGCTCCGCGACATGGGGAACTCGGTGATCGTGGTCGAGCACGATGCGGCCACCATGCGCGGGGCTGACTGGCTCATTGATGTGGGACCCGGCGCTGGGGAGTATGGCGGCGAGATCGTCGCCGAGGGAACGCCGATGCAGGTGGCGAAGAACGCGAAGTCGCTCACCGGACAGTACCTCGCGGGGAAGCGGGAGATCGAGGCGCCCAAGAGTTATCGAAAGGGTAACGGAAAATCGCTCACCATTGTCGGCGCGGAGGCGTTCAACCTCAAAAACATCGACGTGAAGATCCCTTTGGGGAAGCTCGTCACCGTCTCGGGCGTCTCCGGGTCCGGTAAGTCCACGCTCATCCTCGATATCCTCGGGAAGGCGCTCTCGGCCGAGCTCCACCGCGCGCGCGAGCTCCCAGCCAAACACAAGGCGATCAAGGGGGTCGAGCACCTCGACAAGGTGGTGGCCGTGGACCAGTCGCCCATCGGGAAGACGCCCCGGTCGAACCCGGCGACCTACACCGGCGTGTTCACCGCCATCCGCGACCTTTTCACGGAGATCCCCGAGGCAAAGGCGAAAGGATACGACGCGGGCAAGTTCTCATTTAACGTAAAGGGCGGCGGGCGGTGTGAGGCCTGCACGGGCGAGGGCTATGTGCAGATCGAGATGTACTTCCTCCCCGATGTCTACATCGAGTGCAAGGAGTGCCACGGCAAGCGGTATAACCGCGAGGCGCTCGAGATCCATTACAAGGACAAGACGATCGCAGACGTCCTGAACCTCACGGTCGAGGAGGCGCGCCGGTTTTTCGCGGACCAGCCGGCGATCGCGGACAAGCTCGGCGTCATCGCGGAGGTGGGGCTCGGCTACCTGCGTCTCGGTCAGCCGGCGAACACGCTCTCGGGCGGCGAGGCCCAGCGGGTGAAGCTCGCCACCGAGCTTTCGCGCCGCGAGACCGGCCGCACGCTCTACATATTGGACGAGCCCACCACCGGACTGCATTTCGACGATACCAAGCGGCTGCTCGCCGTCCTTCTGCAGCTCGTGGAGAAAGGGAACACGGTGGTGGTGATCGAGCACAACCTCGACGTCATCAAATCAAGCGACTGGGTGATCGATATGGGGCCCGACGGCGGCGCGCGCGGGGGCGAAGTGGTCGCCGAGGGCACCCCCAAGGAGATCGCGAAGGTCGCGAAATCGGTCACAGGGAAGTACCTGAAGGAAGTGTTGTAAAAATTTAAATTTTAAAATTTAAAATTTTAATATCAAAAATCCCTCTGCGGCGCAGAGGGATTTTTGGTTCATGCCTTGATCGCCGTTTCCTTGAGTTTCTTTTTTGAATCCTTGAGGTAGTAGAGCTTTGCCTTTCGCACCCTTGCCTGCCGGATCGGTTCCACCTTGACGAGCGTGGGGAGGTCCATGGGGAATATTTTTTCGACCCCCACGCCGAAGGATTCCTTCCGTACCGTGAAGGTGCGCGACGGGCCGCTCCCCCGGATGCCAAGCACGATCCCCTCGAACACCTGGACGCGCTCCTTCTCCTCGCCCTTGGGGGTCATCTCGCGGATCTTTTGGTGCACGCGCACCGTCATGCCGGGGCGGATATCCCAACGCATGCCGTGCGTAGGGGCCGGGGCCGTTTCATTGGTCTTGGTAGCGGTCTCTTCCATAGAGAAAACCCCCGTGGGGGGTATCAGTGTCGGTACGGTACAACGGGGCGTCGCGGTTGTCAAAGCCACCCTCCCGACTTGACTTTACCGGCCCCCGCCGTATGCTCAAGACAAGGAACGGAGAGGAGGTGATGAATGCTCATTGACTCGTCAAATGTAGAGCTCTTGCGCACCTATCGGGTGAACGGCAAGGCGGGGATATGGTTCGCCAAGGTGCGGGCCACCACCCTCGCGTATGCCGGAGCACACGGCATCAAGGCCGCCCTACGCATCGAGGTGAATCCCGCGCTCTTTCCCGACGGCTGCTCCGAGGAGCAGGTGCGGAAGGTGAAGCATGCGCTCGCCGCGGGGATCTGCGAGGCGTTTGGCCGGGAGGGACTCGGCGCACGGGTCGGTTACGACCGTACGCCGACCGACCCGGGGCCGTACGGACCGGACTTCGAGGTTTCAGGAGAGCTCGAAGAGACCGAGCTCGAGTTCCACGAGGCGTTCGATAGGCGCCTCGACTCGCTCGTCGACACTGCCCGCCGGATGCTCCTCTAGGGGCGGAAGCGGACAGGCCTGCCCTCGGGGATAGGCAACCCGCCATTGAGCGTCACGGCTCTCTGGCGGGTGAATTTTTTTACGGTCTCATTCGATGAGTCCGCGCTCCCGGAGCGCGATCATCACCCGCGCGGCGTTCTCCTGCGGACCGGATGAGTCGGTGGTGTCCACCACCAGGTCGAAGTTCTTGGGATCCACGAAATCCCCAATGCCGTACAGCTGTTGGTATCGTTCGCGGTCCGACTGCATGCGTGCGGCGAGCGCGGCTTGCGTCTCACCGATCGTCGCATACGAATGCTCATCCGCTCGCGCGCTTCCCTTCACCTTCTTTTCCGAGAATATCCGTCGCGCACCCTCGACCGGATCGACCGACATGAGCACCTTGAAGGAACGGGGGACGAAGTACCACGAGAGGCGTCCCTCGAGGATGATGTCGTCTTCGGTGGCGGCGAGCTTTTTCTGGAACTCGTCTGCCGCGACGTCGGAATCGGTGCCCGAGGCGTTCAGCTCGTCGATGGTGATGCCGCGCTCCATCGCCATCTGGCCGCGGAGATCGCCGATCGAGAAGAAGCGCTTGCCGAGTCGCTTGGCGAGCTCGCGCGCGGCGGAGGTCTTTCCGGCGCCGGGGAGCCCGGCGATGGTGATGATCATGGGAGGGCGTGGAATTCCTGAGGTATCGGGGACTCGAATGTTACCGTCTTCCCGCGCAGGTCCACAAATGAGAGCCGCGTGGCGTGGAGGAGAAGACGAGCGGACGTTACCGCCGCGTTCCGTTTCCCATAGAGCGGGTCGCCCACCACCGGATGCCCGAGGTGCCGGAGGTGAACCCGTATTTGATGCATGCGTCCGGTCTCGGTAGTGATTTTTAAGAGCGTGGTGCGGCTCCCGCGCCGGAGCACCTCGTAGCGGGTTACCGCCGGCGCGCCCCCCGGGGTCACCGCCATCCTGCCGTTCTTCGCACGTGCGAGCGGCGCGTCGATGGTCCCGGCCTCTTGTCGCACCGCTCCCTGCACCACGGCCGCATACTCCTTCGCCACCTTCCGAGCGGCGAAGAGGTCTTTGAGGTACGCATACGTCGCCGGGGTGCGGGCCACGACCATCACCCCCGAGACGTCCCGGTCCAGCCGGTGCACGATGCCCGGCCGGTGCGGCTCGCCGACGCTCGCGAGCTCGGGGAACCGTGCGAGGAGCGCGTTCGCGAGCGTGCCGGTCGCGCGTTTCGCCGTCGGATGCACGGTGAGTTCCGCCGGTTTCAGGACCGCGATGAGGTCACGGTCCTCGTGGAGCACTACGAGGTCCCGCAGTTCAGGTTGTGGGGAGAGGCGGGGGATACGGATGTTCACGGGGCAAGCCCCTCGATGAATTTTTTTGCTTCGGTCGCCGTCTTCACGGCGCCCTCGAGCTGGGCTTCGCGAAGCGCCTCGATGAGCCGGCCGACCTCGGGCCCGGGGGAGAGCCCGCGGAGCTTCATGATCTCTTCGCCGCGGAGGAGCGGCGGCGGGAGCTTCCGCCCGGCGCCGAGCGCCGCAAGTTCCTCGATCCGGCGCGTGAGCGCGTCGAGGTGCTGGAGGTGTGTCTTGGGGATCCCGCCCTCGGGCACGGTCGCCATCGAATCGCAGTAGATGACCTGGAGGAGTTCCGCGCCGGGCTGGTTCGGGTTAAAGAAATACTTCTCGAGGGTGGCCGGCCGGATCTCGCCGATGTTCCCGTGTACCGTGAAGAGATGGTAGCGGACGAGCCAGGCGAGCCGGTCAGGGTCCACGCCGACCTCTTCGGGCGCGGAGAAGGTGAGCCGACGCGCGATCGCCTCGGTCATCTCGGCGCCGATTCGGTCGTGATCGTTGAAGCGGATGCGGTCGGTGCCGTGCTCTTCCGGCGTGCGCTTGGCAGGGGGCTTCCCGATGTCGTGGAATAACACCGCCATCACCACGAGCGGCGAGGGGCGCGCGCGCCCGAAGCGTTTTACGAACCCTTCGTCGCCGAGGCGGGAGAGCGCAAGGCGGGTGTGCGTCCATACGTCACCCTCGGAGTGGAAGTTAGGCGGTTGCTCGCAGCCGCGCATGGGGAGGAGCTCGGGGAGGAGCACGTCGGTGGCGGTCGAGTCGTAACAGAGGTCGAACGCGGCCACCGGGTTTGAGCCGAACGCTTTCAAAAGCTCGCGTGCGATCGTCTCGGTCGAGACGATGCGCATGTTGCCTCCCGGGGTGGCGCGCACGTCGTGTATGTTGCGCATAAAGAGCCGGATCCCCTGCATGGTGTAGTCCTCGATGCCGAAGCCGAGCTGGGCGGCGAAGCGGATCCCCCGGAGCATGCGCGAGTAATCCTCACGGAACCGTTCTGCCGCGTTCCCCACGGTGCGGATCGTCTTGGCGCGCAGGTCGGCGCGGCCCTCGAACGGGTCAAGGAGCACGAGGGAGGGGGTAAGGCGGAGCGCGAGCGCGTTCACCGTGAAGTCCCGCCGCGCGAGGTCCTCCTCGATGGGGAGCGCGGGGTCGGAGTCCACCGTGACGTCGCGGTACCCCCCGCCCGTGAAGGAATGTTCGGTGCGGGGGAGCGCGATATCGATCGCGCGGCCCGGTTCGCCGCCCTTGGGCACGAACTTCCATACGCCGAAGCGTTTGCCGACGAGGTCCACGCGGCCGCGATGCTTGAGGAACGCCTCCAGCCGCGGGGCGGGGACGTTACGGGCGACCAAATCATAGTCCTTGCGGTCGCTCCGCGAGAGGAGCGCGTCCCGGACCGTGCCGCCTACCAAAAACAGCTCCCCCCTGGGGAATGTTTTCTTGAACGCGAGCACGAGCGGCGCGATTGCCTCGTCGTGGGCGAGTTTTTTGAGCTTTTCGGGGAGTGCGGCGCGCATGATGCCATTATGGACAAAACGCCCCAAACGCGCTATGCTGTGCGCTCACGGCACGTTGCGGTGGAAGGGCACGTAGCTCAGCGGTAGAGCTGACGTCTTATACACGTCTGGTCCTTGGTTCGAATCCAAGCGTGCCCATACAAAGGCAGCACTCGGGTGCTGCCTTTGTGTAATCACGGATTGTTATATGGGAGAATATAAAGTATCATTATCTCGTTCAATAGTTCATATGAAACAAAATAAAAACAAGGAAAGAGCCATCGCGCTCCGTCTTAAGGGCCTGACCTATCCGGAAATTGGCCGAATAATCGGCCTGAATCGTTCTTCCTTGAGCGGGTGGTTGTCGAAATTGAAACTACCTCAAACAGCGGAACGCAGGATACAGAATCGCAGGCATGCTCATTTGGAGAGAATCAGAATCAAAGCCGCGGAATACCATCGAAACGAGAAGCGAGTAAGGATTGAAAAAATATCCAATCAGGTCGCCGACGAAGTGAAATCGGTGAAATTTAATGCGATGATCCAAGAGATGATGCTCGCGGCACTGTACCTGGGGGAAGGATTCAAACGTTCAGGAATCGTTGCGATGGGTAATTCTAATGCAAAAATAATGAGCGCCTTTGTAATGTTGCTGCGTCGGTTGTTCCGTTGTGATGAATCTAAATTTCGTTGTTATCTATATTTGCGCGCCGATCAAAACCCGGAAAAAGAAAATCATTATTGGTCAAAAATCACCGCAATACCGATTACACAGTTCGGCAAACCTCAATTCGACCGCCGCACGCTTGGCAAAAAGACCTTTCCCGACTATCATGGTGTCTGCGCCGTATATTATTTCGATGCTAATATTGAAAAACGTGTCACGGCGCTTCAAAAAATTTTGCTCGAAAAAATGATTTTGGGCGCGTAGCTCACTTGGCCAGAGCGTTTGCATGACACGCAAAAGGTAGCAGGTTCGATCCCTGCCGCGCCCACCAAAAATCCTCCGTCCGGTTCGGACGGGGGATTTTTGATACAGGGATTTGATACGGGGAAACGCGCCGTTCGAAAAAATAAACGCCGCCCCTCCGTGTCGGAAGGGCGGGCAGGACGGATCGGTCGCGGACGACCTAGCGGTTGGGTTGGAGATGCGACGCTCGTGCGCGTCGATTGCCGGGACGCATGATCGTCTTCGGGCGGGAGCGCACGCCCGTGAACGTGGCCACGGGCTCATCCACCCGAACGATCATCGAGGCCTTCCGGTTCAGGTTGCGCCTCACTCGCGCAAGGAGCGCATCGATCGACTCAATCTTGAACGGTCTACGACCTTTCCTCCGGAACTTGGCCATGGGTCCTCCTTCTTTATTAGTTTCGGGTATCAGGGTCAAGATACGGTTTGAGCACGGCGGCGGCGACCCGGTCGCCGTCGTCATCGCACACTTCGATGGGCAACGGCACACGCGGGGGTTCGTCAAAGGCGACGAAGAGCGCCGTGCTTTGGGGGAGCGGCCGTTTCCGTATCCGTCGCCCCCACCACCAATGGCGGGCTTGCTTCACGCGCCAGGGCCGGCGCGGGTCGAGCACCCAGTAGATATAGCCGGCGAGTCCGAGCACCACGGTGCAGAGCATGAGCACGATACAGAATGCGGCATCGGTCACGGGGATCCTTTCGTGAAGTTGAGACAAGGTACTGTTCTCCCGGCTCCGGGAGAAGCCGGAATGGTAGCACACGCGGGGACGATTGTCGACCGTTGCGTGGGGGGGTATAGTGGGGGACTGTGTCCCGACGCGATCTTGCGTACAAGGCGCTTAAGTGGTCGCTCGCCATCGTGTTCATCTGGTTCGGACTATTGAAGCTCTTCGGGGTGAGTCCGGTGGCCGATCTCGTCTTCGCGGCCACGCCGTTCCTCCGCGGCCTCCCGTACGGCTTCACGTTGCTCGCGTTCTTCGAGGTGGCGGTGGGAGTCGGAGTGCTGGTGCGGCGGACTGCCTCCGTGAGCGCGGCGCTCATAATCGTCCACTTGGTCATCGCCTCGGTTGCGGTGCTCGTGCACCCCATGGCATGGGACCACCGGTTCCCGCTCCTCTCGGTGGAGGGCGAGTTCGTGGTGAAGAACGCGGTGCTCGTGACCGCCGCGTGGCTCATCGCGGCCACCGAGCGGCGCAGCTAGCGCGCGGTCATCCTGCTTCGCAGGTGTTCAATGACATCGCGCTCCGCAGTGGAGAGCGCGGTATTTTTTATCTCGAAGCGCGCGAGCCGGTGCGATCCCTCGCCCTGCCAGGGCGCGGCGAGGTCGTGGGCGTCGCGGGCGCGCTCCGCCGAGACGATGCCGCAGATGACGTTGGGTTCGGAGGGGTGCTCGTGGAGGATGCACACCACCTCGGCCTCGGGCGCGTTACCGATGAGCTCGTCGATCACGTCGGGGAGATGCGCGGGGTCGGCGCCCGCGTGTATGAAATCGGTGCGTGCGAGGAGCGACCAGACGAGCTTGCGTTCGCGGTCGGCCTTAAGCCGTGCGAGGACGCGGCCCCAGAGGCGGAGCGAGGCGATGGAGCGGGTGCGGAAGAGCCGCTCGACGATCTCCGCGCGGCGCGCGCCCGCGGCGATGAGCCGGCCGGCAAGCGCAAGGGTACGCGGACTCACGTTGGGAGTGCGGAAGCTCCGCGTCTTCGCGATGAGTCCGGTGAGGAGCGCGGTGGCGGTTTCGGCGTCCAGGCGCCGCGGGTCGGCCGCCTCGATGAGCTCGGCGACGATCTCGGCGCACGAAGTGGCGCGCAGATCCACGAGGTTCACCGCACCGTAGCGCTCGTTCCCCGGATCGTGGTCGATGTTCACGATCGGGGTGCCGGCGAAGAATTCGCGATGCCCGCGATAGAGCGCACCGAGCGCGTCCAATTCGGGCGCGTCCACCGTCACAATGAGGTCGTGCTTCCACGGCTGCGGGACCACCGCGGCGGGCTGCGGCGCCACCGCACCGCTCCGCGGGGTTATGAGGAGGTGCAGATGCCCGTCGCGCACCTCATGCGTCAGTTCGCAGTCGTCGCACGCGTCGAGCTTAAGTTTGACGAGGAGCTGACGCCCGGCGGCGAGCATCGGCCGGACGCGTGGCACGCCGGAGAGGAAGGTGTAATGGGGATGGGGGGCAAACCCCTGGCTCATGACCTCTGCCGGGATCCCGAACGACTCGATGAACCCCGCGAGCGCAAGCGCGGTCCCGAGGGAGTCGCCGTTCCAGTCGACGCGAAAGACGACGGCCACCGACCGGCTCCGTTTCACCGCCTCCACGAACTGTTGGTGCGGTTCGAGCGCCATGTGCTTCCCACCCCGGCCCGGTTACCCCCGGGCCGCCAAAACGGGAATCCGACAGCGTACGCATCTGTTTCGCTCCGGTCAAGCGACCGCCCTGGGCTTGGGTGACGGTCATTCTGGTGTTATAGTTTCGCACTATGCCGAGGGTCGAATTCACCTACAGCTCCGTCTATGACGAGCAGTGGCGCGCCGCCTGGAAACGGAGTGCGAAACGCTCCGGACGGTACCCCTCTCCGGAGGAGGTTCAGCGCTTCATGCGCAAGGTCGAGCGGGCATGGCGACGGTCGGAGGCGGGCGTGTTCCGTTCAATCGCTCGGGTGTCCGGATTGCGCTGGTCGGACGACCCGCACGTCTGTTATGTGGTAGGTTACGCGATCCCGTTCTCGGACCCCCTGACGCTACCCGTCTTCGGACCCAAGGCGCCCGTTAATTACGTGGTGGATGTGCTCACGCACGAGCTCATCCACCGCCTCCTCATCGGTCGGAGAGCGGCGGCGCGGGTCCGGACGGCGCTCTCACGTCTCAAGCGGGAATATCCGCGCGAGAACGAGAACGTACGGACCCACATCATCGTGCATGCGATCCACTGGCGTGTCTTTGAGACGGAGTTCGGTGTCGCACGCCTCCATCGCGAGCGACGCATCATGGGGACGGTCCCTGACTATCGACGCGCGTGGGAGATCGTCGAGGCCGAAGGCGCGGCACCCCTTATCCAGAGATTCCTTCGGAGATAAAAAAAGGGGGTGGCCCGGCCGTCATGGCGTCGATTGTCGGGGGCGTGTTCCCGTGATACATTGCCTCCTATCTTATGAGCCCGGCATCGGGGAAGGAATTGGCAAAGACGTACGAGGCGGCCCTCCACGAACCGGGCATCTACGAGCGGTGGGAGCGGTCCGGGTTCTTCTCGCCGGAGAAGCTCCCGGGGGAGCGCGCGACCCACTTTACCGTCATGATGCCCCCGCCCAACCGGACGGGGACTCTCCACATCGGGCACGCCACCGGCCTCGCGATCCAGGACCTCATGGTGCGCTTCGAACGTATGCGCGGGAAGCGCGCGCTCTGGGTGCCGGGCACCGACCACGCGGCGATCGCCACCCAGGTCAAAGTCGAACAACTCTTGATCGAGCAGGGGATGAAGCACCCGCGCGCGGAGCTCGGGCGGGACAAGTTCCTTGAGCGCGTGGTCGCGTTCGCCGAGGAGTCGAAGGAGACCATCAACCGGCAGATCCGCCGGATGGGCGCCTCCTGCGACTGGTCGCGCGAACGCTACACCTTGGACGAGCCGCGGAGCCGTGCGGTCGTCGAAATGTTCCGCCTCATGCATGAGGACGGCATCATCGAGCGGGGGTTCCGCGTGGTCAACTGGGACCCGCAGTTCCAGACGACGCTCTCCGACGACGAGGTCGAAACCAAACAGGTGAACGCACGGCTTCTCACCTTCCGTTACGACGCGGATTTTCCCATCGCCATCTCCACCACGCGGCCCGAAACGAAATTTGGCGACACCGCCGTAGCGGTGCACCCGGAGGACGATAGGTACCGGAACTTCGTCGGGAAGACGTTCACACCCACCTTCTGCGGGAAACGGTTGACGATCAGGGTGATCGCCGATGCGGCGGTTGATCCGCAGTTCGGCACCGGCGCGCTCGGGGTGACGCCCGCGCACTCGATGATCGATGCGGAGCTCGCCGAGCGCCACGGCCTCCCCATGGAGCCGGTGATCGGCAAGGACGGTCGTATGAGCGAAGCCGCGGGTCCGGCATTCGCCGGCCTCGCGATCGCCGAGGCACGAAAGAAGATAGAGGCGGCGCTTAACGAGTCCGGCCTCCTCGAGTCCGTCGTCGATACCGCGCAGAATCTTCCTGTCGCCGAGCGCGGGGGCGCGCCGGTCGAACAGCTCCCGCTCGAACAGTGGTTCGTCCGGGTGAACAAACCGTTCACGCTCCGGAACACCACGCTCGGGAAATGGAAAAAGGGCGCAAAGGCGACCCTCAAGGATCTTATGCGCGCGGCGGTCGAGTCCGGAGCGGTGCGCATCCTCCCCGAGCAGTTCGCCAAGGTGTACTTCCATTGGATTCAGAACCTCCGTGATTGGTGCATCTCGCGTCAGATTTGGTTTGGGCACCGCGTGCCGGTCTGGTATCGGGGCGGTGAGGCGCGCGTAGGCGCGGTGAGTCCCGGCACGGGCTGGGAGCAGGATTCGGACACGCTCGACACCTGGTTCTCCTCGGGCATGTGGACCTTTTCCACCCTCGGGTGGCCGGAGGAGACCGACGACCTCTCGCGCCACCATCCCACCGATGTGCTCGAGACCGGACGGGACATCATCTTCTTTTGGGTGGCGCGGATGATCCTCATGTCGGCGTACGCGCTCGGGGAGGTGCCGTTCCGGACGGTGTACCTCCACGGGCTCGTGCGTGACGAGAAGGGGCGCAAGATGTCCAAGTCCCTCGGCAACATCATCGATCCGCTGGACGTCGCCGCGGAGTACGGCACCGACGCGGTACGGCTCTCGCTTGTGGTGGGGAGCGCGCCGGGGATGGACACCCGCATCTCGGTCCCCAAGATCGCCGGCTTCCGCAATTTCACCAACAAGCTGTGGAACATCGGGCGGTACGTTTCCGGGACGAAGGATGAGAAGGCACGCGTCCATGATTCCACCGCCGACCGGTGGATCCGCTCGCGGCTCTCGGCGGTCACCGCGGAAGTCACCGCGCATCTCGAGGCGTTCCGATTCTCTGCCGCGGGCGAGACGCTCCGCGCGTTCACCTGGAACGAGTTCGCCGACTGGTACGTGGAGATCCACAAGCGCGAGGGGAACGACGCGGTGCTCCGCGAGGTCTTCGGCGCGCTCCTCCGGCTCTGGCACCCCTTCATGCCGTTCGTTACGGAGGCGCTACATGAATCGCTGGGTGGCGAGGGCCTCCTCATGGTCGCCACGTGGCCCGCCGCGGAGGGGAAGCGCGACGAGGCCGCAGAGAAGACGATGGCCGAGCTTCAGGAGGTGGTGGGCGCCATCCGCTCCATACGCGGCGACTACGGCATCGCGCCCGAGACCGCGGTGGACGCGGTGGTGGAGGCGCCGTTCTCTTCCGAAGCGCTCACCCCGTTCGCGCCGGCGGTCTCCGCGCTCGCCAAGGTGGGGACGCTCACCATCGCCCGTGAGATTCTCCGGCCGCCGCAATCGGCCACCATCACGGTAGGGACGAACACCGTCTCGGTGCCGCTTGCGGGGATCGTGGATTTCGCGAAGGAGCAAAAGCGCATCGGTGCGGCGATCGCCGAAGCCGAAGGGGCGATCCGCTCGATCGAATCCCGGATCGGGAATCCCGATTTTTCGGAAAAGGCGCCCGAAGCGGTGGTGGCTTCGGAGCGGGAACGCCTCGAAGCGGCCCGGGCCCGCCTCGAGAGGCTCCGGGCGGCGCTCGCGGCGCTCGGCTGATTGCTATATAAATAAGGAGATGGCCAAGAAAGCGACCAGCGGAAAGACGGATATGGTGCTCACGCGCGGGGTGAGCGAGGTCTTCGTGCGCGAGCACCTCTCGCGCGACCTCGCGAAGGGAGACCTCCTCCGGGTGAAGCTCGGCATGGACCCCACCGCGCCCGACCTACACCTCGGCCACGCGGTGGTGCTCCGCAAGCTCCGCGAGTTCCAGGACCTCGGGCACCAGGTGGTGCTCATCATCGGCGACTACACCGCCATGATCGGCGATCCCTCGGGGCGCTCCAAGACCCGCCCGCCGCTCTCGCCCGCGCAGATCGACGCAAATGCGTCCACCTATCTCGCCCAGGCGGGGAAGGTGCTCGACATGAGCACGGTGGAGGTGCACAAGAATTCCGAATGGCTTAGGGAGCTCTCGTTCGCGGATATCCTCAAGCTCGCCGCTCACTTCACCGTCGCACGGACCATCGAGCGCGACGATTTCAGCAAACGGCTCGCCGCGGGTGCTGACGTGGGACTCCATGAGCTCCTCTACCCGCTCATGCAGGCGTACGATTCGGTCGCAATCAAGGCGTCGGTGGAGATCGGCGGCACCGACCAGAAGTTCAACCTCCTTGCCGGTCGCGAGCTCCAGAAGAAGCTCGGAGAGCCGGAGCAGGACGTGGTGACCTGCCCGCTACTGGTCGGGCTCGACGGGATCGAGAAGATGTCCAAGTCGCTCGGCAATTACGTGGGACTCGCCGATGCGCCGGTCGAGATGTACGGGAAGCTCATGACCGTCCCCGATGCGCACCTCGTCACCTACTACGAGCTCGCCACTGCGCTCACCCCCGACGAGGTCGCGAAGGTGAAGGGCGCCCTAGAGAGCGGAGAGAACCCGCGCGACCTTAAGATGCGCCTCGCGCGCGAGGTGGTGACGCTCTACCATTCAAAATCCGATGCCGAAAAGGCCGAGGCGATGTTCGTAAAGACTTTCCAGAAACACGAGACCCCTGACGAGGTGCCGGTAAAGAAGATCGGGGGGGACCTGCCGCTCGCGCGGCTCCTCCTCGAGATCGGGTTTGCAAAGTCGATATCCGAAGCGCGGCGCACCGTGGAGCAGAGGGGGGTGAAGGTGGCGGGCAAGGTGGTCGCCGATCCGGACGCGAAGGTGTTCGCCACCAAGAGCGGGGTCGTCATCCAAAAAGGCAAGCGCTTCTTCGTGCGGGTCACCGCGTAGCTATGTCGCCCTTGGAACAGGTGAAGGGCGACCTCGTCTCGGCGATTGCCGCGGTATTTCCCGGCTCGCCCGTGTCCGCCGACGATATCACCCCTACGCCCTCTCCGGCATTAGGGGATCTGGCGATTCCGGTATTTAAGTTCGCGAAGCTCGCGGGGAAAAACCCGGGCACGATAGCAGAGGATCTCCGTGAACGGATCGCGGTCCCGGCGTCGATCGCCTCCTTCGAGGTCGCCGGGCCCTACCTGAACGTCCGACTGAACCGCCTTGCGCTCACCAAGGCGACGCTCGGCGCCGTCTCACGGGCGAGGTCCGCCTACGGGAACGGCAGGAAGACACGGAAACGGGTGATGGTGGAGTACGTTTCGCCGAACATGAACAAGCCGCTCCACCTCGGGCACCTGCGTACTGCCTGGCTCGGCGAATCGGTCGCGCGATTGCTTACCGCGCGGGGCGAAACGGTCATCCGCGCCCAGCTCCAGAACGATCGCGGGGTGGGGATCAGCAAGGCGATGGTCGCCTACGAGCGGTGGGGGAAGCGCGAGACGCCCGCCTCTGCCGGCGTGAAGGGCGATCACCTGGTGGGCAAGTACTACGTCCTCTTCGAGGAAAAGCGCCGACACGATCCCTCCCTCGAGGGCGCGGCGCAGGAGAGCGTGCGCAAGTGGGAAGAGAACGATCGCGCCACTCGCGCGCTCTGGCGCACGATGATGCGCTGGTGCGCGAGCGGGCACGCGGCCACCTACAAGACGATCGGCATTCGGTTTGACAAGTCCTACCTCGAGAGCGCGCTCTATAAATTGGGAAAACGGATGGTGGAGCAGGGGCTCGCGAAGGGGATTTTCGTGAGGGATGAGAAGGGGAACGTGATCGCGAAACTGCCGGGTATGCCGGAGAAAGTGGTGCTCCGGGCCGATGGCACCGCGGTCTACATCACCACCGACTTGGCGCTCACGGTGGAGAAGATGGAGAAAGCGCGGCTCTCGCGATCGCTGTGGGTGGTGGGGAACGAGCAGAACCTCAATTTCCGCCAGCTCTTTGCCATTCTCCGGATCATGGGGTACCGCTGGGTGGATTCGCTGGAGCACGTCTCCTACGGGCTCGTGTTCCTCCCCTCCGGCCGGATGAAGTCCCGCGAGGGGACCGTCGTGGACGCCGATGAGCTCCTCGCATCGCTCGCCGAGCTCGCGGCCGAGGCGGTGCGCGAACGGCACGACTTCCTCGACCGTCGCGAGGTGGAGAAGCGCGCCCTTGAGATCGCCATGGGCGCGGTGCGGTTCTACCTCCTCGAGGCCTCCGCCGCCACCGACATCGTGTTCGACCCCAAGGAGTCGCTCGCCTTCACCGGCAAGACCGGGCCGTACCTCCAGTATACGAACGCGCGCATCCTCTCGGTGCTCCGCAAGGCGGCGAACCGCCAGTCGCACGCGGGACGAATCGATGCCTCACGGTTGACCGAAGAAGCGGAGTGGCGCCTCATCCTCGCGCTCGCCGCCTTTCCCGAGACGGTGGCAGCCGCCGCGTCGGACCGCGAGCCCTCGACGCTCGCCAAGTACTGCTACGCGCTCGCCAAGTCGTTCTCGGAGTTCTACGAGTCGGTGCCGGTGCTCCAGTCGGAGGACGCCGTTCGCCGCGCCCGACTTGGGCTTCTGCGCGCCGTGCAGATCGTGCTCGCGCGCGGACTTGATCTTCTCGGCATACCCGCGCCCAAAGAAATGTAGGAGCGGACACTTTTTGTGTTCGGTACCCCGCGCCGCGGGCTGGCCAACGATTCCTAAGAGGAGTACGATACTCTACTTTCACGTATTTAGTTTTTTCGCGCGTATGTTCAAGAAAGACGAAGGAGGATCCTCCGAAACCATCATCGCGAGCGGGGTACGGGTCGAGGGCGACTTCAAATCCCCGGGTAACGTCAGGATCGAGGGGACGGTGAAGGGGATGGTGAAGGCCGAGGGCGACCTCGTGGTCGCCGAGAGCGCGCGGATAGAGGCCGACGTGGAGGCGGCGAACGCCACCATCGCGGGGGAAGTGCGCGGAGACGTGACGGTCAAGGACAAGCTCGACCTCCTCTCGACCGCCAAGGTGAACGGTAACCTCTCCGGCCGCGTCCTCTCGGTGGCTGCCGGCGCGGTCCTCCAGGGCACCTGCTCGATCTCCACCGAAAAGGCGTCCGTGGAGTCGCGCGTGCGCGTGAAGGCCTCGGCGGTGGAGGCATAGCGCCATGTACCATTACCTCTACGATTCGTTCCTCACCGACCCAAAGTTCGGGAAGCCGCTCACTCAGATTGAGAACCGGCTCACCGACCTGGGGATCTACGGGAACGTCCACCGGCTGGCCCTCTTTAAGACGATGAAGGGCACCATCCAGGACGCGGTGCGTCGCGGCGGTAAGACGATAGTCGCGGTAGGCGACGATGCCTCGGTCGCCAAGGCGATCGATGCGGTGGCCGAGTTCCCCAACGTCACCTTTGGGATCATCCCCATGGGCGGCGGGTCGCACTCCATCGCCGGGCTCCTCGGTATCCCCGAGGGGGTCGCGGCCTGCGACGTGCTCTCGGCGCGGCTCGTGGAGTCGTTGGACCTCGGGAAGGTCAATAACCACCACTTCCTTACCTCCCTCACCATTCCCGGCGAGGTGCAGGCCGAGTGCGACGGCCGCTACACCGTCTCGCTCGAGAACGCGGGGGAGATATGCGTCTCAAACCTCACCGGCGCGGGGGACCGTCAGTTGTCGGACCCCCGTGACGGGCGGCTTGAGACCCTCGTCCGCACCGCCGCGCGCGGATTCTTCCGCTCGATGTTCGGCCCGCGCCTCGCGCCGGCCGCGGTAAGCGTGTTCCCCACCGAGCGGGTGGTCATTCGCGCCGCTAACCGCGCCCAGCTCACTGCGGTCGCGGACGGGCTCCCGTATAACGACGCTGAGTTCCGGGTGGAGATCATGCCACAGCGGCTCAAGGTGATCGTCGGGAAGGGGCGGAACATATGACCAAGATTGATTTGCAGATTCACACCGCTTACTCCGACGGCAAGAACACGCCGTCGGAGATCGTTTCCATGACCGCCGCGCTTGAGATGGGGGTTATCGCCATCACCGATCACGATACCCTCGGGGGCGTTTCCGAAGCGCTCTCTGCGGCCGACGCCGCGGGCGTGACCGTGATCCCGGCGGTGGAGGTGACCACCTCCTTTCACGGGAAGCCCTGCCACCTCCTGGGGTACGGAGTGGATCACACGAGCGAGGCGCTCCGCGCGTTCCTCGATCCCATCTTCCACTTCCGGCGGGAGAACCTGCTTCGAAAGTTCGAGCTCCTGAACGCGGGTTTCCGGCTCGAGGGGAAACCGACCATCGACCTTGCCGACTATGTAAAGAGCCAGGGGAAGTTCTTCAACACCCCGAACGCCGCCACCTACCTCGCGGACCGGGGATTCACTCCCACCCGGGACGCCGCGTTCGAGTTGCTCCGCACGGCGGTGGTGGAACCGCTCGACGTGAAACCCAAGGACGCGATCGACGCGATCCATGCGGCCGGCGGGCTCGCCGTGGTGAGCCACCCGTTCGCGCCCAAGCTGTCGCTCAAGAACATCGCGCCCGACGCGGCGGGACAGGACGCGCTCATCAAAGAACTGGTCGGGTTTGGGCTTGACGGCATCGAGTGCTACCAGTCGGGCCACCTCGATGCCGATACCGAACGCGCGCTCTCGCTCGCGAAGCGGTTTGGCCTCCTCGTCTCGGGCGGGAGCGATTGGCACGGGACGGTGCAACAGCTCGGAGAGGGGATCAGGGATTACATCCCGCGCTACCCCGACCGTCTCGGAGAGCTCGAGGTGACCGACGAGCAGGTCGGCCCGCTCCTCGACCGCCTCAACATCCGGCGTTGACAGGGTGGAAATTTTAAGGCATAATCCATCTTCAATCAGTAGATTTCAAACGACAATAGCTTGGAATCTACCGTATGTACGGATGGCGGAATTTGTAGACCTGCCGGCAGGCAGGCGCACTACCTTACACATCTCGGCGATGCGGCAAAAAGAGTTCCTTAAGGACATCACGTAGTCTTGCTCGGGTGGCGAAATGGCATACCTGCCTGCCGGCAGGCAGGCGCACTACCTTACACATCTCGGCGATGCGGCAAAAAGAGTTCCTTAAGGACATCACGTAGTCTTGCTCGGGTGGCGAAATGGCATACGCACTACCTTGAGGTGGTAGCGCCCGCAAGGGCATGGAGGTTCGAGTCCTCTCCCGAGCACCAAAAAACACCCCGATGGGGTGTTTTTTGATCCTAGCTCGGAGCGCGAGCATGCGGTCGGTGGAGCGGATGGGCATTGGGGTCACGGTACCAGCGTTCGCGCTTCCTGTCTGTATCCACGGCGGCATTTAGTATAGAATGCCGTCGTGATCACCGATTTCATTCTCCTCGCGGTCGGTTTCGTGGTGCTCTTGAAGGGCGCCGATTTTTTGGTGAGCGGCGCCTCGTCGGCCGCCAAGCGCCTTGGCGTGTCGAGCCTGGTGATTGGGCTCACCGTGGTGGCGTTCGGCACCTCGGCCCCCGAGCTCATCGTGAACATCTTCGCGAGCGTGCAGGGCCGCACCGACATCGCGATCGGCAACATCCTGGGGAGCAACACAGCGAACATCCTTCTCATCCTAGGCGTCTCGGCGGCGGTCTACCCGCTCGCGGTGAAGAAGGGGACCGTGTGGAAGGAGATCCCGTTAAGCTTGCTCGCGGTGGTGCTCATGGGGATCATGGCCAACGACGTGGCGATCGACGGGCTTTCGTTCTCGGCGATCACGCGCACCGACGGCCTCTCGCTCATCGCCTTCTTCATAATCTTCCTCTACTACACGTTCGGTATCTCGCGGGTTGAGGCGGCCGGCTCGGTCGAGGAGCCGATCGCCGCGCGCGGCCTGGCCCGCTCCGTACTCATGATCGCCGGGGGGCTCATCGCCCTCACGCTGGGGGGAAAATGGATCGTGGATGCCGCGGTCTCGCTCGCCGGCCGGTTCGGGGTGAGCGAAGCGCTCATCGGGCTCACCATCGTGGCGGTGGGCACCTCGCTCCCCGAGCTCGCCACCTCCGTGGTCGCGGCGCTTAGGAAGGACGTCGATATCGCCGTGGGAAACGTAGTGGGCTCCAACATCTTTAATGTCTTCTGGATCCTTGGGGTGAGCGCGCTCATTAACCCCCTGCCGTTCTCGCCGGCGCTCATGCGCGACGTCGTCATGACGATAGCGGCCACGGCGCTCCTCTTCATATTCATGTTCATCGGCAGGCGCCACACGCTCGAGCGCTGGCAGGGGATAGGGTTTGTCGCGCTGTATGCGGGGTACGTCATCTATCTTGTGATGAACGAATCGGCGCGGTTCGCGTCGGTCGCTTGAATTTGGCGAGGAATAGGCGTACCCTGCACGGTCGCGCACGCGTAGCTCAGCGGTAGAGCGACTCCTTTACACGGAGAAGGTCCTAGGTTCGATCCCTAGCGCGTGCACCAGAGACGGCCCCTCGCGGGCCGTTTTCGGTTTTGGTATACTCTCTCCACTATGTGGGTCCGCTGGGTAGTGTTCTTCATCGGGACGATCCTCGGGGTGCTCATGGTCTGGAAGACCGAGGGGTTCTTGAGTTTCACCGGCCGCATCGACTTCGCCGAAAAGTACCTGGGCACCGAGGGGGGCACCCGCATATTCCTTAAGCTCCTCGGGGTGGTCGTCATCATCGTCTCGTGGATGATCGCCTTTAACGTGGGGGAGATCATCCTGCGCCGGCTCTTCCTCCCCACGGTCCCCGAAGGGCAGTAGCATGGCGCTCCCTTCCACGAGCACGCTCCTCGATCCGGTCGCGCTCCTCTCTCGCGCCGGGGTACGGGCCGGCCAAAAGGTGGCCGACCTCGGGTGCGGCGCGCTCGGCCACTTCGTCTTCCCCGCCGCCGCCATGGTCGGGGGCGAGGGCAAGGTGTACGCGGTGGACATCCTAAAGTCGGTGCTCGGGGGCGTGATGAGCCGGGCGAAACTCGAGGGTGCCGGGAACGTCGAGACGGTGTGGGGGGATTGCGAGGTGCCTAACGGGGTGCGCATAGGTACCGGTTCGGTGGATCTTACGCTCGTGGTGAACAACCTGTACCAGGCGAAGGACCGCAACGCGTTCATGCGCGAGGCGGTGCGCATCACCAAGCCGGGCGGGACTATCGTGGTCTCCGACTGGAAGACGACGAGTTCGCCGTTGGGTCCGCCCGCGGAAAAGCGCGTGGCCGCCACCACCGCGCTCAAAGAGGCGATGGGGCTTGGGCTCAAGCTCAAGGAAGAATTTGAACCGGGGCAGTATCACTGGGGACTGATATTTACAAGATAAGAGTGTCCTGCTAAAAGTCGTCCATGCAGCAGCTCGCGCCGCTCATCTCGCTCGGTTACTGGCTCAACCTTTACCCGCCGCCGCTCGTCCCGGCGGTGTTCACCGTTTTGGGGATCGTCCTCTCCGTGCTCTTCCTTGCTGGCGTGGCCGCGAAGGTGTGGGGGTACCGGAGCCGCAAGAACCCGCCGCTCCACCGCATTCTCTCGCGGGTCGGGCGCGCGGCGATCACGGTCGCGCTTGTGGGCGGCGCCTTCTACTTCTTCACCTACGAACAGCTCTACCTGCTCTCGGCGCGCTTCTGGTGGATCCTTATCGTGATCGGTGCCGTCGTCTGGAAGGCGTTCATCTTTCGCGATTTCCTCTCACGTTACCCCGCGGACGTTCGCGCCCGCGAGGCGCGCATCGCCAAAGACAAGTACCTCCCCCGGTAGATGGAGGCGCGCCGCGCGCTTGGATCTGCCGGTGAGCGCGCCGCCGAACGGTTCCTGCGCACGCGCGGCTACCGGATTCTCGCGCGCAACTTCCGCACCCGTTACGGGGAGATCGATCTGGTCGCGCGCGACGGTCGGACCGTGGTGTTCGTCGAGGTGAAGACGCGGCGGGGCACGGGCTACGGGATGCCCGAGGAGGCGGTGACCGCCGCAAAACGCCGGCACCTCATCCTCGCGGCGCGGATATATCTTTCCCTGTCGCGACTCGAGGAGGTGGACTGGCGGGTGGACGTCATCGGGTTGCTTTGTACCGCTCACGGATCGTGGGAGGTACGGCACTTCCCGAACGCGGTGGAGGGGCTCATTTGACACGGAGCGCGCGGACCGGTATGCTGGGAGTACTGGACATGTTGAAACTCAACATGTCCTTTTTTATACCCTTACCCGTGTATGGCATCACCCATCGTGCAGGCGATAAAACAGATCTGCGAGGAGAAGCAGCTTTCCTACGAGGCGGTCATGGAGACCGTCGAGGCGGCGCTTGCGGCCGCGTTCCGCAAGGACTTCGGACAGAAAAACCAGAACGTGAAAATCGTCTTCGATCCGGAGTCGGGCAACATGCGCGCCTTCGACGTGAAGACCGTGGTCGAGGATGCTCTGCATGAGGAGTACCTGAAGGAAGAGGAGGAACGGAAGCGGGCGGCCGAGGAGGCGGAGAAGCTCGGCATAAAGCCCGAAGAGAAAAAGCCCGAACCCCCGCCCGCCCCCGTCGCGCCGCCCGCGGCGGGTGCGGAGCCGGTTCCCGAGGAGCCGGAGTACAATCCCAAATTGAACCTCTCGCTCGCGCAGGCCCGCGAGATTAAGCCCGATGCCCAGTTGCATGAGGAGATCCGCCTCGAGCTCGAGATTCCCGCCGCGTTCGGACGCATGGCCGCGATGACCGCCAAGCAGGTCATCACCCAGCGTCTTCGCGAGGCCGAGCGCTCCATGGTGTACAACGAGATGAAGCAGCAGGAAAAACAGCTCGTGGGCGGCATCGTCCAGCGCCGTGAGGGGCGCCTCGTGCTCGTGGACCTCGGCCGGGTGGCGGGCATCATGCCGCCCGAGGAGCAGATCCCCCAGGAGCACTACACCCCCGGCGAGCGGATCAAGGTGTACGTGGTCGCGGTGAACGTGACCGCGCGCGGCCCGCAGGTGATCGTCTCGCGCGCGAGCGAGGAGATCGTCCGCAAGCTCTTCTCTATCGAGATCCCCGAGGTGGCGGCCGGTACCGTCATCATCCACAACGTCGCCCGCGAGGCCGGATCGCGCTCCAAGGTCTCGGTCTCGTCCACCCAGACCAACATCGACCCTATCGGTTCCTGCATCGGCCAGCGCGGCACCCGCATCCAAACCATCATCGCGGAATTGGGCGGTGAGAAGGTGGACATCATCCAGCACTCGGATGACCCCGAGCGCTACATCGCGCTCGCGCTCTCGCCCGCGAAGGTGAGCGTCGTGAAGCTCTCGGAACCGGACCGCACCGCCACCGTCACCGTGCCCACCGACCAGCTCTCGCTCGCCATCGGACGCGGCGGGCAGAACGTGCGGCTCGCGGCCAAGCTCACCGGCTGGAAAATAAACATCGTCGAGGAGGGTAAGGAGGATGAGGTCGCGTCCGAGACGCCCCGCGAGGCCCCGGCCGAAGTGGAGGCCGAGACCAAGTCCGAGTAGTTCGCCGCGCCGCTATGAAGGAGCTCTACGTCACCGTCCTCTTCCAACCGATCTGGAACCTGCTCGTCTGGCTCTATACGACCATCCCCGGCCGCGACATTGGACTCGCGATCATCGCGCTCACCGTGCTCGTGCGCATCATCCTCTGGCCGTTCCAGCAGTCCGCGCTCCGCTCGCAACGCGCGCTCCAGGACCTCCAGCCCAAGCTCCGTGCGGTCCAGGAACAGCACAAGGATGACCGCGCCGCGCTCGGGAAGGCGACCATGGACCTCTACGCGCGCGAGAAGGTCTCGCCGTTCTCCTCCTGCCTTCCGCTTTTGATCCAGTTCCCGTTCCTTATTGCGCTCTACCAGGTGCTTAATGAAGGGCTCACCAAGGCAAACTTCGATCTGCTCTATCCGTTCATCGCAAGCCCCGGGTCCATCGACCCCACCTCCTTCGGGCTCGTGAACCTCGCGAAGGCCTCGCTCCCGCTCGCGGTGCTCGCGGGCATCGCGCAGTTCGTGCAGACCAAGATGCTCCCCATGCACACCCCGCCGCCCGGCGCCGGCGCGGGCGCCAAGGATGAGGACCGGCTCGCGCGGGTCAATAAGCAGATGCTCTACCTCATGCCCGCCTTCACCGTCTTCATTGGCGCGTCGCTCCCCGGCGGCCTCACGCTCTACTGGTTCGTCACCACGTTAGTCGCCATTTTCCAGCAGTGGCTGTTCCTCCGTAACCACACCAAGCGCGTCTCCGCGCTCGCGCCGCCGGCATAGCACCCCATGGACCTCCGCGAGCGGATAATCCGGACGGTCTCCTACTTCGACCTTTTCGACTTCCCGCCCACGCGTGCGGAGGTGAGGCGCTGGATGCTGGGCGAAGCCCCCGCGTTCGGCGAAGTCGACGCGCACATAGACGCGCTCATCGTCGCCGGGACGTGCAGGGAAGCGGACGGGGTGCTGTACCTCGCCGGAGGCGAGTCGTTCCCCGCGGCGCGCGAGTCGCGTTTCCGGCACGCCGCGCGCAAGTGGCGCCGCGCGCGCCGCTGGGCGCGGGTCTTCGCGGCGCTCCCGGGCGTGGAGCTCGTGGGGGTGGGGAACACCCTCGCGTTCCACGCGCCCCGCGACCGTTCAGACATAGACCTGTTCATCGTCACGCGTCCCGGCGCCATCTGGCGCACCCGGTTCTTCGCCGCATCGGTCGCCGCGCTCTTCCGTCTGCGCCCCCGCGCCGAGGACGTGCGCGACACGCTCTGCCTCTCGTTTTTCGCCACAAGCGACGCGCTCAATCTTTCGGCGCTCGCGCTCGCTCCCGGCCCCGACGTGTACCTTTCCTATTGGACCGCCCAAATGGTCCCGCTCGCCGGTTCGGCCCAAGCGGCCGCCGCGTTTCGCGCGGCGAACAGATGGACCGCCGTTTCAGAACGGGGGGTTCTCTCCACACCCCCGGCGGCGCTCCGCGCGCTCTTCGCCCCCCTCGCCCTCCTCCCGGGCAGGTTCATGCACGGGTGGCAGCGTCGGAAATTCCCCGCGGACCTGCGTGCCGCGCTCGCGCGGGGCGACGGCTCCGTGATCGTCTCGGATCGCATTCTCAAGTTCCACGTGAATGACCGGCGTGCCGCCCTCCGCGAGCGGTGGCTCGCGCGCGTCTCGTCGCTATGAGCGTGGCGCGGGTTATTCCCTGGCTCGACCGGTGGGGGACACTGCTCCTCGTCTACCTCCTCCCGTTCCAGACCCGCATCATCTTCGAGCATGGCGTGCTCGCCGGGGCGCCGTCCGAGGCGGGTACGGTGAGTCTCCATCTCACTACCGCGCTCGTCCTTGCGCTCGTTGCGGTCCGGCTCGCCCGGCGCGCGGGGGACGGCCGCGTCATGCGATCGAAGACCGCGCTCCTCTTTGGCGTGCTCGTCATCGTCGCCCTCCTCTCGCTCATCGTCTCGGTGGCCCCGCGCGCCACCTTGATCGCGACGGCACACCTCATCGTAGGCGGCGCGGTGCTTTACCTCATCGCGACGGCCCCTTCGGGGCGCGAGGTGCGTCTCGCGTTCGTGATATCCGCGTGCGTGCAAGCCGCCATCGCCGTCGGGCAGTTCATGGTCGGGCGCGTGTACCCCTCTACGGTGCTTGGGATCGCGGCGCACTACCCCGAGGTGCCGGGGACGAGCGTGGTGGAAGCGGCGGGGATGCGGCTCTTGCGCGCCTACGGCACGCTCCCGCACCCCAACATACTGGGCGGCATGCTCGCGCTCGCCCTCCTTGCCGCGCGCGGGTTGTTTGCGCGCTCGCGCGCCGCCTCACTCGGGACCTCTGCCCTCCTCACCGTCGGTCTCTTCCTCACCTTCTCGCGCGTCGCGTGGCTCGCGCTCGCCGCCGGGTTCATCGCCCACTGGCTCGTAAACCGGCGCGTCCAGAGCGCCGCGCGCCTTCCTCTCTTCATCGCGACGCTCGTGCTCATGTTGTCCGCTGCGTTCGCCCCGTTCGTCGCGGCGCGGGTCGGCATGAGCGGGCGGCTTGAGGCGCGGTCGCTCACCGCCCGCACGTCCTCAATAGAGGACGGCGCCGCGCTCATCGCCGCCCACCCGCTCGAGGGGGTCGGGATGGGCGCCTCGACGATTGCGATTCACGTGCGCGAGCCGCTCCGGCCGGGGTATGGGATCGAACCGCCGCACAGCGCGCCGCTTGCGGCGTGGGCCGAGCTCGGGATCCTCGGTCTCACGCTCTTGGTCCTCATCCTCGTCCGTCTGGGGAAAGCGGCGCTCGGTGCCGGCAACATCGGGCTCATCGCCGCGCTCGGGGTGGTCGTGCTCCTCGACCACTGGGCCTGGACCACCTACGGCGGGATCCTCATTTTTTGGGCGGGGTGGGGGATGGCGCTCCGGCGCACTTGACGGGTGCGCACCTGTTTCCGTAAGGTATCGCCGTACGATTAGCACTCGTTTTACGGGTCTGCTAGTCGGTTTTATTAGGATACAAAAAGCGTCCGTCCTTCCTGTGCGGCCATGATTCTCATGGGAGCGGAAGGGCTTCGTGCTAATTCAAGAGAGTAACCTATGAGCCTGATTCCATTAAACGACCACGTGGTCGTCAAAGCCGTCACCGAGGAGAAGTCGGTGGGGGGCATTATTCTTCCGGAGACCGCCGACAAGGAGAAGCCCGAGAAGGGCGAAGTGATCGCGGTGGGCCCGGGCAAGCTCCTCGAGAACGGGAGCCGCGCGATCCTCTCGGTGAAGGTGGGCGACACCGTCGTCTTCAAGAAGTACAGCCCCGACGAGGTGAAGGTCGGCAAGGAGGAATACCTGGTCATCCGCGAGGAGGATATACTCGCCATCGTGAAATAACCCTATGTCAGCGAAGCAAATACTTTTCGGTGAACACTCCCGCCACGCGCTCCGGCGCGGGGTGGACAAACTCGCAAACGCGGTCAAAGTCACCCTCGGCCCCAAGGGTCGGAACGTGGTGCTCGACAAGGGCTACGGCGCTCCGCAGATCACCAAGGACGGGGTGACCGTCGCCAAGGAGATCACGCTCGAGGACAAGTTCGAGAACCTCGGGGCCGAGCTCGTCAAAGAGGTCGCCTCAAAAACCAACGACGTGGCCGGCGACGGCACCACGACCGCGACGCTCTTGGCGCAGACGATCGTGGGCGACGGGATGAAGGCGGTGGCCGCCGGGGTGAACCCGGTGGCGCTTAAGCGCGGCATCGATCGCGCGGTCGCCTTGGTGGTGGACGGGCTTAAAAGCGTCAGTAAGGAGATTCGGACGCACGAGGAGATCGAACAGGTGGCAAGCATCTCGGCGAACGACCGCGAGATCGGCAAGCAGATTGCCGAGGCCATGAAAGAGGTGAGCAAGGAGGTGAAGGACATCAAGGACCTCGTCATCACGGTGGAGGAGTCGCAGACCTTCGGGCTCTCGCGCGAGGTGGTCAAAGGCATGCGCTTCGACCGCGGCTACGTCTCGCCCTACATGGTGACCGACGCCACCCGCATGGAGGCCGAGTATGCGGAGCCCTACCTCCTCGTAACCGACAAGAAGATTTCGTCCATCGAGGACATCCTCCCCATACTGGAGAAGGTCGCCTCGAGCGGCAAGAAGGAGATCGTCATCATCGCCGAAGACATCGAGGGCCAGGCGCTCGCTACGCTGGTCGTGAACAAGCTCCGGGGCACATTTAATGCGCTCGCGGTGAAGGCGCCGGGCTTCGGCGACCGCCGCAAGGAGATGCTCGAGGACATCGCGACGCTCACGGGCGGTCGTGTGGTGAGCGAGGACGTCGGGCTCAAGCTTGACACCATCACGCTCGAGGACCTCGGCCGCGCGCGCAAGGTGGTCGCCTCCAAGGACAACACCACCATCGTCGAGGGCCGCGGGGACGAGCAGAAGATAAAGGACCGCGTCGCGCAACTCAAGGTGCTCCTCGGGAAGACCGAGAGCGAGTTTGACCGCGAGAAGCTCCAGGAGCGGCTCGCCAAGCTCGCCGGCGGGGTGGCGGTCATTAAGGTGGGCGCCGCGACCGAGACCGAGATGAAAGAGGTGAAGCAGCGGATTGAGGACGCGGTCGCCGCGACCAAGGCGGCGGTCGAGGAGGGGATCGTGCCGGGCGGCGGCGTCGCGCTCGTGCGCGTGCTCCCGACCCTCGAGAACGTGAAGCTCTCGGGAGACGAGCAGATCGGTGTCGACATCCTCCGGAAAGCGCTCGCTTCCCCCGTCCGCCAGATCGCCGAGAACGCGGGCAAGGACGGCTCCGTCATCCTCGAGGAACTGAAGAAGCGGACCGGGAACGTCGGCTACAACGCGGCCGAGGACCGGTTTGAGGACATGGTCGCCGCAGGGATCATCGACCCCACGAAGGTTACCCGCACCGCGCTCCAGAACGCGGCCTCCATCGCCGCGCTCCTCCTCACCACCGAAGCGGCGGTCGCCGACGCACCCAAGAAGGACGAGAAGGCGCCCGCAGGAGGCCACGGCGGCCACGGGATGGAAGAGATGGATTACTAAACGGAAAGTACCAAATCGAAAACGCCCCGCAGCGCGGGGCGTTTTCGTATTCGGGGATTTGCGCGGTCGCCTAACCGATCTCCTCCTCGCGCCCCGACTGATTGGCGTAGTCACGCTTGATCATGGCGTGGGCAGAGGAGAAGCCGGCTTCCCCGTAGAAGCCGGCGATTTTTTTATCGCATACGAGATCGATCATGTAGAGGCCATTGAGTTGATCGATCATTTTCTTTACCAAGGTTTTTCCTACGCCGCGACCTCGGTATGTCGGAAGCACTTCAAGAAAGGGGAGGTAGGCCGCAAGCACCCGGTCCGAGATCGCGGTGATATACCCCACGAGTTTCTTTTCTGCCGTATCAATCGCGAGCACCACGAAGTCAGCGTTCACGATGCTCTTCCGGAGCACGGTCTCGCTGGGTTTTTTCGGCCAACCTTCAAAAAAGCCCGCGAGCTTGAGGCCTTTAAGAGCATTTTTATCTGTAGAAAAGGCGACGTTCATCATATTTGTTTGAGTGTAGTGGATGCTGGAATAAAGTAAAAGCCGGTCCGACCTAGGTCGGACCGGCTTGGCGTTTCGGTTCTTCACATGTGCGTCGCGATCTCGTCGGCCCACATGCGATAGGGGCATACATCCGTCGGGCAGGTTGACAGAAAATGATTTTCGAGTCCACAATAGAAAGTGGAATCGGATGCAATGACGAAGAGTGCGACTCCATTTCGTTGTTTGAAAATTTATTGTCGGAAAGCGCATGACACGAGAGGAGGGTTCTCACATGAAGAGGATGTATCTGTTTTGCACGGTTGCGTTCATGACGACCATCACCGCGTCGGGTTGTCAGGACGAGACGTGCGTATGGCAACCAGATTTGCCGGAGTGTGTTCTCGCGAACGCCCCGCCAAGCAATGAACAGTTCGATTTTCCTGCCGAGGAGATCGAGATGGAAAAGAATCCAGTCAACGTAGTGACCTCAGCGACAGCGTACTTCGTGCGTGTCGTGCAAGCGTACGGGCCGAAGGTCACCTACGAGGCGCGGATGAATCTGTATTGGGTCGTTAGGTCGGTCGATAGGAATGGAAACGTCGGCCACGTCATCAAGTCATGGCAGGACGGGTTGTCCACCGGTCGGCATGAGAAGTGGGAAATGGTCGTTCCCGAGATGGCGGCGCGTATAGAGTATGTTGCGACTCAGGCGGCAACACATGTCCGAAATGCTGCGGCGACCTTGCGGTTGGGGGGGACGCTCACCTCCGGCCAAGCCCATGGTATGGTGTGGAAATATTTTCTACGTGCTATCGATGCGGCTGGTGACACATACGGAAGGAGGTGAAGGAGACCCGGCTGTATGCGCTCTTCATGTACAGAGCGCTCAAATTCAATCAAGCACGAAACCGTGGCCGGCACCCCCTGCCGGCCTTTTCATTGACGTGAAACGCCGTGGGCGATAAGTTCGCGTTATGCGATCAGGACTCGAAAAAAATTTTTTGAAGGTCGCCGCCCTAGCGGGGATAGTCACATTGTTGATTCAGTTTACTGAACTGGTGTTCATTTTTTCATGGTTAGGAACCGCGTCTGCCCCCCGCTCAGGTGTGGTATCAGGTATGGGAGCCCTCACCTACGCTGTTTTTATACTCGGTTTCTGGCGGATTGGCGGGCTGTTTTCAAATTACCTAATGAGAAGGGCATCCATTCTTCTCATAGCCGTTCACCTCGCACTGTACGGGTCTTCTCTGCTCATAAGTGTCGCGCCGCACTTGAACTTTTCCGAGAGGGGTGTCCTCGGTGTGTTGATTTTAGGCGCGGCGGGAATTACATTCGGCATTTCTGTGCTCCGGATTTCGTCCCGCCTCGGGTCCTTGGCCACCGCTGTCGGGACGCTAGAAATTTTTGCTGATGCGATGTTGATTCTGAGTTCACTGGTGCCCCCCGTCCTTCTGATATTCATCATTGTCAACGTTCCTCTCTATCTCATCGCATCTCTCCTGCTCTGGCGTGCCGCAGGGCACGTGCATTGATTCAGACGAGCGTGATGACTTCCGTTCCAAAAGTGAAGGTTTCCGACTCGAGCCGGAATCGGATGCCCACGACACCGTGCCCCGATTCCTCCTCTGGCGTATAGAGTCGACGGACTTCCGAGAGGAGATTTTCTTTGCTGTCCCCACCAAATTCCGTAGCGGAGAAGTGTGAAAGCAGTGTGTCGAAGCTTTCGAACGGATGGAGCGTGAGTACGGTCACGAGCGCACAGAGCCGCGGGTCATCGGCGTTGATGAATTCAATCGTATCACCGACCCGGATGCGTCTCCGTTTCGGGTCATTAACTCGCATTTCCAGGGTTTTTGATCCGTTCGCTATTTTTGCGTAGGGGGTCGGGTGGACCCGCATCGAATGCTGCATACGTGGCCATGGTAGGCGGGACGTACGGAAATGCAAGCAGGGCGAAAAAAATCCGGCGCCCCCGTCGGGGAGCGCCGGCTGCGGTCGTAGCCGCTAGAAGTGCGTCGCGATCTCGTCGGCCCACTTGCGATAGCCGACCGAGGTCGGATGCAGCTGATCGCGCCCTATATCGAAGACGAGCGAGCTACCGTCCACCACGATCACGTTCCGGAGCGAGCGGATGTTCTCGCGCACGAGGCGGAGCTTGTCCTTGCGCTCGAGGCGCGGGAGGCGCGGCGGTTCGATCCAGACGATGATCGCCCGCGTCTGTTTCCGCACGCGCTCGATGAACGCGCCAAAATGCGGCCGGTGCGCATCGGGATTCGGCGCGAGCGCGTCGTTGGTGCCCAGCACGATCACCACGCGGTCGGGGCGGAACTCATTCAGCCAATCGCCCCACTTCGCGTTCTCGGCCCAATCGCGGGTGAAGGAACCGCGGTGCGCTTCGTAGTTCAGCTCGCTCCCGCGCTTCCGCACGATCTGGGTGAGGAGCGGTCCGAGCGCCTCCACGTGGGAGTCGCCGAGGAGCGCGATGCGCAACTTGCGCGGGGGGGCGGGTACGGCTGGCCCGTCGTCCGCATCGTGGGGATCAGGTTGCGCGGCGGCGGGGACGGAGGCGCAGGAAACGGCCATGAACATGGCCGGAAACGTAGTGTTGGTCACGGCCAGGGTCCTTTCGTGAAAGGTTGTCGAAGAGCGAGCCCGATGGTATCGCGCGCGCCCGGCTTTGTCAACGCATCACCCTCTGGTACACTGGCATCGTATGGGGTTTAAACACCGTTTCCTTGCGGCCATCGCATACGTGCCGCTCCCGCCGCTCTTCCTCATCACCCTCCTCTACCACGACGGCGGGGAGGACTTCATGCAGTTCCACGGCAAACAGGGGCTCGTGCTCTTCGTCGTCTGGTTCATCCTGTTCATCCTCGGGTTCATCCCACTCGTGAGCCTGCTCGTCGGCATCGGGTACCTCGCGCTCATCGTGGTGGCGGTCATCGCCTTCGTGCGTACGTTGACCGGCGGCCGCTGGGAGATTCCGCTCGTGGGACGATACGCCAAACGCATCCGACTCTAATGGCCCCTGAACGCACCAAAGAGCTCGACTCACTCCTCGTCCGCGTTACCGAGACGAGGAGGTTGCTTTGACCACGCGTCAAAGCGCACCGAACTCGCCACCCTCGAAACCGAGATGTCCGGCCCTTCCTTCTGGAAGGATGCCGATGCCGCGCGCCGCGTGAGTCAGCGCGCCGCCGCGCTCCGCGGCGAGCTTATGGAGTGGGACGCGCTCGAGCGCGAGGCCGGAGACCTCCGCGAGCTCGCCGCGCTCGCCCAGAGCGAAGGCGATCGATCGCTCGGCGCCGAGGTGGAGGCGACCCAGGCCACACTCGTGCGGAAGTTCGAGGAGCTCGAGTTCTACGTGCTCCTCTCGGGGTCGCACGACGCGCGGAATGCGCTCGTCGCTATCCACGCGGGGACCGGTGGGACCGAGGCCCAGGACTGGGCCGAGATGCTGCTCCGCATGCTCCTCCGGTACGCCGAGCGGCGCGGGCTCGGCGTGCGCATCGTGGATGAGCACCGCGGCGCCGAGGCCGGCATCAAGTCGGCGACCCTCTCGGTCGAGGGGCCGTACGCCTACGGGTACCTGCGGAGCGAGCACGGAGTGCACCGGCTCGTGCGGATCTCGCCCTTCGACGCCGAGAAGATGCGGCACACGTCGTTCGCGCTTATCGAGGTGCTCCCCGAATTCCCCGACGACGCCGCGCTCGTCGTCGATCCCAAGGACCTCCGCATCGATACCTATCTCTCATCGGGACACGGGGGACAGAGCGTGCAGACTACCTACTCGGCGGTGCGCATCGTGCACCTCCCCACCGGCATCACGGTCACCTGCCAGAACGAGCGGAGCCAGTCGCAGAACAAGGAGACCGCAATGAAGATCCTCCGCACGCGGCTCCTCGCGCGCCGCGAGGCGGAGCGCCGCGCCGAGCGCGCCGAGCTCCGGGGCGAGTACCATGAAGCCGAGTGGGGAAATCAGATACGCTCCTACGTCCTCCATCCATACCAACTCGTCAAAGACCACCGGACCAAGTTCGAATCCTCCGATACCGTCGGGGTGCTCGATGGCCGGCTCGAGCCGTTCGTTGAATCTTTTCTCAAATGGTCAAAGGAACAGAAGGGAAAATAAGCGCGGCGGTGCGCGTGCTCCGCGCGGGCGGGGTGATCGTGTTCCCCACCGACACCGCCTACGGCATCGGGTGCGATGCGACGGACTCCCGCGCGGTGGCGCGCGTCTTCCGACTGAAGGGAAGGGAGCGCGGGAAGGCGATGCCAATGATCGTCTCGGACCTCCACATGGCAAAGGAACACTTCCGGATTTCGGATATTGAACTTCGGATTTCTAAACGGCACTGGCCCGGACCCCTCTCGCTTGTGCTTAACGCCAAGCGGGGGATAGCCCCTGCGGCGCTCATAGCAGGAACGGCCGCGGTCCGCGTGCCGCATTCCCGCATCGCACGCTCACTCGCGCGCCGGCTCGGCCGGCCGATCATCGCCACCTCGGCGAACCGCTCCGGTCTCCCACCCGCGTATTCAACGCGTCAGCTCACCGTGACGGCGGACTATGTGCTGAACGCCGGGGCACTGCCGCGCCGTAAGCCCTCCACCATCGCGCGGGTGCGTCCTGACGGCACCGTGGAGGTGCTCCGCGCGGGCCCGGTGTCCGTAGCGAGTACTCCGTAGTCCATTCGTCATGCTTAACCTCCGCACCATCGTCACGCCGTTCTTCGCGAACCACCTCTCGCGCCAAATGCGCGAGCTGTATGTCTCCACCGCAATCCTGGACCTTGGCGCCTCGATGGTGGCGATCTTCGAACCTATCTATCTCTGGACGATCGGGTTTCCGCTCCACCACATCATCCTTTTTTATCTCGGGGCCCTCATCGCGTACTTTTTCCTCGTGCCGCTCGGGGGGAAGTTTGCGCGCACCCACGGCTACGAGCACTCCCTCTCGCTCTCGACCCCGTTCCTCGTGCTCTACCTCCTTTCGCTCTACGCGATCCCGCGACACCCCATCTTCATCGTGGCGGCGATCATCTCAATCGCGTGCTTCCGAATGTTCTACTGGCCTGCGCACCGTGCGCTCATCTCACGCTACACCGAGGACGCGGAGTCGGGCCGCTCGCTCTCGGGGCTCTCCGCCTTCTCGATCCTCGCGAACATATTGGGCCCCATCGTGGGCGGCGCGCTCCTCACCTTCTTCGGGTTTCCGGTGCTCTTCACCGTCGCCTCCCTTATTATGCTCGCCTCCGTGGTGCCGCTCCTCATGACCCCCGAGGTGTTCGAGCCGCACGATCTCTCGTATCGGGACGCCTTCCGGCGGCTGTTGCGCCCCGAGTTCCGCCGCACGATCGTCGCGCATTGGGGGTATGGGGAAGAGTTCGTGGAGCAAATCATCTGGCCAATTTTCGTGCTTCTGGTGATCGGCTCGTTCTTCGGGGTGGGTGCGGTCATGACGGTGGCCGCGGTCATGATGCTCATCGCCACCATCGTGGTGGGGCGCATCACCGACGAGCACCACCGGCACGGGGTGCTCCGGACGGGGACGCTCGTGCTCGCGCTCTCGTACTTCGCCCGGTTGCTCGCCACAAGCCCCCTCGGCGTGCTCATCGTTCAGTCGCTCTACCGCGTTTCGAGGGTCACCGTTGCGCTCCCGTTCGTCACGTTGGACAGCAAGCGCGCGCGCGAATACTCGGTCATGAAGAGCGTGGTGCTCTACGAGATGAGCATCGTGATGGGCAAGATCGGATTTGCGCTGGTCTCGCTCGCGATCGTCGCCCTCGCGCCCATGGAGTGGTGGCCGTTCTTCCTGCTCGCGGCGGCGGTCTCGGTCTTCTATGCGCTCCGGTAGGCGACCGTTGACCAGGCTCCGCGGCCAGCACTTCCTCACGGATGCGCGCGTCGCGGAGCAGATGGCGGCCGCCGCCGAGCTCGCGAAAGGCGACACGGTGCTCGAGGTGGGGCCCGGGCTGGGCGCACTCACCCGTGCGCTTCTCCCCCGAGCGGGCAGGGTCATCGCCGTCGAACTCGACCCGTACTTTGCCGCCACGCTCCGCGAGGAGTTCGGCGATGCGGGGAATCTTGAGGTGGTGGAAGGGGACATCCGTACGTTGGACGTGGAAAGTTTCACGATTCAAGATTCAAGTTTCAAGATCGTCTCTAACCTTCCGTATAACATCACCTCCGATTTCTTCCGCGCATCCCTCACCGCGCGGGCATTGCCCGAGTGCATCGTCGCCATGGTGCAGGAAGAGGTCGCCCTGCGGATCGCGGCGCCGCGTCCACCCATCGGGATGCTTACGCTCCTCTGCCAGCTCCACGCCGACTGCTCCATCGTACGCCGGGTGCCGCCGGGTGCGTTCGCCCCGCCTCCCAAGGTGGGTTCCGCGGTGGTGCGGCTAGAGGTCTTTGACGCGGATGAGTTCAGTGGGCGATGGGGGATCCCTCGCGCCGTCGCTCCGGAGGTGCTCTCATTCGCATCGCGCGCGTTCCGGAATCCCCGGAAAAAGCTCCCGCCGCAGTATCGCCATGCGCTCCGATCACAGGGTGAGAGCGATGGGGCACGGCCGGCGTCCCTTTCGGTAGAAAAATGGGTCAAACTGTGGCGCGCCGTCCGGTGAATCCATACACAGGCCGTTTTTCCGCTTGAGAGAGCCGAATAATATCGCTTCTCGGCGGGTCCTCCGTTTGATATGATTTATGCGGCAGCAGAGCCGCATATGTCGAACGAGAAAACACGATTGTTCGGCGTCGTACTTTTCGCATTGGTCGGCGTTGCGGCGATCGTGCTTGGGGTCATCCAGGCGAAGGAACGGATCCAGGGGGAGCGGCCCTCCCCCGAGGAGGCCGCCGCACTCCGCGCGGGGCTTGAGGCGCGGCCCATCGACCGGGTCAAGGACACCGACGGGGATGGCCTGCCGGATTATGACGAGCAGACCATCTATCGCACCTCGGCGTACATCAAGGATTCCGACTCCGACGGGATAGACGACCGTACCGAGGTGGAGCGCGGCTCCGATCCGACCTGTCCCGAAGGCCGCGACTGCGGGTACACCCCGCCACCGCCGGCGCCGGAGCAGGACAAAACACCGCTCGATGAGATCTTTACGGATGAGTTTAAGCCGTTCGACGAGGCGGCGCGGAAGGAACTCAATCGTCCCTCGGCGGATCGCATCCGCGAACTGCTTCGTGAAGCAGGTATTCCCGATGATGTGCTCGCAACCCTAAGCGACGCCGACCTCGTCTCCATGTATCTGGAGGCTGCGGACGAGGTAGAGCGTGCGGTGAACGAGGGCGGGGCGCCGCAGTAATTATTTGCTCATGGGTCAATCACCGAAATCTGTCCGCATCTGGTTCGCGATCGTGATTCTCGCGTTCGGCGGGGTTTTTTCGGCGCTCCGTCCGGCGCTGGCCATCCCGACCGAGACCACCGTTGACGCGCCGCGCGTCGCGGAGAAGCTTGCCGAAGAGGCGATCAGGAATGCGAAATCAACCAAAGAGTACTTTTTTAACATGGCGATCATCACGGCGCTCGACACCGCTGCCCAGCGGCTCGCACAGCGCGCCGCCGTGTGGGTGGCTTCCGGAGGTAAGGGGCAGGGCCCGCTCGTGCATTCCAAGCCGATCGGCGAGTTCGTCCGCGACGTCGCGCTCGATGCGGCGACCGATTTTCTGAACGAGTTCTCCACTCGCACCTTCGGCCTGGGCCTCTGTGCACCCATCGACGCCTCCATCTCGCTTAAGATCAAGCTCGGCATCGCGCGCCAGCTCCAGCCCCCCACCCCCTCCTGCAGCTGGCAACAGTTCAAGGCCGCTCGTGAAGCCGAGAAGCGATCGTTCGAGTCGGGCGAGTTCCTCACGAAGTTGAGCGTTCAGTTCGATCCAGGGGAGAACGCGCTCGACACCGCATTCACAGCGCACATCGCGGTGCTCTCGGAGAACTCCAACAGGGCGGTGAACGCGTGGATTGAACGGATCGTGGGGAGGGGATTCAAGGACCTGGTGAATCCGATCTCTGGCAACATCAAGACCCCGGCGAACCTCATCGAGGAGTCGACGAAGACGACGATAGAATATTCAGGAAAGGGAGACGAGCTACGGGCGCATGCGCTTCTCGAAATTAATAACAAGGACTTGCTCACTGGGGTCGCCGCGAACGCGGGGACCATGTTCCTGAATACGCTCTTCAGCAAGCTCATCGAGCGTTGGACCAAGGACGGGATCCTGACCGCTGCGGAGGTGGTGTGTAAGATCCCCCGCGTAGGACAGCAGTTTGACCTTTGTAAGAACCGTGGGGGGGCCGGCGGGCTTGCGGGCGCGGGAGGCATTGCGCTCGCTTCCGCCTACTACTCGCAAATTTTTACGCCCACCGTACGCACCATCGAGACCCGCAACCCCGTTTCCGAGCTCGCCTCGTGTCCCACGGAATCGCGGTCCGTGGAGAACTGTGCCATAGACCCGGCGTTCGCTACGGGGCTCCAGATTCAGGCGAGCGGATCGCACCTCACCGTACGCGAAGCGATCGAGCAGGGCGTGCTCCACGGTGACTGGCCGCTCATCCCGCCCACTGATCTGGGCAAGAACCAGGACCAGTTCTGTTACACCTACGCGTACTGTCACGCCAACCTGGTAAAGCTCCGGCGCGCCCGCATCATCTCGACCGGCTGGGAGTTTGCGGCGGCTTCGGTCGCCAACTCGGTCGCCAATCCGGTCCGACTCCAGGAGGTGGTGAGCCGATTTAACGACTGTAATGACCAGGGAAAACTCGACGACCAACATCCGTTCTGCCACCTCATCGATCCCGACTGGGTGCTCACCTCACCGCCCTCGCAGTGTCGCGCGCTCGTTCGCGGACAAACGCTCGTCGCGACCGGCTCCGCAGAACGTGCGGAGGTGTGCGTTGACGAGCCGTCGTGCCTCTCGCAGGACGTGGACGGCAATTGCACCGGCGGGTACGGCTACTGCACGCGCGAGCGCAACATCTGGCACCTCCCCGGCGACGCGTGTCCCAAGCAGTTCGCGAGTTGCGACAGCTTCACAAACCCCCAGGATAAGGAGCTTTCGGTGCTCACCAATACTGTGGAATCAGGCGCCTGCTCGTCGCGGACGGTCGGCTGCCGTTCGTACGCGCGTGACCGACAGGGCGGCGCTTGGAGCATCGGGAGCCGCATTTACCTGAACCGTTCCGCAAGCGAGTGTCCGGCGAACGCGGCCGGCTGCACGCTCCTCGAGGAGGTGAAGACCTCCGCCACCCGGAACCGGGTGAGCAATCCGAGCTTCGAACTCGCGTCCGGCTCGGGGGCCGATGGCTGGCTCGTGGACGGTGCCTACACCGCCGATGGGTCCCGCTCCTTTGACAGGGTCGCGGCGGCAACCGCATCGCAGAACGTGATTCAGACGGACATACCGGTCGAGGGGGGACAGCTTTTTACCCTCTCGTTCTTCGCTCAGAAGGTGAGCGGCGGGGCGCAGGCGCGCGTGGAGCTCAAACAGTTCGATGCGCAAGGTGAACCGCTCTCACTCACCCCGCCTCCGGCGAATCCGGTGTGCGGCTCGAGCTCGGCGAACGCCGGCACCTGTGCCATCGTCGATGGCTTCGACGGTGGGCGGGGAATCCCCAACTACCTGGTGAGGTATAACTACCCGCCGATCGCCACCTACGAGCGGTTTTGGGTCACGTTCCCGGTCCACCCGGATGCCGTCACGGTGGACGTCAACTTCATCGGCAACGTGAGCGGTACCACCGCGAACATCGATGCGATACAGCTTGAGCGCGGTCCGGCCCCCACCCAGTTCCACGAAGGGGGGAGCGATCAGACCGGTGCGGCCGTGCGGCTCAAGGTGCCGCCGGACGTTTCCCCGCAGTACCTGAACTGCCGGGGCGAGGAGGGGGATCCGGCTGGGTGCGCGCAGTACGCGCCGGTCTGCCGTTCGACCGAGGTCGGCTGCGACGGGTACACGCCGGCAGGGGGCGGAGCGGTGATCCCCGCGGTGGTCGCCTCGGGGGACCGGTGCGATGCGGCCTGTGCGGGGTATAGCACCTTCAAGCAGGAGCGCTCGCAGTGGGAAACGGCCTCAACCGACCGCACGCGCATCCCCATTCACTTCATCCCCTCGACCGCGGCGCAGTGCACGGCCGAAGACGTCGGGTGTGAGGAGTTCACCAACCTCGAGCGAGCCGCGGCCGGGGGTGAGGCGCGCGAGTACTACACGTTCCTCCGCGCGTGCGAAAAGCCCGACGCCACGCTCGACCGCACCTATTTCACCTGGGAGGGATCGGACTCCACCGGGTATCAGCTCAAATCGTTCGTCCTACGGAAGACGCCGGGAGGGGCCCCGACCGCTCCCGCGGCGCCGCTCTATCAGGCGGGCACTGACGCGAGCAAGTGCTCTGCGGCCATCTTCGCGCTCCCCAAGGATGACCCCGCGTGGAACCCTGACTGCCGCGAGCTCTACGACGCCGACGGGAACATCTATCACGCGCTCCTCTCGCGTACCATCGTCTCGTCCGACAACTGCAAGCAGTTCAGGAAAACCAACCCGACCACCACCCCCACGGGCGAGACCCCGGCGCCGGCTGATCTCCAGAACGACTGCACCTCGACCGGCGGCTCATGGAACGGAACCGCGAACACCTGCACGTACCAGGGATACTTGCCCGAGAGCCGCACCTGCCGCGCGCAGATGAACGGTTGTCGGCTCTACACCGGGAACAACGGGGGCAACCTCCGCATCGTGGACTCCACGAGTTTCCGCGACGGCACCACCGGCGGGTGGGCCGGAGGGGTCGCCTCCACCGAGTCGGTGGTGGTGGGCGACTACTCGTTGCGGGTGTCGGGGGGTGCGACCGTATCCAAGGAAATGGCGGAGGGGGTCATCGTCGCGCCACGGCTCGTTCAGGGGCGGGCCTACTACCTGTCGTTCTGGGGCAAGGGACAGGGGCGGCTCACCGTCGCGTTCGGGGGCCCCAACACACCCACGGACGCCTCGAGCAGCTTCAGCGTGAACGATGCCGATCCCGGTACGCCGACCGCGCAACTCACGAGCGAATGGCAACGCTATTCGTTCGGTCCGGTGATCGTCTCGTGGACGCCGAGCATTTTTGACACGCTCTACTTTAGCGGGTTTAGCGTTGAGAGCTACCTTGACACCATTGAGCTTCGCGAGACCACCGATCAGTTCACGCTTGTGCGCGGGTCGTGGAAGACGCCCGCCCAGTGCGACCAGACCACGGACGGCATCCCATTCCCGCAGGCCCAGCTCGGGTGCACCGAGTACACGAACCGCGCGAACCAGACGGCGTACCTTAAGTCGTTCAACTCTCTCTGTCGCGAGAAGGCGATCGGCTGTGAGGCGTACGTGGACCGGCGGGGGACCGACACCTCGTTCGAGAGCGTGTATAACGCCGTGTGTCAGGCCGGTAGCGTCCTCGTGAACGCCGCCGATTGCCAAATCAACAACCGGACCGTGTGTACCATCCCCAACGGCCAATCACGTTGCCGGTTCGATTGGGTCGGCGTGCTCCCCGCGGGGGCGGATCTCCGTAGCAGCGTGGCGCCGTTCGCCGTAAGTCGCGGGTCGGTCTATGGCGCCACGGACCCGAGCGAGCCAAGCTCCGTGCTCTTCCCCGACGCCTACCACGTGCCCGCCGATACCGTGCGGTACCTGGTGAACGATCTTAAGTTCCAGTGTCAGCCGGACCAGGTCGGGTGTACCGCGCTCGGGATCATGGATCTCGCGAAGGTGGGGAAGTGCACCCTCCGCACCGGGAGCTGCACGACCGACGGCGGATGCGTGTGCCCCGATGTCCGTGCGCGCGGTCGGACGTGCGTGGTGGCGCGCGGGCAGAGCGAGTGTACGTTCGTGGTGGACGCGAGCAACGCCGCGGCGAACGAGAACGTGTACCGCAAGGTGATCCCGGCGAGCTTCAAGACCCAGCTGTGCCTCCACGAGGCGGTCGGCTGTGAGCAGTGGACCACCGGTTCGGGGAAAGTAAATTATTTCAAGGACCCGGGCGACGGGGTCTGCGAGTTCCGTGATCGCGAGAGCGTCGGGGGCATCGCCGTTTCCGGCTGGTTCAAGAAGGGGACGAGCGAGGCGTGCGACCCGCGCTTTGCGGTGGGCGGCAATTTCTTCGACATCAGGAAGAACGCCGACCAGGAATTCGTCGGGTTTGCCGGGCTCTGTCGGGCGGAGTTCGCCACCTGCACCGAGTTCCGCGACCCGGTGGATACCCCGCCGCAGTACCCCGAGGGGAGGCCGTACTTCTATCTTAATAACGACAAGATCAAGACGGCGCAGGCCGAGTGCTCTGGCGTCTCGCAAAAGGAGGGGTGCGTGGCGCTTAACGACCTCTCTAGCCCACGGCTCACCTTTAGCGCGGAGGCGACGTATGCGAAGAGCAACGCGTCCGGATTTAAGCAGGTGGCGCCCATCGATTGCACCAAGTCCCCCTATGGGCCGGATGAGGGTACCTACTGTACGGCGGGGGTGAGCGAGAACACGAATAGCGCGAACATCGTCATTCGGGTGAATCGAGACCGGCAGTGCGCCGAGTGGCTCGAGTGCGTCTCCACGCAGGTGTCGGTAGATCCGGCCACCGGACGCGAGACGCAAAAGTGTCTTTCGCTTGGGCTCTGCCACGAGAAGGGACCGGACGGTTCGTGCATCCGGTGGGGTCCGGTGGATGGAAACCCCACGGACCACAATCGCGTGCTCAGCGACAAGGTGTACGCGGAACGGAACGTGAACTTCGGCGGGAACGATTATGCGGGCTACTCGATCGGCGGGAGGTACCCCATCGACCTCTTACGGCAGGTGAACGTGAAAAGCTCGGGCACGCCGGAGTACCGTTTAGCCTACACCAACTCGACGTTTTGTTCCGGTGATGGAACAGAGTGCGGACCGGAGAATAACCTGGGAGAGCGGGGAGTGTGCGTCAATTTCCAATGCGTGTACGGGCTCGACGGGAAAAGCAATTTGAGTGCGGGGGTGGGCATGCAGTGCAAGGCGTATCCGGAACGTGATGCGCCGTTCCCCAAGACGGTCCTTGAGAATCCCGATGGTGATCCCCGCGCGGCGCGCAAGCAGGCATTCAGCCAAGCAAAGGTGTGCGAGCTTTCTATCGGAGGAAAGGATTGCGAGTGCAGTTATCGGAAGGTCAACTACGGCGGACAGCAGGTGGTGGCGTATTATCCCCTTAGTGCCGAATTGGGATACAAGTTTGACGGCAAGGAAGGAGAGATCCAGGCCGCCATCTGCAACGGCGGACCTTTCCACGGCCAAAGGTGTAACCCGCTCGATATCGGCAACCGCTCGGCGATCTCGCTCACCTGCGTGAACGGGAATGAGCGCGGACAGTGCATTACAGTCGAACGCGCCGATTCGGTGCTCGGCCAGACGGGGTACTGTCTTGAGGAAGACAGGAGTCTGCGCATCAACGGTTCGGACCGGAACGCCTGCCTCACATGGCTGCCAATAGACCAGGCCTCAGGCAAGGATCTCACTAATCAGCACCTCACCGCTGCGTTCGTTCCTAAACCGGGACAGGAACGTTTCTGTACGGCGTATGCGGGGTACTGTTATAACAATCAATGCGCGAATAAGGCATTCCGGGACTACCAGAATACCGTGTTCGATTTCTGCACGGAATTCTCCAAGTATGGCTATCTCTCGAGCGGCTCGGTGCAAGATCAGGTGTGTAATGCCGGGCCGAACGTGGATGCCGGCTGTACGGTGAACGAGCAGTGTCCATCCTCAAGTTGTGTGACAAGGACATTTAACGGTCTGTCTGGCCTTCAAAGGTTTTGTCCAAGGTCTGGCGGGGGTACCGACGTTTCGTACTGCAACAATATCCGTAATAACGACTGCTACACCATTGGCGATCATTGTTTCGCGGGCGGCCGGTATACGAATGTTTGCAATAGGAACGTCAATTGCACCGGTGGTGGGGTATGTAACGGTTCAACTTGCGTGGGGGGGTCAAATCCTGGCGCAGCGTGCAATCCGAACGCGCAATGCGTCTTTAGCGGAGGGACCTGTCAGAGCAATCGGTCAACCTGCGAGAGTTTTTCAAGGGATTTCTGTACAGATAACTCCAACATCGGTTGCCAAGGGGCGGTTCGATGCGCATTCGATTCCGAATGCGGGGCGGGGAATGTGTGCAAGCCGATTATTGAGCTCGCCTCACGCGATATCGAACGAGGAAAGGTGGAGACTCAAAAGGTGAAGATTTACAAAGAAGGATTGCACGCGATCGGATGGTCGGCCGATGATAATCAGCAGCCGCTCGGGGTGAACGCGGTGATGCGCTTTACCGTCGAAGAGGGGTCGGCGCGCGGCGGCTGGGGTGATTGGACCAATAAGGTCCAGGATGTGGTCTCAAAAACCCTTATCGGCCCGTATCCTTCTGACCTGCTGGGAGCTTATATCGTCGTCGATCAAGGGGATCCAGGAACGGTGACGTATAAATTGGCCTATCCGCGGCTGGTTTTAAAAGATCAGCTCAAGGAGATCAGGATGCATTTGGTATCGAACGATAGTCGGCTACTCACCGGCTGCGATTTCGATCTCAAGCTGTTCGTTATCGTGACGATTATTAACCCGGTGGTGGGACTGATAGGCAAGTTCTTCGGCTGGTTTGACGATTGCCGGAAGGGGCTCGACTATCGTACCGGTGCCCCGACTGATGGAATGGACCTCACTAATGATCTGCTCCTCTTGAATGAGAAAAACGGCTGGTCAGGGATACTCTCCGGAGAAGGAGGGAATTCGCAGGTAGCTATCGCCGCACTATTTACCGATACCGAACCCCGAAGTTTACATGGGATTCGTGTTGAGGGGACAGATCATGCCACACGCGGGATGTTCCTTATCGCCGGGGCGAACTTCCACCTCATCGATCAAAAAGAAGGGACCGGCAGTACGAATCCGCCTAAGCTGCCGGACCCACTCAAATATCCTTCCTGTGGTGTTGCTGCCTACATCGGCTCCTCCAATCCTGCCGCAGAGGAGTACGTTCCGATACCGTATACTAACCGCATCAATACGGTGGCGAACTTTGAGGACGGTAAGACGGGCCGCACGGTGGGCACCACCTTTGCGCCGACCGACGCGAACGGGTTCCCCATCAGATGGGAGACTAGCTGTCATCCATGGGGGGCGTTCAGTTACCCGTTGCCCGCCACGCTCGTACTCGCTGGCCAGGACAAGAATACCGACCCGAACAGCCCGACCGCCTGCAAGGTCGCGCGGGGGCCCATTCACACTGCGTATAACGGTAAGAACAGCGTTACCCAGCTGTTCGTGACGGGGTACCGGAACGCCGAATTCATAGAGGACGAGGATCCGGCCGACACGAGCAAGGGATTCGCCTACTCGGTGCCAAAATATAACGCCTCCTCAAGCATCGCGTATGACGAAAGAGAGAGCGGCTCCATATTCGGCATCCCGCCGCAGATTAAGTCGGTGGGCACCTGTGAGGGGACCAAATGCTCGGAGGGTCTGTTCGACCGGTTCTCGGTGAACGGCCAGGACGGAGGGAGCGTTTTCGGCCGCGGCTCGCTCCGTGCGACGTTGCAGTTCTTCGCCTACGCGGACTTCAACCACATGCCCATCCGGAGCGTGAAAATCGACTTCGACAGCACGGTAGTTAACGGGATAGACGTGAATCCGGGCGACTTCAACTACTACAAGAACCGTCGCGGGTACCAGCCGAACGGCTCACCTATCTGTTCCCGGGACGCCAAGAACGCCGCGAACTTCGGCCTCACGCCGAACGCCTGCGATGACTCCGGGCCGTTCACCTACACACATCTCTACACGTTCAACCCTACAGATTCAGTCAATTGCACCCCCGCGGCGCAGAATTATCCCGCAATAGGTGTGAGTTCCGGGCAGATCGTGTGCATCTACAAACCCCGTGTTCAGCTCCTTGACAACTGGGGGTGGTGTAACAGCGACCAAAATTTTGTCGCAGGAGCTAAGGGCGATAACTGCGACTCTGATTTGACCGCCCCTTGGCTTAATTTCCCAGGCCAAATCATCATCGGTCCATAAACGGAGTGTTATCCGTAAAAAAGAAAACGGTCCTGATTCTTTCGAATCAGGACCGTACTTCGTCGCGGAAGAGGGTGCGTTCACATCCTCTTGGCTAGGAAGTCGCCTACCTGTGTGCCTGCGCCGTCCGGGCGGGAGTAGCTACCGGAAATCGTGTTGATGTCGGTGAACGTTCCGTTGTAGATTTCCCCGCTGTTCGAGGGGTTACCTTTAAACGAGAACGTCTTGTCCTGCACCGAGCCCGTGTAGAAGGGGGTGCAAGAGCTCCCCGATCGGCACTTCTCACCCTTGAGCTCCCTATCCGTCTGCTCGATGTTCAGACCGAACGCCGCGCCGCCGCCCGTCTTGTAGACAACGGTCACCTTCCATGGGCCCGCGACCTTGATGACCGAGGTGGTGGCGAGCTCGGCGCTCACCTCCCTCGTTGACACGCGGATCCTCGCGGTCGGCTCACTGCCCATGTCGAAGATGTCCATCTTCGAGGTGAGCTGGGCCATGCCCATGGGCATCGAAGCGTCGAGCGCCGCATCCACCATCGAGGGTTGCAGGGATAGGATGTTAGGGTCAAACTTGCTCAGGTTGAGCACTGCGCCCCGATCGTTCAGTACCACCACCTCCATCTGCGAGGTGATCTGCTTGATAAGCACCGCGTCGGTGATACGAACTCCGTTCTTACGGAATTCGATCGCCGCGGCGCCAGTCCACACGTCGCCGCCGCCCCCCGAGCCGCCCGAGCCGCCGGTGGCACCGTTGCCTCCGGTGCTGCCGCCGGGCATCATCGTCATTCCGTCCGTTCCGCCGCCGCACCCCGCGAGCAAGAGCGCGATCGCCCCGACGAGGGGCATGCCATACATCGTCTTCATTCTTGTACCCTCCTTCCGGAGCGTTGCCTCCCCTTGGCACCATGCCGTGGGTAAGGATCAAATTTTCAAACATCGTTCCGTGGTGCGGGGGATTCACCCCCGTCCCGCGCCTGATCCCGTCCGGTTTTTGGGCTGTATCCCCAGGAAAAACCGCCCAAGATCAAGCGCAGGATTCCAATTTGAACCTACCTCTTTCCACCCCCTTTGTCAACCCTCGTTCCCCGATCTCAACGATTCAATATTGGCCGCAATATAGCGCATAAACTTTACAATTACCCCAGCAACTATTCCGTATGAACTCTACAAGACACTCATACACCATATCGGATGACTATCCGATATACCCCATAACCACATGAACCATACGAGATGCCCCATAATCCATGCGCATGAATCATTCGTCACATCCCATATAATCTATTCCGCATATCTCATACTCCCTACCACATGAACTGTCCGAGACATCCCATAATCTATTCGCATGAATATTACGAGTCGCATGAACCATACGAGTCGCATGAACGATACGAGATACCGCATAAACCGTCCGCCCCACCCACACCCCGGATCATAGTAATTCAACCGGGGTTGAATTACGGAAAATGATGATTAGGGAATGACAACCTCATCACCAATATAGACACGCACCCATCGGCGAATCCCCAGGAGCGAGAAGTATTCTTGTAATATGCGGCTGACGTTCTTTTTAGACATCCAGACGCTCTGCTGAACATAGCTAAACCCGATGCTCTTAATCGTTCTTCTGAACTGGTCGCGGGCGACCCGTTGGGACTGGGGGATGTCGAAGATGACGATTACGACCGTATCGTCAGGCATCCTTTCCTTTATCGCGCGCGCTGCATATCCCAGCGTAGCGATCCTTCCGTTAGTGGTGAGGTGATACAAGACCCGGTCGCCTATCCTCCGATCGTCAATCCACCGCTTGCGTTTCATGAGACGCATCGGTGAACGGTGCGCCCCCGCGCGCCGTTCAAGGAAGGCGATCGCTTCGTTCACTGACATGTTGGTGCATAAGGAAGGGTGCGCGAACATGAAATTCAGGTCGTGGCACGTTTCGGCAACGGTCAACAGGTACTTGCCCGTTGTCGCGCTCATCAGTTTGATCGCCCGGAGCAGGTTAGAATGTTTCATGTTTTGTAGTTCGTCAGGGGTTGAATTACTGAAAAGAGGGAGGGGAAGAAAGACCGGTCCTTCTCGGTGAGAAGGACCGGAGGTTCCAGCGAACGGAGCGCCCCCGAGCGGCATATATTGACCCAAAGCGTTCCTGGAAATGTCGGCCTACAGTGCGAGGGCGCCGATTGCGATGGGGACGAGGACGCGCGAGAGGATGGCGGCGGTGGTGCCGGCCACCCCCGCGGCGACGAGTCCGTCGGTCATCATTCGGCCGATGTCCTCTCTGGTCGCGGTCCAGCAGAGCTTTTGGCACCACCCGTTCCCGATGAAGCTTGAGTTCAGGACCCCGACGCAGGGCCGGTTATGTTCGAGCCAGGCGACGAAGTGGAGCTCGATGAGCGGCGCGGGGACCTTCTTGTTTTCCACCGCAAGCTTGAGGTGCAGGATGTGGCGCCGGATGCAGTGGCCGGTGTAGCCGAGGTCCGGCTCAAAGACCACCGAGAACTTTCCGAACTCCCAGCGGAGCGCCTGCACGCCCGGGGGGAGCGGGGGAGGATTGGGGTGGTCCTCCACGGTGAGCGGGACTCGCTCGAATTCCCCACCCCGCTTCGCCTGACGCATGACCTCGGTCTCGTACTCCTCCCAGCCGCGCGCCACTTCGCCGTTCGCGAAGCGCGCCTCCATCCCGTGGTCACCGCCGATGTAGACGGCGGTGGAGGGTTCGGTGGTTTCGGGCTGTTCTGGCGCACAACCCGTAAGCGCGATGATCGTAGCGACGACCGTTCCTCGCATTTCGCTCCTCCTTGATGCACGCAGGCGGTGCGGTGTGGCGGTGCGTGCGCCGCACACGTATTCACCGTAGCGAGGTCCCGTTCGTGCGGGGAGCGGAGCGTCAGCGACGACCGACGCTTCGCGCAGGATATGCGTAGTTCCTCGTCAGCGACCGCTGACAGCTTTGCCCGAGCGGCCGCTTTCGTGCGGCATGTGGATATCGCGTCTGGGCATGGCAAGACACCCTCTGGGAACTGACGCCGCGCGCCGCACAAGAAGGTTGTCCTGTTACGCCTTACAAACAGACCGCTCTGCGAGCCCGCCGCAGCCGCGTAGCGTGAAGGTAAGGATGCGAATGATCGCACTTTGAAAACAGGAGGAAGGAACATGATGCGTAAGGGTTTGGTCGAGTTGTTTGCGATCTCTGTATTGGCCGGATGCGGGCCGGCCCCCACGCCGGACGGCCCGGATGCGGCGACCGCACCGGTACGCGCGCCGCTCGTGCAGATGCCGTTCGCGAAGGGGACGAGCCACCTCTGCCCGCAGGGGGTGGAGAGCGACCGGGAACACACGGGCGCCGGCCGGTTCGGCGTGGATCTCGCCGCGCGATTCGTCGGCGAGGACGTGCTCGCGCCGGTTACCGGCACGGCGTACGTGCACACTGACGGTCGTCACGGCCGGCACGTGAACATCGACGTGGGCGGCCGGTACGTGACGGTCGGCTTCCTGCGTGCCGCATACGCAACCGACGGCGACACGGTGGTCGTGGGTGAGGTCATCGGCCGCGCGGGCGTCCCGCACGGGAGGGGGGGCGGCGTGCACCTCGCGCTCTACCGCGGGGACGCAAGCGCCCCGGCGGGGAACGGTACGCCGCTCCCGCTCGCACGCCTCATGACTCGGGACCGCTCCATGGGCAAATCGTTCGCTGAATACGCGGGCGAGGAGCTCATCTGCGGCGGCGCGGGCGACCCGATCGTCGGCCACCACTACGAGTCGGCCACCATCGGCGTGCTCCGCCACCCGCCCGGGACGCTCATACGATCGGCCGATGATCCCGACGTGTACCTCATCCGCGCGAATTTCACCAAGGCGCGCATCGCGGATAGCGCCGTCTTCCGCGCATCGGGGTATGCGGACGCCCAGATCGTCATCGTCTCGGGCGAAGAGATGGACTGCTACGACGAGGCGAAGGAGATAACGAGGTCGGTGCCCGCGCCCGCGCCGCCCCGACTCCGCGACGGGAAGCTGGTCAAAGAGATCGGACTGCCCGCTTCCTACGTCGTCTCCGGCGGGAGCGCGTGGCCGATACGGTATTGGGAGGTGTTCCTGCTCGCCGGGTACGACCCCGCCCAAGTGACCGAGATCCCCGCCGGCACGCTCGCGGGGAGGGTGGAGGCGATAGGGGACTGCGAGAGAGCGGATCGATGCCTGGACGCCGAGTTCCTCTCGGTGTGCGCTCACGCCGTTCGTGATATTCCCGAGGAGACCGACGCCGGCACACCCCCCGACGTCCGTGAGCCCGACCGACCGGCACCGGTCCCCACCGCGCCGGATCCGCCGCCGGCGCCACCCGCGCCTCCGCCCAGGTCCCCGCCCGATGCGGGGCCGGGTGCGGCGCCCGATGCGCTGGATCGCGACGCTTACGGGGTGCAGGATGCGGCGAGAGGATCGTCGTCACCAAACTCCGATACCTGGGTCTGGCGCGGCGAGGGGGCGCGGCTCTGCTTGCACGCCCGGTACTTCTTCCCGATGGGTGCATCGCGGGCCACGCTCCATATTTGGAGCGGCCCGATAGTGACCGGCACCACCGGTCCGGTCGCACAAAAGGAGGACGGCCGGTTCTGCTGGGACTTTAGCGAGCGCCCACCGGGCGCATACCGCTTCTGGTCCGACGTGGCGCACCCCGATTGCGCGCTCGACGACTGGTGCCGCTCCGACGGGAAAGGCGGGAACGGCGCGCTCTATTATGAGGCGCCCATGGCCTCGCCCGAGGAGCGGAAATGGCTCGCCTGCCAGGACACCGGCTGTGACGGGGCCGCACGCTGGGACGGCTCGCGCTGGGATCCGGCGGGCAACCGATAGCCGGACACACACCGAACGCTGCGTTTTCCGCAAGAACGCAGCGTTTCCTTATTCTATAGAGCGCGCTCGAAGGGCGGTGCTCTCTCTGATATACTCAAGGTAACAATGGGACTTATCCGCATGGGAAAGTTTGTGCGGAAACTCCGACCGCTTCTGCCCGCGATCGCCGTATTGGCTATCGTGGTTATTGCGGTCCCCAACGGTGCGCACGCGGGCATACTTGACGACATCAAGAACGGCGTGATCGGTGCGATCGCGGCGCTCGTCACCGCGGTCATCAATCTATTCGGCAAGATCACCATCCAGCTCATACACATCCTCATCCGGGTGGCGTCATACAACGGTTTCCTCGACTCCCCGGCGGTGACGATCGGCTGGGTGGTGGTGCGGGACGTGGCGAACATGTTCTTTGTCGCGCTGCTGCTGGTCATCTCGATCGGCACCATCGTGAACCCCGACCGCTTCGGAGGGGTGCGTCAGGTGATGCGGGTGCTCCTCTACGCGCTCTTCGTGAACTTCAGCCGCACGATCGCCGGGATCTTCATCGACATCTCGCAGGTGGTGATGCTCACCTTCGTGAACGGGTTCGCCGCCGCCGCCGGCGGCAACTTTGCCGCGGCGTTCGGGATCACCCAGATCACCGACATCGCGCGCGATCCCGGTGTCGACGCCTCGTTCCTGAGCCTCTTGGGCGGCATGGTGCTCTCCGCATTCATGTTCATCGTCTTCACGGTGATCATCGGGATCATGGTGGTGGCGCTCGTCATGCGCATGGTGACGCTCTGGTTCCTGGTGGTCATCTCCCCGCTCGCCTTTGCGCTCGGCGCTTCGGACTTCACAAAATCCCGCTACGCCGAGTGGTGGAAGCGTTTTAGCGCCGAACTCACCACCGGCCCGGTGGTCGCGTTCTTCCTGTGGCTCTCGCTCGTGGTGGTGCAGAACCATCCGACCGGCGCCGACCTCGCGGGTCCCGGGGCGCTCGAGCGGAAGACCGCGAGCGGCGCGGAGGACGTGAAAATCAACTGCGGGACGACGGAGTTCTGTGAAGAGGACAACGTAGTGCGTTTCATCATCGCGGCCACCATGATGCTCGCCGGGCTCATGTTCGCCAAGGAATTTTCCGGGGTGGGCGGCGAACTTGCGGGTGCCGCCTGGGGCAAGGGCAAGGGGTACGTAAAGACGGCGTCGCTCTGGGCCGCGAAGCGCGCGGCGATCCCCGCCGCGCTCATCGCGACCGGCGGTATCCCGCTCGCCGCTGGAGCCGCGGTGGTCACCTCCCAAAAGTTCCGCCTTGCGGCAGGCAAGGCGATGGCAGATACGGGCGTGCTGGGGGTGCGCGGGATAGGGCTCCGGGTGCAGGCGGGAGCGCGTCGCTCGCAGGAGGCGGACGAGAAGAAGGCGATGGAGACGATGCGCTACGCGACCGCCGACCAGCGACGGACCATCGCGTTCAGCAAGACCGCCACCGAGGCATCGCGCCGCATCGCGCGCGTGGGTATCGCCTCGGACAAGGTCGCCATGCAAAAGATCGCAGACGACATATACAAGAAAAATCCGCTCATGAGCGACCAGGAGAAGGCGGACGAGAAGTTCAAGCGGTTGAAGGAGCTCTACGACGGGCTCGGGGACGAGGCGAAGTTCGGCAACAAGGACGCGATCGAGAGCTTGGGCAAGGTGGAGGGGTACGACCCCCGCGTCATGACCGACCTCAAGAAGCGGGAGACCGCGATAAAGAACATGTCCACCTCGGACTTCCTTAAGATGGATGCCAATGCGCTCGTTCCGGAGGTCGTCGGCATGATGACCGACGAGCAGCGCGAGAAGCTCTACAAGGGCGGTAAGCAGGACCACCGCGACAAGCTCGACGTCTGGTACCAGCAGCAGAAGCCGACCGACATCATCGATCTCGTTAACAAAGGCCGCCGCAAGCTTGACGACCTCACCATCCCCGAGCTCAAGATGCCGGAGATCGCGGTCAAGGTGTTGCAGGAGAAGCCGGGCAAGGCGCGCGACGAGGTGTTCCTCGATCCGGGCCGCCGTGACGCAATCCGCGACGCCTCGGAGCGGATGCTGGGTGCGCGTAAGCCCGGCGCGGTATACGATTCGACCCTCCAGTCGGCCGCGGAGGGGCTCGCGATGACCACGGGCGACATCGGCAAAGCGTTCAACGTGGATGCGTCCAACGCCTTCAAGGGCGCCGAGGACCAGCGCGCCTTCGAGACCGCGTTCACCGGCACCAACGACGTGAACGTCGCGCTCTCGGTGAAGTCGAACCAGGTTATCGACGCCGCCGGCAATGTCACCGCGGTGGGCGCTTCGATGGCAAAGATGATCGATTCTGCCGGTCTCCACGAGATGCTCAAGGCGGCGAAGACCGCACCGCAACGTGAGACCGTGAAGGCGATTGTGAACGCGATCGTGGAGGTGGGCACACGGCCCGGCGCCCCCAACGCGCTCCATAACAAGGCGAAGAAGGTGAACGACGACTACATGCTGAACGGCCTCATCAGCTAATATGCCACCGCCCTCCCCCCAGACCGAAGACGTGTTCGACAAGCTCGCCAAGCTCCCCGAGACGGTGCGGCAGTTTATTACCGATCCCTCTGACGAGGACGCGGCCCGCGTGTTTAGTGAGGCGGGGCTCACCCCCGAGCAGGTGCGTGCCGTCTCCGGCGTTATCCGCGAGGTGTATTTCAAGGAGCGCCCGGTCGCGGGGTTTCATGAGGCGGTGAAGGGGAAGCTCACCGGCGAACCGGACGAAAAGCTCGCCAAGCTCGCGCGCGACTTCATCGGATTCAGGTTTCTTCCCATCGACGACCATCTCGGCGGAGGCGCCCAGGCCGCGCTCCGCGCGCTCGGGGGAACGCCCGAGCAATACCCGCAGAAGCGGATCACCATCCGCTCGGTGCACGCGGAAGACCTTGTGGGCGAGGTCCTCCGCGATCATCCGGTGAACGTGCCCGCCTACCTCGAGCCGCGGCTCCGCGAGATATTGGAAAGCCGCGTGCGCGGGGTGCGGAAGGACGAGGAGACCGTTCAGCGGTTGACGCGCGCCGAGAAGATCGGCGGCGCCTCGGTGGACCCCGTGGACGCACGCGCGCTCGTGGGACTCATCGCCGCGCGGCTCCCCAACGTGCGCATCGCCACCGGCAGGCCGGAACCATCGGTCGTTGCGCCCCCGGCCGCTTCGCCCAATGCCGCTCCGTCCCGGGACGTGAAGGTGATCCCGACCACCGCGGTCACCGCCGCCTCGGTCGCGGTTCCCACCGGCATCCAGAAGAAGACCGAGACGGTGAGCCCCGAGGACGAACGCGAGGCGGCGATCATAAAGGAGCGGGTGCTCCCGCGCGTGGTCTCCCGAAAGGAGTTCGATTTTGAGAACGAGGTGAACGCGGGCGCGGTGAGGGTGATTGATGCGAGCGGCGTGACCGTGCCGGCCGAGCTCTCGGAACGCCTCCGCACGATCGTCGTCTCCCGCCTCAAGGATGTGCGCAAGCCAGCCGATACCAAGCAGCTCTTGACCCGTGAGACCAAGAGCGGCGGCATGGGGTTGGACGCCGCCACCGCAGAGGGACTCCTCCGCGCGCTCGAAGCCGAGTTCACGCGCATTCACTCCGCGCAGTCCGAGGCGATCCGCGCCGAGAAGGAGCGCTATGTGCAGAACGCCGCGGCGGAGGCGAGCGCGCGCGACGAGGGGCGCCGCACCGCGGAGGAAGCGGACCTTAACCGGCTCTACAGTTCGGTCACCAGGCGTCCGGCAGAGGGGGTGCCCGTTGCCGCGCGTTCCACCGCACCCGCGGCCTCGCCACAGCCCGATTTCCTCGCCGATCTGCGCGCCTCCTCCTCGGTAAAGACCGCCGGCACGCCGCCGTCCCCGAAAATGCAGGATGTGCGCCAATCCGCGCGGCGCCTCACCGGTCCGCTCGAGGAGCTCACCAATCTCTCGCTCACCGATTTTCGCCGCCTTTCGACCGATCCGGCCGAGGCGTGCCGGAAACTGGGCGACAAGCTCGACCTCCTCGAAGAGCAGTCGTACGCCCGCCGGATCGAGGGGGTGAAGGGCTGGCAGTCCTCGCCCGTGAATACGCTCTACCTCACCGTCATCCGGGAGTCGTTCGGGAGCGCGAAGCCGATCGCTGCCATCATCCGGGAGCGAGAGGGCGTCAACGAGCCGACGCTCACGGAGCGCGAGGTCCGTGCTATAATGGAATTTAACCGGAAGCTCAAATTTTAGCGCATGCCGCAGCAGTTCGTCGTCCCCCAATTCATCGATGTCGAGGACAAGATCATCGGGCCGATCACCACGCGGCAGTTCCTTATTTTCCTTGGGACCGCGTTCGTCCTCTTCATCATGTACGTCATCCTCCGCTTCGTCTACTGGGTGTTCGCGGGGATCCCGGTGCTGGTCATCGGACTCGTGTTCGCGTTCGTGCGCGTGAACGGTCAGCCGTTCCATTACTTTTTTCTGAACCTCACCCAGACCAGCCGGCGGCCGAAGGTGCGTGTGTGGTACAAGGACGTGACCGATGCCGAGCTCCGCGCGGCGCTCGCCGCGCCGCCTGCCGCGCCTGCGGCGGCGAAACCGACGAAAGAGGCGGTTACCACCTCACGGCTTCAGGAACTTTCGCTCATCGCGAACACCGGGGGTGTCTACCGGCCAGAGGATTGGCGGTAGGTTCTTGACCCCGCTCGACAGATACCTATGGCACAGGCGAACGAGATGCAATCTGCGCGGCTCGCAAAGCCCAAACCGGGTCCCTCCACCACCCGCTTCCTTGACATCTCGGAGATCCGCGACGACGTGGTGGTGCTCAAAGACGGAACGCTCCGCGCGGTGCTCCTTATCTCTTCGGTGAACTTCGCGCTCAAGTCCGAGGACGAGCAGGAGGCGATCATAGGCGCATACGTGAGCTTCCTTAACCAGCTCGACCATCCGATCCAGGTGACCATCCAGTCTCGCAAATTGAACATTGACCGGTACATGGAGGAGCTCCGTGAGAAGGAGAAGGAGCAGGGGAACGAGCTCCTGCGGGTACAGATCCGCGACTACCGTTCGTTTGTGAAGGAGCTGGTGGAGCTCGGCGAGATCATGACCAAGCGTTTTTACCTCGTGGTGCCGTTCGACCCGACCCTCTCGAAGAAGAAGGGCTTCTTCACCCGGATGCGCGAGGTGCTCGCCCCGGGGGTGGCGATCAAGCTCCGCGAGAAGCAGTTCCAGGAACGCAAGCAGGGCCTCATGCAGCGCGTGCTGAACATCTCCGGGGGGCTCTCTTCTATGGGGCTCACGGTGAACCAGCTCGATACCCAGACATTGATAGAGCTCTACTACTCCCTCTATAACCCGACCACCGGCGAGACCCAAAAGCTCGTTGACGTCGAGAAGTTGCAGGTCGAAGCGTGACGCACATGGCTCTCTTTGGGAAGAAAAAGCAGAAGGCCCCGCCGAAGCAGACCGCGGAAGAGATCGCGCGGATCGCCGAGGAGAAGCTCACGCTCGAGGAGGAGCGCGTCTTCCGCCGCGGCGCGGTGGGGATCCGCGAGCTCATCGCCCCCGCGTCCTTCGAGGTGAGCCCGACGCATGCGAAACTGGGCGACGTGTATGCGCGCACCATATTCGTGGTCACCTACCCGCGTTACGTGGCGATCGGCTGGTCGGCGCCCATCATCAACATGAACCGGTCCTTGGACATCGGCATGTATTTTTATCCGGTGAAGGCCGAGATCATCCTGAAGCAACTGAAGAAGAAGGTGGGGACGCTCGAGGCGCAGATCGTGATGGACGCCGAGAAGGGCGCCCCCCGCGATCCGCTCCGCGAGACGGCGCTCCGGGACATCGAAAAGCTCCGGGATGACCTCACCCAGGGGGTGGAGCACTTCTTCCAGTTCGCCTTCTACGTCACCTACTACGCCCGCTCGCTCGAGGACCTCGACAAGGTGAGCGAGGAGATAGACTCCTCGTTCGGGAGCAAGCTCATCTACAGCAAGCGGGTCTTCTACCAGGCGGAGCAGGGCTTTACCTCCACGCTCCCCCTGGGGAACGACGAGCTCCAGATCTCGTTTAACATGAACAGTTCCCCGATCGCCTCGTCCTTCCCGTTCATCTCCTCCGACCTCTCGTCGGACACCGGCGTGCTCTTTGGGGTGAACCGCCACAACAACTCGCTCATCATCTTCGACCGGTTTTCGCTCCAGAACGCGAACATGGTGGTGTTCGCCACTTCCGGCGCCGGGAAGTCCTACGCGGTGAAGCTCGAGATCCTCCGCTCGCTCATGATGGGGACCGACGTCATCGTCATCGACCCGGAGATGGAGTACAAGCACCTCTCGGACGCGGTGGGCGGCACCTACATCAACATCTCGCTCTCCTCCGAGAGCAAGCTGAACCCCTTCGATCTCCCCCGGCCGGTGGGCGAGGAGATGACGACCGAGGACATCATCCGGAGCGCGGTCATTACCATCAAGGGGCTCCTGCGGCTCATGCTGGGGCAGATAACCACCGCCGAGGATTCCATATTGGACCGGGCGCTCCTTGAGACGTACGCGAAGAAGGACATCGTCCCGGGTATCCCCGTTACGGAACTGGGAAAGTACGACCCGCCGATCATGCAGGATTTTGAGCAGGTGCTTGAGGGTATGGTAGGGACCGGCGACCTTGTCACCCGGCTTAAGAAGTACACCGAGGGCACCTTCTCCGGGCTCATCAACGCGCCCACCACCGTGGACATGCGCAACCAGTATGTGGTGTTCTCGGTGCGTGACCTTGAGGACGAGCTCCGGCCCATCGCAATTTACACGATCGTGAACTACATTTGGAACGTGGTGCGGAGCGAGCGCAAGCGGCGGATCCTCGTGATCGACGAGGCGTGGTGGCTTATGCAGCGGGAGGACAGCGCAAAGTTCATATTCGCGCTGGTCAAACGCTGTCGCAAGTACTACCTGGGCGTTACCACCATCACGCAGGACGTAAACGACTTCCTCACCTCCCCCTACGGCCAGGCGATTGTGACCAACTCCTCCGTCCAGCTTCTCCTCAAACAATCGCCCGCCTCCGTGGATCTCGTGCAAAAGACCTTCCTCCTCACCCAGAGCGAGAAGTACCTGCTCTTGGAGAGCGGGGTGGGGGAGGGGATTTTCTTCGCCGGCGCCAAGCATGTGGCCGTGAAGGTGGTCGCTTCCTACACGGAGGACCAGCTCATCACCACCGACCCGCGCCAGCTCCTTGAGATCGAGGAATCGAAAAAGCAGTTTAGCGAGGAGCTCTCTGCCAGTGCCCCGACCTATGCCGCTCCTCCCGCTCCACCCCCGCCGCAGGCCCCAAGCCCAGCCGAGGGCGCGCCTTCGCCGACCCAAATACCGCCCATAGCACCACCCGCCGCATAACGTATGGACCGCCGCACCAAACTGCTCATCCTCTTCGCCTTCGGGATACTCTCGATCGTCGGTATCCTCTTCTTCCTGTTCCGCCCGACGGGCGAGTCGCCTCCCGCGCCGGTGAACGCGAACACGCCGGTCGAGGGAGGCCTGAACGTGAACGCGGCGCCGCCCCCGTCGGCTAACGTGAACGTCGCGCCTCCTCCACCGCGGGAAGTGACCGAGGCCGACCGGAACCGCTCTGCGGCGCAGATCGCCGCCACGACGTTCGCCGAACGGCTTGGGAGTTACTCGAGCCAGAACGCGCTCTCAAACTTCGACGATCTCGAGCCGCTCATGGTGCCCTTGACCTACGCATACCTCCAGGGGTCCTATCGTGGCGAGATTGAGGCGTCGTTCCCCGAGGGCGGTGCGTACTATGGGGTGACGACCCGAGTGGTGAAGGCGACCTTTGTCTCCTTCGATGCGCAGAGCGCCCAGCTCAAACTGAACGTGCAGAAAGCCGAATCGGGGACCGTTACGCAAACCAGCTATCCTAGCCTGAACGTGGAGCTCACTAGGACCGGAAGCGCGTGGCTCGTTTCGCGTTTTGAATGGGAGTAAGGGCCTGGGAGTAAGGGCCGCGCTTTTTAGATCCTGTCAGCCGGTAGGCAAGGCGTTACTCGATGCACTCTTCCCGATCTTCTGCCTGGGGCGATGCGGGCGGGAAGGGGAGTGGGTGTGTCCCAAATGTAGGGGCACGCTCATCGGGCGCCCTACTCGTGTGCCGCATACAGGCACCCGTCTCGGTACACTCGTTGGATTCTATTCGTACGCCGATCCGCTCCTTCGGTCGGCGATAAAACGTTACAAGTACCACGGCGCGCGGGGGATAGAGCCGCTCCTCACCGGGCTCCTCGGTTCGCAGGTCGCCCTCGCACGACACCTCTTTGCCCAAGCGGGTACCGTTGTGCCGCTCCCGTTGCATCCTGCGCGTCTCCGTGAGCGAGGATTTAATCAGGCAGAGCGACTTGCCTACGCGGTGGCCGGGGCGCTCGAGGCACCGATCGCATACCCGCTCATCCGCGTGCGGCGAACCGACCCGCAGGCCGATCTCCGGCACGACGAGCGCGTCGGGAACATCGCTCGCGCGTTCCGCGCTTCCCCGGTGCACGGGGACATAGTGCTCGTGGACGACGTGGTGACCACGGGCGCGACCATGGAGGCGGCGGCGGCCGCGCTCAAGTCCGCGGGCGCCCGTTCGGTTACGGGCGTCGCTCTCGCGCACGGGTGAATTTCGACCAGCGCGCCCAGAGGACGGGATCCGTTTAAGGAATTTGAGATCGACAAGGATTCGGACGTCATCCTCATCGACGCTCGTTCCGACAACAAGCCATCGGGATCGATGGCTAAATAACAAAACCGCCCTTTCAGGCGGTTTTGTCTTGGCGACAAGGCCCTATCGGTCGCCCCGCTGCCCTAAGGCACTCGGGTCTGCCGATAAGAAATTGTCCTGGCGGTGGGGGTGGGATTCGAACCCACGGAACCCTTGCAGGTTCAACAGTTTTCAAGACTGTCCTCTTAAACCACTCGAGCACCCCACCTTAGCAAGAAGCCGTGTCGCCACGGCCCCTTGAACGGAGAGTGCAGGATTTGAACCTGCGAGCCCCCTTGCGGGAGCGCAGTTTAGCAAACTGCTGCCTTGGACCGCTCGGCCAACTCTCCATACCTAATTTCAGTTTGTCATGAGTTGGCCTCACGGTCTGTACCGCCCCCGCGTAGCGGGGTCCCGCTTCGCGGGATCGGCCAACCCTCCAGACCCCGCAACAGTACCCAAAAAATTCGGTTTCGTCAATTACACTGGGTCCTAAGTGGGAACCATTCAGGAGAAAAAAGAACCCGCCGTTTGCAGTCAAACGGCGGGGAACCTCGAAACGCAGCAGGCATTATCGATTGTGTTTAGGTCGAATGCGATCCATACCTACATATGGCTGAAGCGAACGCGGAATTGAAACGCTCCCATCCGCCTGTTGGTAGTTTTCGAGTATCGCGAGCATCGTGCGGGTGACTGCCACGGCTGTACCATTCAGTGTATGGACGAATCCAGTCCGACCGGTGACCTGGTCCTTGAAGCGGATACCAAGCCGTCTCGATTGGAAATCGGTACAGTTTGAGGCAGAGGTCACCTCTCCATATCCACCCCCCTCTCCAAGGAACGGCATCCATGCCTCGATGTCGTACTTCTTGAACGCCGGCGCGCCAAGTTCTCCTTTACACATGAGCAGGACGCGGTAGGGGATCTTAAGCGCTTGGTAGAACTCCTCCTCAATCTTCAGCATGTCTTCAAGTGCCGTTTCGCTCTGGTCAGGATGAACGAACTGATAGAGCTCGACCTTGCTGAACTGATGGACACGATAGAGCCCCTTATTCTCTTTGCCCGGGCTTCCCGCCTCGGTCCTGAAGCAATGACTCACCCCCGAGATCTTGATCGGCAGCGTCTCACCGGACACTACTGACCGCGCCAGATATCCGCCAATGGTGATTTCTGAGGTGCCGATGAGGCTGAGATCCGACCCGTCGATTGAGTAGATTTGGCTTGCCGGCCCACGCGGCGAATACCCAGATCCTGCTATGATCTCGTCCTTCGCGAGTTCAGGCGTCGTCATAAGCATATAGCCATGACGCGAAGCCAGATCAAGGGCCATACGGACCAGTCCCCACTCGAGCAATACTCCCTCGTTCTTGAGGTAGTAAAACTTGGGCCCCGCGACCTTTGTCCCTGCTTCAAAATCGATGAGGTCCAGTTGACTGCCGATTTCGATGTGCGTTCGGGCGGGGAAATCGAACCGAATCGGTGATCCAACGCTTCTCACGAGAAGGTTACTGTTCTCGTCTGCGCCAAGCGGTACGCATTCATGTGTCATGTTCGGAAGGAGAGACAGCTCGCGATGGTACTCCGGTTCTAATCGGTCGACTTCTTTCTTGAAGGCGACTATTGCGGATTTAAGCGAGGCCGATTCGCGACGCAGCTCGTCGCGTGTCGGTTGGTCCACGCTATTGAATTTATCCGCGATCTCATTGGATCGGCGTTGCGCGTCCTCAAGCCCCTGTCTCGCCCGCTTCAGTCCCGTATAGAGTGAGACCACCTTATCGACGTCGCCCGGAGCGAATCGATCTCTAGTGTTCTGCTTCACTGCCTCGATATTTCCGATGACGAACTTGATGTCTAGCATGAACGCTCCTGTTTCGGAAGGTTGTGAACGAGCTAATCCAAATCGGACCATAGTACAACTACATCGTTTCGTAAAGGATGGGATTAGGTTGACAATACCGCTTGTTTGGTTACCCTTAGGCAGGCGTATTTGCACCTTACAAATTGAGTGGAGGTAACCATGACCGAGGCTGACTCTGACCGTATGATTGAGGCGATAGCCGCATATTTTGAGGGAAAGGGCTGGGGGGAACGTTCGTGTGATCAGTGCGGCAAACGTTTCCTGATAAAGTCGCGATCGACTGTATCTAGCGATCGGTGTGAAAGGGGAAAGTGTGCTCCAGGAAGGTTAACCTTCAAGAGACTCGCCAAACAGAGAAAGTTCGCAACGCCGAATGAAATTGAAGCGAAGGTGGAACGACTGTTCAGCGTTTCGGGGGTAGCCAAGGTGCCATCCCTCTCTATCGTAAGTACGGCCGGTGAAACCAACTTGGTCGTGGCGGGGGTCCAGATTCTCGACGATGTCATTCACGAGGATCAACCTCTCCGGACGGAACCCGTCTTTGTCGCTCAACCGTGCATGCGTATGAAGTTCCTTCCCTCGGTCGGATCGGCGGAGGGCGTGTCGACCTCGTTCGTGAACGTCTGCACCGAGCACATGACGGCAGATTTCGAGGCGCATGTTCGCTTGATCGATCGCTGGTGCGATGCGCTATCCGAAGTCGGACTTCATATGAACGATTTCAGGATCGTTCTGCGTACGTCCGAAAAGGACTGGGGAACCGGATCATTCCGAGCGGTTGAAGCCTTCTTCATGTATGGGGGACTCGAACTCGGAGATGCCGCATACTTCCACATACCACGCTCGAACGGGGATCCAGTCTCGATAAGCGATATCGGTTTTGGGCTCGAACGGATCGTCTGGGCAATCAACAAGACCCCTTCTTATTTTGATTTGTTGATGCCCGCGACGTTCATCGGGGAGCCAGAGCTGTTCGATGCGGTACGATCGGTCACGCTGCTTGCGATATGCGGGGTTCTTCCTGGTAATAAGGGTCCAGGGCTTCAGTTTCGTCGATTCGCAAGAACAATAGGGGAGCGGTTCTTCGGAGAGGATGCGTTTCAGCTCCTTCCGCACTGCATCGACTATTGGTCGCGGTTCGTTCAACCATCTGTCGATTCGGCGTCGGCTGTTCGTGTAGTGAGACGGGAAGCAGAACGCTTCGTGAACCTTAAAATATGCGAACGCCTATCGCTCCCGGCTCCGCGTGACGAAAGCACCGAGGAATACTTTGCTCGATTGGTGTACACTCATGGTGCGGAGGTACATCAGTTACGCGATGCGCTGAAACAATGCAAAAAATAAGACAACCGAATCGAATATATCTGTCAGGCGGGGGAAGCGAACGACGCACGCTCCCGTTTGACAGATTTTTTTTCAACGACCTTCCGCTTGGGGGACGATTCTTATATGTACCTATAGCGCTTCGCGGGAGTCGTCTGTATCCCGATGCAGGGGATTGGATGAAACGGGTGGTCGATCTACAGGATCGAAATGACCTCTCGTTCGAGATACTGACGTCAGCCGCGGAAATGAATCATACCCGACTCGAATCTTTTGATGGGATCTACATAGGTGGGGGGAACGTCTGGTCGCTCATTAAGGAGTTGATTGAGTCGGGAGCTTCCAAGTCGTTAATCGACTACAGTGGGGAAGGTGGCAGGATTTATGGTGGTAGCGCTGGGGCGATCATCTTAGGGAAGAGGATAGATTCGGCCCCGGACAAGAACTCAGTCAGATGGAAGGATACGGGAGGGCTTTCCCTTCTCCACGAACTGTCGGTTGCTTGTCACTATACGAGAGCGATGGATCCGAAACTCGCGGATTGGGCCCAAGATAATGGGCTACCTCTCCTCGCATTGCCCGAAGGATCGGGAATGATCATCGCCGGCGATATCGCCACGTGCCATGGCGAGGATGAGTGCGTGCTCTATACCTCTAAAGGGGAGAGGCGAGTAATTATCCCAGGCGCGACGATGGAAATTTAAAGTGCCACCACTTGCGTGGTGGCACGGGATAGGCAGAGGCTTAGTAAAGGAGCAACTCGCCGTCAATGATCATTCGTGTCGTGGGTCTGGTATCGGCGAGGTGTCGGTCAGCTATTTCAGCTATGTGCATCCTGTCGGCGCGCGAGATTCGTCGCGAGGAAACCTCGATGAGCACCGCCCAAGGGTCCGACAGGTGTCGACCCATCTGCGAAGTGAGGTAGACATACGTTTCGAGGCCCAGCTTTTCGTATATCTCCTGGGAAATCAACGATCCGATTGCGGTGTAAATTTTCCCAACGTGGTAGACCGGGTTTTTCCCGCAACAGGCTTCCATGCTCATGTGTCGGGTGAACGGAATCACCCCATTAGCTCGGTTCCCCCTGCCGACTACACCTTCATCTCCGCTCTCAATGGCACTGCCGGTGAGAGTCAGATAGTAATCCGACCGCGTGGGATCATCTCGGGTGTTGAGGAACAGGGAAAACCGATACCGCTTGAACTGAGCGGAAGTCAGCTCATTGACGGCTGCTTTTAGCAGCTTCAGCTTGCGCTCGTAGTCCCTAGCATCGCGCGTTTGTGACGCGATGAAGGGCACGCAGAGGGTCAGCGCAACACGATCCCGTTGTCGGCGGGCCATCACCTTTATGTCTGTGCCTACGTAGGGATGGTTGAGCTTGAACCCCGGACTGTTCAGGGTGCGTTCCACGAACAGTACCACCCTTTCGGTCGAACTGAGAGGACTGTAGGAAACGGTCGTTGACGTGTCGTTCGCCCGGAGGCCGTTGTCATGGAAGATCGCGAACTCTTCGGTCGGTACATCGAAGAAGAATCGGCGGTCATTCCGGGAGGTCCCATCAGCCTCATAGACGACTCCTGGGCCAGGAGAGAAGTGGGTGTTGTCTATGATGCGGAGCCATCGTTTGCGCGCGAAGAGCGGGATGGTCTCTGCAAGATGCGCCTCGACGACTTCTCGAACGATTGAGACATACGGGACCGGTCGGTTTTCGTACGTTCGAGTGAACCGGCAATTCAGAAACAGTTTTACCGGTTTCAGCATCTTTCCTCCGCCAAACGTCACTTTGGTGGTTCCACCTGAAAGTGCGATCTTGTCCACCATGTGTCTCAAGATGACCCCGTACTGACGTTGGCAGTATTGGGAATACGCACGAGATATTTTTTCGGCGATCGTGTCGCAGAGGGTATCCGGGTGCCCCACACCCTTTCGCTCGACGATTTCGAACTCTGTCTCATCGATACAAGGCCGCTTCGATGCGGATACGATAAGGTTCTGCATCTCCATGCTCCTTCTTTTTCAATGAGCAATCGTGTCTGGATACGACAGTATAGGTATCCACCTATTTGTCAATACGAACAAGCCTTCGATTGTTTGGGCCAAGATTTTCTGCTATATTGGGTAGCGGGATCATCTTTAGGTTTCTACTATGCGTAAGACTGTGTACGTCGACGGTTACGTCCTCACGGTGACCAAAAAGAACTTTGCCGCATACCGCCGGATGGCGACTATGGCCGGTAGGATCTGGCGCAAGCACGGCGCGCTCCGGTACGTGGAGTGCGTCGGCGAGGACATGCGCAACCCCTGGGGGAAGACATTCACCAAACTCGCCAAACCGAAACGGAATGAGGTGGTGGTATTCTCCTACATCGAGTACCGGTCCCGCGCGCATCGCGACGCGGTGAACGCAAAGGTGATGAAGGACCATGCGATGCAGGACACCTCCCCCAAGGACCAACCGTTGCCGTTCGACATGAAGCGCATGGCCTGGGGCGGATTCAAGGCGTTTGTCTCGTACTAACGGTTATGGAAGAACCACAGGCCTCCCCGGAGGCGCTCATGAGCTGGCAGGCACATTCTTACCCGCACTACGACCGGAGCGGGTGGTGGTATTTGGGGCTGGGGGTGATTGGCGCGCTCCTCATCGTGTGGGCGCTCTGGACCCAGAATTACACCTTTGCCGCGTTCCTCGTGATGTTCGGCATCGTCATCGTGGTGCAGGCGAGCCGTCCGCCTCAGGTCATTGACGTAACGGTGTCGGATGTGGGAATATCGGTCGGCCCGCGGTTCATCCCGTTCCGGGACGTGAAGGAGTTCTGGATGGTGTATGACCCGCCGGTAAAGGCCCTCTACCTAGAATTGAAGCGTGCGCTCCTCTCCCGGGTGCAGGTGGATCTCGAGGATGTGGACCCCGTCGAACTGCGGAGCACCCTTAAGCAATACCTCCACGAGGATCTCTCCCGCGACCACGAACCTGCGGTCGACATCCTCTCGCGGATCTTCAGAATCTAGCAAACTTTCGAGAAACGCGGAGCTTGAGTGCAGTGCGAGGAAAAGTCGAGCAGCGGACGAGGCGTACCCCAGAAGTACGCCGAGGAGCGGCGGAGACTTTGACGACGCAATGCGCCAAGCCCCGCGTTTGTCGGGTCATGCGCGCGTAGCTCAGCCCGGATAGAGCATCAGCTTGCGGAGCTGGTGGCCGCAGGTTCAAATCCTGCCGCGCGCACCAAAGACGATCCTTTAGGGGTCGTTTTTGTTTGGGTCGAGCTATGTGTACAGAGGGGTTTGACCGATGATTATTTCTGCTATACCGTGCTTTGGCCGTTGTTAATACACCCCTGGATCAATGGGCGAATATGCGGTATAATACTTACCTAGCGGATATATGAACAATTTCATGAAAAAAGGGAGCCTAGAGCGCGTCATAAACCGCGTTGTTGATCTCAAGTTTGAAGCTGACAACCTTCCGCCGTTGCCAGCGAATGAGGAGGCAAAGATTGAGAACGCGATTGCCATTGATCATCTCTATTACTCCAGTGCTATGGAGGGCTCTCGTTTGAATAACGAACAGATAACCCTCGTTACGCATGAAGGAGTTTCGACACCCGAACAACCAAAGGGAACTGGAAGAGCGTGAAGCTGCTGGTTTTTGGAAGGCGATTGGATACGTAAACAAGCTGTCCAGAGAGAAAAATTGTGCGATTGATTTGAGCGTTCTGCGCGAAATTCATCGCACTATTTTTTTAGAAGTTGTTCCCGACATTGCGGGGCGGTATCGCGGAATGGGGGAAGATACGATGAAGTTACGGTTTATTATTCCGCCGCCCGGCAGCCAGGTTGCTGCTCGCATGATGGAATTTCAGAAAGAGCTGGAAGAACGAATCGCCGGTTTGCCCCCGCGACCCAAAACAAAGAGCAAGAAAAAGAGCAAGAAGACGTACCGGAGGTGGATATATAAGGTAGTTGAGCTCGCGGCTTGGGCACAACACAAGATTGCCGCTATTCACCCATTCAGTAATGGTAATGGAAGAACCGCGCGACTCTTTACCAATCTAGTCCTTCAGTCGCATGGTCTAACGGGGAGTCGTATCAAATTTGAACAATCAGATAAGGAGGCTTATCTGAAAGCGTTGGAACAAGCCGATAAGACTGGTGATCTCAAACCACTGGTCGATATGGTGTTCAGGGCGATGATGGATCAGTACCAAACAATCATCAAGCAAAGAAAAGATTATTCAAGAGGGCACACATAGGGCGGGGTTCGAACATCACACGCTTTGGTGCACCAAAAACGACCCCAATGGGGTCGTTTTTGTTTACCTTGCCGCATACGATCCTCACCCGCATACTGAAGGCATGTACACGCTTCGAGCGCGGAAGAACGGCCACTTCCCGTTCTATGGGATAAACCCGGTCGTCCGGTTCCTTATCGTCTCGGACGTGGTGCTCGTGGGCGCCGCGGGACTGCTCACCCCCGTCTTCGCAATCTTCATCCTCGAGCGCATCTCCGGCGGCGACGCGGCGGTGGTTGGGATATCGGCCGCCATCTTCCTCCTCGCGAAGAGCTCCGTGCAGATCGCGGGAGCGAGCGTCATAGACCGTATCCGTGGCGAACGTGACGATTTCCTCATGTTGCTCGCGAGCACCCTCGTCTTCTCGCTCCTCCCGCTCCTCTACCTGATAATCGATTCAGCGCCGGAGCTCTACGCGGTGCAGGCGTTAAACGGGGTGGCCACCGGCCTTTCGTTCCCGCCGTACATGGCGATCATGACGCGGCACATAGACAAGCGCCGCGAAGGCACCGAGTGGGGCATCCGTTTTACCCTCACCGACCTCATCGCCGCCGGCGCGGCTACGGTGGGGGGGCTTATCGCTGTGCGGTTCGGGTTTGACCTCCTCATCTACCTCCTCGTGGCCGCACAGCTCCTTGGCACGGCCCTTCTCCTTCCGCTCCGCCGATACATGCGGCGCCGATAAGGCCTACGGGGTCCAGAGGATGCCGTCTTCCTGGTGGTGCACCACCCAGCTGAACCACACCTCGTAGTACCCCGGGAGCTCGCCCTCTTTGACCGAGACCGCTCGCACGAGCCCCTCTTTGACCGTCACCGTGAGCGTGTCGTCGGGGCCTACCACGAGCGAGGCGGATCCTGCCTCGCGGAGCGCCGTAAAGGGGAACGCGGCCGACTTTCCGGCGACCGGGACCACGTACATGAGCTCTTTGGTGGGGAGGCGGTCGTCGCGGAACGAGACGGGGAAGATGAGGTCTTCCCGCTCGTCATAATCGAGGTACGGGTTAAACCCATAATCGCGGTAGTGCCCGGTCTCGGTCGAGAGCACCTGGGCGCCCGGGAAGAGGCGCTGTAGGTCGCCGAAGGCGAGCTGTTGGAACGGGTAGAGGGAGAGGGTCTCGCCGAGCCGGTCGCCGACCACCGCTTCGCCGCGTGATTGCGACCACAGACTCTCGGTGCGGCGATCGTACATGAGGAGGTTGTTCTCATAGAGTTTTCCCGACACCCCAAAGGTCTCGCGGGCGTGCGCGGTGCCGGCATCAAAGACGATCGCGGACCGGCAGAGCGGGCAGTAGGTGATGGCAAGGGCCCTCCCGTTCACCACGTCGTTCACGATTTCATGCCAGTTCAGTATGGCGAACGGATAGAAGCGGACGGAGCCGTCCACCTCTATCGCGATCCCCACCGAACGATCGGTGAGGAACGTTTCCGCGGCCTCGATCGAGGTGAACTGTGGAGCATCAATCGCCGGGATGCCGTCGCGCGCCGGCCCGCCGGAAATAATCCGGTCCAGGGGGACCGAGGCGCGCGCGGTGTTGGTATTGAGTCCGTCAGATTTGAACCGGTATTCGGCCGTCCCCGTGACCTCGGTACCCGGAACGGGGGCCCCGCGGCGGCTCGCGGCGAGCGCGAGCAAGGCGGCCATCGCCCCCACCAGAATCACGATGAGCACGACTTTTTTCATGGGGCCATTCTAGCAATGTCGCGAGTCATGCGATAGTGTCGCAGTACTATGACCGTCGATACCCCGCTCGCAGACCTGGGTCGCTATGGGAAGGGGCTTGCGAGCCGATTCCGCCGCCTGGGCATCCGCACGGTAGGCGACCTCTTGTACCATGCGCCGCTCCGTTACGAGGATCTTTCGGCGCTCGCCACCATCGCGGAGGCACGGGTGGGAGAGACGGTCACCATCCGCGCGACCGTCGAACTCATCGCGAACCGGCGGAGCCCGGTGAAGCGCACCGTGCTCACCGAGGCCATTTTGGACGATGGCACGGGCAAGATGGCGGCGGTGTGGTTTAAGCAACCATACCTCACCAAGGTCCTTCGTCCGGGCATGCGCGCCGCGTTCGCGGGCAAGGTGTCGGACGATTACGGCACGCTCCACCTCGTGAACCCGGTGTATGAGGCGGGCGAACGGTCGGTGCACACCGGCCGATTGGTGCCCCTCTACCCCACGACCGCCTCTCTTACGCAAAAGCACATCCGTGCGCTCATTCACCAGGCGCTCCCTGCGCTCGCGAGCGTACCCGACCCGCTACCCGATGCGGTTGCCCGTGCACACGGTTTGCCCCCGCTAGCGGCCGCGCTCCGGGAGCTCCATATGCCGACCGCCTCGGACGCCCTCGCCGCGGCGCGCCGCCGCCTGCTCTTTGACGGGCTCCTCATCGATCAGCTCGTGGCGCAACGCGTGCGCGCGGCGGTCCGCTCCGCGGAAGCGGTCGCGGTACCGTTCAACGAAGCCGAGACCAAGCGTGTGGTGGCAGGGCTCCCCTTCACGCTCACCGACGATCAGCGCCGCGCCGCATGGGTGATTCTCCGGGACATGGCCGGTCAGGAACCCATGCATCGGCTCCTTGACGGGGACGTCGGTTCGGGGAAGACCGTGGTGGCGGCGATCGCGGCGGTGAACGCCGCGGCCGCCGGCGCTCAGGCGGCGTTCATGGCCCCCACCGAAATCCTTGCCAAGCAGCATTATGAGACGATGCGGGCGATCATCCCCGGACGCGAAGTGGCGCTGCGCACCAACGCCTACCGCGAGGGCGACGATCGCGCACCCATCGTGGTCGGCACCCATGCCCTCCTCGAGGACGAGGTCCGGCTCCCGCATCTCGCGCTCGCGGTGGTGGACGAGCAACATCGGTTCGGCGTGGAACAGCGCAAGGGGCTCCAGCGCAAGCGCGAGGACGGCCGACTCCCGCACCTCCTCTCGATGACCGCCACCCCCATCCCGCGCACGCTGCAGCTCGCGCGCTACGGCGACCTCGATGTCTCGGTCCTCCGCACGAAACCTTCGGGCCGCCTCCCCATCATCACCCGGGTCGCGCGCGAGAGCGAGCGCGCGGCGGTGTACGGCGCGGTGCGAACCGAGCTTGAAGGCGGGCATCAGGCGTTCGTCGTGTGTCCGGTGATAGAGCCGTCCGACGTGCATGGGGCCCGGTCCGCCACCGAGGTGCATGCGAAGCTCGCGAAAGAGGTGTTCCCCGATCGCACCGTCGGGCTCCTGCATGGGCGCCTCAAGTCCAAGGAGAAGGAGGCGGTCATGGTTGATTTCCTCAAGCAGAAGATCGCCGTATTGGTCGCCACCGCAGTGGTGGAGGTCGGGATCGACGTGCCGAACGCTTCCGTCATGGTGATCGAGGGCGCCGAACGGTTCGGACTCGCCCAGCTCCACCAGTTCCGCGGACGGGTGGGGCGCGGGAGCGCGCAGTCGTACTGCTATGCGGTGTCAGAAAGCGGGATGGTGCCGCGGCTCCGCGCGTTCGCCGAGTGTGCCGACGGGTTTGAGCTCGCCGAGCGCGACCTTGCGCTCCGGGGACCGGGGGAGCGGTTCGGGGTGCGCCAGTCAGGCGCCGAGGACCTCTATGCCGGAGCGGTGGACCTCACGCTCCTCGCGAAGGTCCAGGAGGCGGCCAAGGCCCTCATCGCGGCCGATCCCACGCTCGCTGGTCATCCCGCGCTCCTCGAACGGGTCACCCGCGCGGAGGATAGGATCCACCTCGAATAGCAAAAAGACGTTGACAGTGGATAACCGTTTGTGTATATTGGGTTCAGGAGGAAGGTCCCGCGGTGCGGGATTTTCGCTTTTTTCAACGCTGTACTAGAGAGAGAAAGGACGGGCCAGATGAACCAAGCTGACCAGGATGTGATCGCAATGGCTATCAAGCTTCAGGAGGATTCGAGGGAGCGGCCGCCGACCGCGAGAGCGGATCAGCGGAACGTCTCCGGGGACTTCGTGGTGTTGGTGGATTCCATGGTGGAGACGGTGTGCAGCCACTTGAGCGGCTTCGATAACGTGGAGCGGGACAAGTGGCGGAGGGATGGACGACCCGGCAAGCTCCACGAGATCATGCGCGACTACCGGCAGCGGTGGAAATCGACCACCTCGAACCGGCCGATCGCCACCGCCGCAGTGCCCACCGAGCGCCTCATCGAATTCCTGTTCATCCTTCACGAGCAGGCCAGGAACGATCGCTACCGGTCGGTCACTCGCTATGCGATCATCTTCATCGCCAGCGCCGCGAGGGAGCACCTCGGCCGTTCGTTCCTCTCCAAGCAGCAGGTCCGCGATCTCGTCGACGAGCTCACCGCCGCGCGCCACGCCCGTAGGCGCGAGTCGACCACGCGCGAGCTCGTCACCGCGACCAACTAGGAGGACCCCGCCGGTCTACGCCGGCACGCAGTACTCGACCGCAGCCATCCGTGGCAGCGGTCGTTTTATTTTCTGGAAATGATGCCGAGCGCGTCGCCGATCGTCTTGGCGTCCGGCGGCGCGACGACGCGCTTGAGTCCAAACCGGAGCGATTCGGTGATGCGCCGCTCGGTCCCGCGCACGCTCCGGAGCTCGCCCCCGAGACCAAGCTCGCCCCACGCGCAGAGTTCCCCGGGGAGGGACCGGTCGGTCACCGTCGAGGCGATCGCGAGCGCGACCGCGAGATCGGCGGCCGGTTCCCGGATACGGAGCCCGCCCACCACGTTCACATGCACGTCGGACTTGCCGAGGGGGAGCTTGGCCCGCGAGGCGAGCACCGCGCATATCATCTGGAGCCGATTGACGTCGAGGCCGGACGCACGACGAATGGGGGATGCGTACGCCGCCGCGTTCGTGAGCGCCTGCACCTCAACTAGCATGGCGCGGGATCCCTCAAGCACGCAGGTCATGCAGGAACCGGGGAGGCGCGAACGTTCGCGTACGAACATCTCGGAGGGGTTTGCCACCTCCCGGAGGCCGCGCTCGGTCATGAGGAACACCCCTATCTCGTCGGTGCCGCCGAAGCGGTTCTTTTCCGCACGGAGCACCCGGTAGTTCGATTCGCGGTCCCCCTCGAGGGTGAGCACGACATCCACCAGATGCTCCAATGATTTGGGCCCGGCGGCGGAGCCGTCCTTGGTCACCTGGCCGATGATGATGGTGGGGACCCGCGAGGATTTTGCCGCCTCGATGAGCGTTGCCGCCGCGGCGCGCACCTGTCCCTGCGAACCGGCCTCGCCGGAGACTTCGTTGACGCGCATGGTTTGGATGGAATCTATGACGCAGAGCGAGGGTTTTTCCGCGGAGAGGGTGGCGCCTGCCGTTCGCGCGTCGGTTTCACCGAGGAAGGCGATGCGGTCGAGCGCGACCCCGAGCCGTTCAAGGCGGAGCTTTACCTGTTCCGCGCTTTCTTCACCCGAAACGTATAACGCTCGCGTGCTCAGTCCAGCCGTGCGATCGCACAGTTGCGCGGCGAGGGTCGATTTGCCGTTTCCCGGCTCTCCGGAGAGGAGCAGGACCGAACCGGGCACGAGGCCGCCGCCCAATACGCGGTCAACCTCACCCGACCCCGTGGGAATGCGTCCGGTGCCGTGCGTGGATACCGTCGTAAAAGAGACCGGCGCGGCGGCCGGAACGGTGGGCTTCACCGGGGCCGACGGCGGGAACCCCGGCGTCTCCTGTACCGACGACCATGCGCCGCAAGTCGTGCAACGCCCAGTCCACTTAGGGTACTGGGCGTCGCAATGAGCGCAGGTGAAGACCGTCTCGGGGCGGGACATCCCCCTACGGTATCGCTAACGGCATTTTGAGGGCAAGCCGGTGTACTCCCCGCGAGCGGGGAGGTTGGTCCCGTGCTCAAAGTGCCATATCTCGGCTTCATACCGTTTCCATCCTGCGCCATAGAATATGGCGCCGAGGTCGGCCACGACCTTGGGGTCCACCTTGCATTGGCCAGTGGAGCTTATGTAGAAGAGCCGCTTCCCGTCTTTTTCGAGCGAGACGTCCACGGCGCGCCCGAGTCCGTGGTTCGAGAAACCGGGGACCGCACAGAATTTTTTCCGCTCCGCGGTATTCTCGTATTTTTTGAAGCAATCGCCCTCCTTGCCGCACCAGAGGTCGACCTGTTTTTGGTACGGCCGGTAGGAGGAGGTGACCACCAAGGTGTACCCCTTGGCCTGTGCCGCGGAGGCGGCGCGACAGAGCGGGTCTTTGAGTTCCCGGAGCACGTTCGCGGTGCCGCTCATCCCCGGGCAGGTGACGGCCTCCACCGAGGAAGCCGGGGCGACCCCGGCTGCCGGGGGCGGGTTGTTGCAGTCGAAGCTCGCGTGGGTCCAGCTCGGCTTCATGGGATGCTGGCCCTCCTCGAGGATGTCGGCCTCGTCCCCGGCGAACGCGACCACCTCGCCTTCGACGATGGGGAGCTTGAGGTTCTTAAACCGGATAAGGTCAGGGTTCACGAGCTCAAGCACGGTGTAGGTGCCAAAGGCGATGAAGAGCCCGATGACCGCGTTTGAGATCATCTTTTTCGCCTCGGCGACCTGCGGGCCGCCGCCCGCGATGATCCAACGGAATCCGCCCACCATGATCATGATGACCGCCAAGACCGCCGCGGCGGCCACCCCGAACTTGAAGACGCCGGCGAGGTAGACCGCGATGAAGGGGACAAAGACGAAGCCGCCCTCCTGTTTGACCGCGAGGAAGTCAGGGAGCGAGATGGTGGGGATGGGCACCGAAAGCCGCGGGAGGATGGGCACGAACGGGGGCGGCGCGGGCGGTGCCGCTACGGTGCCGGGTGTGGTCGGCGCACATGCGGGGATGCTCTCGCACCGGCCTTCCTCTGCGCGAAAGGTACCGGAAGCCGGCTTTACCGAGAAACAGTCGAATCCCGCTTCGTGCTGATCACAGAGCGTGGACTGCGTGCTTCCTGCGGGGAAGGTAAAGATGCAACAGAGCGCGGCGGGGCACGCATGGAACTGGCTGTTTCTTTGGGGGTCGGCTTGCTGGCACCGGGTGTTGCAGAGCGATCGGCTCTCGACGTTTCCTATCTCAAAAGTGAGCGGACTGCCGGAGGAACGGGAGCAGGTGCACGCGCAACTTTGCGCCTCCGCCGCTCCACCGGGAAAGAGCGCGGCACACACGGCGAGTATGAAGACGAGCTTTTTCATGGGAGCGGGAGCGCGCCTCGGAGCATCTCACCCGTGACCGCGCCCGAGAACGTGCGGCCGTTCACGAAAAAATAGGGGACGCGGTCCACTCCTGCCGCCGCGCCTTCGTCAAAGGATGCCTGCACCCGCGCCGCGTGGCGGCCGCTCACCATACACGTCGCGAACGCCTCCCCACCTAACCCCAGCTGCGCGGCCGATTCGGCATAGAACGCCTCTCCCAACCGGGACTGGTTCGCCATGAGCAGGTCGTGGAACTCCCAGTACTTCCCCTGGTCGCCCGCGCAGTGCGCCGCCTCCGCCGCGCCCTGAGCGTGCGGGTGGGAGGGGAGGGGGAAGTCCTTCCAGACGAGGCGTATGTCGGGGTGGGCGGACATGAGGGACGTAAGTTCGGTCTCTGCGGCGGCGCACGCCGGACAGGCGTAATCGCCGAATTCGATGATGGTGTGCGGGGCGTTCCGCGTTCCGCGGACCGGGTCCAAGAAGGTGACCGTCGGCGCGACCGGCGGGGCGGGCGGCACGGCGGCGGGGACCGACGGCGTTTCGCGGGGGATCACCCTCCAGGCGAAGAGGCCGATCACCGCCGCGGCCGCGAGCGCGAGGAGCATGAGCCGCGCGGTCATCGGAGCTGCATCTTTTTGAGGTTGCCGTTCAACTGGTCCACAAAGAAGAGCGTGGCGCCGTCCGCGGAGACCGAGAGCCGCTCCATGCTCGTATCGCTGTCCGGACGTCCCACGGCGGTTACCGCCCCGGTCGAAAGGTTCACCCGGTAGACCGTATCGGGGACCCCCACGAGCGTTTCGGGTGAGAGCCCGGCGCCCGCGGGAACGGCATCGGGGACCGCGCAGTAGATGGCGTCGGTGCCCGCAAAGGCGCACTTTTCTGCGGTGGTGAACAGGTCGAACGAGCGTTTCCCAAACCCGATGTTCTCGCCGCGCGCGTTCGAGATCCACAGGCGCGGGCGGTAGTCGTCCTCGGGCGCCGCCGCCGAAAACAGCATCCGCTCCCCGTCGGGGGACCACTTGGGCATGAACCCCAGACCGCGCACCGTGAGCGAGCGGAAGTTTTCGCCGTTTGCGCCTATAAAAAGCACCTCCTTGCTCCCCGGGGCCGATTCGTTCCCGGTTTGGCTCATCGCGACCACTTCCCCTGTGGGCGACCAGTCCACGCGCACCTTGCCGCCGTTCTCCCCCAACGGTTCAATGAACGTCGCGTTCGACCCGTCGGCGTCCGAGACCACGAGCCAGTTCTGTTCCGCGGTGTCTCCCATCGCCTTCGCGGCGATCGATCCGGAGTCGGGCGAGAATGAGAAATCGTTCCAGGAGGGGGGGATGGTCGCCTGTCGCTGCGTATTGAAGTCGTATGAGAGCTTCGCCCCGTCCGGGAATTCCAGGATCGCGTGGGACCCGTCGTCCGACCAGGTCACCTCGGAGACGTCGGGAAACGCCGTGTTTGAGAGCTCGCTCACCCGTCCATCGGCGAACACCTTGAGGAATCGGCCGCTCTGCCGGTCATAGAGGTGCACGGACTGTCCGTCGCCGCCCGGAGTGGCGCCGAGGGTGGGGGTGGCCACGAGCGTGGGCGAGAGGGTGAGGCCGCCGCGCGCAATGGGTGACGCGCCGGGGAGCCCTGCGCCCGGCGCGGCGGGCGGCACGACCGGTCGTTCCCCGGCCGGACCCGACGGGACGAGCTCTCCCCCCGGCCCAAGGGGCGCGTTCACGTTGGTGCCCGGTCCCGGCTCCGCGGGCGCGCCGCGGAAGAAGACGTAGTAAATGCCGAACGCTCCTGCGCCGACGAAGACGAGGAGCCCGAAGCCGATGATGATTTTACGGAAGGTACTCATCGGATGACGAAAACGAGAGGTTTAGAGCGCGGGGCGGAGTGTCACTGTGCCGGCATCGGTCGCCACCTCAAGGACGCTCCCAGACCCGGCGTGCCCGCGCAAGAGGAGCTCGGAGAGAGGGTTTTCCACCTGTTCCTGGAGGATGCGCCGTACTTCGCGCGCTCCGGCCCCCCCATTGTAGCTCATTTCGGAGAGGCGCGCGCATGCCTCCTCCGTGAGCGTGACGGTGATACCCCGGGCCGCGAGACGCGCGGCGACCTCTTCGAATCCGATGCGCACCACCCCGGGGAGCTCGGCGCTCCCTATCTCGTCAAAGACGCACACCTCGTCGATCCGGTTCATGAGCTCGGGGGAGAGACGTTCTCCGGCGGCGGCGCGTACGGCCGACTCGGTCGCTTCCGATGAGCCGAACCCGAGCGCGCCGCCCCGGAAGAGCGCGCTGCCGAGGTTGGAGGTGAGGATGACGATCGCGTTCGTGAAGGAGACCGTGCGTCCCGAGGCGTCGGTGAGTCGCCCCTCCTCGAGGATCTGGAGGAGGAGGTGCACCACGTCGGGGTGCGCCTTCTCAATTTCGTCGAAGAGCACCACCGCATGCGGCCGGCGTCGCACCGCGTCGGTGAGGGTCGCGGTGTCGCGGTAGCCGACGTACCCGGCGGGCGCGCCGATCAGTTTGGACGCGGTGAACGGTTCGGCGAATTCCGACATGTCGAGGCGCACCAGGTTCCCCGGGTCGTCGTAGAGCGCGTGCGTGAGCGCCCGCGCGAGCGCGGTCTTTCCGACCCCCGAGGGTCCGAGGAACAGGAAGGAGGCGAGCGGTCGCTGCGGATCGCCCACGCCGGTGCGGGCGCGCCGGAGCGCGGCCGCGACCCGTCCGATCACCCGGTCCTGCCCGACGATGCGGTTCCCGAGCGCGGTCTCGAGTCCGAGAAGACGCTGGGTTTCTCCGGCCTCGATCCCCTCGACCGGCACCCGGAGCACCGCCGCCGCCACGCGGGCGACGTCCTGTGGCGCGACCGTGACGCGCGGGCGCGCGTGGTGGGGGAGCCGGTCAATCTTGCGGAGCACATCGGCTTCCTCGGCCTTCGCGAGCGCGGCGTCATCGAAGCGTTCGTCGCGCACGGCCTTCTCTTTGGCTTCGATCGCCTGGGCGAGCGCGCGGGAGAGCGCGGCGCGCTCTCCCTCGGCGGCCGCCGGAGCGGCGCGGACGCGGGTTCCCGCAGCCGCTTCGTCCATGAGATCGATCGCCTTGTCGGGGAAGCGGCGGTCGGGGAAGTAGCGCGCGGCGATCGTCACCGCGGCGCGGAGCGTCTCGTCGGGGAGGGTGACCTCGTGGAACTGCTCGTAGCGACCGCGGATCCCCCCGAGGATGCGGAGCGTCTCCGCGGCGTCGGGTTCGTGTACGGACACCGTCTGGAAGCGCCGCTCGAGCGCGGCGTCGGACTCGATGTGCTTTTTGTATTCCTCCGCGGTGGTGGCGCCGATCATGCGGATCTCCCCTCGCGCGAGCGCCGGTTTGAGGATGTTCGCGGCGTCAATCGAGCCGGTGGCGGCACCGGCGCCGGTCAATGTGTGCGCCTCGTCGACGAACAGGATGATGTCGGGGTTGCGCTTCACCTCGTCGATGAGCTGTTTTAACCGTCCCTCGAACTCACCGCGGTAGACCGTGCCGGCCACCACGAGCGGCAGGTCGAGCGCGTAGATCCGTTTTCCCGAAAGCCCCGGGGGTACCGCGCCCTCGCGCACGCGCGCGGCGAGCCCCTCGACGATGGCGGTCTTCCCCACCCCCGGGTCGCCGAGGAGGAGCGGGTTGTTCTTGGTGCGGCGCGAGAGCACGTGGATGACGCGCTCGATCTCGGCATCGCGTCCGACCACCGGGTCGAGCGCGCGGCCCTCCGGGTCGGTGAGCTCCACCGCGAAGTAGTCGAGCGCCAGCGTCTTGGACGCCTTCTTCTTCGTCTGCGTCACGGTGTGCGGCAACGACGGCGTGCCGAGCGCGGGGAGGTGCATCCCCGCGCTCGGCACGGGGTGTTCCTCTCCTCCCGGCTTGGGGGGCACTTCGGTGAGGTCCGGGAACTTGCTCGCGGACTTGAGCGCGACGGCGAGGCGCTGCCGGACCGCGGCGAGGTTCGTGCGCGGCGAATCGAGCGCCTCGCGGACCGCCGCGGAATCGATCTGGAGGAGACCCGAGAGGAGGTGCTCGGTGCCCACGTAGCGGTGGCCGTGCTCCGCGGCGATGACGATCGCGCGCTCCACCGCTCGGCGCACGCGCTCCGAGACCGGGAGGTTCGCCGATCTGCCGCGTTCCCCCCCGCTCTCTACGGCGACCCGCGCGGCGCGCGCACCGTTCAACCGCGCGAGCACATCGGCCGCGATGCAGCCGCGCTCCACGAGGAGCGCGGCGATGACGTGTCCGACGTCTACCTCGCGCGCGCGTTCACGCCCGGCGCGGTCGCCGGCGCGGATGAGCACCGAACGGAGGTGCGAGGTGAAGGTGTGGAGCGGGTCGGACGGTATACGGATTAAAATTTAAATTTTAAAATTTGACCGCCGGCGCTTCGCGCTGGGCCTCGGCGGCGACCTCGAAGAATTCGCGCGCGGTGAATCCCATGAAGGAGGCGACCATGTTGGTGGGGAACACCTGGAGCATGGTGTTGAAGTCCCTGACGTTCGCGTTGTAGAACCGGCGGGCTGCCTGGATCTTGTCCTCGGCGTCGCGGAGCTCGGACTGGAGGCCGAGGAAGTTTTGCGACGCCTTGAGGTCGGGGTAGTTCTCCGCGACCGCAAAGAGCGACTTCAACGTCTCGGTGAGCATGTTCTCCGCTTTGGCGTGTTCGGCCGGGGTCTTGGCCGACATCGCCGCCGCGCGCGCCTCGGTCACCTTGGTGAGGAGCGACTTCTCGTGTCCGGCGTACCCCTTCACCGTCTCGACGACGTTGGGGATGAGGTCATAGCGGCGCTTTAGTTGCACGTCGATGTCTGACCACGAGTTTTGGGTGGCGTTCTTCGCGGTAATGAGCTTGTTGTAGGTGGCGATGTACCACCCGACCACGAGCACCACCACGGCGATGAGTATCCAGGCGAAAAGCGGCATATTCTACGGAATGAGGTTATGAAGTACTATGGTTGAATAGTCGCATTTTTTAGGCGAATAGTCAACGATTCCCCATGCAGCTCCGCACGCTCGGCCGCCTCCGTCCCAAGAAGCTCATCGTCTTCGACCTCGACGGCACCCTCGCGGCGACCAAAGCGCCCGTTGACCGCGAGATGTCCGCGCTCCTCGGCCGGCTCCTCGAGCGGTACCGCGTCGCGGTCATCGGCGGGGGCAAGTATCCGCTCTTTAGGACCCAGTTCCTCCGTCCGCTCGCCGTTCCGCGCGAGCGCCTCGCGAACCTCTACCTGTTCCCGACCACCGGCACCGCGTTCTACCGGCATCGGAAGGGGTGGAAGAAGGTGTATGCGCGCCACCTTTCGAAGGACGAGAAACGGCGGATCCGCGGCGCGTTCGCCGAGGCGTTCCGTCGCATCGGGTACCGGCATCCCGAGAAGACCTACGGGAAGATCATCGAGGACCGGGGGACACAGATGACCTTCTCCGCGCTCGGACAGGAGGTGGTCGCCCTCCTCGGCAAGAAGAAGGGGGTGGCGCTCAAGGAGAAGTGGAAGCGCGAGCACACCGGCACCAAAATGCGCATCACGCGCGAGGTGGCCAAGCTCCTCCCCGATCTCGAGGTCCGCGCCGCCGGGCACACCTCGGTTGACGTCACCAAGAAGGGGATAGACAAGGCGTACGGGCTCCGGCAGATGGAGAAGTATTTAGGAGTGCCGGTGCGCCAGATGCTGTTCGTGGGCGACGCGATCTTCCCGGGGGGGAACGACCATGCGGTGGTGCGCACCGGGGTCGACTACGTGAAGGTTTCCGGTCCCGACGAGACCAAGCGCGTGATCCGTGCGCTCTTAACGCGTGAATCATGAAGCTTGAAACGTCCCCTCGGAGATCAAAGGTTCCTCCTCTCATGTCTCATGCTTCATGTTTTAAGGTACACGCTCCATGATCGGCGTCTTCGATAGCGGGGTCGGCGGGCTCACCGTGGTCCGGGCGATTCGCCGCGCGCTTCCGGGCGCGCGCATCCTCTACGTCGGCGACGTCGCGCGCATGCCCTACGGGAACAAGAGCGCGCGAACGGTGACCGAATACGCCCGCGAGATCACCCGCTACCTCATCCGGCGCGGCGCATCGGTGATCGTGGTCGCCTGCAACACCGCATCGGCGGTGGCCGCGCCCACGCTCCGCCGCGAGTTCCGGGTGCCCATCTTGGACGTCATCGCTCCCGCGGCACGGAGCGCGAAGCGGCTCGGACGCCGCATCGCCGTGCTCGGCACCCGCGCGACGGTCGGCTCGGGGGCGTACGTGCGCGCGCTTCGCGGCGCCCGCGCGATTTCGGTCGCCTGCCCGCTCTTCGTGCCCCTCGTCGAAGAGGGGTACGCGGAGACCCCCGAAGGGCGGCGGATCGTCGCGCGCACCCTCGCCCCGCTCCGGGGAAAACGACTGGATGCGGCCATCCTCGGGTGCACGCACTACCCGCTCCTCGCGCGGGCGATCGGCGCCGCCCTTCCGGGCGTCCCGCTCGTGGATTCGAGCGCAGTCTCCGACGAGGTCGCGCGCCTCTCCCCGCGCTCCACCGGGAAGCGCGGGTCGCTTCGGCTGGCGGTGACCGACACCACGCCGCACTTCGCGCGCCTCGCACGCCGCATCATCGGCCCGGCGCGGCTCACCGTGCTCCCCGTTGAAAGGCTCACCCGTTCCCGGTAGGCTGACCCCCATGCTCACGATCCTCATCTTCATCATCGTCCTCGGCGTCATCGTGTTCGTCCACGAGTTCGGGCACTTCATCGCCGCCAAACGCGCCGGCGTGCGCGTCGACGAGTTCGGATTCGGGTTCCCGCCCCGGATCTTCGGGGTGCGGCGCGGGGAGACGACCTATTCGGTGAACCTCATCCCGCTCGGAGGATTCGTGAAGCTCCACGGCGAGGGGGGCGAGGGGCGCGACGACCCGCGGAGCTTCGCGGCGAAACCGGCATGGGTGCGCGCGATCATCCTGCTCGCCGGGGTGGGCATGAACGTGGTGCTCGCCGCGTTCCTCCTCACGATCGGGTTCACGTTCGGCGTGCGTCAGCTCACCGACGGGTTGCCGCCCGAAGCGATCGTCTCCGGAAGCGAGGTGCGGGTCCTGCAGGTGCTCCCCGGCGCCCCCGCGCATGAGGCAGGTCTCAAGTCGGGGGATGCCATCATCTCGGTGGGTGGAGTCCCGCTCACCGAGGCCGCCGGGCTCCGCGAGCGGGTAGCGGAGAGCGACGGGGACCTCTCGCTCGTCGTGCGACGGGGAACCGAGACGATCACGCTCACCGTGGTCCCCCGCGAGCTCCCCGAGGCGGACGGACGGGCGATCGGGGTGCTCCCGGGAAACGTCGGCACCGTGCGGTACCCATGGTACCTGGCTCCCGTGAAGGGCGTGGTGGCTGCTTTTACGCTCCTGGGGCTCATCGCCGCGGCGTTCTGGGAGCTCCTCGCGGGGCTCCTCACCGGCCGCGGGCTCACCGCCGACCTCTCGGGCCCGGTCGGCATTGCGGTGGTGACCGGCGAGGCCACGCGTCTCGGCATCATGTACCTCTTGCAGTTCACCGCGCTCCTCTCGCTGAACCTCGCGGTGCTGAACGCGATCCCGTTCCCGGCATTGGACGGCGGGCGGTTCCTGTTCTTAGTGATCGAAAAGCTCCGCGGCCGTCCGCTCCCTAAGAACGCGGAAGCGGTGGTGCATCAGGCCGGGTTTGCGGTCCTCATGCTCCTGGTCGTGGCGGTCACCTACCGCGACTTGGTACGATATGGCAGTACGATAGGCGGATTCTTTAGGGGCCTCTTCTGATGCCGGAACTCATTCCACAACTCGAGAAGCTCCTCGCGGAAGCGCAGAAGACGCTCGCGCTTGCGGACGAGGCCGCGCTGAGTAGGGAAGAGACGCGTCTCCTCGGACGGAAGGGGGAGGTGAATCGTATCCTCGCCGCGGTTCCCGGGCTCCCGCCCGTGGAGCGCGCGCGCGTCGGCGAAGCGGCGAACGTGGTTAAAACGAAGCTTGCGGCGGAATTCTCCCGTCGGCGCGCGGCGCTCAAAAACGAATTCGCCTCGGAGCTTACAGAGCGCGAGTGGATAGACGTCACCGAACCCGGCACTGCATCCCCGCAGGGCTCCGTCCATCCGACGAACGCGGCGATCGAAGAGATCGTCGGGCACTTCGAGCGGATCGGGTTCCGCCGCGCGCGCTACGGAGAGGCGGAGTGGGATCACTACGCGTTCGGGGCGTTGAACATGCCCCAGGAGCACCCGGCGCGGGACGAGTGGGAGACCTTCTTCCTGGAGGCGCCGGCGCATCCCATGCTCGGGAGACCGGTGCTCACCCCGCACACCTCGAACGCGCAGATCCGCGAGTTCGAGCGGCGGAAGCCGCCCATACGGATGGTGTCGGTGGGGAAGACCTACCGCCGCCAGTCGGATGTCTCGCATATCCCCATGTTCCATCAGTTCGAGGGGCTCATGGTGGACGAGGGGATCGCGCTCACCCACCTCCGGGGGGTGCTTGAGTATTTTTTTCGCAACTATTTCGGGCCGGCTCGCACGTACCGTTTCCGGCCGTTCCACTTTATGTTCACCGAGCCGAGCTTCGAGATCGATATCTCCTGCGGTCTCTGCAAGGGGGCGGGCGGCATCTGTCGGCTCTGCAAAGCGGGGTGGCTTGAGCTGGGCGGCGCGGGCATGGTGCACCCCAACGTGCTCCGGGCCGGCGGCGTGGACCCGTTGCGCTACTCGGGGTTCGCGTTCGGGTGGGGGGTGGAGCGCACCTGGATGATGCGCGCCGGCATGCAGATCCCGGACATCCGCATGATCTACGGGAACGACCTCCGGTTCCTCTCACAGTTTTCCGTATGAAGCTCGTCCTCATCATCTTGGTGACCCAGGCGCTCTACGCGACCGGCGACCTGTTCCGTAAGATCATCCTCGGCAAGAGCGCGTTCGATTTCACGTTGCTTAAGAACATCCCGTTCGTCCTCACCCTCGGGCTCTCGGCGATCGGGGTCGTGCTCCAGCTCTACGCGCTCAAGCATTTCGACCTCTCGCGGACGATCATCCTGTTGGGGACCTTCGCAGTGATATTCTCGACCGCGCTCGGGGTGCTCGTGCTTAAAGAACGGTTCTCGCCGGTCAATTACCTTGGAGTCCTCTTCGCGGTGCTTGCCATCATCTTCATCAACCTCAAGCGATGAACATCCTCGTCCCGGACAGCTGGCTTCGTGAGTACGTCCGCACCCCGGCCCCCCCGGAGGAGCTCGCGGCCGCGCTCTCGCGCACCGGTCCCTCGGTCGAGCGGATCATTCGTCCGGGCGACGGGCCCGTACGGGTGATCGTCGGCCGGATAGAAGCGATCGAGAAGCATCCGAACGCCGACAAGCTCCGGATCGTGAAGACCGCGATAGGAAAGGGGACGCTCGCGATCGTGTGCGGGGGCACCAATCTTCGTCCCGGTCAGCTCGTTGCGGTGGCGCTGGTGGGCGCCCGGGTGCGCTGGCATGGGGAGGGCGAACCGGTGGTGCTCGAACCCGCGGTCATCCGCGGGGTCCGGAGCGAGGGGATGATCTGTGCGGGCAACGAGCTGGGACTCGCGGACCGCTTCCCGCACGCGGAGCGAGAGGTCATGGACCTCACCTCCACCGGAGCGGCGCCGGGGACGCCGCTTGGGAACGCGCTCGGCGCGGACGTCGTGTATGAGATTGAGGTCACCACCAACCGTCCCGATGCGCTCGGAGTAGTGGGGGTCGCGCGCGAGGCGGCGGCTGCCGTCGGCGGGACGTTCCTCTACAAGGAACCAGCCCAACTCCGCGGGGCGGGCAAGAGATTCGCCGTCTCGATCGTCGCGAAAAAGCTCTGTAGCCGGTACCGGGCGGCGCTCGTTCAAGGCCTCTCCGTCGGGGCCTCCTCGGCGACCATCTCCGGCCGGCTCACGAGCGCGGGTCTCCGACCGGTGAACGCCGCGGTGGACGTTACCAACTACGTGATGCTCGAGTTCGGCGAACCGATGCACGCCTTTGACGCCGACGCGGTCGAGGGTGCGATCACGGTGCGGCACGCCCGCGCGGGCGAAAAGCTCGCGGCGCTCGACGGGAACACCTACACCCTCACCCCCGAGATGCTCGTGATCGCCGACCAGAAGCGGGCGCTCGCAGTCGCCGGCGTGATCGGCGCCGAGGCGAGCAAGGTGACTGCGAAGACCACCCGCGTCATCCTCGAGGCGGCTTCCTTCGACGGGACGTCGGTGAGAAAGACCGCGCGCGCGCTGGGGCTCCGCACCGACGCGGTCATGCGGTTTGAGAAGGGGGTGCCGTCGGGCCTCACCGGGTCGGCGCTCGCGCGCGCCGCCCGGCTCCTCACCGAGCTCTGCGGCGGACGGGTGACCGCGGTCGCCGACGCCGTGGGTGCGCGCACCCGCGCGGCCCGTATTTCGCTCTCCGTGGGCACCATCTCCGACCGCATCGGGGTGCCGTTCACGGTTCCGCAGGTCAAACGGCTCCTGGGCTCCGTCGGCATCGCCGTTTCCGGTTCGGCCGCGCGCTTGATCGCGACCGTCCCGTACTGGCGCGAGGGGGACCTGCGCATCCCCGCGGACGTGATCGAAGAGGTCGCGCGTCTCTACGGGTACGATCGGCTCCCCGCGACCATCCCGCCCGGCGCGCCGTCGGGCGAAGCGCCCGACCCTCTCTTCGCGTGCGAGCGCACGGTGCGCGCCGCGCTCGTCGGCGCAGGTGCGCACGAGTTCCTGTCGGTATCGCTCGTGGGGGAGACGCTGCTCGCGCGGAGCGGGGAGGCGGAGACGCCCGTGGTCAGGGTGGCCAATCCGCTCACGAGTGACCTCACCGCCCTCCGACCCTCGCACCGGGGCCGCCTCCTTGAGGCGGTGCGGGAGAACGAGAAGACGCGCGACCACGGCGCGGGGTTTGAGATGGGCACGGTGTTCGCTCCGGTGCCGGGAGGCGCGGCGCTCCCGACCGAAACCCCTTCGCTCGGGCTCATCGTGTGGGGCGCGCGGACCGACGGCGACCAGTTCTTCCTCGCGAAGGGGCTCCTCGAGCGGGTCGCCGCGGCGGCGGGTGCTCCGCTCACCTTCGGCAAGGATCTCCCCACAGGCGGCTTTTGGCACCCGGGCCGGAGCGTTTCGGTGCACCTCGGCACGGCGGTCATCGGGATGTTGGGCGAACTCACGCCCGGCGCGCGCGGGGCGGCGGGGATCGAATCGAGGGCCGCGCTCGCGCTCCTCGACCTCCGGGAGCTCGTCCGCGCCGGGCGCAAGGACCGCGAGTTCAAGGTGCCCCCCACCTACCCGCCAATGCGTCGCGACATGAGCTTCATCTGCGATCGCCGCGTCGAGCACGAGCTCGTCGCCGCGGCGATCCGCGAGACCGACCCGCTCGTCGCCTCGGTCACACTCTTTGATCGGTTCAAGGGGAAGGGGATCACGGAGGGGAAGAAGAGCTTGGCCTACCACCTCACGCTCCAGGCCGCTGACCGGACGCTCACCGCGGAGGAGGCCGATGCGGTGGTAAAGAAAGTCACCGCCATGCTCACCCGCCGCTTCAAGGCGGTGATTCGCGACTAGCTTGCCAAGCTTCTTTTTTTGTGGTATTCCTCGGGCAGGAGGGATCACATGTCAATCAGTTCTTTGCTTCGCGGCGTCCGAGACCTCACCGTGTTGGGCCTGTTGGTCTGGAGCGCCGCCCATTACTTCTGCCTGATGCAGAAGTACACCTGTAGCCACGGCTTTCCGCACGCGCCCGTCCCCTCCGGTATGGAGGGGATCGTGCATATGGCGCTTAGCGCCGGCTACTAGTCCACCGCTCCCATTGCGGAGCCGCCTCAAAAGGGCGCCGGGTGTGCCCGGGGCTCTTTTTCTTATACGGGCGTACATGCTATACTTGCGGCATGTACCTCTCCACCTCCCAGGACATTCTCTTCCTGGTGCTCGCCTTCGCGGTGCTCTGGATCACCATCTTCCTCTCCTGGATGCTCTACCACCTCATCGGCATCCTGCGGGACGCGAGAGAGACCGTGCACGGCCTCCGGAAGGCCGCCGATGCGGTGGAGACCGCCATGAGCCACATCAAGGGGAAGTTCGAGGCGATCGTGAACCTCGTCGGGCTCTTCGGCGAGGGGATCAAAGCGGTCATGAGCCGGCTCGCCGAGCGCGTCGAAGAGGATGAGGACGGCGGGGGCAGGCGCCGCAAGCGTGGGTAGACGCCGCTTCGGCGCGGCATCACGGCGGGGCGCGACGCCCCCTTTTGTTTTTGTCGGAATCCGATTACCCTAGCCTACGATTCCAATCACTCCATGGCCCGATTCGCGCACCTCCACGTTCACAGCCACTACAGCCTCTTGGACGGGCTTCCGCAGATAGGCCCGCTCGTTTCGAAGGCGGCCGGTAGCGGACAAGACGCGCTCGCCCTCACCGACCACGGGTACCTCTACGGTGCGATCGAGTTCTACGAGGCGTGCCGGAAGCAGGGGGTGAAGCCGCTCCTCGGCATGGAGGCCTATGTCGCCCCGCGGTCGCGCACGGAGAGATCCGGCCGCGGCGGGGAGAACGACACCTCGCACCTCACCTTGATCGCGAAGGACGTCATGGGCTACCGGAATCTCATGCTCCTCTCGACGCGCGCCTCCCTCGAGGGGTTCTACTATAAGCCGCGCGTGGACCATGAGCTCCTCCGCGCCCACGGGAAGGGGATCATCGCGCTCTCCGGCTGTCTGAACGGCGAGATCCCCAAGGCGATCCTCGCGAACGAACCCGTGCGGGCGCGCGAGCTTGTTAAAAAATATCAGGAGGCGTTCGGCAAGGACTTCTATTTCGAAATCCAGCATCGTCCGACGCTCCGCGAGCAGGGGATCGTGAACGAGGGGCTCCGCGCCCTCGGGGAGGAGTTCGGCATCCCGCTCGTGGCCACCCAAGACAGCCACTACCTCGTCGGCGAGGACGCCGAGGCGCAGGACCTCCTCGTGTGCATCCAGACCGGGAAGACGGTGGATGACGTCAAGCGACTCGACATGCGCGGGGTGGACGTGAGCCTTCCTCCGGCGGGCGTGATGGAAGAGTGGTTCCGGGATTTCCCCGGGGCGTGCGCGACCACGGGTACGATCGCTGACTCCGTGAATCTCGAGCTCGAACTCGGCAAGTGGGTGTTCCCCGCGTTCGAACCGCCGGGCGGGCGGAGCGCGCGTGAGCACCTCGACACGCTCTCCCATGAGATGCTCAATGCCAAGTACGGCGGCACGGCGCCGCCCGAAGTGGTCGCGCGATTGGAGAGCGAACTCGCGATCATCTCGAAGAAGGGGTATGACCCGTACTTCCTGGTGGTGGCCGACTACACCAACTGGGCGCGGGGCCGGGGGATCATCTCCACCACCCGCGGCTCGGCGGCCGGCTCCCTCGTCTCCTATGCGATCGGGATATGCGACGTGAACCCGCTCTTCTTCAAGCTCCCGTTCGAGCGGTTCCTGAACCCGTCGCGCCCGTCGCCGCCGGATATTGACATGGACTTTGCCGATAACCGGCGCGACGAGGTGCTCGAGTACGTGAAGGGGAAGTACGGCCGCGACAAGGTGGCCCAGATCTGCACCTTCGGGACCCTCCTCGCGCGAGCCGCGGTGCGCGATGTCACCCGCGCGCTCGGCATGCCGTACGCCTTCGGCGACCGCGTCGCCAAGCTCATCCCCCCGGGCGCGCAGGGATTCCCCATGACGGTCGACCGCGCGCTCGAGGAGAACGTGGAGTTCCGCGGCCTCTACGACCGTGACCCCGACGTCAAGCGGGTCGTGGACCTCGCGAAGAAAGTAGAGGGCTGTGCGCGCCACTCGTCGGTGCATGCGGCCGGGGTCGTCATCGCGCCCACGCCGCTCACCGATTTCACCCCGCTCCAGAAGGAGGCCGGCGGCGGGGACAAGGTGATCACCCAGTTCGACATGAACGCGGTGGAGGCCGCCGGGCTCCTCAAGATGGATTTCCTCGGCATCCGAAACCTCTCCATCCTCGGGAACGCGATCGAGCTCGTGGCGCGCACCAAGGGAGCGGCAATCTCGCTCCTCGCGCTCCCCTTGGATGACCGTCCTACCTACGAGATGCTCTCGCGCGGCGAGACCTTCGGCGTCTTCCAGCTCGCGAGCGAGGGGATGACGAAGTACCTTAAGGAGCTCCGCCCCTCCACGATCTTCGACCTTCAGGCGATGGTGGCGCTCTACCGGCCGGGGCCGATCGAGTCCATCCCCGAGTTCATCGCCCGGAAGAACAACCCGGCCCGCATCACCTACCTCGACCCGCGTATGCGGGGGATCCTCGAGCAGTCCTACGGGGTCATCACCTACCAGGATGACGTACTTCTCATCTCCATCGAGCTTGCCGGCTACTCCTGGGAAGAGGCCGACAAGTTCAGGAAAGCGATGGGGAAGAAGATCCCCGAGGAGATGGCCAAGCAAAAGGAGAAGTTCTGGGCGGGGATCGTGGCGCACGGGGGGAGCGAACAGCTCGCCGCCGACCTGTGGCGGCTCATTGAGCCGTTCGCGGCCTACGGTTTCAACAAGGCGCATGCCGCCTCCTACGCGATGGTGGCGTTTCAAACCGCCTACATGAAGGCGCACTATCCGGCCGAGTACATGACCGCGATCATGACCGCGGAGTCCGACGATCTCGAGAAGGTCGCCGTGGCGGTCGCCGAGTGCGGCCGCATGGGGGTCTCCGTGCTCCCCCCGGACGTGAACAGCTCGTTCCGGGACTTCACCTACATCGACGATACGCACATCCGCTTCGGGCTCCTCGCGATCAAGAACCTGGGGAGCGACACGGTCCAGGCGATCATCGACGAACGTACGGCGGCCGGTCCGTTCGCGTCGATCGAGGGGTTCCTGTCCCGTCTCTCGGGGAAGGCGCTGAACCGCAAATCCTTGGAGTCGCTCGTGAAATCCGGCGCGCTCGACGCCTTTGGCGACCGGCAGGCGATGCTTGACACGATCGAGGCGATGCTCGAGTTCGCGCGCGAGCACCAGAAGGCCGTCGCCTCGTCCCAGTCGTCGCTCTTCGGGAGCGGCGGGGTGCTCGCCGCCGCGACGGTTCGGCTCCCCCCGGGGGTGCGCGCTTCTCGCGCCGACCTCCTCGCCTGGGAAAAGGAACTCCTCGGACTCTACGTGAGCGAGCACCCCTGGAAGCAGTGGGAGGCGATGGTGCGCGGGGTGAGCGTCCCGGTTTCCGCCGCGCTTCAGGCGCCCGAGGGTGGCGCGGTCACCGTCGGGGGGGTGATCACGAGCGTAAAGACGATCCAGACCAAGAGCAACGAGACGATGGCGTTCTGCCGGGTCGAAGACCCTACCGGCGCGATAGAGGCGGTGGTGTTCCCCTCGGTCTACCGGATGGCCACGGGGCTCTGGGCCTCGGACCGGCCCGTGATCATCGACGGAAAGATCTCATCGAAGGACGGGGTCCCCAAACTCCTCGTGAACCGGGCCGAGACGGTGAGCCACGTGACCGTCCCCCGCATTCGGGTCGATTTCGCGCCGGTTGGCGTCGGGGGACCTGCCGCGCGGGCGGAGGCCGGGTCGCCGTCCGTTCCGGTCTCAATCAGCGTCCCGCCCACCCTTTCGCCCACGTTGGTGGCCGAGCTCCGGACGGTCTTTGAACGGTTTCCCGGGGCCGCACCGGTCGAGCTCGTTACCAAGGAGTCCGGCCGTCTGCGCCGCATCCGCACTTCCTACGCGGTTACGATGAACGAGGCGCTTCGCGCGGAGCTCACCCGTCTCCTCGGTGCTTCCGCGTTGGGCCCATAGGCCCGTCTCGTGCTATAGTAATTCCATGACCACCCAGTACGGCCGCCCTGCGGTGAGGATATACAAACGCATCGCGCTTACGTTCATCGGGATCACCCTCGTGCTCCTGGGGGTGGTGCTCGCCGCCACCATCGCGCGGGCGAGGATCGTCATCACGGCGCGCGAGGTGCCGGTCACCGCGGAAACGAAGGTGAACGTGGCCGGTGAGACGATGACCTCGGAGACGGTGCGCGGCACGGTGATCACCACCACCGCGCGGGGGGAGGGGATCGGCAAGCCGGCCGGGAGCGGGAAGACCGTCGAGGCGCAGGCCACCGGAACCGTGATGCTCGTGAACAAGCGCTCTGTGGGCCAGCCGCTCGTCGCCACCACCCGGCTCCTCACCCCGGACGGGGTGCTCTTCCGGTTGCGGAACGGCGTGGTGATCCCCGGAAACGGCGAGCTTAAGGACGTCCCGGTCTACGCCGACCAGATCGGCGCCGCGAGCGAGATAGGGCCGTCGAACTTCACCGTCCCGGGGCTCTCCGCCTCGCTCCAGGAGCTCGTCTATGCGTTTTCCGAGAAGCCGATGACCGGCGGGCTCCGCGTGGTGCGATCGGTCTCCCCGGAGGACCTCGATGCCGCCGCGGCGGCCGTGACCGAGAATCTTGTGAAGAACGCCATCGCCGGACTCGCCGATGAGGTCGCCCGGTCAGGGTATGCCGGGATCGCGGTTGATGCGAAAGAGATTTCGCGCTCCGCTTCGGTGAAGCCCGGCGATTCCACCGATTCGTTCACGGTCTCGGTCGCCCTTGCGGTGACCGCGGTGCTCTTCGATCGCGAGAAGCTCGCGAACATCGGCGAGAGCGCGCTCCGTGCCAACCTCGGGGAGGACGTGGAGCTCCGGAGCTCGAACGCGGACACGGTCGAGCCCACGGTGCAGACCGCGGACGCCGCCACGGACACCGCCACCCTTGCGGTCACCTTCTCGGGTGGCGCGATCCTCAACCGACAGAGCCCCCTCCTCGCAAAGAACCGTCTGGTCGGGCTCGACGCGGACACCATCAAGGCGTATTTGAAGAGCTTTGAGTCCATCGCGGACGTCGAGGTGTCATTTTCGCCTTTCTGGGTGCGTCGCGCGCCGCGCCTGTTCGACCATATTGAAATCACCATCCGATAGGGGGTAGGGTAGTGGCATGGCCGCGCCGATAGAGTCCGTCCGTCATTCGACCGCGCACCTCATGGCTGCCGCGGTTTTAGAATTGTTCCCCGGGACAAAGCTTGGGGTGGGACCGGTCGTCCCCAACGGCTTCTATTATGATTTTGAGACCCCCAAACCGCTCGTCGCGAACGACCTCGCGCGCATCGAGAAGCGCATGCGCGAGATCATCAAGCGCAAAGAGGATTTCCGGCGCGAGGAGATGAAGCTGGACGACGCCATCACCTTCTTCCGCGAGCGAACGCAGGAGTATAAGGTCGCGCTCCTCACCGACCTCAAAACCAAGGGCACCACCGCGGTCGCCGCCGACGAGTCGCAGGACCTGGATATCAAAAAGCCCGAGGTCGCTTCGGTCTACTGGACCGGTAAGTTCGTGGACCTCTGCCGCGGCCCCCACGTCTCTTCGACCGGGGAGCTCGGCGTATTCAAACTCACCAAGCTTGCCGGCGCGTACTGGCGCGGCGACCAGCGCAACGCCCAGCTCACCCGCGTCTACGGGCTCGCATTCCGCACGCAAGCCGAAATGGACGAGCACGTAAAGAACCTGGAGCTCGCGGCGGAACGCGATCACCGCAAACTCGGCAAGGAGCTCGAGCTCTTCACCTTCTCGGACGAGGTGGGGCCCGGATTGCCGCTCTTCTATCCCAAGGGCGCCCGGCTCCGTCGCTCGATCGAGGAGTTCGTCGGAGCGCTCCAGGAAGCGCGAGGGTACGAAGCGATCTGGATCCCGCACATCACCAAGGGCGATCTCTATGCGACCTCGGGGCACCTTGAGAAATACGATGCGCTCTTCCCGCCGATGGCCTTACCGGGGGAGGCGGAGTATTACCTCAAACCGATGAACTGCCCGCACTTCATGATGCTCTACCGGTCGCTCCCCAAGAGCTATCGCGACCTGCCGGTCCGCTACGTCTCGACCACCACCAACTACCGTTACGAGAAGAGCGGCGAGCTCACCGGCCTCACCCGCGTGCGCGCGCTCACCCAGGACGACTGTCACGTGTTCTGCACGCCCGATCAGATCGAAACAGAGATTGACCTCATGCTCGATATGATCGCCGCCACCTATCGGGCGTTCCAGTTCAAGAACTTCGAGGTGCGCGTCTCGGTGCGCGATCCGCGTGCCCTGCAGAAGTACATTGGCGATGCCGCCACCTGGGATGGATCGGAGAAGACCCTGGAGAAGCTCGTCAATGCCCGCGGGTGGAAGTACGGCGTGGATCAGGGCGAGGCGGCCTTCTACGGGCCCAAGCTCGATTTTAAGGCGAAGGACGTGCTCGGCCGTGAGTGGCAACTCTCGACCATCCAACTCGACATGAACCTGCCCGCACGCTTCCGCCTCGAGTACGTCGACTCCGACGGACAAAGGAAGCGCCCCGTCGTGATCCACCGCGCCATCCTCGGATCGACCGAACGGTTCCTGGGGATCCTTATTGAACACTTCGGGGGTGCCTTCCCCACCTGGCTCGCGCCGGTGCACGCCGCGATCGTTCCGGTCTCGGAGAAGTTCGCCGCCGCAACCAAGAAGCTTGTCGCGCTCCTTAAGAAAGAGGGGATCCGCGTGGAGGAGTACGACGCGCGTGAACGCGTGGGCGCCAACATCCGCCGCGCGATCATGATGAAGGTGCCCTATATGCTCGTGGTCGGCGACAAGGAGAAGTCGCTTAAGAACCTTACCGTGCGCATTCGCGGAGAGAAGGCAGAGAAGCGCATGACGCTCCCCTCATTCGTGAAGCGGGTGAAATCCGAGATTGAGAAGAGAAAATAGGGTTTCCTGGCGGTGCGCGCACTAGGGGGAGAGGGGCTTGACTCACGTCAGGTTTTCTGTTATAACAGACCGGCTTGGAGGTCTGGAATGACACCGAATGACGCCGCGCTCGGACTCATCGAGGCGGCCTCCCGGCGCCTCGATCTTTCATTCTCCGCGGGAGAGACCGAAGTGCTCTCCAAGGTGATCGTGCCGTTCGCCGGTTCAGCGATTTTCGCGATCGATGCCGAAGCGATAATCGCCTACCCGGTCGATCCCGACCGTAAAGAGAAGCTTTGCCGGGGCATCACTGAGCGAAGGTTTGCCTACTGGCTCCTGCAGCTCGTGCTGGTGAGCCGTCATGCCGGCATCCCGCTGCCCCGTCGCGCGGATCTGCGCGCCGCCTTCGCGCTCCTCTACCGCATCGTCATGCCGGCGCCGGTATGACAAAAAACGGGCACCCCCTCGGGGGACGCCCGTTTTCTTTATCTTTGGTTCTCTACCCAGGTTACCCGTTGGCCTCTTCCGCGCCGGGGATGCGTTTGCTCATGAGCTCGACGAGCACGTCTTTGGCCTTGTGCAACTCGATCTTCTCGAACCCGATCTTGTCGAGCGCGGCCGTGATGTTGGTATCCTTCTCTTTCGTGAACCAGTCATGGAGCTCTTTCCCCGGCCCCGTTTCCGTGGTCATGTCCATGGCAATCATGACTTCGTTCACCGCCGAATCGTATTCGGCCTCTAGGCTCTTGCGAGTCTCTTCCATCAACTCGGCGATGTAGCGCTCCGCGGCACCTTCTTGCATCATATCGATCTGAACGTGAAATGGTTGAGCGATCATCATACCATTTTTTTGGTTCACCGTCAATGCGGGTCCAGTACTTGACGGCGGATGAGCCGCATGGTAAAAACGGCAGTTGTTCCTAGCCATTCAGGTGAGAAAGGGGGCGCCGATGGAACCGGTCTTTCCCAGTCCTTTCGAACAGTTTCTCTGCAGGATCGCCGATCATTGCGGCATCGCCGCGCCGAGCGAGTGCGAGCTCTTACGCGTGAGCTATGCGGTGGCCCAGGCAGTTCCGGTGGCGGGGGGGCGCTCGCGCTTTCCCCTCGGCGTGACGGTCGGTGTGGAACCGGCCTATCGCAAGGCGCGTTTAGGCTCGATGATGCACGCCGACCGGCCCATCTCCGGCCCGCTCGTCCGGCTTGCGCTCGCGCTCCGCGCGAGCAAGGTGGAGGACGCGCGCGCCGATGAGCTCTGTGACCTGTACACGATCGCCGTACGCGCGCTCGGCGCGGTCCCGGCGGCCTGACGCGGCTCGCCCCAACACGCGAACGGACGCTCCCGAGGGAGCGTCCGTTTTTCATTCACGTATACCTATCCGAAGAGACGGGTCTCGATCTCCTTGGTCGCCTTCTCCATCGCCCCCTCCGGCGTCTGCTTCGCGCGGAGTTCCGAGAGCACCGACTTCACGGTCTCGTCCTTGGCGGTGAGGTGCGCGTCAAACACCTTCTGCGAGATAGGGTCAAGGGACTCGCGCGGCCCGCCCATGAGGCGGGCGACGATCCCTTCATACTGGTCTTTGAGGTCGGTTTCTATCTTCTTCCACTCGGCCTTCTGCGCCTCGAATTTCCGCTCCGCGTCGAAGGTGAAGTACTCCCCGGGCGTCTTCCGCGTCATCTGCTCGTCAGTATCCATCCCCTCGAGCTTCTGTGCGGCATCGGCCTCCAAATCCTTCTTCTCGGTCTTTTTTTTCGCGGCCTCGGGGATCGGCGGCGGCCCGGATTCGAACGGTGACATCGATTCTCCCTTGAGCATACGGGTCGTGCTATAGTAAGGCCTCAATCTAGCATTTTTTCTTCATCCTGTCAACGATGCCGCGCCCTGCCCCGCTCCCCAAGCTCCTCGTTATCGTGGGCCCGACCGCATCCGGAAAGACCGCCCTCGCCGAACGGCTCGCGCGGCGCTTCGGCGGCGAGATCGTCTCCGCCGATTCCCGCACTATCTACAAAGGGATGGATATCGGGACCGCCAAGCCGAGGCGGAAGACGGGATCCCCCCGATATCACCTCATCGACGTGGTGCGTCCTGACCAGCCGTTCACCCTCGCGGAGTATCAGCGCAGGGCGCTTCGTGCGATCCGCGGCATCTTGCGGCGCGGGAAGCTCCCGGTGCTCGTGGGCGGGACCGGCCTCTACGTGAGCGCGGTCATCGATAACCTGGAGATCCCCGCCGTGCCGCCGCAGGAGAAGCTCCGGGCCGAACTCGGCCGCAAGTCCGTTTCCGAGCTCTATGCGCTCCTCGCCTCGGTCGACCCCATCTCCGCGCGCCGCACCGGGCCGCACAACGCGCGCCGCATGATCCGCGCGCTTGAAGTGCTCGCCATCGGCGGCGAGCGATTCTCGGCACAGCTCCGGAAAGGACCCCCGCTGTTTGATGCGCTCGCGATCGGGCTCGCGGTGCCCCGTGAGGCGCTCTACCGCGCGATCGACCGGCGCGTAGACCGGATGATGCGGGAGGGGTTCATGGCAGAGGTGCTCCGTTTGCGGAAGGGGCTGAATTCACCGGAGCTCCCGGCGATGAGCGGGATTGGGTACGCCGAGCTGAATGCGGCGATCGAGGGACGGATGACGCTCCCCGAGGCGGTCGCCAGGATAAAGTTCAGGACGCACCAGTACGCGCGTCGGCAGATCACCTGGTGGAAGCGCGACCACCGGGTCAAATGGCTTAAGAGAGCCGATTCCGCCATCCCGGTGGTCAGGAAGTGGCGAATGTGATACAGTGAAGGGGCTTAATTCCTCACATTTTTCCCATTATGAACGGGGAACCGGTGACCGGGTATTGCGTAAAGTGCAAGGAGAAGCGAGAGATGAAGGATCCACAGGAGGTGGAGATGCCGGGCAAGGGGGGAGTGGTCCGTCGCGCGATGACCGGCACCTGCTCGGTCTGCGGCACGAAGATGTTCAAGATAATGGGAAAGAAATAGCTTAAAAACAAAAATCCGCCCCAAAGGGCGGATTTTTGTTTCAGGATCCTTGGCCGAGATGTTTCTTTAATAGGTCCTCGGCGATCTGGGGATTGGCCCGGCCCTCGGTCGCCTTCATGACCGCGCCCACGAGGAACTTGATGATCTGCGTCTTGCCCGCCCGGTACTGCTTCACCTGGTCGGGGTTATGGATGATGACGCGCTCGACCACCGGCGCAAGCTCCCCGGGGTCGGACTTCTGCCCGAGGTCGCGGTCTTCCATGATGTGGGAGGGGTCCTTGCCGGTCTCGAGCATCTCGGCGAGCACGGTCTGCGCCGCGGCGGAGCCGAGCTTGCTCTGGTGGATGAGGGTGAGGAACTCGGCGAAATTCTCGGCATCGATCTTCCTGGTCGCGGCCTCCCAGGTGAGGGAACGCTCCACGATGAGCCCCCCGAGCTTTGAGAGGAGCCAGCCGGAGACGAGTTTGGCGAGCTTGCCCTTGTGCCGCTCCCAACGCTCGTCCGCAGTACCCTCCGGGTCATCGGTCGCGAGGAGCCAGGAGCGGAGCTCGGCGATGACCGCTTCGGTATATGCGGCGAGCGCCGGGTCGTCGGTCATGACCGTGGCATCCTCGCGCGCGAGCGCGTACTCGTCCATGAACCGTTGGCGTTTGGCGATGGGAAGCTCGGGGAGCGTGCGGGAGAACGTCTCGCGGAGTGCCGAGAGCTCGAGCGGGGGGAGGTCGGGTTCGGGGAAGTACCGGTAGTCGTGCGCCTCCTCCTTGCTCCGCTGTTCCACGGTGATCCCCTGCGCGTCGTTCCAGCCGCGCGTGGTGGTGACCGAAACGGGGTGTCCGGTCTCCTCCCACACCTTGGTTTGGCGCGTGATCTCGTAGGCGAGCGCGCGCTCCACGTTCCGTATTGAGTTCAGGTTCTTCACCTCGGTCTTCGGATTGAACTGCCGGGCTTTCCGTTGGTCATGCGCGGGGTCGTCGACCACCTCGCGGAGCGAGATGTTGGCATCGCAGCGCATTTGGCCCTTCTCCATGTCGGCGTCCGAGGCACCCACCGCGCGCATGAGCCGCTGGAGCTCCTGGAGGAAGACGCGTGCCTCGAGCGGGGAGGCGAAGTCCGGCTCGGTGACGATCTCGGAGAGCGGGGTCCCGCCGCGGTTGTAGTCAACATAGCTCGCCGAGCCGTCCTCCGCGTGGGTGAGCTTGGCCGCGTCCTCCTCGAGGTGGAGCCGGGTGATCCCGATGCGCGCCACCGGCCGCTGTCCTCTACTCGCGGGGATCTCGAGGACAAGGTGGCCGTTCACCCCAATGGGTTCGTCGTACATGGAGATCTGATACCCCTTGGGGAGGTCGGGATAGAAGTAGTTTTTCCGGTCGAACTTCGCGCGGTCTGGGATAGTGCAATTAAGCGCGAGCGCGGCGCGCACGCCCAATTCCACCGCGCGGCCGTTCACTACCGGCAAGGTCCCCGGGTGCCCCATGCAGACGGGGCAGACGGTGGTGTTGGGTGGCCGCTCGTCGGAAACGTTCGGACACCCGCAGAACATCTTGCTCTGCGTCTTGAGCTGAACATGGATCTCCAATCCGATGACCGGTTCGACCTTCATAGCATGCATCTTGAGCCTTGAAGCGTGAAGCGATGGGATTCAAGTTTCACGCCTCACGTTTCAGGATGTACCGGCGGCGGGGGCGGTGCCTCGCCGATCACCTTGGGCGGTGCAAGTGTGGCGAAATCCCGGTAGATGAGGGTGATGAGGAGCGCAAAGACAGGGACTGTCACGAATGCGGCGATCGCGGTCTGCATCGCGTTTAACGCTGACCACATGCCCGTGACCACCACGGGGGACGGATCGAACGCGTCCACGGCGAGGTCAAAGATAAGGGCCGGCGCCGCGATGAGCGCGGTCGAGAGCGCGGCGAAGAGCAGGTACGGGAGCACGATGGTGCGGAAGAGGAGCGCGGTACGGCCCGCGGTGAGCGAGATCGATCGGCGCACGGCGGCCACCCCGCGTTCGAGGTGGAGCACGTTCGAGGGCTTTACGAACGCGAGCCGTAATGAGGCGTACGTCCCGACGATCACCACGAGGAGGAGCGCAAGCACGTGCGGCGCGCGGAATGACAGGAGGAGAGCGACGGGAACGAACGCCGGCGGGGTGCCGAGCGGGATGTCGATCTGGAGAATGAGGTAGATGAGCGGCGCGGCGGCGACGAGCACCACGAGACCCACGATCAGGTTATAGAGGATGCTCGCCCATAGGTAGCCGACGAACCGTTGCACCCCGAGCGCGTTGGACTCGCGGCGATCGAGCACGCGGCCGTTCGAGAGGAGCCGGTCCGCCGAGACGAGTGCGCCGATCTCGAGGAACAGGAGGAGGGCCCACCCCACCACGTCGAAGACCGGCGGGATAAGGGCGACGGCGACCGCAAGGATACCGGGCGCGGCAAGGGAAGCGGTCCATTCGCGGAAATGATCCACGTACCGCTTCCACACGGTGATGATGATCGTCTTTGGTCCGGTCATAGGGCGAGGAGCGAAGGGATGAGATTCTCGATCGATGCGCGTACTTCGGCGAGGGGGGGGTTCGTATCCAACTCGAGCACTTCGGTGCCGCGGTCGGTGAAGAGGCGGCGGAACTCCGGCGAGGAAAAGCGCTGGGCCGCACGGTTAAGGAAATCGCCCCGCTCGAAGATGGAATTATCCTTCTTTCCGCTCCGTTCGCCAAGTCGGCGGATCGCCTCGGTCGCGCGGCAGGCGGCAAGCAGTAGGACGTCCGGCCGCCGCAGGAGCGCGAGGCGGTTCCCCTCGAGCGCGAGGATCGTTTGAACGGGCACCGGGCGGTCCTGGAGGGGCTGGTAGCAGAGGGTGGTGGATACCCCGCGGTCCTGCACGATGGTGAGCCCCGCGTCGAGCGCAGGGATCACGAGCTCGCGGTAGTGCACCTCGCGGTCGAGCGCATACGCCTGCGCGATGCTTGGACCCGGGAACGGCGTGTTGGTGCGTATGATATGGTTCCTGATCGCGGCGCCGATGAGACAGTAGGAGGGCTCGCCCGAGACGATCACGTCATAGCCCTCGAGCGTCACGAGCGAGGGGTTCACGCGGTGGTGGCGCTGGAACTGCACGAGGTCGAAGACCTTCTTTCCGCGCGCGGCGAGCGTGTCGCGGATGGCGGACACGAGCGTGCTCTTCCCGCTTCCGTCGATCCCGTCGATCATGATGAACCGCCCCGAGGCCATTCCTAGCGCGTATACCCGCCGGTCGAACCGATCCCGCCTCGGGACGGGCCGGTGATCGTCTCCACCTCGTTCCACTCGGCGCGCTCGATGCGGACGAACATCCCCTGGCCGATCCGTTCGCCCCGCTCGACTGTGGCCGGGTGCTTGGTGAAGTTCCAGAGCTGGATCTTCAGCTCGTCCTCGGGCCCGCAGTAATCCTGGTCGATGATGCCCACGGAATTCGCGAGCATGAGGCCCTTCTTCCGGGGGAGCGAAGAACGCGCGGCGAGGAGCAGCAGGTACCCGGGCGGCGTACAGACGATGACGTTTGCGGGAACGAGCCCTATCTCGCCCGGCGCGATGGTCGCAGACTCGCGCGCGAAGAGGTCGAAGGCGACCGACCCAGGCGTCTCGTGGCGGGGGAGGGGGAGCGAGGGGTCGATGCGTTTGATGTCTATGATCATGCCTCTTCCGAGAGCTTGCTCGCCGTGGGGCCGCTCTGGTTCGCGTACTTGCCGATCGCGGCATACCCCACGCTCGAGGGCGAGGAGAGCTGCTCGAAGGTGAAGGCGCAGATGCGCATGCCGGGGTAGAGCGCCACGGGAATGCGGCCCAGGTTGCCGAGCTCGAGCACCGGATTCCCCACCCAGCCCGGATCGAAACGTGCGGCGGTGGAGTGCACCACCACGCCGATGCGCCCGAGCGAGCTTCGGCCTTCGAGCCGCGCGACGAGGTCGTTCGATATCTTGAGGTGCTCGAGGGTCGAAGCGAGCACGAGGTCGCCCGGATGCACGATGAAGGGGCGACCATCGGTGATGGTCACTTCATGCGTGATCTCTGCCTGGACGTTCTTGTCCCGCGGGTCGATGACCGCGTAGCGGCCGGACTCAAAGATGCGGAAGGTGTTCCCGAGCCGGAAATCGACTGAGCACGGGCCGAGCTGGGAGGCGAAGTCCGGCGCGGGGGAGATGCTGATATGGCCCTCGGCGATCGCCTTTCGGATGTCCGTGTCGGAGAGGATCATCGGATGGGGATGAGGATGGGTTACGCCTGAAGGGTGATGGCCGGTCCCATGGTGGTGGTCATGACCGCGCGGACGATGAAGTTCCCTTTCGCGGAAGCCGGCCGGGCGCGACGGAGCGCGTCCATGAATGTCGTGGCGTTCTCCGTGAGTTCCTTCTCGCCGAAGGAGACCTTGCCGATCACCACGTGGACGTTACCGGTATCGTCGTTCTTGAACGAGATTTTGCCCTTTTTCTGGTCGCCGACGAGCGCGCCGACGTTGGCTCCCACGGTATCGGTTTTGGGGTTTGGCATCAAGCCCTTGGGGCCGAGGATTTTTGCGATCTTCGCGAGCTTGGCCATCATGTCCGGGGTGGCGATGGCGACGTCGAACCCTATCTTCCCCGACGAGCCGATCTCGGCGATGAGCTCCTCCCCGCCCACGAGCTCCGCGCCCGCATCCTTCGCCTCGCGCTCTTTCTCGGCGGAGCCGACGAACACCGCGATCCGCTTGGTCTGCCCGGTCCCGTGCGGGAGCGAGACGTTCCCGCGCACCTGCTGGTCGCCCTGCGCAGGGTCGATGCCGAGCTTCGCGTGGATCTCGACCGAGGCGTCGAACTTCGCCTTGTTCGTTGATTTGGCGAGCTTCACCGCGTCCTCGATGCCGTAGGCCTTTTTCGGATCGATCGCCGCGGCGGCTTCCTTGTATTTCTTTCCTGCCATATTTCTTAGTGCAGTGAGTAGTGAAGTAAGAGAAAAAACAGGCCGTCAGGCCTGTTTTTCACAAGTTCCTGACGTAGTCCGAGCGGCCCGACGGGATTGTCAGGCCTCCTACATCCGTTGTGTGTGAAGGTATACCGGAACGGCAACCCTGTCAACCGACGCCCTCCGCCCTCGGTCAGGCCTCTTTGCGTTCGCGTTGGATGATCCTGAAGTGAAAGAGGAAGAGCGGCACGCCGACCACGAGGAACGAGAAGTCGCGCACTGCGGAATTCTGGCGCTCGCGGATGATGTTCTCGCGGTTCAATGCGTTCTGTTTGGCGCAGTCCTCTTCGGTCGGACCCGGTATCTCCTTTTCACCCTCGATCGCCACCGGGCGGGGGTAGCCGCCGTAGTTCGAGCCGGGGATGCACTCGTTGTAGCGAGGGTCGGTGTTGGGGAACACCCACGTTTTGAGCCCGGAGTTCACGAGGTCGGCGACCGCGAAGGTCACCATGAAGAGCGAGATGATGGAGACCGCGTAAAAGTAGATGGAGCGGATGATGGAGACGCGTGGCATAGTCGGGTTCGAGCGGGCCTCAAGGAAGGCGCCGACGATGAAGAATATGAGGATGAGCGGGATGAAAGCGAAAAGGGGGAGCAGGAAGAACAGACTGTCCATACGGTCATGCTACCATAATCTGCGGCAAGACGAATGGAAAACCGGCCTGACGACGGTACGCTTTCTCGCTTCTCAACTCGCTGCGACATTCGTCGGCTGCGAAGAAGCTCGAAAGCGTGCCGTCTCGGCCGGTTTCTTTACCCCTCGATCACTTCAAGCCCCATCTGGCGCGCGGTGCCCTCGATCGAGCGGGCCGCCGCCTCGGGGTCGGTGGTGTTCAGGTCCGGCATCTTGCGCGCCGCGATCTCGCGGATCTGCGAGCGCTTCACCTTGCCCACCTTGTCGGTGAGCGGCTTCCCGGACCCCTTGGGGATGCCCGCGGCCTTCATGAGCAGATTAGAGGCCGGCGGGGTCTTCAGTTTCATTGAGTACGTGCGGTCCTCGTAGATGGTGAGCTCGCACGGCACGATGTCGTCACCCATTTCGCGGGTGGCGGCGTTGAATTTGGTCACGAACTCGCCCAGGTTCAGTCCGTGCGGGCCGAGCATGGTACCTACCGGCGGGGCGGGGGTCGCCTTGCCGGCCGGAAGCTGGAGTTTGACTACGGTCTTGATTTTCTTAGCCATAGAATGCGTTTTTTGCTCTTTGGACGGAGAGAAGCGGCCTTAAGGGCCCTCCGCAGCGAGGTGACTCTATCGTAATGGTGAGGAATCGGCAAGAGTGGCCTTAGGGGCGGGGAAATAACCCATGAGCTCATTTTCTATCGGGCGTCGGTGGATCTCATCCTTGAATGCGGGATTCAGGTTGATTCGACTCGGATGGGAAGGAGGGATTGAAATACCTTAGGAAGGGGATAGCCATCTTGAAGACGAACATGTTCCTCCCTAAGAGGAACTTCAATTCGTTCCAGCGGGTTCGGGGCGAGAAAAAATGTCCGCTCTGGTACAACAGCCCCTGATAGGTCCTCCAGTGGTGTAATCCGGACACGACGAGCATGAGCGCCATCACCAAAGAGCGCCTGAAGTACCCGCCGCCTTTGTTCCGGTACACGTCGAACGTGGCGGACCGGTGCTCGGTCTCTTCCATGAAATGCCACAACCAGACTTTTTTCATCCGTTCATCGACCCCATCGAAAATCCTGTCGTTGTTAAGACAGTAGACGCTAATCGAAACGGTAAAATGTTCGATCGCCGCACAGAGAGCGAGCCGGGACTTGAGCGACAGGTGCCGGTCGAAGAACCCGTGGACCGCTGCAGGCAATCCCTGGTATCTGCGGATCCGGTACCCTTCCTGCTCGAGCATTTTGTTGTACCGTTCGTGTACTTTGGCGTGCGCCTTTTCTTCTTCGATGAGGATCGACCGCCGTTTCTCAAGGTCTGCGTCTTTACCATCAAGCTCCAACGGTCCCACTAGGTGGGCGAGGTAGTGCTCGGGCTCGGGTATAAGCACCGATGAAGCGTCGAAGAACGTGCTTTTGAACGCGTCGTCGTGGAACCAGAATTTTTTGATCGGTACGCGACCAACAGATAACGATTTCAATTTTTCCTCATCCCAAAGTCGCATGCGTATAGAAGAAAATCTGACGCGCGCGTCAGATTTTCTTCACCTGGAGGAAGTCCAGTTCGACCGGCGTTTCGCGGCCGAACATGGAGACGAGCACCTTAACCTTTCCGCGCTCCACGTCAACCTCGGCGATCTTCCCCTCAAATCCCTTGAAGGGGCCGTCGTTGATGCGCACCGGGTCGCCGGGGGCCACGTCTATCTTGTACTGGGGTTCCTCGACCCCCATCCGCTTCTGGAGCGACTTGATCTCCTCCTCAGCGATGGGGGTAGGGGTGGTGCCGGTGCCGATGAACCCGGTGACGTTGGGGGTGTTCCGCACCACGTACCAGCTGTCGTCGGTCACGATCATGTCGACGAGCACGTATCCGGGGAAGATCTTCTCCTCGACGATCTTGCGCTTCCCGTTCTTTATCTTGATCTTCTTCTCCTTGGGGATGAGGATTGCGAAGATTTTGTCCTCCATGTCCATCGAGTCGATGCGCTGTTTCAGGTTCTCGGAGACATTCTCCTCATACCCCGAGTAGGTGTGGATCGCGTACCAGCGACGGCCATGTTGGACGTTCTGCTTGGGCATACTAGCGGATGAAGAAGCGCGCGAAGCCGAGCGAGAAGAGGTAGTCGGCCGCGCCAAGGTACGCCGCCACCGCGAGGGAGACGATGATGACGAGGAGGGTGTGCTTCACGACGAGCTCGCGGTTGGGCCAGGAGACCCGCGAGAGTTCCTCTTTGGTCTCGCCGAAGTAGCGGGCGATGCGCGCTATCATAGGGATGCTTGTTCTAAAAAAGCCCCCGTGCGGGGCCTCACAGGGCGACTATACGCCCGGCTCGGCGTGGTGTCAACCGACCCCGGGAGGAAATGAAAAACCCGAGCGCAATGTACACACTCGGGTCTTTCGTTATCGGCGACGCTTCTTTCCGCCCTTCTTCTTGGTCGCGCGCTTCTTCGTCTTCTTCATCGCCTTCTTGCGCTTCTTGGCCATGAGTAACACCCCCTTTCATGTCGCTCCGTTGCGCAACGGAGCAAAAGATTTTTTCGTGCGAGGCACGTTACGTTGATGATAGCATATTTTTTTTCTCCTGTGAGCAAGCGCGGTGCCTGTGCATAACTTTTTTCCGGCGCGCCGACCTGTTACACTGGTCTGGTATGGCCTCTTCCGCGCGCGCCGAACGGATCCCGGAACCATCCGAAGAGACGCCCGTCGCGGGAGCGCGTGAGGGGAGCGGAGAGTTGCGCCTCCCCGCGGGCAACGCGCGCGAGCTTCAGGCACGGCTCGTCGGCGCGGTAGACGCCGCGCGCGCGGAGCTCGAGCACGCGTCCGCATCGGGAGACCGGGAGCGGCTCCGGCGCGCCGAACTCGCCCTGCGGGAGGCGGAGCTGGGGCTCCATCTCTATAACGTCGAACGCGATCAGGCGGGAGCGCTCAAGTTCAAGCGGTTCGCGCGCGAGACGGTCGAGCTCTTCGAACCCGCCGTCGAGCACGGGGAGCGGCCGACCGTTGAGGAGGCCGAGCGGTCCCGGACGTATCTGTTCGTGAACATGGGGGAGCTCGATCGGCTGAACAGGGAGGGGGGTCATGCCGCCGGCGACGCGGGTCTTACCGCGACCGCCGAGATGATCGACCGGGTGGTAGGCGAGGCGTTCGGGGACGATCGCGGGGACCGACGGTATTTCATCATCCGCTACAGCGGCAACGAGTTCTGCGTGCAATTCGATAACGTCCCCGAGGCGGAGGCCGCGGCGATCGAAGAGACGCTCCGGGCCCGGAAGCTCGCGCTCGCGGGGTATCCCCAGATCGAAGCGCCGCCGCTCTCCACCGCGCGCTTCTCGTTCGGCGAGGTGATGGACACCGTGCGGAGCGCGGAATTGGAGCTCCCCGAGGGGATGCGCGCGGAGCCGGGCGTCGAGCTCGGCAGGGAGGCGATGGGCGCGCTCCGCCGCACCGCGGAGTTCAACCTCGAGGTGGAGAAGTACGTCGCCCGCGCCTATCGGGTGATCGAGAAGCTGGAGGAGGCCGGAAGCGACGCCGGGAAGCGCGCCGCCGCGCAGGAGTTTTTCGATAATTACCTTAAGAAGATGTTTCAGGGCACCGGACTCGACGCACCGGAGGAGTTCGAGGCCGTGTGGGAGCACGGGCCGGCCGCGTTCGAGCGGGCGGTGCACGACCGTGCGATCGCCGTCGCCCGGGGCCGCTTCGCCGCGGACCGGGAGTTTCAGAAGTACGAGCGCCAGATCATCGCGAAGCGCTGTGGGGAGTGGGATTGCGCCGATCGGACGCCCGCCAAGGTGTCGCCCGCCTTTGACGCGGCCCAGCCCGGGGTGAAGCTCGCCGAGCTCCCCGAGCGCACCGAAGGGCTCGACGCGCTCCGCGACGCGGAAGCAAAGATGAAGCGGTCCGAGGGTACCGAGGAGCATGCGGTCGAGCGGCTCCGATTCCTGATCGAGACCGCACGTCGCGACGCGCTCACCGGGCTCCTCGAACGGGGGGCGTTCTACGAGGACCTTGAGCGCGATACTGCGGAGGGCCGCGAGGTCTCGGTCGCCTTCATCGACATGGGGTTCCTCAAGTACTTCGACCAGCGCGGCGGACGCGAGGTGGGGAACGGGAGCATCAGGCTCGCCGCTTCGCTCATCGAGCGCGCGATCCGCGACGCGCGGGTGGAGGGGGCCGCGTACCGTTACGGGGGTGATGAGTTCGCGGTGCGGATCGAGGGGGGCGAGAAAGCGCGCGAGGATTTCGCCGCTTCGCTTGCACGACTGCGTACTGAAGCCGGCGCGGTGCCGGGGGGCGAGGAATCCGAGGAGGATTACCTGCCCGAAACGCTCGTATTTAATATCGGGAACGCCGATACCCGCATGGCCGCAGGACTCATGAACGACCTCCGCGACGCGGGAAAGCTCGCCCCGCTCCTCGAATCCCGAGGGTGGACCGAGAGCGAACTCGCCGCCGATCTCGTGGTGAAGCTCGCTGACGCCGGGGTGAACGTCGCGAAGGGCGCCGATCGGCTACGGCTCCTCATCGACCGGATGTCGCACCCTGACTACGCGAACAAGGACTCAACCCGCCACCGGCAGGTTGAGGCGCTCATCCGGTTCTCGCAGAAGGCGATCTATTCGGACCTGGGCGGCGACGCGGCGCTCCGGTTCTTCGCCGAGGGGGCGGCCGAAGAGGACCCGAAGGTGCTCAAGGCGCAGATCGAGCGGTTCGTCGCCGACCGGGTCGAGCGCGCCGCCACGCTCGAGGACGGCAAACAGGAGCTCATGGACACCCTTATCGAGCTCCATGCGACCATCGGTCGGCTCAAGCGGGAGATAGGGAGGGCGGCCAAGGACCGTGAGCGTCTTGCTGAGCTCCAGGTGAGGTATGAGGAGGCCGAGCGCGCCCGCGTCGGGCTCGTCGGTGCGCGCGAGACGCTCAAGGCAGTGGGTAATGAACGCACGGGAGGCTCCCGCGCGGGATGACCGTGGGACTTGACAAAACCGTAAAAAACGGGTGAGGTTTTGGCAGAAAGGGGGTACCCCATGCCCACAGGGCGATCGTCTGTAGTATCACTCCGGACGGCCCTGTTTCCGAAGGAAATGGGGCATATCGACCGGGTAGCGGTCTTTACCTCGAAGCTCGAGTCAGACGTCCTCATCATCGCCTGCGTCGGATCCCGTGGCGGTCAACACACGTTCGCACCGGAGTTCGTGCGCCGTCTCCAGGTGACCCTCTTGGGCGAGCGGTGGCCGGAGCGCGGACATGTGGTGCCGTGTCCGACGCTCGTGGACGAGCGTCATGAACCGAGGTGGCGGCCTGTTCCGGAAGAGAACGGGTTCGCCCTCTACGTCCAGCCAATCCCCGGCATGCACGTGCAGCCGGTGGGTGAGGATTCGCGGGTCCAGAACGTGCGGCTCGTAGAGCTCTCATACGACACCGGACGGAAGCGCTTCCCCAATCTGCACTTCCGTCCGGGCTTGGGCCGGTTCTGGCCCGCCGCACTCACCGCCTAGCGCGCTTCACCCCCTCGGGGGACTGGAGCCACTAGGCGGTATTTTTTATATTTATATATCGAGGTTCTTCACCGTCTTCGCGTGCGTCTGGATGAAGCGCTTCCGCGGCTCCACCTCGCCGCCCATGAGCACGTCGAAGGTCTCATCGGCCTTCTCGGCGTCCTCGATGGTGACCTGCAGCATGAGGCGGGTCTCCGGGTTCATGGTGGTCTCCCAGAGCTGTTCGGGGTTCATCTCACCCAACCCCTTGTAGCGCTGGATGCCCACCCCGCTCGCGGTGGTCGTTTCGGCCTCCTCACCCTCGGCCGTCTCCCGCGCGTCGACCTTCGTTTTCGGCTTCTTCAATTCCGCTTTGGCGGCCTGCGTCGCCTCAAATTCCTTGACCACCTTGTCGCGCTCGGCGTCGGAGTAGGCGTAGCGGATGTCCTTTCCTTTCGCGACGCGGAAGAGCGGCGGCTGGGCGATGTAGAGGTGCCCCGCGGTGATGAGAGTGGGGAAGTAGCGGTAGAAGAGCGTGAGGAGGAGCGTGCGGATGTGCGCGCCGTCGACGTCGGCGTCCGTCATGATGATGACGCGGTGGTAGCGGAGCGCGTCGAGGTCGAACTGTTCGCCGATGTTGGTCCCGAGCGCGATCACGAGCGACCGGAGCTCGTTATTTTGGAGCATCTTGTCGAGCCGCGCGCGCTCGACGTTCAGGATCTTGCCGCGGAGCGGGAGTATCGCTTGGAAATCGCGGTTCCGGCCCTGTTTCGCGGAGCCGCCGGCGGAGTCGCCCTCCACGATGTAGAGCTCGCTCTGCCTGGGGTCGCGCGCGCTGCAGTCGGCGAGCTTCCCCGGGAGCGTGAGTCCCTCCAAGACGCCCTTCCGGAGCACGGTCTCGCGCGCCGCGCGCGCGGCGAGCCGCGCGCGGGAGGCGAGCACGCACTTCTCGAGGATGGCGGCGGCATCGCGCGGGTGCTCCTCAAGGTAGGTCGCGAACGCCTCGCCGAAGACCGTCGCGGTGGCCGTTTGCACCTCGGGGTTCCCGAGCTTCGCCTTGGTCTGCCCCTCGAACTGCGGATCCTTGATCTTCACCGAGATGACCGCGGTCAACCCTTCGCGCACGTCCTCGCCCGAGAGGTTGTCGTCCTTCTCCTTAAGGAAGCTCTTCGCCCGCGCGTAGGTGTTCAGGATCCGGGTGAGGGTGGTGCGGAAGCCGACCACATGCGTCCCTCCCTCGGGGTTGTAGATGTTGTTCGCGAAGGCGAACACGGTTTCCTTATACTCCTCGGTGTACTGCAGGCCGACCTCCACCTCGGCTTCCGGCGTGCCCTTCTTCACGTAAAAGACGTTCTCGTGCTTGGGGTCCTTATTGTGGTTCAGGTGGCGCACGTAGCTCTTCACCCCGCCCTCGAAATAGAAGGAGTAGCGGTTGGGCTCTTTGGTGCGCTCATCGACCACGTCGATCCGCACCCCGGCGGTGAGGTACGCCTGCTGACGGAGGTGGTCGAGGATGGTGGCAAGGTCAAACTCTATCGTCTGGAATATTTCGGGATCCGGCCGGAAGCTTACCTTGGTCCCGGTCTTCTTCGTCGTTCCCGTCGGCTTCACCTTTGACTTGGCCTTGCCGCGTTCGTACTCCTGCACCCAGATCTTACCGTCGCGATACACCTCGGCGCGGGTCACGACCGAGAGCGCGTTCACCACCGACACGCCCACCCCATGGAGCCCCCCCGAGACCTTGTAGCCGCCCTCGCCGAACTTCCCCCCGGCGTGGAGCTTAGTGAGCACGAGCTCAAGCGCGGAGACCTTGAATTGGGGGTGGACGTCTACCGGGATGCCGCGGCCGTTGTCTTCGACCTCAACCTCGGAATCGGGGAGGAGCCGCACCGTGATGTGGTCGGCGTACCCGCCCATCGCCTCGTCGATGGAGTTGTCGACCACCTCCCAGATGAGGTGGTGGAGCCCCGCCGGGCCGGTGGAACCGATGTACATCCCGGGCCGCTTGCGGACCGGGTCGAGCCCCTCGAGGACGGTGATCTGTTTGGCGCCGTATTCGCCGGAAGAGGATTTCTTGGCCATGGGGAGCGTGTGGAGTGAAGGCCCCATCGTACTACGGTTCGGTCGCCCGGGCAACGGTCGCTGTGGTAGTATTTGCGCATGCCCGAGGCCCCGCTCACCCCGGAAAACCTCACCGAGCAACAGCTCAAGTTCGGCTACTGGTTTGTCACCCATAAACTGCTCCTTAAGCGCATCGCGATCGCGGTACTCCTCGCCATCGACGCCGCGCTCATCGGATTCGGCGGGTACGGCCTCGTGAACATCTATCTGCTCCAGGCAGATGCCGACCGCCGGTTCGAGGAGGAGCTCGTCTCGGTCGGACAGAGCTCGGCGGCGCACCAGCGCAACCTCGTGCGGCCGCTCGAGGTGGGCGGCACCCAGGTGCTCGCGGCGGGGGCAAAGTATGATTTTGTCGCTTCGGTGCGGAACCCGAATCCGCGCCATGAGGCGGTGTTCACGTACCGGTTCGCGGCGGGCGACGAGGCCACCGAACCGCAGACCGGCTTCGCGTTTCCCGGGGAAGAGCGCGTCGTCGTGTCGCTCGGCGCCGTGCTCGCCACGCGCCCTGCGGGCGCGGAGCTCGTGCTGACCGAGGTCTCCTGGCGTCGCGTGGATCGTCACGAGGTCCCGGACCATGAGCGGTTCGTCGCCGAGCACCTCAATTTTGAGATCACTCAAGTGAACTACGACCCGAGCTTCGAGGTGAACGGAAAGTTCATCGGCAAGACCACGTTCAACGTGAGGAACAACACCGGGTTCGGATACCACCGGGTGCGCATGGTCGTCTACATGTACCGCGGTCCTGCGCTTGCGGGCGTGAACGCCATCACACTCTCGGATTTTAGGCCCGGGGAGACGCGGATGAGCGAGGTTTCGTGGGTGGAGCCGCTTCCCGCGATCTCGAGCGTGCGGGTGGTCCCCGAGGTTGACATCTTCGATGACGGGGTGTACCTGCGTCGGTGAGTATGACCCGTCTCCTCCGAGGTTTTGCCTATTCTGCGCTGGGGATCCTGTCGTTCGCCGCCGGCCTGCTCAATCCGCCGCCCGCACCCGCAGGGCTTCGTGTCCCCGAGCGTCCCGCGGTTTTTCGGCTCGGGGCGACCAAGGTGCTCGTCATCATCAATCCGAGCGGGAACACCGTGGGGACCAGATACGCGATTGAAGACGCTGACTCAGGTTCGTACGTCCAACCCGATGGATCTCTCGGTGAGACCCCCTATTTCCAGATCTTCTCGGCGTGGGGGAGCGATGCGGGGATCGTGGTCATGGTGTCGCCGAATACCCGTTACGGTTTTAGGGTGAGCGCGCGCACCGGGTCCTAGGTCTTGCAGGAGCGCCGCGCTCCGGGCACTCTCCTAGGGTATATGACGCGGATCCTCGCACCGTTCCGGGGCATGGACGGCTGGCTCCTCGCCGGGGTCATGCTTCTCGCGCTCTTCGGCGTGGTCGCCATCTGGAGCGCCAGCTTCGTGCGCGGGCAGACCGAGCTCGTGAAACAGCTCATCGCGATCGGTATAGGCGCGGTCGTCATGATCGCCGCGGCGAGCGCGCATCCGCGGAGCATCTTCCGGCTCCGCTACGTCTTTGCGCTCGCCGGGGTGCTCGCGCTCGCCGGGGTGCTCATGTTCGGCGCCGCCGTGAACGGCACGCGCGGCTGGTTCGATCTGGGGAGCTTCACCATCCAGCCGGTCGAGTTCGCAAAAATCTCGCTTCTCGTGGTGCTCGCCGCCATCCTGCCGCTCCACGCGCGGCTTCGCTCGCTCCGCGCGGTGGTGGGGGCCTCCGTGGTGACCGCGGCCTACGTGCTCCTCGTGCTCATCCAGCCAGACCTGGGCTCCGCGGCGCTCCTCCTCGCGCTCTGGGCCGCGATGCTGCTTGCCTCCGGCGTGCCGCGCCGGCACATCATCCTCCTCTTCATCCTCGCCGTGCTCGCGGGCGGACTCAGCTGGCAGTTCGGTTTCGAGGAGTATCAGCGTGAGCGCGTGCTCACCTTCCTCGATCCCTCGCGCGACCCGCAGGGCCGCGGTTACAACGTGACGCAGGCGCAGATCGCCGTGGGGTCGGGCGGCTTCTTCGGCGCTGGATTTGCCTCGGGGAGCCAGAACCAGCTCCGGTTCCTTCCGGTCTCGCAGACCGATTTCATTTTCGCGGTGATCGTCGAGGAACTCGGGCTCCTCTCGGCGGTCGCGGTCTTCGGCGCGCTTCTCCTCATTCTGCACCGGCTCTCGCGGCTCGCGCGGAACGCGCCGGACGACTTCACCCAGTTCCTGGCGATCGGCGCGGGGGTGCTCATTGCGGTGGAGTCCTTCATCGCGATCGGGGGGAACATCGGGCTCATCCCGGTGACCGGTATCACGCTCCCGTTCGTCTCCGCCGGAGGTTCGTCGCTCATCTCGCACCTCGCGCTCATCGGGCTCCTGCAGGGCGTGCACCGCGCGGCCGCGCGCGGCGCGGCGCTCCACGGCCGTTCGGGATGAGGCGTTGTCGGCGCCCGGCGAGGGTATGTCTTGACGCCCGACCCCCGCTCCGCTAGGGTGGAAGCACCGACATGCGCCATCGACAGTCCGGAGAACCGATCGGTGAGGGGCTTAAGCTCATTTCGCGCTGTCCCCTCTGCAGGGCGAGCTACGATCCGCTCCAGGCAAGGACCCTCTCGGAGAACGAGGACGCGCACCTCGTGCACGTGAGTTGCCGGAAGTGCGAGAACTCGGTCCTCGCGCTTATTTTCATCTCACGCGCCGGCGCCGCACGCTCGGTGGGGCTCGTCACCGACTGCTCCTACGACGACGTCGTTCGGTTCCGTCGAGGGCATGAAGTGACCGTGGACGACGCGATCGCTTTCCACGAACTCGCCGCGAAACAGAACTTCATCACCCAACTCAAAACACAGGCCAGATGATAGGGGTATGCAGACCATCACGCTCGAAGCGAAGAAACGGACCGTGCACGGGAAAGCGAACGCCGCCTTGCGGCGTCGCGGTTTGATTCCCGCGGTCGTCTACGGCAAGCACCAGGAGCCGTTCTCGGTTGAAATCGCCGCGCAGGAGTTCGCCAAGGCCTTCGCCGTCGCGGGGGAGTCCACCCTCATCGACTTGGTCGTGGACGGCGGGAAGGGACAGAAGATCCTCGTGCAGGAGGTCGCGCGTGATCCGCTCTCGGACCGCATCATCCACGCCGACTTCCACGCGGTGTCCTTGACCGAAAAGTTGAACGCCACCATCCCGCTCGTCTTCACCGGCGAATCCAAGGCGGTGAAGGCCCTCGGGGGCGTGCTGGTTAAGAACGTCGACGAGCTCGAGGTGAACTGTCTCCCCACCGACCTCGTCCATGAGATCCCGGTCGACATCTCGAAGCTCCAGAACTTGGGCGACGCGATCAGGATGGGGGAGGTAGTGATCCCCCCGGGCATCACCGTCCAGCACCTCCATGCCGAGGATGTCATCGCCACGGTGACCGCGCCGCGGAGCGAAGAGGAGCTCGCCGCGCTCGAGGAGAAGCCGGTGGAGTCCGTGGAGGGCGTCGAGGTCATCAAGAAGGAGAAGTCCGCCGAGGGCGAGGAAGCGGGCACAGCCGAAGCTACGGGCAAGGAAGCCAAACCGGCGAAAGGGGGAACCTCCGCAGGGAACGAGAAGTGAACTACCGACGGATCCTCACGTATCTAAAGAAGCACTGGCAGCGCGTCGCACTCATTACCGGCGCGCTGCTTGTCTGTTTCTCTGCCCTTTCCGTCGTGGTGCTCACCGTGAGCCACCGAAGGGCGATTGAAGGGGAGCGCCCGGGGCACACGGGAGAAGCCGAGCGCGCGTCGCCCGTCGCACGCACCTACACGGACCTGTATGCGGTGCTCATCGATAACCACGCGGATTCCCGGCCGCCGTCGGGACTAGAGGCCGCGGAGATCGTCTATGAGGCGCCGGTCGAGGGAGGCATCACGCGGTTCCTCGCGGTCTATGAGCGAGGGAACGAAGTGGCCGAGATCGGACCGGTGCGCTCCGCGCGCGCGTACTATCTCGACTGGATCGCCGAGCTCGGGCCGTCGCTCTTCCTCCACGTGGGCGGGTCACCCGAGTCGCTCGCGCGCATCAGGAACGACGCCACCCTGCGGGAGTCTGACGCTGACGGCATAGGGTGGGCCGGGGTCGCGTACTGGCGGGACAAGAAACGCTTCATGCCTCATAACGCGTACACCTCTTCCGCGCTCGTCGAGGATCTCTTCGGGGAGCGCGGGGGCGATGAACGTCGGATGGACGCGTGGCTCATGGCGGCCGCTCCGTCAGAATCGGAGCTCGGCGCAGGGCGGGGGGCCGCGATCCCGTTCCACGGCACCGCCTATCGGCCCGAGTGGCGCTACGAGCGCGCGGAGAACGCATACGTGCGCCACCACCGGGGAACTCCGGAACTCACGCGGGATGGGAAGCGACTGCTCGCACAGAACGTGGCCGTCATGTTCACCGATGTCTCGACGATCGACGCGGTGGGCCGTAAGCGGATTCGCACCACCGGCGAGGGCGAGGGGATCGTGTTCCGGAACGGAGAAATGCTCCTCGCCACCTGGCGCAACGAGGCGTACGGCGCACCGGTGTTGTTCTTCGACGAGGCGGGGAACGAAATCGCGTTCACCCAAGGGAACGTCTGGATCGAGGTGGTCCCAAAGGAGCTTACCGTTGAGACCGTCCTGCCGACGACCCCCGGGCAGTGAGCGGCGGCTAGGGTCCGATGCGCACCACGGCGACCCGCGCTTTTCCCGCGAGGTCGTTTTTTATTTCCATCCGCGCATGCGGGAAGCGGCGCCGGACGAGCGCGGGGAACGAGCGTCGGAGCGGGGGGCCGATCTCGGAGATAAGCGTCACGGGCACGCGCGGCGCGCGCGCGGCGAGCTGGTCGAGGAGCCGATCGTAGGCACGGAGGCCGTCGGGCCCGCCATCGAGCGCGAGGCGCGGTTCGTAGTCGCGGACGTCAGGGGGCGCGTGGCGCCATTCCTCGGTCGTGAGGTAGGGGAGGTTGGCGACAAGCAGGATATCTCTCCATTTTTCGTATATACGAAAATCAGTGAGGAGGGGGGCGAGCAGGTCGCCGCGGCGGAACACAATGCGATCCGCGACCCTATGGATGACCGCGTTCCGCTTCGCCACCGTGAGCGCGCCCGGAGAATAGTCGGTGGCGACCACCCTCACGCCGGGGGCGTGCGTGGCCACCGCGACCGCGATGGCCCCGGACCCGGTGCCGACGTCGACGCAATGCGTAAGATCTGAAATGTCGATTTTTTTGATCGCTTCCAGGACGAGCTGTTCGGTTTCCGGGCGCGGGATGAGGACGCGTCGGTCGACCGCAAGCCGGAGCCCGTAGAACTCCCTGGTGCCGATGAGGTAGGCGACCGGTTCGTGGTTCCGCCGGCGTTCAATGAGGCGCCGATAGCGGGCGAGCGCGCGCGGGGGGACCGGACGGTCATCGTGAGCAACGAGCGCTTCTCGGGTAACGGCGAGCGTATGTGCGAGGAGCACCTCCGCGTCGAGCGGGGCCGAGGGGGAGGTGCGGGAGAGCCGTGTGGCGCCGATGCGTCGCGCTTCGCGTACGGTCATGAGTTCAGTGTACCAAAATAAAAAGGCGGCCCCCGCCGATCGGTTGCTGCTGCACGCACACGCTTTTTGGCTCGGAGGCCTAGAAGCGAGTAGGTGCCCGATCGGCGGGGACCATAATCGCGGGAAGGACCGGCACGCGAGCGTATTACCCGGTCGGTTGTTCGTCAAGGGCGCGGAGCGCGTCCACGATGGAGCCGATCTCGCCGTCCATGATGCGTTCGAGCGAGTGCCAGTTGCGGTTCACTCGATGGTCGGTGAGGCGGTCCTGGGGGAAATTGTAGGTGCGGATCTTCTCGCTCCGATCCCCTGAGCCGATCTGGCCGCGTCGCGCCGCCGCCCGCTCGGCGTGTGCCTGCTCCTGCATGCGCGCGAGGATCCGGGAGCGCAAGAGCGCCATCGCCTTCGCGCGGTTCTGCTGCTGGGAGCGCTCCTCCATGCATACCACCACCGTGCCGGTCGGCTTGTGGGTGATCCGCACTGCGGACTCCGTCTTGTTGACGCTCTGGCCCCCGTGCCCGCCGGCCCGCATCGTGTCGATCTCGAGGTCGTTGGGATTGATTTTGAGGTCCACCTCCTGGGCCTCGGGGAGCACCGCCACCGTGGCGGTCGAGGTGTGCACCCGCCCCTGCTTTTCGGTCTCCGGAATGCGCTGGACGCGGTGCACCCCGGACTCGTACTTCAGCGTCCGGTACACGTTCTTCCCGTTCATCGAGAACGAGATTTCCTTGTACCCGCCCAATTCCGACCGGTTTGCCGAGATGAGTCCGGTCTTCCAGCCCCTGCGCTCGGCGAAGCGCGCGTACATTCGGAAGAGATCCGCGGCAAAGAGCGCCGCCTCGTCACCACCGGTCCCGGCGCGGATCTCCATGATCACGTCGCGGGCGTCCATCGGGTCGCGCGGACTCATGAGTTCGGTGAGTTCCGCGGTGAGCGTCCGTTCGCGTTCACCGAGCACGGTAATCTCGTCCGAGGCGATCTGCCGCAGATCGGGATCTGATTCGGAGACCAGGGAGCCCTTGAGCGAAGCGACCGAGGCGGCGATGCGGTCGAGCTCTGCGGCGAGGTGCGCCTTTTCGCGGAGGTCGTTGTACTCGCGTGAGAGCGCGGTCATCCGTTCGGGGGACGACAACACCTCCGCGCTCTGGAGCTCGGATTCGACCGTGCGCATGCGCGCGCGCACCTTTTGTGTCTCGGCGGCAAGATCCATACGACGATTATCCCAGAAACGCAAAAGCAGCACCATTCCGGCGCTGCTTTTGGGAGCTATTTTGATTCGGTTTTGGCGGCCTTCGCTTCTCCGCCGGAGGCGGATCCGCCCTTGGCGGACTCTTCTTTTTCTTTGGCGAGCTTCTCGGCCTTGCGCGCGGCGCGCTTCGCGACCTTCACCTTGCGACCGGTGGCGACCGCGGCTTTCCGTCCGGCGCGCGCGGTGAATTTTTCAACGCGACGGGCCGAGTCCACGATGCGCTGTTTCCCGGTGAAGAACGGGTGGCAATTCGAACAGAGCTCGACGTGGATCTCCTTCTCCGTCGAGCCGATGAGGTATGTCTTTCCGCAGGCGCAGACGATCTTCGCCTCGGGGAAATACGCGGGGTGTACCTTTTCCTTCATACGGCCCCGATGGTAGCAGTACGCCCGGGGAGGGTCAAGTGCTATAGTGTCCGCATGAAAAAAATAGTTGCCCTCTGCGCGCTCGTCGTTCCCCTCGTTTCCCATGCCGCGCCCCCGCGCGCGCCGATCCTCGGCACCCCCGAAGTGAAGGGCCCCGCCCAGATCCGTTGGCACTTCCGTTCCACCGATCAGAGCGCGGTCGCTTTCGAGCTTCGCGACGAGCTCGCGCGCAGCGCGCTCCGGCGGGTGGATGACCCGGCCGCCACCTTCATCGACGAAACCAACGTGGTGCCCGCCGACCCCGACATGGCGTGCGCGCGCTACGTGGTCGCCATGAATGCGGCGGGCGAACGGTCGTTCGGCCAACCGATCACCTACGGGTGCGTGCGCACCCCGCCGGTCCCGCCGCCGCTCCCCAAGATCGATATCCTCGACGGCCGCCTCGCGCGCATCGTCATTTCGAACGGCGCGAACGATCCTGCGGTCGGCCTCGGGATCTATGAGGCCGTGCGCGGGGTGTGGGTGTCGCCCGAGCACCTCTTCGTGGCCGACCCGCTCTACCGGACGGTGGGGGAATGGAACGCGGGCGACGGGGTGCTCTTGATCGGCTTGCGGCCGAACGCGAGCTACGCCTTTGCGGCCCAGGCCCGGTCGGTCACCGGGGAGCGGTCGGCGTTCACCCCGACCGTAGCGGTCCGCACGCCGGCGGAAGCGGGCGACCCGGGTGCGCCCACGCTCGACCGGATCGGCCCGCTCGGCCCGCTCCGCGCCTCACCGCTCACCCAGACCTTCACCATGCGCGACCGTCGGCCGGTTATCGCCGGGTTGGTCGCCACCCGTGCGACGGTCGCCATCACCCTCGACGACCGTCCGTACCCCGCCGTGGTGGCGCCCTCCGCCGGTCCGGTCGCGAGCTTCACGTTCGTCCCGCCGTTCCTCGCCCCCGGGATCCATACGCTACGCCTTGGGGCCGCTCGGGACGGGGGGACCGCCTGGACCCCGACCATCGAGTTCAGGGTGACGGAGTGAAGACGGGCGGTCTTGCCAGGAAGTAGGCCGTCTGGTATAAGTACCGAATCGCCAAAGCGCGATTTTTCATTCATCACACAGGCGCCGCACCACGGCCTTGCCAACCTGCACCAGGGTTACCCTGAGCGCAGTCGAAGGGCTGCGGCGACCGAGGAATAAAGGCCGGAACCCTATGTCATATTCCATACCGTCCCTCCTGGAGATGCTCCAGGCCGGGATGCACTTCGGACACCGTTCGAGCCGCTGGCACCCCAAGATGGAACCGTACATCTTCGCGGAGCGGAACGGCGTCCATATCATCAACCTCGAGAAGACGGCGGAGCTATTGAAGTCCGCCCTCGATTTCCTGCGCGACACCGTCGCGGCGGGCGGCACCGTGGTGCTGGTGGGCACCAAGGAGCAGGCCAAAGGGATGGTCGAGCAGGCGGGCAAGGAGACCGGCATGCCGTACGTGAATCGTCGCTGGCTGGGCGGCACTTTCACCAACTTCCGCATGCTCAAGGACAACCTCCTCGGGCACTACCTGGACCTCAAGGGGAAGCGGGAGCGCGGCGAGCTCGGCAAGTATACCAAGCGCGAACAGCTTGAGTTTGGGAAGAAGATCGAGGACATGGAGAAGAAGATCGGCGGGGTCGCGAATCTCGGCAAGCTCCCCGAGGCGGTCTTCATCCTCGACCTCCGCCACGAGACCACCGCCACCCAGGAGGCGCGGGACACCAAGGTCCCGATCGTCGCGGTCTGTGACACCAACGTGAACCCCGAGGGCGTCGCCTACCCCATCCCGTCGAACGACGATGCGGTGAAGACGATCTCGATACTCCTTGCGCTCGTGACCGAGGCGATCAAGGAGGGGAAGCGGCTCTATGCCGAGAGTCCGGCGGGTCAGCCCGCGGAGGTCGTCCAGGGCGGCGCGTCGGCCCCCTTGAACTCGCCGTTCCTCTCGGCATGACGCCTATGGCCATAGACCTTTCCATCATCACCAAGGTCAGGGAAGCCACCGGCGCCGGCATCGTGGAGGTGAAGAAGGCGCTCGAAGAGGCGCGCGGGAACACCGAGAACGCGATGGAGATCCTCCGGAAGAAGGGGATCGCCAAAGCGGCGAAGAAAGCGGGCGAGCGCGTCACCCGCGAGGGAATCATCGAGTGCTACACGCATGCGGGCGGCAGGGTGGGGGTGTTGGTCGAGCTCCTGTGCGAGACCGATTTCGTCGCGCGGAACGAGGAGTTCAAGGCGCTCGCGCACGATCTCGCCCTCCACATTGCGGCCACCGACCCGCTCTACCTCTCTCCGGACTCCGTGTCGCCCGAGGCGGTGGAGAAAGAGCGGACGATCGCCACCGAGGAGTTTGCCGGTTCCGGCAAACCCAAGGAGGTCGTCGCCAAGATCGTCGAGGGCAAGCTCGCCATGTGGTACGGCGAGGTGTGTCTCATAAGCCAACCGTTCGTCAAAGACGAGGAGGTGACGATCGCCGAGCTCATCGCGCGCGCATCGGCAAAGATGGGCGAGAAGATCGAGGTGAAGCGGTTCTGCCGCTTTGCGATAGGTACTCCCGACGCCTGCGTCGTCTGCTAACCACGAACCGCCCCACGGGGCGGTTTTGTGTTACAATACCCGCGTCATTCATAGCGCATGAGGTATGGCATTACGCGTCGCCATTAACGGGTTCGGCCGTATCGGCCGCAACGTCTTTAAAGCGGGGTGGGGGAAGAAGGGGATACGGTTTGTCGCGGTGAACGACCTCACCGCGCCGGAGATCCTCGCGCACCTCCTGAAGTACGACTCGGTATTCCGTACATGGGACCATGAGGTCGGTTTTGGCAAGGACCATCTCATCGTGGATGGGGTGAAGATCCCGGTCATCGCGGAGAAGGACCCGGCCCGGCTCCCGTGGGCCCGCTTCAAGGTGGACGTCGCGATCGAATCCACCGGTCGTTTCACCTCCATGGACAAGGCCAAGGCGCACCTCGCCGCCGGCGCCAAGCGGGTGGTGGTGAGCGCGCCCGCCAAAGAGGTTCCCACCTACCTCATGGGGGTGAACCATCGCGCGCATAAGAAGAGCGAGACGGTGGTGAACAACGCCTCCTGCACCACCAATTCCATCGCCCCGGTCATCGCGATCATGCACGAGACCTTTGGCATCCGGAAGGCGATGATGACCACCGTGCATTCGGTCACCGCGGAGCAGAACCTGGTGGACGGGCTCCCGCCCGCGCTCCACCCCGACCTCCGTCGCGCGCGCTCGGCGCTCATGAACATCGTGCCGACCTCCACCGGCGCCGCAAAGGCGACCACCGAGGCGATCCCCAAGCTCAAGGGCCGCTTCGACGGGATCGCGATCCGGGTCCCGACCATCGACGTTTCGCTCTCGGACTTCACCATGGTGCTCCGCAAGAAGACGTCGGTGGAGAAGGTGAACGCTGCGTTCCGCCGCGCCTCACGCACCGCGCGCTGGAAGGGGATATTGGGCACGACCGACGTACCGCTCGTCTCCTCCGACTTCATCGGTTCCCCCTACTCTTCGGTGGTGGACACCGCGATGACGAGGGTGATCGACGGCGACCTCGTCAAGGTGATGGCGTGGTACGACAACGAATGGGGTTACTCGGTGCACTTAGTGGAGATGGTCGAGAATGTCGGACGCGGGCTCTAAGAACATCGTGGTGGTCGGCGCCGGGTTCGCGGGTCTCCGCGCGGCGCTCGACCTCGAGGTGCGCCTCCGGGAACGGAAGGACTACCGGATCGTAGTCATCGACCGGCGCGCGCACCACCTCTACACCCCGCTCCTCTATGAGGTGGCGACGGGCTATTTTGAGAAAGAGACCGCGGAATGCGAGGGGCTCCTCAAGGCGGGGGCCTGCATGCTACTTGAGCGGTTTCCCACCATCATCGCGGGGCACCGTATCGAGTTCATACCCTGCGACGCGGTACGGGTGGACCACGCAAAACGCGAGGTGCTCTGCTCGGACGGGAGCCGCACCCCCTACGAACACCTCGTGCTCGCGGCCGGGTCGGTAGCCGATTTCCCGCCCATCGACGGGCTCCGCGAACATGCGGTGGCGATGAAGACGATTGATGACGCGCTCGCCATCCGCCGCGCGGTGCGCGACTACGTCGACCGCCGCCGGGCGGGCACCGAGGAGCGCGTTACCGTGATGGTCTGCGGGGCCGGGGCCACCGGCGTGGAGCTCGCGGGCGAGCTCACCCGCTTCATGCTCCAGGAGGTGCGCCGCAAGCATCTCGTCTTTGGGGACTTCTCCATCACGCTGGTTGAAGCGACGGGCAGGGTGCTCGGCGGATTCTCGCCCACGGTCTCGCGTTGGGCGCTCGATCGCCTCCGCCGCCTCGGGGTGAAGGTGATGCTTGATACCTGCGTGAAGCGGGTGGGGCGGGGTGAGGTGGTGCTCGCCCCACGGCCGCTCAAAGAAGGCGAGGCGGACTCCGGGCTCCTCTGCGAGTTCGCGCCCGAGAAGGAGAAGCGATATGAGGCCGACATCATCGTGTGGGCCGGCGGGGTGCGGGCGCCCAAATTCCTTGAGGAGTCGGGGTTTGGCGTGGACCGGAAGGGGCGGGTGCCCGTCGATGCCACCTTGCGGGTGAAGGGGGAGTACACGAACATCTGGGCGCTCGGGGACTGCGCCGCGCTCGAGGATCCGGGGACCGGACAACCGCTCCCCGGGCTCGCACGACACGCATTCAGCCAGGGGAAACTTGTCGCACGGAACGTGGCCGCGGCGACCCAGGGTACGACGTTCGAGACGTTCCGGATTCCGCCCGGGGGCGCGGTCATCCCGATCGGCGGCAAGTGGGCGATCGTGTCCTTGGGTCCGATCATGTTCTACGGCTGGCTCGGCTACCTCGCCCGGAAGATCGCGGACCTCAACTATTTCCTCTCCATCCTCCCGTTTCGCCAAGCGCTCGTGTTCTGGTGGCGCGGCGCCCGGGTGTATATTAAGAACGATTAGGTATGCGGAATTTCCGGAGGCAGATGGTCGGAGCAACGCTTGCGGTGGCGATAGTTACCGCCGCTTTTTTGGGCGTCCGCTCGTTCCTGCATATCGCCTCGCTCGGCGCGCCCACTATCAACTGGGATGCGGGCGGCAAGCCGATTTCGACCAACCACAGTGTCGGCAGCGGCGGTCCGGATCAGACCTCGACGGCCATCGACTCGGGAGATAACACGATCATGGCGTGGCGCGATCGCGCGCCACAGGGCATCTACGCGCAGAAGGTAGACCATGACGGCAATGCACAGTGGACGCCGACTGACCCGAGTTCGCACGGGCTTGAGGTCACCGCCACCAACTCATTCAACCCGCAGGTGATCACCGACGGCACCGATACGTTCATCGCCTACCTGACGCTTGAGTTCCCGTCGTTTTTGGTGTTTCCGGTAGTCCAGAAATTGGACGCCAACGGCGTCAAACAGTGGGGGCCGGAAGGTATCCAGCTCTCGACTGACGGCACCGGTTGCTGCTCGGTGCACAAGATCATCACCGATGGTTCCGGCGGCATCATCTCGGTCTGGTCAGATGCCCGGAGCGGCAACTACGCGCTCTACGGCCAGCGCGTGGACAGCGCCGGCGCCATCCAGTGGACAGCCAACGGCGTGACGGTCCTTGCCGAGCCGGGGCAGGACCTGCACTGGATGGACATCGATGCTGACGGGACCGGCGGCGCGTTCGTCGCCTCGGTGCGCATCCCGTTTTCACCGCCACCGATCGCTGTGGAGTACTACGTGCAGCACTTGAACGGCGCCGGTTCAGCGCAGTACGGCACTGCCGGTGTGCTCGCGCAGAACGCGTTGAGCGACCCCGGAGCGCTTCCGTACATCATCGCTGACGACACGGGTGGATTCCTCCTGGCATTCGATAATGCAGCGGTCGGGCCGGCAGGATGCAACGGGGCCGGCGGCACTCCGGCGCAGGGTTTTGACCTGTATGCGCAGCGGTATGATTCGACCGGCGCGCCGCAGTGGCCCAATCCGGGTGCGCCATCGCCGGTAGCCATCTCCACCGCCCTCGGCGATCAACGGTTCTCCCAGGATGAGATCAATGCGCACTCCATCGTCCCTGATGGTTCCGGTGGTCTTATCGCAGTGTTCACCGACTGCCGCGCCAACACCGGTTTCAGCATCTACGCGCAGCGTATCAACGGTTCAGGGAACACGCTCTGGACCGCAGACGGCGTGCACATCGCGGACATCCCGCCGTTCACCATCGGTTTCCCGACCCAAACATCATATGACGCGATCGAAGACGGGGAGGGCGGAGCGGTGGTCGCCTACGCCACCGATACTAACCAGAACGGCAGCCTCAACGCTGATATGATGGTCGATCACCTGGACTCGGTCACCGGCGCCCCCGATTGGGGACCGATCGTGCTCGCCAACGCGGCGCGGTCCCAGTTTCGTGGACACATCGCCCGGAGCGGTAGCGAATACAGCGTGAGCTGGATCGACGACCGCAACGACCCCGGTCCGTTCACTGACTACACGGATATCTACGCCCAGCACCTTTCCGTCCCCGCCCCCCCGCCCCCACCCCCGGATATCCCGGATCCCGTGTGGACTGCAGCTGGAGAACTGCTGGCAAGCGGGGACACCACGACGCCGCATGAGGAGGCGACCGGTTTGAACGGCCGGTCACAGATAGTGCAGGATCAGGACGGTAATTTCGTCGTCTTCTACGTCGATGTCACGACGCACAAAATTCGTGGACAGAAATTCATGCCTGACGGCACCATCCTCTGGCCCACCGGCTCGCCGGTTCCAGAAGGGAAAATTGTAAGGGAAATCGGCTCGCAAAGTGTCACTCACGTTGCCGCGGCAACCGATGGTTCGAACGGGTTTCACCTTGTCATGGATATCAATCAAGACGGTGGTCCGACCGGAGCAACCACTCCGTTCTGGATAGAGGTGAATTCCGACGGCGTCGTGGTCAATGAAAACTACCTCGCATTCGGAAATCCGTGCGCGGTCGGAAACGCAGCCGTCTATTTCAGCGATGGTTTTACGAACGTCATTGTCCCTGACGGTACGGGCGGCGTGTTTATCGCTTGGATCGCGGAAAATTCCGGCGCCACGAATATTTGCGCGCAGCACGTCGATATATTTGGCAACTTCCTCTTTGACACCTTTCACGGCACCTTCATTAGCAGTGGTAGTGTGCGTCAGGGTCCGGAATTGGTCGCCGACACGTTCGGTGGCGTCTACCTCGCGTACAGCGAAGACACCAGTCCTACTACTACACAACTCCGCACCGCGCACCTTGACTCAGGTGGCACGGTTACCTGTAACGGTTCCGAACCCGGAGGAGGAGGGCCATTGATGGCTCAGGATCATCCGCCGCTCGTTGTCTATGACGGTGGGGGAGGCGCTTATATCGTCTGGGAAGACGATCGTGTGGTCGGCGGATCCGGAAGCAGAAACATCTTCGCAAGTCGTATTGACAGCGTATGCGTAAACTCGTGGGGGAGTCCGGTCAACATCGCGAACGATACCTTCACCCTGAATCCGCTCCGGTTGAACGCGGCTACGCCTTCACCCACCGGTCTCTATGTGAGTTTTACCGTCGAGGGACCCACTGACTCGGTCCATGTGGTTAACGTGAACGAGTCGGACGGCTCTATGGCATGGCCGTCCGGCATGGATGGCGAGGAGGTCGCGACCGGCAACACAAGCAATTCGTTTTTAGTGCCGACCGTCGGTGGCGACGTGATGGTCGTGTATGACGATACGACCGGGGGGGATACCGAAACGCATGTGCAAAGGTTGAGTAACGCTGATGGATCTAACCAATTTCCTGCAGCTGGCAATACCCTTATTTCGGGCATCGATGCCACACTCGCCAATACGATACGTGATGGCACTAACGGGGCGTTCTTCTCACTGAACAGTCCGCAGAATAATGGCGATGTGTATGCCGGTTATGTGGATGCAACCGGCTCGCTCGTTGCCGGTTGGAATAGTACGGGTAACCAGGTGGCAAGTCTATCGTTAATCGTTCAGAGTCAGGAATTACCCCGTACGGTGATCGACAGCAACGACAACAGCTTTGTGGTGTGGTGGGACCGCAGGAATTTTCCCACGAGCGGTGTTGACCTCTACGCGCAAAAATATGATGCGGCCGGTGTAGCGCAGTGGTCGGATCCGGGTGTTATCGTGAGCGATCTGCCGGGCAATGATCTCTTGTACACCGACATCTTCACCGATGGCACGAATCTCTACGTCGGGTGGCTCAATCTCACCGGCGGCGACAATAGAGTTTTCGTCCAGAAGCTCGGACCGGATGGTTCCGAACAGTGGGCAAGCGGTGGGATCTTGCTTTCGAACGTTGGGGGAGTGAATCTTTATATCGTCACGGACGATGCGGGTGGGCTGTATGCTACATGGGCTATAAGCCCTGCGGTTTTAGTCCAGCATGTCGCTTTTAATGGTGTGATCGCGCCCGGTTTCCCAGCGAACGGGGCAGACGTCTCTGCTCCCGGATACGGTTTTGCACCCTCGATCATCGCTGACGGATCCGGCGGTGTGTACGTGACCTGGGGAGTCTTCCAGAGTGGAAACACGGATATATTTCTTCAGCACCTGAACACCTCCGGCGTCGAATCACTGCCGTCGGGCGGTCTCGCAGTTACATCTAATCCATCGTATCAAGACATCCCGATTATGGTTTTAGACGGTTATGGCGGGGTCATCATCGCGTTCCAGGACTCCGGGTCCGGAGACAACGACGTGTACGCACAGCGGGTGGATGCGGATGGTAATATTCTGTGGGCGCCCGATGGTGTCCCAGTTGTCGCCACCGCAGGTTGGCAGAACCTGATAACGAACTTCCCGTACCGGATAATGATCGCTGATGGCGAGGGTGGCGCGGTAATCAGCTGGTTCGATCAGCGCTCTTGTGCGGATATCTATGCGCAGCGCATCGGGGATGACGGCACGCCGGTGTGGGACCTAAACGGTGTGCGCGTCACCACAACTTTTTGTGGTACCGACGGTTCTCGGTCAGTGACTGATGATGGAGAGGGCAACATGGTAATCGGCTGGACGGAGAATCAGGATATCTTTGTGACTCAACTTGATCGTTTAACCGGAGCGAAACAGTTCGGTGAATCGCTCACCGCGACCGATGATCCTGCGGCGCAGCAGAATCCCTCCATCGCGCGCGGGCCCGGCCCGATCGGCCCCAGCTACACGGTGGTGTGGGACGATCGCCGAAACGATCCGGCTACCAATACATTGGACGTGTTCGGTCAGCACTTCCTCACCGCCGCGCAGCTGACCGTGATCAAAACGGTGGTAAACGATAACAGTGGCATGGCGACCCCCGACAGTTTCGGGTTCCGTATTGATGGCGGCCCCACGTTCGCAAGCGGGGTGACGCAGATGACGACCGCTGGTTCGCATACGTTGAGTGAGGACCCGGTCGATGGGTATACCGCATCCGTCTGGGGCGGGGACTGCGTGGCGGACGGCTCTATCACGTTTGCTGGCGCTGAGGAGAAGACGTGCACGATCACCAATGACGACAACGTATCCGGTCACTCGCCGGTAGGGGGATCTGTGCCCGGCGGCGGTCCGGTCTGCGGGAACGCCATCTGTGAGCCAGGCGAAGACTTCAATATCTGTCCTACAGATTGCGCGACACTGGGCATGGGACTCATCGTCCCAGGAAAACCCGTTATCACCCGGTTAAGTCCGACCGAGGTCCGCATCACCGTGGCGACCGCTGGGAACAGCGAAAACACATTCTACGCAATTCAGGATGCGGTCTCCGGCAACTACGTCCAAGGGAACGGCGAACTCGCTCCAATCCGTAACTTTAGGACCTTTGCCCAATGGGGCAGAACGAACGGCGCGGTCATAAAACTCGCGCCCAACACCCAGTATCGGTTCCGAGTGATCGCCAAAGTGGGGTTATGAACGTCGCGAACCGCTTCAAGAATTCTTTGTATTATTGGCGGCGCGGCGCCCGCATCTACATTAAGAACGACTGATATGTCTCACTTTATCTGTACCGGCGGATGTAATGGAGTCGCGGAGACCCCGGGCATCTGTCAGGCGGAGGACTGTCCCAAGCACGGGGAGGCGCTCATTCCGTGCGACTGCACGGACGGTGAACACCACCGTCCCGAAACCGACGCGGAAGCCGAAGAAATGTAACGACCGGCACCGCGCGGAGCGGAGCCGGTCGTATGATGCGCCTCACGCGAGACGCCCTGCGGCGGGCCGCCATTTTTTTGCGGCCGCCACCGCGTCGGTGGTGGGCACTATGGCGAGTGGGGTCTTATCGCCCCCGATGGTGAGCTCGGCGTGCCGCCGCGCCTTAAGCGCATGCGCGTGCACGCCCAATCCCACGATCTCAATCTCCCCGCTCTTGTTCCTGCAGATGGCGCTGTAGCCGGTTTTCATCCGTTCCTCCGTTCGGTGGTAGAGCCGAAAAATCGAGACCGTACGGTACGTCCGTGCTCCCTTACCGTCAAGGAGACGAACAAGACCGCCGGTACTACGGGCGGTCTTGTTTATATCTCGTCGTGCGCGGCGAGCGCGGCGCGCATGGGCGCGGTCGCAAGGTAGACGTCCTTGGTGTCGGCCGCGATGCGCTCCCACGAGTACGCTTCGTTCACCCGCGGGGCGAGCACCGCACGCGCGTGCACGCGGGCGGCCTCGAGGTTTCCGAGGGTCTCCTGGAGGGTCGCGGCAAGCTCGAGCACGTTCTTCGACTCGAAGTAGATGCCGTCCGAGCCGAGCACCTCGCGGTGCGCGGCGATGTCCGAGGCGATCACCGGGAGACCCTCGCCCGCGGCCTCAAGGACGACGATGGGCATGGACTCGCACTCGGAGGGCTGCGTGAAGAGCGCGGCGCCCCGATAGAGCGCGGCGAGCGCGGCGCCGGTCTGGTTCCCGACGAACTTGACGTTCGCGCCGCGCGAGAGGCGGGTGAGCTCGCGGACGTAGGTAGTGTCGCATGCCTCACCAGCGACCACGAGCGGGTAGCGATTGCGGAGCTCGGCGGGGAGCTGGCGATACGCGTTCACGAGGGTGTGCACCCCCTTAAGTCGGATGAGACGCCCCACGAAGAGGATGAAGCGGCCGGGCGCGAGGTTCCACTCGGTGAGCGCGGCCGGGGTCGAGGCCGGGAAGGCGGTTACCCCGTTGGGGAGGTAGGTGGCCTCGAGCGAGTACACCTCAAGGCAGTACTCGGTGAGGTGGCGCGAGACCGCGATGGTGCGGTCGGCGAAGCGGCAGGCCGACCACTCGCCGGCGCGGAGCATGAGCCGCGCGAACCAGCCCCACTTGTCATGGGTGCGGTCAAGCGAATGGAAGGTCACGACGACGCGCGTGCGCGGCGAGAAGATGCGCGGGATCCAGGCCACGAGAGACGGCCCCACCCCGTGGTAGTGGATGACGTCCGGCTTCTCCACGAAGATCGCGTGGAGCGTGGAGAGGAAGGTGTGGGTGATGGCGTCGAGGTGCTTGGTGCGGAGCGTGGGGAGGAAGATGCGCCGGACCGGACCCGGGTACGCGCGGTCCCCGGTGTACCAGCGCCGGCAGTAGACCGCCACGTCCACGCCAAGGCGAACGAGGCGCGTCGAGAGTTCCTCGACGTGCCGCTCGATCCCGCCGAAGATGGCGGGGATACCCTTTTGTCCGATCATGACGATCTTCATATCGTAGGTTTACGTGTTTGGCGCCCTTCTTCGTCACACTTGCGGTCCTCCCGTCAACGTACCTACCGAGTACGTTTCGGTTCGGTCCTCGGTGTTCCTCGAACTGCGCGCAAACACCTAAACCCTCGGCTTCGAGGGTAATTCACCCGGTTAATCGCAACGGCTTACGTTAGCAGAAAAATGGCATTTTGTCAATGCTCTTCGCTTCATGAAAGAGGGTATGAAAAAACAGCGATTTTTCGCTGTTTTTTCTGAACCGAATGTAGGTCTATTTGACGACGTCTTTGCCCGAGGCCTTGGGATCCACCTCAAGCCGGGTGGTGAGGTTCGATGCAAAGCCCGAGACCGAGAGCCCGGTGGCGCTGTCGGTGGCGCTCACCCGCTGGTCCGAGACGAGGAGCGGGGTGGTGCCGGCCTGGTCGGGGGTGGGGATGAGTTGGATCTCGAAGGCCGCGCCAATGGCCGGGCTCGTCACCCCGGGCCGGGCGGGGATCGTGCCCACGTTCCAGGTGAGGCGACGGCTCCCCGGGTCGAACTGGAGCGGGTCACCATAGGGGAGCGACGCCTTGCCGGTCCACGAGACGTTCGCGGGGAGCGTGCCCGAGACCCTGACCCCGCCTGCGCCTGACCAGGAGTTCTGGATGTTCCAGAAGACCCAGTACTTGGTGGCTTGCCCCACGGCGGGCGGGAGCGGGCCGCGACCGAGCTGATCCCCGGACTCCGCGTAGTAGCGCGCCGCGGCCGAAAGGCCGAGCGTGGTGGCAATCCTGATCGCGACCGTGGGGGCGAAGAGCGAGGCCTCGGCGGTCTCCGGACCGGTGAAGGTTCCGGTGACCCAGGCGCGGACGCGCACCGCGGGTTCATCCGTCTCCGCCTGCTCCGCGGGGAGCGCCCTGGGGAGCCGGACCGTCACGCGCGTGACCCCCGTCTTTCCGGGTGCGAGATCCCCGATGGCACCCTCCTCGATGCGCACGATCTCGCCGCCGTGCTCGGCGTTCGCGAGTATCCGCGCCCCGGTCAGGGTGTAGGGTCCGTCGTTCCGGTAGCGGGCAAGGAGCGTCACGGTCTCACCGAGCCGCGCCGCGTCGGCCCCCTCTACCTTGAGGGAGATTTGGGAATCCACGAGCGCGGCGCTCCCCTCGGAGCCCCCCTGGCGGAGGAGGTCAGGGCCGCGCTGCACGCCGATCTCCGCGCCGAAGGCGACCCGTTCGCCTTCGGGGGCCATCATGCCGCGGAAGACGACCACCCCTTCGGCACCCCCGGGGACCGTGCCCACGGGCCACACCCCGTTCCGGAGCGCCGGGGCGGCGTCAGTGAACGAGAACCCTTCGGGCCAGCGGGGGATGATGACGATGCGCTCCTGGGCGGTGGTCGCCCGGTTGCGGTACCGGATGCGCCCCTCTATCTCCGTGCCCACGATGATGGTGTCGGGGAGTTCGATCTCCGCGCCCACCGCCGAGCGTTCAATCTTGATCGTACCCACGAGCGGGGACGTGCCGCGTTTTCCGTTGTCGCGATCATGGTAGGAGACGATCGCCGCCACCCGGTGGCTCGTGCCCACTGCGCCCGTGATGGTGCCGGTGATCCGCGCCTCCGCGATCCCGCCCGGTTCGATGGTCCCGTACTCGATGCGGCCGGTCTTTGCGTCGAACGGGAGGGAGATTTTGGAGACCGCGATGTTCGGCGGGAGGTTCAGCACCACGTTCACCTCGTCCAAGGTGTGCGCGCTGTTGTTCTCGATCCGGAGCCGCGCGACCGCCTCGCCCCCGGCGATGAGCTGTTTGGGCGCGATGATGAGCGAGGAACCGATCGGGTCGTAGGGCTTGTAGAAGAACCAGAAGTACACCGCGACGGCCGCGATCGCGATGCCGAGCGCGACGAGCCCGAGGTCGAAGGCGAAGGTGTGCTTCGGCCGCGGGAACTTCCCGTGGTAGCGCCGCGCGTAGAGGTCGGCGAGCGGTTTGGTGATGAAGCCGCGCGCCGGGCTCGTCATGATGTTCAACGACCCGATGAACACCCCCCCCTTCTCTGCGGCATCCCGCATCTCACGCACGATCTCACCCTCCACGGGTTGCGATTTGTCCTGCTTAGGTTCGTCCATACTCACGGTTTCATGCCCAGGAAGAGCGGGCGTTCGGGGTAGAGCGGATCGATCGTGAAGGCAGGGGGGTCCTCGACCGGTGCAGGGTCAGGGACCGCTTCGGCTTCCGGGGTCGGCGCCTCGAGGGAGGTTACCGTGAATACGTCGGTGCTCATGCCGAACACCTCCGCCTTGCCGTTCCCGTCGGTATCGGCGGCGGCGACCCGTACCCCGGAGCGCAACGTGGAATTGAAGGCAAAAAAGCTTCCCACGACCCGGTTTCCGTCGGCGACATCGATGATCCGGACGTGCGGCCCGCCGCCGAACCCGGCGCCGGTCACCACCTGCCCCCGGCCGATGCCGAGCACGTCCCCGACTGCCACGTGCGCGCCGCCGCGGAATCGCTGGTCATAGGCGAAGAACTGATACTTTACTATACCCGCATGGGTAAAAACCCGCACGTGCGGCCCGCCGCCGGGACCGGCGCCGGTGACGATCTCGGCCGCGGCATCCGTGTCGGTATTCCCCACGGCGAGGTGTACCCCGCCGCGGAAAGCCGGGTGATAGGCGAAGAAGCTACCCTCCTCGCGTCCAGACCGGTCATAGATGCGCACCTGCGGCGTACCGCCGGGACCTGCGGCGATGACGAGTTCAAGCGCGCCGTCGCCATCCACGTCGCCCACGGCCACCTCCATCCCGCCCCGCCACGAGACGCCGAAGGGGGCGATCTTGAACCGCTCTGCGCCCTCGGGGGAGAGGACCCGCACCGCGTCGCGCTCTGCGACGATCGTCTCTCGGCGACCGTCGCCGTCCAGGTCGTGTTCAAGCACCTGGGCCGATCCGCGGAAGCGGCCGTCATAGGCGAAAAACCCGGTGCGGGTAGCTGCGCCGCCTGCGTCAAATACGCGCGCATACGCTCCGTTCACATACGGCGCGCCGGTGAGCTTGTCGAGCGGCCGCAGCATGATGAGGCCGTCGCGTGCCGGAATGGTCACCTGGCTCACGATGGAGCCGTCGTTCACCCGAGGGTCCTGCGCGCCGCGGAGCTTTTCGTATTCCGAACTGAAGGTGACCGTCCGGGCGGAACCGGTCGGATTCACGAGCGCCACGCCGTTCGCATAATCGCGCTGCCACACGCCCCCTTTCCAGGTCGGATCCGCCGGGGCGTCGAGGTTCTTGGGGGAACCTGCCGGTTTGCCGAGCGCGGCGTCGTACTCGTCGTACCACCAGAGCTGGCCGTGGTCCTGGTCCCCGTAGTCAAAGCTGAAATATCCGTTCCCGAGGAGCGTGCTCGCGACGGAGAAGCGCACCTTGCGGTAGTCGGCGAGGTTCCCCGTGTTCCCGGTGTTTGCGTTCACGACGAACATCTCCGGTCGCGCGACCTGCGTTTGTGTAACGGTGTATCGGCGCATGATCTCGTACCAGTCGCCGTTCGCCTCCCACGGGGTGGGGAAGGACTCGAACATCCGTCCGTTCACGAGCGCCTGGAACTCGGGGGTCGAGCTACCGTTAATGACGAACACCTTGTCGGGGTCAAGGCGACGCGCCGCGGCAAGGAGCGAGACCATCCCTGCCTTCCATGCGTCGTCTGCCGCCCGCGCGCCGTCGCGGACGCCATCGCGGTCGAGGTCCACGTTCCCGCCGTTCACCCAGCTGATGTCGCCGGAGACCTCATCGTAAAATATCCCGTCCCAATACCCGGTCCCGAGCACGCGGTCGTGGACGTACCCCGTAAGGTATGCGCTCCAGCCGGTGGTGGCCGAGAGCGCCTGCGTGCCGGGCCACACGGAGATCGGCGCGCCCTCCGTGGAGCGGAGCCACCAGCCATCCTGTATTCCGGCGCGGAGTCCGGCGTGGAGCGTGTCGCCCCAGCCAAGGATGTAGCTCTTGGTGGGGAAGTACGCGAGGATCACGATGTCCGGGTTACGCGACCGGAGCGCATCGAAGAGCGCCCGGCCCTGGAGCTGAAGCTCGGCGGGGAGGATGACGAGGTCGTAGCGCGCGAGCGCGTCGTACTCCGAGGGCGAGACCTGTTTCATGAACGGCACCGCGGTGCGGACGAACTTGTCCTGCGGCGGTGCGGCGAGCGCGGAGAGGGGAGCGAACGCAAACGAGGCGACGAGGGCGCTCGCCGCGACGATGCGGGCGTAAACGTGGCGGCTACGTATCCTCATGCGTGGCATCGGGCTTCTTATCTCCGCCCGAGGCGGATCCGCCTTTGGCGGAAAACAAAGCCGGATTAGGCGAGAACTTCCGGTTACGGATGCGCCACTGGGTGACGAACTGTCCGATCCCCCGCACGTTCGATTTGTTCCGTACGTGGGCCGTGGACTGCGACCAGCGGACCAGGGACTCGAACGAGAGCTTGTAGCGGTTCTGTACCACCACATACCCCACCTCTTGGGCGGCGATCGCACGGCGGATGGTCTGGGTGCTGATGCCGAACAGCTTGGCAGCTTCCGACACCGAGAGACGGATGATGTTATCCGACATAATTGCGTCTATTTGTATACACTAGTGTATACAAATGAATGATTATTCAGTTCATTTGAACGTATCAGGAATTCTGATGATTGTCAACACTAGCGTATACAAATAAAAATGGGCTACTGAGATCGTGGCGAACGCCGTGCAACGAATTTCACTCAATACCTTTACGGTTTACGATAATACCGATATTCTTGGGACAACTTCGTTGGTGTCGAAGTGTCGTCGAACGAGCTCGTTCCGGGTGTAACCTTTTTTGTTATTGTCCGACCGTATATATGGTGAAACCGCTGCGGGAGCGGTACTGGCTGTACCGCATCCGGGCGCACAAGGACGCGAAGGTGTTCTCGGAGCTTTACCACGAGCACGTCGCGCGCATCCATCGGTTCGTCCTCTTCAAGGTAGGGAATGAAGATGACGCCCGCGAGATCGTTGACGATACGTTCCTCAAACTCTGGAATCACGCGGTCTCGGGAAAGCCCGTCACGAACCTTGTGGGACTCCTCTACACCATCGCGCGTGCCGGGTGCGCCGATCATCTGCGGAAGCGGCGGTTTGAGACGGTGCCGCTCGACGCGATCGCGGAACCGGCCGACGGCCTCGCCGCCTCACGGCTTGCGGCGAACGAAGAGCTCGGCGAGACACTAAGGGCCATGGAGCGGCTCAAAGAGGAATACCGAGAGGTCCTGTTCATGCGGCACGTGGACGGGCTCTCCACCGGCGAGATCGCCGCCACGATCGGCAAATCGAACGGAACGGTGCGCGTCCTCCTCTATCGCGCCAAGAACGCACTTAAGGATCTGCTTACGAAATGACCAACCGGGAACTCAACAAGCGACTCGCCTCCCTCGCCGCGCTCCGCGAGGCGCACCGCCCCGATACGGAGTGGGTGGCCGCCTCACACGCGCGGCTCATGGGCGCCATCGGCGCGCCGGAGCGGGTCCAGCGCGCGCTCCCGATCCGCCTCCCGCGGACCGGTTTCTGGCCGCGGCTCAATTTTGCCCTCCGTCCGGTGATGGCGCTCTTTCTCGTCTCCGGGTTCGGCGCGTTCGGATGGATCGCCGGTGCGGGAGCGATGCTCGGGAGCGTGCCGGGCGACGCGCTCTACGGATTGAAGACCGCCACCGAGCGCGCGCAGATCACCTTCACCGCCGACGAAGCGGCCAAGAGCTACCTGAAGCTTGAGTTCGTCGGCCGCCGCGTGAACGAGGTCGCCTCGCTCGCCGAGGCCGGGAGCGCGCAGGATCGTTCGGTGGAGCGCGCGGTGAACGAGCTCGAGAACGGGATCAAGGGGATTGCCACCTCGCTTCAGGCGGTACGCGCGGCCGGTTCGGATCAGAACACCACCTCGGTGGCAAAGGCCGTGGACCGGAAGGTGGCCGAGGTGCGCGCGGTCCTGGGCAAGACCAAGACGCTCCTGGGCGCCGGCGCGCAAAAGCGCGTGCTCGCGGTGGAATCCCTCGCCGATGACGTTTCGCTCCAGGCAGTGAACGTGCTCGTCTCGCTCGCCCCCGTCGCGCCGAGCGAGGACGTGGCGAGCCGCGTGCAGGAGAAGATCGATTCGGCCGAGCGCAAGATAGAGGTCGCCTCCACCCAGGGGGCCGACGAGGCGCGCGCCGCGATCGCGGCGGCCAAGGAGGCGCTCCGTTCGAACGATTATGCCGGAGCGATGAGCAAGGTGCAGGAATCGAACGCGATCGTCGCCGAGGAGCTCTCGGAGGCGGTCGTCGAACCGGTGGGCCCCGAGGCGGAGCCCAACGGGTCAACGTCCACGGGCGAGATCAGGGCGATCGACTAGGGGGAACGCGCGTTCCTGGCCCCTCCGGCGCGAAGTTGAGGGACCGGGAACGTGCGTTTCAAACACGCACTCTTTCACCATTCATTCCGCTTCGTGCGGAGCGCGGGTCCTACTCCCTCGGACGGGGAGCGGGACCTGCGCTCATGCAGTGGCGGGCCTGTTGCGTCAAAGGTCGATCGAGCATAGCTCGGCGTCGCAATGGGAAGATCAAGTTATTAAGTAACGCAACACACTCACCATTGTTATGACAGAAGTCATGAAACTGTCATTCGGTGTGACCAAGCGTGCGTTCACCGTGGGAGTCGTGGTCGCGACCATTCTCTGGTCCGTGGCCGCCTCCTTCGTGATCGCGCCGCGCGTTGCCAATGCGGCAGTCGCCTCGGGTGACCTCGTCAAGGGGTCGCTCTCGGCCGTCTACTACATCGGCTCCGACGGTAAGCGCTACGTCTTCACCAATGACAAGGCGTACTTCACCTGGTACGCCAACTTCTCGACCGTCAAGACGATCTCGGACACCGAGCTCGCCTCCATCCAGATCGGCGGCAACGTGACGTACCGCCCTGGCGTGAAGATGGTCAAGATCCAGTCCGACCCCAAGGTGTACGCAATCGCGCACGGCGGCGTGCTCCGGTGGGTCGCGACCGAGGCGGCCGCTACGGCCCTCTTCGGCGCCAACTGGAACACCAAGATCGACGACATCAGCGATGCCTTCTTCGTGAACTACACGGTCGGCACGCAGATCAACTCGGCCGCTGACTACAACGTCAGCAACGAGCAGTCAAGCTCCACCACGATCAACGCCGACAAGGGGTTGGCCGGCGGTGGCGCCATCAACGTGACGCTCGCCTCCGACAACCCGGCAGGCGGCACCGTCACGAGGAACGCCCAGAACATCAACCTCTTGAAGGCCTCGTTCTCGGGCGCCGGCACGGTCACCGGCCTTACCTTCCGCCGCGGCGGTCCGGGTATCGCCTCCGACTGGGCCAACATCTACCTCTACGACGGTGACTCCCGGCTCACCACCGGGCGCTCGGTCTCCTCGACCACCAACGAGGTGGTGTTCAGCAACCTGAACATCGCGCTCTCGGGCGGTTCGAAGATGATCACGCTCGTCGGTGACCTCGTGAATCCGGCCACCGTCGCGAACGCCCACTACTTCTCGCTCGAAGCGGCCACCAAGGTCGTCGCCTCGTCGACCGTGGGCGGCAGCTTCCCCGTGATGGGGAGCACCTTCACCATCTCCGGCTCGACCGGCGGCAGCCTCACGCTTGACGCGACCTCCGCCCCGTCGAACCCGAAGGTGGGTCAGATGGCCTCTGAACTCGCGAACTTCCGCATCACCGCGGGGGGGACCGAGGACATCTCGCTCCGCCGCATCGTCTTCACCAACTCGGGATCCGCACAGCTTGCGAACATCCCGAACATGAAGCTCATGACCGGCGGCACGACGGTCGCCCAGAGCCCGATCATCTCCGGCAACATGTTCACCTTCGTCCTCGCCGTCCCCTACGTGATGGCCAAGGGCACCAACCGGGTGTTCATGCTCACCGGCGACATCGGCGGGGCGAACCGGCCCAACACCGACACCATCCGCGTCTACGTCGACCAGACCTACGACGTGTTCGCCACCGGCAACACGTACGGGGCAGGGGTGAACATCACCAACAACTTCACCTCGGGCGCCGCGACCACCCTCACGGTTGAGGGCGGCCAGGTGACCTTCGCCTTCAACGGTCCGATCGCAGGGGACATCGCCATCGGCGGGAACGACATCACGATCATGCGGTTCTCGATCACGTCCGCGAACAACATCGAGGTCCGCAACCTCCGCCTCCGGCTCACCTGCACGACCGGCGGCGACTGCATCGACGACGGCGACACGGCGGTCGCAAACAACGAGCTCACGGACCTCAAGGTCCGCAACGTCGACACGGGGTTGGTGGTCGCAGGGCCGGTGGATATCGGCTCCTGGACCGACGCGGGCGGTGACATCCGCACCCGCACCTACACCGACCGGTTCGAGGTCAACGCCGGACAGACGCTGAACCTCGCGCTCTCGGTGGACATCCTCTCGGCGAACACCTCGCTCGCCGACCAAACGCTCGTCGCGCAGCTCGACGCGCGCGTCTTGGGCGACCTCCGCAGTCTCGACTCCAACCAGGACGTCGCGCCCGCGGACATCGTCCCCTCGACCGCGCTCCTCGGGAACAGCCAGACGGTCCGCTCTTCGACCCTCACCATCGGCCTCGCGAACTCGCCGACCTCATCGACGGCGGTCAAGGGCTCGACGGTGAACGCGGTGGGCATCAACTTCACCGCCGGTTCGTCCTCGGACGTCAAGGTGACCCAGATCCGGCTCCGCGGGCTCATCGACGCCAACTCGGACGGCACCTTTGCCGTCTCGGACGGCGGCCAGGTGACCCAGGACATCATCCAGTCCGCCACCCTCTGGGACGGCGCGACCCAGGTCGGCACCTCTAAGTCGCCCGACACCAACGGCGACCTCCTCTTCAACTCGCTCACCTGGAACCTCCCGGCGGGCTCGACGAAGACCCTGGTCGTGAAGGTGGTCATCTCGAACAACGCGCCGTTCGGGGTCGACACCGACTGCGCCAACAGCGCGTCGGTCGAAGGCCTCTGCGACGAGTTCCTGATCGACCTCCTCGGCACCAACACCAACAACACCACGAACAACATCGTGGCGGAGGACAAGGACGCCAACCAGGTCACCGCGAGCTCCACCGCTTGGGCCGCGGCCGACGATGACCTGAACGAAGAGGACCGCACCGTCTCGGTGATCAACTCCGGCACGGTGGAGGTCAAGCTCGACGGCGACACGCCGATCTCTTCGATCGTGACGGCGAACACCAACGACAACACCTTGACCAAGATCAAGTTCACGGCGTTGAACGAGTCGTTCCTCGTCACCCGGATGACCGTGCGTAACGAGAACGCCGGTTCGAGCCGCTCAATCACCTCGGTCCGCGTCTTCGACAAGAACGGGACCCTGTTCTGCTCGGGCGCGCTCGACACCGCTTCGCGGCTCCGCTGCGCCAACGACGCCGGCCTCTTCACGATCGGGTCCGACCACACGATCTCGATCAAGGTCAACATCGACCAGGAGGGCACCGGCACCACCGGCGCAAACTCCGGCGACGAACCGCTCATGTCGCTCTTCGTCGACCAGGGCGGCGGCTCCCCCTTCACCGATGACATCAAGGTCGTCGGTGTCGCCTCGGGCACCGCGCTCCTCGACGCTGACGTCGACGACAACGGCTCGGTCGGCTTCGCCTCCTCGCCCTTGAAGATCTACGACACCGACACCGGCGTCAACTCCGGCGGTGAGATCTTCATCGAGGGGAGCGACCAGTTCGTGATCCGCAAGACCCAGCCCACCGTGGCGACCGTGGCCTCTTCGACCACGCTCATTAACGGTGAGAACACGGTCTACAAGTTCTCGGTGACCGCGGCGGCGAACGCCGACGTCTCACTGAAGCGCGTCGTCCTTCAGGCCTCGCAAACCGGCCTCACCAACGTGGGGAACTACAAGCTTCTCCGCGGCACCTCGAACATCAGCGACCTGGTGTTCATCGAGGGTGATGCCAACACGGGCACGGGCGGTTCGTATGACCTTGAGGGCGGCGTCACGACCGACACGTCGTACTTCGTCTTCATCACCTGGAACACGGAGGAGGTCGTCTCGGCGGGCACCACCAAGACCTTCGACGTGAAGGCCACGGTGACCGGCGCGGGCGCAGGCGATTCGCTCACCCACGTCATTCCCGACGACACGGACGGCCCGGTGACGGACACCGTCTTCGAGGTCGCCGACTTCGGCGACAACGATGGGGTGGTGAACTTCATCTGGTCCGACAACTCGGCGGATTCGCACCTGCCGGACGGCTACACCTCCGGCGATCCGAACGACGAATCGAACTTCGACGACGCCGGCTCCGCTGACTGGACGAACGGTCTGAACGTGAACACGCTCTCGACCTCGCCCCAGTCGCTCGCGCTCTAACGAGCTTGAGCACGGTCTCGGCGCGCACTAAAAGCGTACCGACTACCGCAAACCCGCCCCGAAAGGGGCGGGTTTGTTTTCCGTCCTTTCTATTGCTACAGTGTGCGTGTGTTGCACCGATTGAGCTATCTGTGTCTCGCGATCGCCCTCGTCCTACCGGCGGGGGTGCGCGCGCTCACCCCGAGCGACCCCGAGTTCGATCGGCAGTGGTACCTGAGGAAGATGGGGGTACCCGCCGCGTGGGAGTTCACCCAGGGCGGGGAGGTGGTGGTGGCGGTTTTGGACACCGGGGTGGACGTCAATCACCCAGACCTCGCGGGAAACATTTGGACCAACACGCGGGAGATCCCGGGGAACGCGATCGACGACGACCAGAACGGGTACATCGACGACGTGCGCGGGTGGAATTTCGTGGAGCAGTCGAACGACCCGAGTCCGCAGTTCTCGCCGGGATGGACCGAGGCGGGCGTCACGCACGGGACGGTGATCGCGGGGATCATCGGTGCGGTGGGGAACAACCTCTCGGGGGTCGCGGGACTGAACTGGAAGGTGAAGATCATGCCGCTCCGTATCCTCGACTCCCAGGGGATAGGGGATTCCGCCGCCGCCGCCGCCGCCATCGACTACGCGGTGCGGAACGGGGCGCGGGTGCTCAATTTCAGTTTCGTCACCGACGAGCAGAACATCGGGCTCGAGGAGGCGATCCACCGCGCGGCGCGCGCGGGCGTGCTCGTGGTGGCCGCGGCGGGGAACAACCGCACGGTTTCGGGGGACAACCTTGACTCCACCCCCATGTACCCGATCTGCTCCGACCCGCCGGGCCAAAACCTCATCCTCGGGGTCTCGGCGACCGATGAGCAGGATAAGAAGTCGGATTTCTCGAACTACGGTTCACGCTGCGTGGACCTCTCGGCGCCCGGTTCGAACATCCTCTCGACCCAGGTGTACAATCCCTCGCTTGCCGCTTTTAATTCCTTCACCCGCGGCGGATGGAACGGCACCTCCGTGGCGTCCCCGATGGTGACGGGCGCGGCCGCGCTCATGCTCGCGGCGAACCCCGGGCTCTCGCGGGAGTCCCTCATGCAGATCCTCATGAGCACCGCAGACCCGTTGGACGCGGGGAACGCCACCTACCGCGGACAGCTGGGGAGCGGGAGGGTGAACGTCGAGCGTGCGGTACGGACCGCCCTCGGACTCCCGGTCGCGCTTCCTGCCCCTACCCCGCCACCGCCTCCTCCCACCAACCGGATCGCCTACGTCGCGGTGGCGGCGGCATCAGGCGCGGCGCCGGAGGTGCGCGTCTACTCCACCGACGGGGTGGAGCTCGCCAAGTTCATGGCGTATCACCCCAACTTCCGCGGCGGGGTGCGGGTCGCCGCGGGCGACGTGGACGGCGACGGGATCGCCGAGATCGTCACCGGCGCCGGTCCCGGCGGCGGTCCGCACGTGCGCATATTCGATTATAAGGGGAAGGTGAAGTCGCAGTTCTTCGCCTACCATCCCAACTTCCGCGGCGGGGTGTCGGTGGCGGTCGCGGACGTGGACGGCGACGGGATCGCCGAGATCGTCACCGGCGCCGGTCCCGGCGGCGGTCCGCACGTGCGGGTGTTCGATTTTAAGGGAGGCGTACAGGGACAGTTTTTCGCCTATGAGCCGACGGCGACCATGGGGGTGAACGTGGCGGTGGGCGACATTGACGGTGACGGACAGGGGGAGATCGTCGCCGCTCCCGCGAGCCGCGCGGGGAGCCAGCCGGTCAAGTACTTCAGCTCGCGTTTCGCCTTTTTGGGCACCATCAGTTTCCTCACCCCTTCCGCCACCGGCGGGGTGTCGGTCGCGGTCGCGGACGTGGTGGGGGATTCGAACGGGGACATTGTCCTCGCCCGGACCATCGCGAGCGATAAGGTGACCGTGGTCACCTCAGGCGTGACCCCTCGCCCCGCGATCACGGTGGGGAGCGTGACCGGCGTCTCCCTCTCGACCTTGGACGTGAACTCCGACGGTCGTGCGGACATCCTCGTCGCCCCCGCCGCCGCCTCGGGGAAACTGCGCCTCATCGACGCCGCCGGTAAGACGGTGAACGGCTTCACCGTGAGCTCGGCGTTCCCCACCGGTGCCACGGTGGCCGGATTCAGCACTGGGTTGCTCCGCTAGTACCCGCGCCGCAAATCCGCTACGATAGAACCATGGCACGAGGTCCCATTTTCGATAAGAAGAACGTGGTGGTGACCGGCGGCGCCGGGTTCATCGGCTCGCACCTCTCCGAGGCGCTCCTTAAGGACTCGCACGTCATCTGCATAGACAATTTCACCGCCTCTTCCGAGCGGAACATCGATCTCCTTTTGCGGAATCCGGATTTTGAGTTCATCAAACATGACATCGTCGAACCGTTCAATCTTGAGGCGTACAAGGAACTTGAGCGGTTCAAGATCAAGTTCCAGGGGATTCAGGAGATCTATCACCTCGCGTGTCCCACCTCCGCTAAGAACTTCGTCCAGTACAAGATCCCTACGGTGCAGACCGTTTCCGTCGGAACCCGCAACGTCCTCGAGATCGCGGCGCGCTACAACGCGAAGGTGGTGCATGCCTCCACCTCGGTGGTGTACGGTCCGCGCACGCCAGAGCGGAGCATCTTCAAGGAGACGGACCTGGGGCTGCTCGACCACCTCTCGCCGCGCGGTTGCTACGACGAGGGGAAGCGCTTTGCCGAGACGCTGGTGGAGACCTACCGGGACGCGAAGGGGGTGGACGCCAAGATCGCCCGCATCTTCCGCACCTACGGCCCTCGCCAGCGGCTCTTTGACGGCGAGATGGTGCCGGATTTCATCGTGGACGCGCTCGACGGCCGCGACCTCGTGGTCTACGGCGACGAGACGTTCTCCACCTCGCTCACTTTTGTGAGCGACACGGTGGGCGGGCTCACCAAACTCATGGCCTCGCCCGCCGCGACCGGGGTGGTGAACCTCGGCGCGGATTATGAGGTGAAGATCGTGGACGTGGCGCGCGCCATCATCCAGATGACCGGCTCCACTTCGCAGATACGCTTTGAGCCGCCGCTCCTCTTCATGACCCCCCTGGGGATGCCGGACCTCACCAAGGCAAAGGAGCGGTTGGGCTGGATCCCCTTGATCCGCCTCGAAGACGGACTCATGCGCACCGTCGAGTACACGCGCGCCAACAAGGCGTTAATAGACACAATGCGGAATTCGGCATAGGGTCGGTGTACTCGTGGCGAGTGCGCTATGCAGACCATCATCGTCATTCCGGCCTACAACGAGGGGAGGGTGATAGGCGAGGTCGTCGAGGAGGTGCGGAAACGGTATCCGCACGTTTTTGTCATTGACGACGGGAGCGCGGACGACACCGCCGCGCGGGCCCGTGCCGCCGGAGCGGTCACGTTCCGCCATGCGGTGAACCGCGGGCAGGGCGCCGCGCTCCAGACCGGGATCACCGCCGCGCTCCGCGCCGGAGCGGACCTCATCGTCACCTATGACGCTGACGGACAGATGCGCCCCGAGGATATCGACGCGGTCATCGCGCCGGTCGCTGCCGGAGCGTGCGCCGTGGCGCTCGGCTCGCGTTTCCTGGGGGCCGGTGAGGGGATGCCGCCGCTCCGGCGGGCGACCCTCGAGGCCGCGCGCGCCTTCACGAACCTCGTTACCGGCCTCTCGCTCACCGACACCCATAACGGGTTCCGTGCGCTCTCGCGCGAGGCGGCTAGCAAGATCCGGCTCCGATGCGATCGGATGGCGCACGCCTCCGAGCTCCTCGAGGAGATCGCCACGCACGCGCTCCCGTACCGGGAGGTGCCGGTGGTGGTGCGCTATACCGAATACTCGATGCGGAAGGGACAGAAGCTCACGGGCGCGTTTCGCATCCTCCGCGACCTCTTCATTTCGAGCTGGACCCGCTAAGCATGCTCGCCATACAGATCATCGTCATCCTTTTCTGCCTCTACGCGATCACCCGCGTGCTGCAAAAGATCGCCGACCGCTCGCTCTCGCGCCGCTGGGGGGCGCTCTGGATCGTCTTTTGGGTCTTGGTAGGCGTGGTGGTCGCCATGCCGTGGACCGCCTCGCTCCTCGCGCTCCGGGTGGGGGTCACCCGCGGGGTGGACGTGCTCATCTATGTGTCCATCCTCACCATTTTTTATACGCTCTTCCGGATCACGATCCGTATGGAAAAGCTTGAACGCAACATTACCGAGCTCACCCGCGAGCTCGCGCTTAAGGACTTGGATAGGAAATGAAATAGGGGTCGGCTGCGCTCGCATCGCACCGGTACCGTTCGCCGACGCATGCATATGAACGTATTGCAAATCACCCCGGTCGCCCCTCCGCACCGCTCTGGCATGGCGGTCGCCGCCGGAGAGATCGCCCGCGCGGTCTCCGTCGTCGGCGCCGCGGTGACCCTCGTCTCCCCGATCGGTGGGGGGGCTGTCCGGGGGGTCAGCGTGCCCCGTCTCGCGTCACTCCGCGTGCCGGGTGCCGGGTTCCTCGCGTTCACCCCGGGCCTCCCCGGCCTCATCCGCCGCGGCGGCTTCGATGTCATCCATCTTCACTATCCCTGTTTTGGGAACGCATCGCTCGTGCACCTCGCGCTCGCCGCCGGCGCACGGACCCCGCTCGTGGTCTCGTACCACATGGACGTGGTGGGGAGGGGGCTCCGCCGCATCCCGTTCGCCTACCACGCCGCGGTTTCGGCCCCGCGCCTCCTCCGCCGCGCCGCGCGGATCGCGGTCGCTTCACGGGACTATGCCGATCACTCGCTCCTCGCGCGTCACCCGGAGCTCATGCGGAAGCTCGTGGAGATTCCGTTCGGGATGGACGCGGTACGTTTCTCCCCGGGGAGCGGCGAAGCGGTGCGGAGGACGCACGCGATTGCGCCGGATCGGCCAGTGATCCTTTTTGTCGGCGGGCTCGACGAACAGCACTACTTTAAGGGGCTTGAGGTGCTCATGCGTGCGCTCGTGCGCGTTCCCCGCGCGGTGCTCCTGGTCGTGGGGAGCGGCGGGCTCCTCAAGCGGTACGCGCGCCGCGCGCACGGTCTTGGCGTCGATGAGCGCGTCATATTCGCCGGCCGCGTATCTGATGCCGAACTGCCGGTCTACTATCGGGCCGCTCACCTCCTCTGCCTGCCCTCCCTCGATCGTTCCGAGGCCTACGGTCTCGTGATCGCGGAGGCGGCTGCTACGGGAATCCCTGCGGTCGCGAGCGACCTGCCCGGAGTCCGGAGCGCGATGGTGGCAGGGGAGACCGGGATCCTCGCCGCGCCCGGGGACGTGGACGCGCTCGCCGCGGCGATACATTCGCTCATCCGAGACCCCGCGAATTTAAAAAGAATGGGCGACGCGGCCCGCCGGTTGGCGCACACCCGTTCCTGGAAGGCGTCGGGAGAGCGCTACGTCGCGCTCTATCGCGAGGTGCTCGGTTCGCGCGCGTAACGGAATACGAACACCTCGCTATTCACCCCGAACCAGTCCGTCGAGGTCGTTTTGGCGCGTCCGATCACGTGCTCGGCGCGCGTCCAGTACGTGTTCACCACAAGATACCCGCGATGCACGCCCGCGAATTCCATCGCTTGGCGCATGTACTCCGCGCTCGGTTCCCCGTAGATCATCTGCAGGTAGAACGGATAGAGCGGACCTCCCGTGGGGACCGGGTAGGCGAACACCTCGCCCCTCTCGGTGCGGTGGTAGCGGAAGAACCCGTACTCACGGAGCGCCGCCGCGGAGACCGCCTGATTCGCGAGGACGATGTACGGTTCGTTCCCCGCGTCCGCATGGATCGCGCGGACGGCGAGCACGTCGGAGCGCGAGGTGCTCCACCCCCTGCCGAGCACGTAGGCATCCGAGCGCGGGTAGGCGAGGTACACCCCTCCCGTGAAGAGGAAGGCGACGGTGAAGATCGCGATCACCGCCCCGTAGGGGGCGAGCATGAGCCGTTCGATGAGGCGGCCCACCGACACCGCGGCGGGGGGGAGCGCAAGGATGAGCGCGAGGATGAGGAGCCGCGCCGGGTATCCGCCCTGCTCATAGTCGGGGAGATAGCTGAAGGACACCCAGAGCGCGAGCGAGAGCGCGCCCAAGAGCGCGCCGACCGCGGCTAATGCGTAGGCCGCCCCCGGGATGGAGCGCTCCCGGAGCGCGGCGACGAGCCCGAGGACGATGACGACCGCGGCGAACGCGCCCACGCCGTAGACGAGGTCGCCCAAAGCATTGAACCGCGTGGCGGGGAGCTCGAAGGGGAGTTGCACGCCCCGAAGCGCGGCAGGGGAGAAGGCGAGCCCGGTTACGTTTGAGAAGAGGATCGGGAGGGCGAGCGCGCCGACGGCGGTGAGCGCAAGCCGGACCAGCCGGTGGCGGAACCGGATGAGGAGCGCGAGGGTGAGGCAGGGGATCCCGGCGAGGGGATGGGTCATGAGCGCGCCCGCGGTGAAGATCCATACGGGCACCTCCCACCGTGGCGCGCGCGTCACCGCGAGGCCGCAAAAACCGGCAAGCAGCGTGAAGACGGCGGCGAGCGAGAACGGGGTGGTGTTCACGAACGGCGCGAGCGGGAGGAGGGCGACGGTCGCCGCCGCGAAGGCGCCGGGACGCAGGGGAAGTCGGCGCGAGACGGCGGCGAGCGCACCGGCGAGGCCGAAGACGGCGAGCGTGGGGACGAGGAACGCGTCCTGCGTCGCGACCCCTATACCGGTCGCACGCGCGAGGAGCACCACAAGCGCATATTGGCCGGCGTAGTATGGCGTTTTGGGGGTGATCAACCCGTGCTCGAGGATGTGCCGCTCCGCGGCCTGATGAATGAACGGATCGAAGCCGTATCCCAGGCGGTAGACCGCGAGCGCGACCGAGAGGCCGACGGAGATGAGCGGCAGCACGGCGAGGAACGCGATCCCCGGACGGTCGGTTCGTGAGAGTATCGCGGCACCCGTGAGGGCCCCGAGCCCTAACGCGGTCCAGAAGAGCGCGGGGACCGCGACCCAGGGGGTGTTGATGCTCGCCTCCGTCCCGCTCCGGAAGAGCGTGATGAGCGCGACCCCGGAGAGCGCGTAGAGCGGGACGAGCGCAAGCGCCCAACCGATGCCCTGACCCTGGCGCCGGGGGGCGGAAGGGGGGGTCATGACGAGCGGTCGGGTCGGGCGCAGTCGCAGGAGGAGCGCGCTCCCCGCGATTGCGAGGGCCCCGATCACGAGCACGGCCGGGCCGGAGAGGTCCCACGCCAAATACACCGCGCCTCCGATGCCGGAGACGAGGGCTAGGAGCAGCGCGGTGCCCAGTGCTACACTAGGGGGCGAAAAAAGGGTCATGGATATCCAGTATAAGAACCCGCACGTCTTTTGGCACGACCGGCTTCTCGCGAAGACGGTCCTCCCTCTTATTCCGCGCCGGGTGAGGCCTAACCACGTCACCACGGTCCGGCTCCTTTTCACCCCGGTCGTGGTGTGGCTCCTCTATAAGGAGAACTACGCATGGGGAGTTCCCGCCTTCGTGCTCGTCGCGTTCACCGACGCGATCGACGGCGCTATGGCGAGGACCCGCGACCAGATCACCAAGTGGGGCATCGTCTTCGACCCGATCGCCGATAAGCTGCTGGTGGGCGGCGTGCTCATAGTGATCGTCCTCATGCGGCTCTCGTTCTATCTCGGCATCGCGATCATCCTCGTCGAATCTATCGTGGCGCTCGCGGGGCTCTATTCGCACCGAATCAACCGCGTCTACATGGCCAACTACCTCGGCAAATGGAAGATGGTGCTACAAGTGACGGGTCTCTTTTTCCTCCTGCTCTCGGGGTGGCTGGGCGGTGCGGTCCTCCACCAGACCGCAACGGTCATCCTCGCCGTTTCCCTGCTCCTCGCGATCGCGAACATCGTCACGTTCGGACTGCGCCGTGCGATTTAGGCCGCTGCCTTCCGCTCGCGGCGGCAGAGCTCCACGACGTTGCGAAGGAGCATCGCCACCGTCATGGGGCCCACGCCGCCCGGGACGGGCGTGAGAAACGAGGCGACCTCCGCGACACCGGGCGCGGCGTCGCCCACCGTTCGGCCGCCCACCGTGCTCACCCCCACATCGATCACCACGGCTCCCGGTTTCACCATCTCCGGGGTGAGGAACCCGGGTGAGCCGATCGCGACGATCAGGATATCGGCCTCGCGCATGAGCGACGCGTTCTCGGGATAGGTCGGTTCGGCGCGCACATCGCGCTCCCGGAGCGCGTCGCAGAAGGTCTGGCCGAATACCGGATTCCGCGAGACCACCACCGCGCGGCGGCCGGCGATATCCCCGGTCTTATGGAGGAGCACGAGCGAGCCCGCGACCACCGGCGGGAGGACGCCGGTGCGGTTCTGGGGATGAAAGCCGTCAGCGTCCTTCTCCGGGGCGAGCGCGGCGACGACCGCGTTGGGGTTCACTGTGTCGGGGAGCGGCATCTGAACGAGGATGCCGTGCACTTCCCTCGTGTCGTTATACGCGCGCACCTTTTCGATCACCGTACGCTCGCTCGTATCCGCGGGGAGGTCGGTGCGGAACACGCGGATGCCGATCTCCGCGGCCGCTTTTTCCTTGAGCGAGACGTAGAGGCGTGAGGCCGGGTCGTCTCCGACGAGCACGATGCCGAGGCCCGGGGCGAGCCCCTCTGCCTTGATCTGCTCTTTCATCTCCTCGCGGATCGTCTTCGCGATGGCGGTACCGTCAAGAAGCGTGGCCGACATACGTATAGGGTAAGGGGAATCGGTCGGTGAGTTCCGTGACAAGGGCGCGTGCACGGTCCCGCACCGCGCCGGAGGGGTTCTTCACCACCGCGGCGATCGCCTTCGCGAGCTCTCGCGTCTCCGGTTCGTTCATGCCGCGCGTGGTGATCGCCGGGGTTCCGATGCGGAGCCCCGAGGGGTCATGGGGCGAGCGCGGGTCGAACGGGATCATGTTCTTATTGACGTAAATTCCCGCCTCATCGAGCCGCCGCTCCGCCTCGCCGCCGGTGCATCGATCGGTGAGGTCGACGAGGACGAGGTGGTTGTCGGTGCCGTCGGTCACGAGCGACAGCTCCTCGTCGGCGAGCGTCTTCGAGAGCTGACGCGCGTTCCGGAGCACCCGTTTTTGGTACTCGACAAAGGACGGTTGCGCGGCCTCGAGGAATCCGACCGCTTTGGCGGCCACCACGTTATCGAGCGGCCCCCCCTGGATGCCGGGGAACACCGCCGCGTCTATCGCCTTCGCGAGACGGGCGCGGCAGAGGATGAACCCGCCGCGCGGGCCGCGGAGCGTCTTGTGGGTCGAGGAGGTCACCACGTCGGCGTAGGGGATCGGGTCGGGGTGCACCTTTGCCGCGACGAGCCCGGCGAAGTGCGCCATATCCACCATGAGCGTTGCCCGCACCTCATCCGCGATGCGGCGGAACGCAGCGAAGTCGAGGTGGCGCGGGTATGCGGAGAATCCCGCGACGATGAGTTTGGGCTTCTCGGCCTTCGCGAGCGCGGCGACCTCGTCCATGTCCACCCGTTCGGTGTCGCGCCGCACGCCGTAGTGGATGAAGCGGTAGAGCTTCCCGGAGAAATTGACCGGCGCGCCGTGGGTGAGGTGGCCGCCTGCGGTGAGCGACATGGCGAGCACCGTGTCGCCGGGGGAGAGGAGTGCGAGGTACGCGGCCTGGTTGGCCTGGGAACCGGAGTGCGGCTGGACGTTCGCGTGCTCTGCGCCGTAGAGCCCCTTTGCGCGCTCTACCGCGAGTCGTTCGATCTGGTCTATGTACTCGTTTCCTCCGTAGTAGCGCTTTGAGAAGTACCCTTCGGAGTACTTGTTGGTGAGCGGGGTGCCGAGCGCCTCGATGACCGCGGGGGAGGCGAGGTTCTCCGAGGCGATCATGCCGATCCCGTCGCGCTCGCGCGCCATCTCCTTTTGGACCCAGCCGTACACGTCGGGATCGGTTGTGCGCAAGTGTTTCATGGACCGCCAGCGTAGCGGATTTCTTAAAAAAAATCGACCCCGCCTCTCGTGAGAGGCGGGGTCGGGAGCGGCGCGTTTCATTCATGACCAGAGCGCTTTCATGAGCATCGCGCCCTCCTTGGCGATCGAGGAGAGCACTTCGTGATCGGTGGAGCCGATCCGGAGCACCTGCACGCGCGATGCCCGCAGACGGTCCCCGTCCTCTGCCTCGGAGAGCGGGTAATGTTCGTTTCCGTCGATGAGCTCGAGCGAGGGGGCGCGGAAGCGATCGGGGTTCCTTGGCGGGACGACGAAGATGTCCGCGGAATCGCACCGGAGCCGATCCGCGCACCGGCGCTCGTGTTCCCCTGCGTTCTTCCACGTCACCTTCTTCACGAGCGTCTCGAAGGACGCCTCGTCGAGCTCGATCACGGCACGGTGCGGCTTGTCGTTCCTCCGGTAGGTCTTGCCGTGCGGTGAGACGCAGACGAGAAGTCCGGTCCACGGGAGCGGCCGCCCGCCCGTGTAGTGCTTGTAGAGCCAGCGCACGGCCGCGTCGTCGGTGGCCGCGCAGAGCCCCTCGAACTGGGCGTCCGTCATGGTCGTGAGCATGCGTTCGTCGATGAGCTTGCACGCGGAGAGCCGCTCGTAGAGCTTCTGGACGAGGCGGCGCGCGTAATTGGAGCGCGAGCGCTCGTACACGAGCTCATACATGTCCTGCGAGAATTGGACGAGCTTCCGTCCCTCGCGCCATGCGCGCTTCAAGAGCCCGAGCCGACCCCCGAGCGGGCGGAGGCAGGCGAGCACCGTCTCGGTCTCCGGGAACCCGCCATAACCGGTGTGGTGCGCGTCCCGGCGGAGGTAGTCGATCTTCTCGGTGCCGAGGTGCCGGTCCGAGACCGCGCAGGCGAGCGGATGGGTACCGTCCCAGCAGCCGACCACGGTCTCCACGCTCGTGCCGCAGCGCGCGAGCGCCTCGCTCATGCCGCGGACGATCTCCTTGCCGTGCTCATGATGATCGGACTCAAGGATCGGTTCGAGCGTGTGCGAGAACGGGAAGTGGCCGATGTCATGGACGAGCGCGAAAACGCTCACCCCCACCACGTCCGCCATGCTCGCGAGTCCGAGCCGGTGCCAGGTGCCGAGCAGGTCCTTGGTGAGCGCGAAGGCGCCCAAGGAGTGCTCGAGGCGGCTGTGGGCGCCGCCGGGGAAGATGAGGTGGGTCTGCCCGAGCTGTTTGGTGTGGCGCAGGCGCTGGAACTGGGGACTCTCGTAGATGGCGCGCGCATCAACGACCTGATCGTCGATACGCACCTCTCCGTAACAGGGGATGCGTACGTGCATGGGACCTCCGTGTGTTGGTGGTCAAGGAACCGGCCCTACCCTAGCGCCCCTGCCCGCACGGAGGCAAGGCGTTGCCTACGTTGTCAAGCTTCATCGGTCGGCATACTGTAGACGTATGAAACTCCGCGACACACAGCGCGTCCACTGCATCGGCGCCGGCGGCATCGGCCTTTCGGCGGTCGCGAAGCTCTTGGTCGCGGAGGGGAAGCGGGTGACCGGTTCGGACGTCAAACCCTCCGGGATCTCGCAGGAGCTCATCGAGCGCGGCGTAGTGATGAGCTACGGGCAGACCGGAGCGGTTCCCGACGGGACCGAGATCGTCGTTTACTCCGACGCGGTGCCCTACGATAACCCCGAACGAGCCGACGCGCGCGCCCACGGTATCCAGGAGATGAGCTACGCGGAAGCGCTGGGCGCGGTCTCGCGTGAGCGCCGCACCATCGCGGTCTCGGGGACTAACGGCAAATCCACCACCACCGCGATGCTCGGGCTCATACTCGAATCCGCAGGATGGGATCCCACGGTGGTAGTCGGAAGCAAGGTGCCCGGTTTCCCGCTCGGGAACCTGCGCTTGGGCGAGGGTGAGTGGATGGTGGTGGAGGCCGACGACTACCACGCGCATATGCTCCACCTCCGGCCCGAAGTGATCGTGCTCACCAACATTGAGGAGGAGCATCTCGATTACTTTAAGGACCTGGGCGATATCGTACGCACGTTCCAGAGCTTTGTGGACGCGCTCCCCGAGGACGGCACGCTCATCGTGAACGCCGACGACCCGGTGAGCTTCGAGGATCTCGCGCACCACGCGCATACGGTCACCTACGGGATAGAGGCGGCGGCCGACTACCAGGCGCGTGCACTTCGAGCGGGGAGGGGGACGCAGGCCTTTGAGCTCGTCGCCACCCCGGGCCACGATGAGCCGCTCGGCACCCTCTCGCTCGCGGTCCCCGGGCGCTTCAATGTCTCGAACGCGCTCGCCGCCGCGAGCGCCGCGCTCTCCCTCGGCGTGCCCTTCCCGGTCATCCGGCACGCCTTTGCGGAATTCAGCGGCATCTGGCGTCGGTTCGAGCGGGTGGGGACGCTCGGCGGCGCGGAAGTGATCTCGGATTACGGGCATCATCCCACCGCGATCCGCGGCACCATCGCCGCGGCGCGCGAGTTTTACCCCGACCGCCGCCTTCTCCTCGTCTACCAGCCGCACCAGCGGAACCGTACCCGGCAGCTCATGAGCCAGTTCGTCACCGCCTTCGACGGAGCGGATCTCCTCATTCTTTCCGATATCTACGACGTCACCGGTCGGGAGGATGAGACCGACGCGGGGGTCACCTCCGCGCTCCTCCACGATGAGCTCCGCCGTCGGCCCGAGAGCCCGCGCGCGATGGTGGGGGGCGACCTTGTGGCGACCGAGCGGCTCGTGCGCGAGCACGCGCGGCCCGACGACGTGGTCATCGTCATGGGCGCCGGATCCATCGACGAGGTCGCCCGAGCGCTCGTCTCCCGCCCATGACCCCCCTGCATCGGACGCTCCCCCGGAGGGCCGGCGGGCTCGGCGTGGACCGCCCCTTCCTCGCGCTCATACTGATTGAGGTCGTCTTCGGGTTCCTTATGCTCGCCTCGGCCTCCGGTCCAGTCTCCTGGAACCACTTCGGGAACGCATGGCAGTTCGCCGGGCACCAGCTCATTTTTGGGATCATCCCGGGACTCATGGGGATGGCGATCGTCTCACGCCTCGATTACCGGCGATGGGCGCGCTGGTCGCTCCCGCTCTTCGTGGCAGGGATTTTCGCGATGCTCCTCGTGTTCGTGCCCGGCATCGCGGCCACCTACGGCAGCGCGCGGAGCTGGCTCTTCGTCCTCGGCGTCTCGTTGCAGCCCACCGAGTTCTTGAAGCTCGCCTTCATCTTCTACGTGGCGGCGCTCTTCTCAAGTCGCAACGTCGCGAAGCCGCGGGAGGCGCTCGGGCCCGCGGGGATCGCGTTCGGCGCGACGGCGGTGCTCCTCATGCTCCAGCCGGACCTTGGCTCGCTCATCCTCTTCGCCGGGCTGTTCGTCTCGCTCATCATCGCGGCAGGCATCCCGATGTTGTACGTGGTCGGCTCGGGTCTGGCCGGGATCCTGCTCATCTACGTGATCGTGAAAGCCGCGCCGTACCGCGCCGCACGGCTCACGGTGTTCCTCCACCCCGAGCTCGATCCGCAGGGGATGGGGTACCAGATAAACCAGGCGCTCCTCGCGATCGGCTCGGGCGGCCTCTTCGGTCTCGGTCTCGGTCACTCGCGGCAGAAGTTCCAGTACCTCCCGCAGGCGATGAACGACTCCATCTTCCCCGTGATCGCGGAAGAGCTCGGATTCTTCTTCGCGTTGGGGCTCGTGGCGCTCGTGGTTGCCATCTTCTTCCGCGGGCTTCGGATCGCGCGAGCCGCCCGCGACCCGTTCGCGCGGCTCACCGCGATCGGCATCGTGAGCTGGTTCACGATCCAGGCGTTCCTAAACATCGGCGGTATGCTGAGCCTCATCCCGCTTACCGGTTTGCCGCTCCCGTTCGTGAGCTACGGCGGGAGCGCGATGGTCGCGGCGCTCTTGGGAGCCGGGGTGGTGTTAAGCATCTCGCGCGGGACGGAGCGTACATGAAACCTGGAGCTTGAAACCTGAAACGCGTATCGTTCCATCGGAACGCTTCATGTTTTTGGATCCAAGATTCATGCCTTCATCCGATCAATGCATCCTCTGCGGAGCCCGGTCGTTCCGGTTCGTCTTCGCGCCGCCCGGGGTGTGCGCGCGCGCGCTCGAGCGCTGCACGGCGTGCTCCCTCCTTCAGATGAAGCCGATGCCGACCGACGCGGAGCTCGCGGACTACTATCAGCGCTACGACGTCATGGGGGAGCGCGAGCCCTACTACGCCGCCTCCTGGGGGCCGGAGGCGCTCGATACCCCCGAGGGACGCGACGTGCGCGCCCGCTTCGCATGGGTGCGCACACACCTTGGCGATCCCCGCCGCGTGCTCGACGTCGGTTCCGGCCCGGGTCTCTTTCTTCGGCTTGTCCGCGCGGCGGGGGGCGCGCCGGTCGGGGTGGAGCTGAACGCGCGGGCGGCGGAACGGAGCGCGCGGGAGTTTGATGTTCCCGTGCTTGCCGGAACGCTCCACGATGAAAGCACGCTCTTTCGCGACGCCTTCGGCGCGATCACCCTGTGGGATCTCCTCGAGCACGTGAACGACCCGGCGGCGCTCGTGGGCCGTGCGCACGCGCTCCTCGCACCACGGGGCTGGCTCTTCATCGAGACGCCCGATGAGTCCTCGCTCCTCGACCGGACCATCGGCGCGCTCGCGCGCGTCGGCGTCACCTTCCCGGCGAACGCCTTCTACGGCATGCACCATCTCGCGCTCTTCCGTCCCGCCACCATCCGACGGCTCCTTGCCGAAGGTGGCTTTGAGGTGGTTGAGATCCGCGGTGCAGGGACGACCGTCTCAAGGGTCTTCCGTGGGAGCGGGGCTGGGCAGTGGGCGCTTCGCGCGGTATTGAACGTTCTCTTCTTCTGCGCCAAGATGCTCGGGAAAGAGAACAAGATGCTCATAGCCGCCCGAAAAAGATGACCATCATATTCACCGGCGGCGGGACCCTCGGCCCGGTCACCCCGCTCATCGCCACCATCGAGGCGCTCACGCTGAAGCGTCCGGAGGTCCGCATCGAATGGATTGGCACGCGCACCGGCGTGGAGCGTGCGTTCGTGACCGCCGCCGGCATCCCGTACCGGGCGATCGCCGCAGGCAAGCTCCGGCGCTATCTCGATCTTCGCACGCTCCTCGACCCGTTCCTCGTCGGGATCGGGTTCTTGCAGTCGCTCTTCCTGTTCCTCTCGCATCGTCCGGTCGCAGTGGTGACCACCGGCGCGTTCGTCGCGGTGCCCGTGGTCTGGGCCGCCCATCTCCTGCGCATCCCCATCGTGCTGCATCAGCTCGACGTGGAGGTGGGGCTCGCGAACCGGATATCGTGCCGCTGCTCGACCGTGGATACCGTGTCCTTCGACGAATCTATCGCAGAATTTGAACGGCGAGGGAAGCGGGCGGCGCGCATCGGTGCGCCGGTGCGCCGCGCGGTCGCCGAGCTTACCGATCCGATGAAGCGCGAGAACGCACGGCTTCGTGCGCGTGCGCGTTGGGGGTTTGACGTGAGACCCACGGTCCTTGTCCTCGGGGGCGGGACCGGGGCACAGGAATTGAATGACCGCATCGGACGCACGATCGGGGAGCTTGCCCCGCACGTGAACGTCCTGCACCTCACGGGAAGGGGGAAGCAGGGGGCGCTCGAGAACCGGCCTGGGTACGTCGTGGTCGATTTCCTCGGACCGGAGATGGCCGAGGCGTATGCGGTCGCCGATCTCGCGGTCACCCGCGCCGGATTAGGGACGCTCTCCGAGCTCTGCACGGCCGGGGTGCCTTCGCTCGTGATCCCGCTCCCCGGACACCAGGAACGGAACGCCGCGCTCATGGAACGAGCGGGTGCCGGGATCGCGCTCGCGCGGACCATACGCGACCGGGAATTTGTGGAGACGGTGAAGCGCGTGGCGTTGGACCGCGACCGCCGGGCGCAGATGACCCGCGCGTGCGCGGAGCTCTTCCCGCCGCACGCCGCGGAGCGCCTTGCCGATATCATCATCGAAGTCGCAGAGCGGAAGGATGCGCATTCTCCTCGTCAATAATCTCTATCCGCCATTTTCCCGTGGCGGCGCGGAGTCGGCGGTAGTGAACGAGACGCGTGAGCTCCACGCGGCCGGGCACGAGGTGACGGTGCTCACCACCGCGCCCGGGTTCCGCCACCTCATCCCGCGCGAGTCCGATGAGGACGGGATCCGCATGGTGCGGTTCTTCCCGCTGAACCTCTTCTGGTACCGGAACGACCATCGGCACACGGCGCCCGTCCGCGCGCTCTGGCATCTTTTTGCAGTGAACAACTGGCATGCGAATCGCGTCTTGCGGAAACTCGTGCGTGCGTGGAAGCCCGACGCGGTGCACCTCCATAACATAAACGGCATCTCGTACGCGTATCCGCGGATCTGCGACCGGCTCGGCGCGCGCACGGTCTTCACCGTGCACGCGGTGCACTACGCTGTCCCCTCGGGGGTCATCATCCGCGGCCGCTCCATCCCGCGCCTCTTCACGCCGTTCGCCGCGCTCATGCGCCGCATGCTACGGACCGACGCGGTGGTCACCGCCCCCTCGCGCTGGCTCCTCGACTTTTATCTCTCCCGCGGCTTCTTCAAGGGCCAGCGCCTCGCCGTGATACCCAACCCGATTTCGGAGGTCCGCACCGATGCGCGGGTGGCACGGAACGGGGGGCCCCCAGCGGCGCGCACCGCGCGTACCAAGCTCGCGACGCGCGGGAGCACCGATGGGGGTGTTCCGGGACAGGACCCGAGCGTCGCCGCACCCCTTCGCTTCCTCTACGTCGGCCAGCTCGAACCGTACAAGGGGATCCACGTGATGCTCGCCGCACTCCTCTCGCTTTCGCCCGCGCTCCGCTGGCAGCTCGACATCGTGGGCGACGGCTCGCTCTCCGGGGATCTCCGTAAACAGCGCGACCAGCGCGTGCGGATCCGCGGCAAGCTCGGCGGGACGGAGCTCGCGGATGCCTACGCGTCCTCGGACGCGCTCATCATGCCTTCGCTCTGCGAGGAGAACGCGCCCATGGTGATCGCGGAAGCGGGCGCGCACGGACTCCCCGTGATCGCCTCCGAGATAGGCGGCATCCCGGAGATGGTGCGGGACGGCGAGACCGGCATCCTCTTCGCGCCGGGGAACGTCGAGGAGCTCGCGCTCCAGTGCGGTCGCATCCTCGAGCGTCCCGAGATTCTGGCCCCGTTCGCCGCCGCGGCAAAAGAAAACGCCGGTCGCTATGCGCCGGCGTTCGTCGCGGGTGAGTTCCTCAAGCTCTTCTCCGTCACGTCTTCTTCAAGTCGCTCCGCGCCATGATCTTCATGAGCAATTCCTTGGGGTCGAGCCCGAGGAGCTCGGCGGCGCGGTGCACCTCCCCGTCGGTCTGCTTGATCGCCGAGTCGATGAAGAGGATCTCGAGCTTGTTCAATAGCTCGACGAGGTTCACGGGTTTCGTGAGCACGAGCCGCCCCTCTCTGCTCCCGTCGAGCACGGTCCGGAGCATCTTGATCGCGGTCTGCAGGTTCCGGGAGTATGGCTGGGGGATCTTCAAGAGCAGGTCCAGTTTCATTTGATCGGCCACGGCGCGCTCCTTTCGTAAGGGGGGAAAGATCGGTGAATGCCTGACGGTAGCACGGTCGCGGCGGGCGGACAAGGGTTGAAGGAACGGTACTTTTCTGATAGGGTACGGGTCTTGCCCTGGTAGCTCAGTGGCAGAGCGTCGGCCTTTTAAGCCGAGCGTCGTGAGTTCGATTCTCACCCGGGGCAAATAGGGACTGACGTGGTCAGTCCCTTTTGCGTTTTGAGAATCGACGTAGTCGGACGTATCTGCTAGGATATCCGCTTATCACAAGGTAGAATATATGGCATCGAAACTGTCGCACGGCGTGCGGAAATACATGAGGGGGGAGAAGGCGCGCATCCGTCGAGAGGTCGCCGACCCCGTGGAAGCGGAGCGGCAGATCGCCGAGCTCACCGAACGCTTCGCCCCGCGCGAGGAGAACGTTTCCGCCTAGTCCTATGTTGCACAAACAGGTCATTGCCAAGATCTCGAAGTCCTACGCCTCCTATGCGTTGGAGCGTCGCAAGCTCTTCGCCGCCTCGGACGAGATTCTCGCGCTCTCGAAGCAGGCGATCTTCGCCCTGCACCGCGACGATGCCGCCGATGCCGCGCGGCTCCTGCGCGAAGCGAGGGTAGGATTGGACGCGCTCGCCGGAGCGATCAAGCGGCACCCGAACCTCGCGCACGAGGGGCCGTTCCGCGCCGCGCTCGAGGAATATGCGGAAGCGCTCCAGTTTAATGCGTTCATCGCCCGGAAGCCGATGGGCGACCTTCCCGGCATGGAAGCGGAGGCGGTGTTGGGCGGACTCGCGGACTGTGTGGGTGAGATCGCCCGGAAGGCGGTGCAGTGGGCGACCGAGCGCAAGTTCAAGGACATCCAGTACGCGCTCGCCTCGGGTCGCGAGATCGTCTCCACGCTTATCGGCATGAATCTTACCGGTTACCTGCGCCCCAAGCTCGACCAGGCCAAGCAAGGGCTCCGTCGCGTCGAGGACGTCGCCTACGACGTCTCCATGCACCGCGGCCTGCATCCGTCGGATTTCGAGAAGGATGCCTTCGGCGACTAAGAGGGGTATGCCGCGGGTCGCCGCCATCGTCCCGGCGTTCAATGAGGAGGAAACCGTAGGAAACGTCGTCCGCACGCTCGTCGCGAGCAAGGCGTTCGAGGAGGTGATCGTGGTCTCCGACGGGAGCACCGACGGCACCGCGAGCGCCGCCCGCGCCGCCGGCGCCACGCTCGTGCACCAGCTCCCGCTCCGTGCGGGGAAGGGGAAGGCGCTCCAGCACGGGGTCGCACACACCGACGCGCCGGTGGTCGCGTTCTTCGACGCCGATCTCAAGAACTTCCGTCCCGAGCACGTCACGTTGCTCCTCGGGCCGGTGCTCACCGGGGCGCGTTTCATGAACTCCGGGTACCGCGACCGCGGGCCGATCAATAATCGCATCCAGCGTTTCATGCCGCTCATCGGCGGGGAGCGCGCCATGCAGCGCGAGGTGTTTGAGGCGATCCCTGACCGTTACGTGCAAGGGTTCATGATCGAATCGGCGTTGAATTACTACTGCCGTGCGAACGGCCTCCCGTACGGCGGGACGTTGCTTCCCGGCCTCACGATGCGCAAGAAATACCAGAAGGTGGGGTGGCGCCGGGCGATCGTCGAATATTTCCACATGTACGCGGAGGTGGCGAAAGCGATGATCTTCGTCCGCCTGCGCGCGGTTGAATTCCGCGCGCATTTCATCCATGAGAAGCACCGGGGAGAATAATCCGTACCGGGGGAAACGGGTCCTTGTCATGGGGCTCGGCAGGTTCCAGGCGGGAAGCGGGAGCTCCGCCGCCCGCTTTTTCGCCGGGCGCGGGGCCAGGGTAACGGTCACCGACTTGAAGCGCCGAGACGAGTTGAAGGAACCGGTCGCGCGGCTCCGCGGGCTCGGCATCACGTTCGTTTTGGGCAAACACCGGAAAGAGGACTTCCGCCGCGCCGACTACGTCATCCGCAATCCGGACGTGCGCTCCACCAATCCGCTCCTTGCCCTCGCCCGTCGGCACGGGGCAAAGGTCGTGACCGACATCGGGGTTTTTCTCGAGCATTGTCCGCCGATTTGGCCGATCGGGGTCACCGGCACGCGCGGGAAGAGCACCACCACCGCGCTCGTGGGCGAGATGCTGAGGAGGGCCGGACTCCGCACCTACGTGGGGGGGAACATCCAGGTCTCGCCGCTTACGTTCTTGGACGACCTCTGGCGCGATTACCGCAAGATCGCCCCGGCCGGAGTCGTGCTCGAGCTCTCCTCTTGGCTCCTCGAGGGGCTCTCGAAGGCGGGGGTGAGCCTCCGCATCGCGGTCATCACCAACGTCATGCGCGACCATTTGAACACATACCCTTCAATGAAAGAATATATTGAGGCGAAGGCCGAGATCATGAAAGGGCAGGGGAAGAGCGGGGTCGCCATCCTGAACCGTGAGAACGCCATCACGAGGCGGCTCGCGCGCGAGGCGCCCGGGAGCGTGCTCTGGTTTGGCAAGCGACCGTTCTCGGGCGACGGGACGTTCGTCCGTAACGGACGTATCATGTATCGTCGTGAGGGAGTATCGCGCGCGGTCGCACGGGTCTCTGACCTCCGGCATCTCGCTGGCACGCATAATTTGGAGAACGCGCTCGCGGCGGTAACCGCCGCGAAGGTCTCCGGGGTCCCAGACACCGCGGTCGTGCGCGCGCTCCGCGCCTTTCGCGGGCTCCCCAACCGCCTCGAGCGCATCCGTATAGTTCGCGGGGTGGCCTACTACAACGACACGACCGCGACCACGCCCGACGGTACCATCGCGGCGCTCCGCACCCTTGGGAAGGGGAAGAATATCGTGCTCATCGCCGGCGGGAAGGATAAGGTGCTCGAGTTCCGGGCGCTCGCACGAGCCATCCGGGAGCAGGTGAAGTCGCTCGTCCTCTTCGAGGGTACGGCGACCGCCAAGATCATCTGGGAGCTCCGGCGCATTGGGTATCCGTATGACGAAGTGCCGATCGTGAAGGACATGCGGGTGGCGGTGCGGCTCGCTCGCGAGGCGGCGAAGCGGGGTGAGGTGGTCCTCCTCTCGCCGGGGGCGGCGTCATTCGGGCTCTTCCAGAACGAATTCGACCGGGGGGCGCAGTTTGTGAAGGCGGTCCGCAAGCTGGTATAGATATATCGGATATGCGCTACCGAGGGATAGAACTGCATTCGCACGAAGAGGTGAGGGGGGTGTTCCGTCAGTATCCAGCTCGCATGATCATCCAGGTGCTCCTCGCGGCGAACCTCATCGCCTACTCGTTCCTCTTTTTCTTCCCGCTCTGGCACCTGCGGGTGTTCGGGTGGGATATCCATATCGTCGGCCGCGTCATCTTTTTCCTCGCGGTAGGCATCGGCCTCGCATGGGGGCTTCGTACCTACTTCATCTACCGGGGCACGATGCTTATCGTCACCACCCAGCGTGTGGTCAAGGTCGAGCGGCTCGGGCTTTTCGACAAGGTCGTCTCCGAGATCCCCTACGAATCCCTTTCCGACATTTCGTACCGCTCCAAGGGGATTTTCGAGACGATGATCGGCGCAGGCACCATCAGCTTCCAGATGCTCGGAGGCAAGGGAGAGTACATGTTCAAACACCTCATGGATCCGGCCGGCCTCCAGAAACTCGTCATGGAGTTGCGCGTGGCGTTCTCGCGCGGTACGACCTCGGCGGAGGATCCCATGGAGGACGTGATGAACAAGGTGAGCACGCTCAATCCCGTAGAGCGGCGCGCGCTCCTCACCACGCTTAAGAAGGGAGCCGCGAGGCGCCGGAGCGGCGCGCCGCCCGAGACCGATGCGACCGCATGAGCACAAATCGTGGCTTCGGCGTCTCCTTGAGTGGCGCCTCATGCTCCCCCTGAACCTGGTGATCATCGGGTTCGTCGGCTGGAGCTTGGCGCGCGAGGCGTCGCGGGGGAATGAGTTCGAGGGTCAGCTCGCGGCACTCCACGCCGAGATCGAGGAGCTCGATCAGCGGAACCGCGACTACGTCGCGCTCATCGGGAAGTTCGGGACGAGCGGGTATGTGGAGCGCGAGGCGCGGGTAAAGCTCGGCTATCAGAAGCTGGGAGAACGGGTGATCATCCTCCGCGAGGGCGCTTCGACGGAAGGGACGCTCGAGTCGTTGGTCGGCAAACCCCACGAGCGCACCAACCCTCAGAAGTGGTGGGACCATTTCTTCGGGGCCCAATAACACAAAACGCCCCGTTGGGGCGTCTTGTGGAGCCGATGGTGGGATTTCCCTCGCTCCGACTCGGGCCGGGGCGCTGCGCGCGCTCGCGCCCTTCAAATCCGAAAAAAAACAAAAAGTCCTCCCCGAGGACTTTTTGTGGAGCCGATGGTGGGATTTGAACCCACGACCCATGCTTTACGAAAGCATTGCTCTGCCACTGAGCTACATCGGCGAGCGGGTAACGGGAATCGAACCCGTGTCCCGTGCTTGGGAAGCACATGTACTGCCATTGTACTATACCCGCCTGTCGCGGCGTTCGATGCGCCGACGAAATGAGAGGATAGCACAGGGTTGCGCGAAGGGAAATATGCTAGAATAGGGAACCGTTACCTGTGGCGAGCGTAGCCGAACCATGATCCACCTTAAGAACGTCACCAAGTCCTACGTACCAGACCAGCCCCCGGCGCTCCGGAACGTGCAGTTCCGCGTGCAGCCGGGCGAGTTCGTCTCCATTGTGGGCCAGTCGGGGAGCGGCAAGACCACCCTCGTCAAACTCCTCATTGCCGAGGAGCGCCCCTCCAAGGGACAGATACTCATCGGCGACTGGGACGTCTCCAACATCCGCGGTGGGGAGGTTCCCACGCTCCGCCGGCAGATAGGGGTGATCTTTCAGGATTTCAAATTGCTCCCGCAGAAGACGGTCTATGAGAACGTCGCCTTTGCGCTTGAGGCGTGCGGCGCACCCGCTCGTCAGATTCGCTCGGTGGTCCCCCAACTCCTTAAAATCGTGAACCTCGAGGGCAAGGCAGACCGCTATCCGCGCCAGCTCTCGGGCGGCGAACAGCAGCGGGTAGTGATCGCGCGCTCGCTCGCGCACCGGCCGAAGCTCCTGGTCGCCGATGAGCCCACGGGCAACCTCGATGCGCTGAACGCCCGCGAGATCACCAACCTTCTCCTTAAAATTAACCAGTTCGGGACCACGGTGCTCTTGGTCACCCACAACCGGGAGATCGTGAACGGTCTCAAGCGCCGTGTCATCACGCTCGACCAGGGGATGCTCGTGAACGACGCCGAGGTCGGCAAGTACATGCTATGACCAAGCTCTACCGTATCGTGAAGTACGCGTTCCAGAATCTGGGCCGTAACCTGTGGCTCACGGTCATGACGATCGTGGTGCTCACGGTCATGCTCCTCTCGGTGAACGTGCTTATTTCGCTGAACGTCATCGCCAATTCCGTCACCGCTTCGCTCGAGGAGCGCGTGGACGTGGCGGTGTACCTCGCCCCCGACGCGACCGATGACGAGGTGCGGAGCGTCCGCGAGTACCTCGTGGGGCTCCCGCAGTCGGCGTCGGTGCAGACCGTCTTGCCGGACGAGGCGCTCGCCGAGTTCCGCCTGCGGCACCAGGATGATGCCGCGGTACTCGCCGCATTGGACGAGGTAGGGGAGAATCCGCTCGGCACCACGCTCATCGTGCGCGCCCGCGCGCTCGATCAGTACCCGGCGATCCTCGCCGCGCTTGACCACCCCGCCTACCGTACGTTCATCACCGAAAAGAACTATGAGGATTACGGCACGCTGGTCGCGCGCATCCAGGGGGTGAAGGACAAGATCCAGACGTTCGGCATCACGCTTCTCTCGGTGTTCGCGGTAATAGCGCTCGTGATCACGGTGAACGCGGTGCGGGTGGCGATCTTCACCCACCGAGACGAGATAGGGATCATGAAGCTCGTGGGCGCCTCGGGCATGTTCATCCGCGGGCCGTACCTCGTAGAGAGCTTCCTCCTCTCCATGATCGCGCTCGCCCTCTCGGCCGCGGCGATCGGCGCGGCGATCTACGCCGGCTCGCCCTACCTTTCGCAGTTCCTGGGTACGGACCCGGGGCTCCTCCGGTTCTTCGGCGCGAACGCGCTCGTGATCGTCGCGGCGGAGCTCGGCGCGCTCGCGGTGCTCACCACCATCGCCTCCTCGTACGCCGTGGGGCGGTACATGAAGGTGTAACGGTTCCCCTGCAATGTTCCGGGGGAAGGATTCGAACCTTCATAGCGGGATCCAAAGTCCCGAGTCCTGCCATTGGACGACCCCGGAACACTACAGGCGAAAGACACCGCCGAGTATAGCGTCATAACTCGTATCTGGCCAGCATGCGAACCCTTTTTGCCATCTCCGTCCTCGCGCTCACCTCCGTCGCCGCCCCGGCGGGCGCGATGGAGCCGGTGTACGCCCCCCTCACCGTGCCGGATGCATCTGCGGCCGCCACCCTGCCCGAGTCTGTAAGCGCCCCCGTTCCGCTCACGATCGAACCGGAAGCGCCGGCCGACCGGGTGAGTCCTGCCACCCCCGCCGCACCCGTGTCCGGCTCGATCCTCTCCGCGGTCGGCCGCGGACGCGATATCCTCGCGCCGGTGCTCGAGGATTTTCGCAGGATCGCCGCTCGTGTCCGGCTCCCATCGCTCACGAGTCCCGTCGCCGTCGCGCTCGTCGTGTGGGACAAGGAGACCGACGAGGTGAAGCTCTATGGAGGGACCAGGAACCAGATGAAGTGGTGGGCCGACGACGGCACGTTGCAGTTCCCCCGCATCGGGGGCGCCGGTGCGCTCGCCGCCTACCGCGGAGACGACTCCAACGTGCTGGTGGTGGGCGCGGTACAGCCGAACGTCAATTTTGTGAAGAAGGGGAGCTACGCGCTCGACTACGCGTACTACGTTCCCTATCACCGGCACCTCTACGCAGTGGAGACGCTCACCGCCGGATCCGACTACCTTTCATATCTGATGAGCGGCGCGTTCGAGGAGTTGAACAGGAAACGGATAATGAGCCGTGCGTTCCCCGATAAGCTACTCACCGAGGTGATCGATCCGTATCTGGTGAAAGCGATCGCGGTCATCGAGCACGCCGACGGGCAGATCTATGACGAGCACGGGAGCGAGGACTCCCTCGGACGGTTCTTGGTGAAGCTCGCGGTGAACCAAGATGCCGCCCTCTCGCCGGCGGTATCACACGCCGGCGCCACCGGCCTCGCGCAGTTCATCCCGTCCACCTACAAACTCATGGTCACCAAGCGCCCGGACCTGGGGCTTATCCCCGATTTCGCGGCGGGCATGGCCGACCACCGGAACGCGGTGATCGCCGAGGTCGCGTACCTCGACATGGAGCTCGCCGCGCTCCAGCTGGAGGTGCGCGCGCGCTACCTTGCCGATAAGGGTAAGGCCGCCGAGTTCCTTGCCGCCTCATACAACGCCGGTTCCCCGCGCGTACGCCGCGCGTTTGCGACCCTCGGTGAGGCATGGGCGGTCGATCAGATGCCCGAGCGGGTCCGGCTCTACAACATCGCGCTCCACAACAAGGGGGTGATGGAGTCCATCGACGTAAAGCTCGCGAAAGGAGGACTTCCGGCCTCCGAGGTGAAGCGGCTCAAAGCCGAACACCAGGCCGCCGCGGACGCCCGATACCTGGCGAACGCCCAGCGTGCCGCCGTGAAGACCGCCGCGCTCCCCGCGGAGACGGTCGGGTACGTGGTAAAGCTCCGTAAGGTGTACGATATGCTCGCCGCCGGCTTCTTTGCCACTCCCAACGCCCCCACCGGCGCGCTCCCGCTCGCGTACGCGCGCTAGCACCCTCGACAACCGCGCCGCGGTGTGCTAGGGTAGCCGATTACTATGCAACCTACTCAAGGCAGTTTTGACGGGTTGGGCATCGCGCCCAAGCTCCGCGAGATCCTCGACCGCCTCCGCTTCACGGTCCCCACCCCGATACAAGCGCGATCCATTCCGGTCGCGATCGAAGGGAAGGACCTTATCGGGATCGCCCAGACCGGCACGGGCAAGACGCTCGCCTTCGGCATCCCGCTCATCCAGCGCCTCGCACAAGTGAAGGGGCGCGGTTTGGTGTTGCTCCCCACCCGGGAACTCGCGCTCCAAGTGGATGAGACGTTCCAAAAGATAGGGAAGGCGATAGGGCTCCGTACCGCAGTGCTTATCGGTGGGGCGTCCATGAACAACCAGATCAAGGACTTGGAGAGATCGCCGCACGTGGTGATCGCCACCCCGGGACGGCTCATCGATCACCTCGAACAGCGGACGCTCCAGTTGAATGACGTACGCATTCTCGTCTTAGACGAAGCGGACCGTATGCTCGACATGGGGTTCGCGCCCCAGATCAAGCGGATCCTTGCGCAGGTGCCGCGCGAGCGGCAGACGATGCTCTTTTCGGCCACCATGCCGGAGGACATCGTCCGTATCGCCGCCCAGCACATGCAGCTCCCGCTTCGCGTGGAGGTGGCGCGCGCGGGTACGGTCGCGGAGCGGATCGTTCACGAGCTTTTCGTCGTGCAGAAGCAGGACAAGCTTCGGCTCCTGGAGAAGGTGCTCACCGAATTTAACGGGAGCGTGCTCGTCTTCAGCCGCACCAAGCACGGCGCCAAGAAAATTACCCGTTCGGTGAAGGATATGCGGCACACCGCCGCCGAGATCCACTCGAACCGTTCGCTCGCCCAGCGCCGGGACGCGCTTGAGGGGTTCAAGAGCGGCAAGTACCGCGTGCTCATCGCCACCGACATCGCGGCGCGGGGGATTGACGTCACCGGCATCGAGCTTGTCGTGAACTTCGATGTCCCGGAGAACGCCGAGGACTACGTGCACCGCATCGGCCGCACCGGCCGCGCGGGCCGCGCCGGTCACGCGATCAGCTTTGCCACCCCCGATCAGGGGCCGGAGGTGCGGCAGATAGAGCGGCTCGTGCGTATCCAGCTCCCCATTAAACAGCTCCCCGAACTCCCGCCGCACCGCGCCGGTGCGCCGATGGAGCGTGGGGACAGGGGCGGATCTCCCTTTCCCGGACGTGGCGCACCCCGAGCGCAGTCGAGGGGGGGACGCGGAGGTGGGCGTCGGGGAGGCGGACGACCGTTTCAAGGCGGCAGTTTCCGCCGTCGCCGATAGTTGACAGGCGCGTATGACCCGGCTATACTAGGCCGGGTTTTGTCGTTTCACATCACACGGAAGGAGCGAGACATGACAGTAACCGGACCGGCATGGCAGATTCGGGCGCACGAGCGGCAGCGGCTGGTGGACGGGCTCATGCGGGAGGTCTACGACCTCGAGGAGCGGATAGAGGACCGCGTCCGGGTGGACGCGGCGCTCGCCACCCTCCTCATGGCGCATCGGGTTCCTAACCTCAAGCTCGCGCTCACGGACACAGACATCTCGGACCTTCGTGAGTTCGCCACCGAGATCATCACGCGCGTACGCAAGTTCGAGCGCTCGGTGAAGGAGGGGAGCGACATTCTCTGGGATATCATCGTGCGGCTGGTGGACTCCGCCCGCATTCCCGCACGAGGGTTCCGCGAGGAGGAGGAGCGCGTCAATCCTCAACTCATCTTTCACGCCGATTCGGCCACCGACGAGGTGACCGTGTCGGACGAGGGGCCAATCCCGCTCTCCGCGCTGAACGGGGAGAGCGCGGCCACCGCCCGGGCACGCCGCCCCGAACCGGGCGACACCATGCCCGGTGGGGGTGAGTATCCGTCGCTCGCACAGGACCGGGCCAGGTTCGCGGGCGGCGATGGAGCCGGATCCTCATCTCACGGTGAGGCCGGGCTCTCGGTGCGGGATCACGGCGACGAGCACTGCTGACCCAATATTTTAGGTATTCAACCCCGGTTGAATTCCTGAAATATACGAACGGTCCGCGCACACGCGCGCGGGCCGTTTTTCTTTTCTCTGCATAGCTTCTCTCTCGGGGAGACGGTTGGGGTGAGGAAGAAGAAGTGATAGGGTAGTTTGCATGAAACTTGTGTTCGCCACCCATAACCCGGGAAAGGTGAGGGAGATGCGTGCCCTTCTCGCCGGGCTCCCGATCGAGGTGCTCTCCGCGACCGAAGCGGGGGTGCATGAGGAAGCGGCCGAGACCGGCGCTACGTTCGAAGAGAACGCCGAGATCAAGGCGCGGCACACCCTGTTCTTTCACGATCGCCTGAAGGAGGACTACTGGGCGTTCGCCGACGATTCGGGGTTCTCCATTGATGCGTTGGGCGGCCGGCCCGGGGTGCACTCCGCCCGCTGGGCAGGAGAGGGGGCCACCGATGAAGCGATCGTCGCGCACACGCTCTCGGAGCTCGGACGCATGGGCACCGACGACCGCAGGGCTTGCCATCAGACTTCGCTCGTGCTCCTTGCCCCCGACGGGCGCCGCTGGGCCGCCTATGGCGAGACGCGCGGACGCATCGCAATTGCGGCGGCAGGCACCCCGCGTCCGAAGTTGCCCTATGACGTCATCTTCATCCCCGAAGGGTTCGATCGCACCTACGCCGAGCTCGATGATGCGGTAAAAAACGGATTAAGTTCGCGCGCAAAGGCGTTTAGTAAGCTGAGGGATACCCTTATTTCGGTTCTTCCCATCGACAGGGTAGAATAGGGGACATGAACAAGAAGATCCTCACCACGTTCATCATTGGGCTGGTCGCGATTGCGGCGGTGGCGGCCTACTTTTTTTGGGACGCGTATATGAACGGGAAGGGTACTAACATGGACATGTTGAGCGGTCGGCGCACGCCCATACTTGCGGTCGCCACCGAATACCGACCGGGAACGGTCGGTTATTACGCGCGGCCAGATGACGAGCTCCCGCACCCCGGGGTCATCCTCATCCACGAGTGGTGGGGGTTGAACGAAAATATCAAGGAGGCGGCGCGTACGCTCGCAAGCGAGGGGTATCACGTGCTCGCCGTGAATCTCTTTGGGAGCGTGGCGACCACCCCCGAGCAGGCGCGCGCGCAGACGAGCGGACTCGACCAGGAAGAGGCGCTCGCCAACATGAACGCGGCCTACGATTACCTCAAGGCACGCGGCGCCACCAAAATGGCGAGCTACGGGTGGTGCTTTGGCGGGGGACAGAGCATGCAGTTTTCGCTCTCCGGCCGCGCGCTGGACGCGACGGTCATCTACTACGGCAATTTGGTGACCGACGAAGCGCGCCTGCGGTCCATCCGCTGGCCGGTGCTCGGCATATTCGGGGACCAGGACACCTCGGTGACCCCCGAGTCCGCCCGCGCGTTCGACGCGGCGCTCTCGAACCTTGGCATCGAGCACGAGGTGAAGATCTACGAGGGCGTCGGCCACGCTTTCGCCAACCCCAGCGGTGCCAACTACGCCCCCGGCGAGACCCGGGATGCGTGGGAGCGGACGCTTACGTTCCTCGGGACGAATCTAAGATGATCGCCGCCCGCCAGCACGAGAACGGTAACCCCAATTAATTCTTTTCCATAAATACGTATGGAACTGTCCTTATTCCTCGCGAAGGCCTGGGGTATCTACCTCACCTTCGCCACCATCGCGATGCTCGCGAACCGCAAGGTGATCGACAAGGTGTTGGGAGAGCTGAACACGAGCATCATGTTCTTCTCGGGCGCCGCTTCGCTCGCGCTCGGTTCCGTGCACATCATCGGGCACAACGTCTGGACCCCGGGGTACGCGTGGGTGGTCTCGCTTTTGGGCTGGATCATCTTCATCCGCGGCCTCGTGCGCATGTTCATGCCGGAGTGGGTGGTGAAGGTCGCACGCGGCAAATCGGTGGGTCCGTGGATCACGCCCCTCACGGTCCTCTTCCTCGTGGGCGGGGTGTACCTTCTTTGGTCGTCATTCGCATAGCGAGGGCGCGCGTCCATGGGACCCCTTGAGGCGATCATCCTCGGCGTCCTCGAGGGCCTCACGGAGTTCCTCCCGGTCTCCTCCACCGGCCACCTCATCCTCGCAAGCCACCTCCTCCGCATTCCGGAGACCGAGGCGCTTAAGAGCTTTGAGATCAGCATCCAACTGGGCGCGATATGCGCGGTGCTCGCGCTCTACGGGAAGCGCTTCTTCGATTTGGAAATTTTGAAGCGCCTGCTGGTCGCGTTCCTCCCCACCGCCGCGGTGGGATTTGCCCTCTACCCGTTCATTAAAGGGTTCCTCCTCGGAAGCGAGGCGGTGGTGGTGATCGCGCTCGGCGTAGGCGGGATCGCGCTCATTCTCTTTGATACGTTCCACAAGGAGGGCGAAAGCGCCGTGGATGAGCTACGGAAGATGAGCTACCGCCAGGCGTTCGGTATCGGATTTTTCCAGTCGATTGCGGTGGTGCCCGGCGTCTCGCGCTCTGCCGCGAGCATCGTGGGCGGGCTTCTCCTCGGGCTCCGGCGCACCGCGATCGTGCAGTTTTCCTTTCTCCTCGCGGTGCCCACCATGGCTGCGGCCACCGGCCTCGATCTCATCCGCAGCTACGGGAGCTTCTCTCGCGCGGAGGTCGGGGTCATCGGCATCGGATTTCTCGCCGCCTTCCTCACCGCGCTCCCGGTCATGCGCTTCTTCCTCATGTTCGTGCGCACCGGCACGTTCCTCCCGTTCGGCGTTTACCGGGTTATCCTCGCCGCCGCGTTCGCGCTATACTGGTTCCTATGAGACAACCAATTCAGGGATTCTTCGACTTCATCAGGAAACAGGGGGTGGTGGGGCTCGCCGTTGGTTTCATATTGGGCGGCTCCATCTCGCGGCTCGTCTCGGCGTTTGTGAACGACATAGTGAACCCGCTCCTCGGGCTCGCACTCGGCAAGGTGGAGGGGCTCAAATCCGCCTCCATCAGGATCGGTTCGGCAGAGGTGCGCTACGGCGACTTCCTTGGGACGCTCGTGGACTTCATCGTCATCGCGCTCGTGGTGTACCTCGGTTACAAGGCGCTCGGGATCGAGAAAGCGGGCGAGAAGAAACCGTAGTATGGCAGAGCGGCGAGAGGTCGCGGTATTCGGCGGCGGGTGCTTCTGGTGCACAGAGGCGATCTTTAAGATGCTCAAGGGGGTGCACTCAGTCCTCCCTGGCTACTCCGGCGGCAAGATCGCACATCCGAGTTACGAGGACGTGAGCGCCGGCAGCACCGGACACGCCGAGGTGGTGCGCATCGAGTTCGACCCCGAGGTCATCACGTACGAAGATCTGCTCACCGTGTTCTTCGCCACCCACGACCCCACCACGCCCAATAGGCAGGGGAACGACGTGGGTTCCCAGTACCGCTCCATGGTGCTCTTCACCACCCCCGAACAGAAAGAAAAGGCCCAAGCGTACTTGGCCACGATCAAGGGGGCGGTGACCGAAGTAAAGTCGTTCGCCAAGTTTTTCGAGGCGGAGAGCTACCATCACGACTACTACAACCGGAACCGGAACAAGCCGTACTGTCAGGTCGTCATCAACCCAAAGCTACAGAAGGTAAAGGAGAAGTTCGCCGCGCTCCTCATGGAGCAGAGCGCATGATCGGGAACATACAGCTCATCGCGGAGGTGAAGACCGCCTCGCCGTTCGGCTGGCGGTCTTCGTACAGTTGGGAAGAGCTTTTCGCGATTGCCGCCACACATGGTGATCTCATCTCCATCCACACCGATCCGCGCTGGGAGGGGAGCATGGATCTCGTCCGTAAGGCGCGCGCGCAGACCGACAAGCCGATTCTCGCCAAGGGGATCCACGCCACCGACGACGACATCGCGCGCGCGATTGACGCAGGCGCTGACTGGGCGCTCTGTGTGGGCCGTGTGCCGTCGGTGCACGCCGACCGCTGCATCATCGAGCCGTACACGCTCGCCGAGCTCGTCAATATACCGTCCGGGCTCCGCGCGCTCTGGAACTCCCGCGACCTTGCGACCGGTGGGCGTAAGCGCGAGACCTTTGGCGAGGCGCGCGCGCTCCGCGCCGGGTGGCTGTGCCAGGCATCAAACCTCCGTACGCGCGATGACATCCACCCGCGCGCTGAGGCGGTGCTCGTCGGCGCCCACCTCCCGGACTTCATCGCCTCGCTCGGGTAACCTTTACACGGTACGGTTTCCGTGCTATGCTCGTCTTTTCCCCGTGACGGTTCAGTCGGTTTTGGGAAACGCTCTTTCAAGAAAGGGACCAGAGCGAGATGGAGACAGAATACAGGAGACGGAGACACCCCGTGGAACCCTACATCGGGCTTCGCGGATTCCGCCGCACAGAGGAGGCCGAATCGCTCCTCTTCGAGAGCCGGGAGTTGAAGGTGACCCCGCTCATGGTGGGTGTGATCGTCACCCCGCAGACACTCTTCGCGCGTATCGGACCGGAGTGGCCGCACCAGTTCATCCAGCCCGAGGCGATCGCCAAGGTGTTCCCCGCGGTGCGGACGCTGAACCTCGTGCACGTGGTCGCGCCCGACAGCACCGAGCTCTACCCCACGCTCGTGAACGCCTACACCACCGGCGGTCCGCACTGCCACGGGGTCCAGGTGAACATCCCTTGGCCCGAGCAGGCGGCGTTGAACGAATTTAGGGCACGGTGTCCGGAGGCGGTCATTGCGGTGGAGGTTGGTGAGCAGGCGCGAAAGATGGCCGACAACCTGCCCGGCATGGTGGGTGGACGCTTTTTCGCCAATTACGCTGGGGTCGCCGACTATGCGGTGCTCTCCATGCGGACCAACGAGCCGTTCGTGGGCGACATCTACGTCGCCGCCACGCCGTACCTGCGCGACATCTGCTCGAGACGGGGCGGCGCCGGCTGGCAGTGCCGGCCGGTGTTCTCCTCGGATTTCGAGCCCGAGGACGCGAACAACCTCGACATCCTGTTCCTCGAGTTCCCCGATCTTTCGGTGGACTGGGGATACGCGGCGCTCAGGCCGGACCGGTTCCTGGATCTGCCCCGCGCGCTCCGCTTCATAGAGGCGGTCGGCACGCAGATGCCGCTCCAGGGGGACCCCACCCCGACGCTCCGCTAGGGACGGGCCCGCAAAAACACGACACCCGACGCATGACGCGTCGGGTGTTCTTTGTTAGTTCGCGGTGGGGAGCGTTCGTCTATCCGCGATGCGCACGTCGCGCGCAAGGCGGAACGTCTTCAGTACCCACACGATCCACCAGGCAAAGTCGATTTCCCAAAATTTGCGGCCGAATTTGGCGGACCACTGCTGGGCGTGGTGGTTGTTGTGCCAGCCCTCCCCCCAGGTGATGAGCGCCACCCACCAGGTGTTCCGTGAGAGATCGGGAATCTGATAGTTCCGGTACCCGAATTTGTGGGTAGCGGAATTTACGAGCCAGGTGCTGTGCCAGAGGAGCACGATGCGCACGAGCATCCCCCACACGACGAACGGCCATCCCCCCCAGAGGTAGAGGAGGATGCCCAAGGGCAGCTGCATGAGCATGTAGTGCGTGTCGATGAATCGGTAGTACCGGTCCTCCTTCATGTACTTGGGCGCCCAGTCGCGGTACGCCTTCTGCGTGTAGAAGAACATCCAGCCGGCATGCGACCACCAGAAGCCGTTTTTGGCGGAGTGCGGGTCAAGGTCGGTGTCGGAGTACTTATGGTGCGCGCGGTGCATCCCGACCCAGGAGATCGGCCCGCCCTCGAGCGCGAGCACGCCGAGCGTGCCGAGCACGTACTCGAGCGGCTTGGGTACCGAGAAGGTAGAGTGCGTGAACATCCGGTGGTAGGCGAGCGAGACCCCGAGGCTGCCGATCACCAAATGGAGGACGAGCGCAAGCACGAGCGCCTGCCAGTTGAAGAAGAAGGGCGCAAGCACGAGCGCGGCGAGGTGTACCGCGATGAAGAAAAGCGCGAACGGCCATTTGAACCGTCCTGATACGGGTTTGATGACGGGCTCGGTGTCCATGCACCGATTCTCACACGAGAGGGGGTCTGCGACAAGCCCCGCGTTTTGTGCTTGAATAGTGGACTATGCGACTCTTTATCCTCATCTGCGTCTTGCTCCTGGTCCCCACCCTTGCCGCGGCCCAAACGGACGCGCTCTTCGAGCGACTCCGTGGGCATGTGCTGTTGGACGTCGGAGGGAGGGGAGAGGCGTGGTATGTGCACCCGGCCGACGGCGCCCGCCACTACCTGCGGGATGGGAACGCGGCGTACGAACTCATGCGTCGGTTCTCGTTGGGTGTGAGCGAAGCGGATTTTGAGCGCCTCGCCGCGGGGGACGCGGCGCTTCGCGCGCGGCTCCGCGGCAGGATCGTGCTCCGTGCGCACGCCCACGGCGAGGCGTACTACCTGTGCCCGCGCACCGGTGAATTCACCTACCTTCGCGACGGCGCGGCGGCCTACGGGGTAATGAGCCGGTGCGGACTCGGCATCACGCGCGCCGACCTCGGTCGCGTTCCGATCGCGCCCGATTCCGCCACCCCGCCTTCCGACACCTCATCTGCGCGACCGCCGGCTCCCACGCCCCCTCCCTCGACGGCCCCGTCCGGAGAGGCCGTGACGGGCGCGCCCACGGTCGCCGGGTGCCGGGTGTTCCCGGCCGACAACCCCTGGAACCGGGACATCTCCGAGCTCCCCGTGCACACCAATTCAGCGGCGTACGTGCACGCGATCGGTGGTGACCGGGGCCTGCATCCGGACTTCGGCGAGAACCCCGACTACGGGATCCCCTATAACATCTCGGATGCGAACACCCCGCGCCACACGGTCACCTTCGACGACTACGGTGATGAGAGCGACACGGGGGAGTACCCCATCCCGCTCCGGCCAGAGATAGAGGCGGGGAGCGATCAGCATATCCTCACGCTCGACCGCTCCACCTGCACGCTCTACGAACTCCATAACGCCTCGTTGAACGATCTTTCCCGCGGCACGGGTTGGGTGGCGAGCTCTGGCGCGATATGGGACCTCGGTTCGAACGCGCTCCGGCCCGAGAACTGGACTTCGGCCGACGCCGCCGGACTCCCCCTCTTCCCTGGGCTCGTGCGCTACGACGAGGTGGCTCACGGCGAGATCCGCCACGCGATCCGCTTCACCGCGCCGCGAACACAGGCGGCGCACATTCATCCGGCCACCCATCACGCGGGCTCGAACGACCCGTCGCTCCCGCCCATGGGTCTCCGCGTGCGCCTGAAGGCGGGCTATGACATCTCGGGTCTGCCCACGCAGGCGCGGGTGATCGCGCGGGCGATGCAGACCTACGGGATGATACTCGCCGATAACGGGAGTGCGTGGTATTTTCAGGGTGCGTACAGTCCGGGCTGGAACGATGACGAGCTCAATATGCTTAAAACGATTCCCGGTTCCGCTTTTGAAGCGGTCGACACCGGACCGCTCATCAAGTGAGTATGTATTCCGTCCCCCAACCGCTCCGAAGGTACCTGGTATTCACCATCATCATCGCGGCCTTCGCGCTCGTGAACGCACCGCAGATGTTTCGTACCATCACGACCGGGTTCATCATCTTCTACGGCATCGTGCAGGGGACGGTGATCCTCCTGTCGTTCCTGCTCATGCGCACGGTCCGTTGGCAGCGGATCTCGCCGCTCGTGCGCCCCTTCACGGTAGCGAAGGCGGTGCAATGGATGGCCGCCATCGCCCCCGGGCTCGCCGCCTGGATGATCGTGTTCGCAGTGCTCTAAGGAGCTCGGTACCGTACGCAGGGCTTCCATTCCCGTCGATTTTAGTGTAGAATGTAAGACTGAGCATATGCGCGGTCTTTTTTCTAAGGTTTGGGTGGGGATCGCCGCACTGGTATTCGTATGTATATTAGGTGCGGGCTCGGCACGCGCCGAGGGTTCGTTCCAGGCCGGGCTGAACCAGCCGTTCTTCGATTATGATGGCGTCGGGCCGTTGCTCCTCTCCATTTCTCACCCGTTCTACGTCGATATCCTCACTGCCGGTGAGGTGATCAACGTGTCGGCCTGCGGCGAGGCGGACGCTGATGACATCCGGGTGGAGATCTACGATCCCGACGACGTACAGGTGTTCGACCAGACGATCACGAGCGGGAACGTGACCTGCGCCGATTCGTTCACCTCCCCGCTTACCGGAGGGTTCGAGTACACGACCACCGAGACCGGGACCTTCGAGGTGCGCGTATATAATGCGCAAGGGAGCAACAACAATCTCCAGCGGCTCGACATCACCGTCACGCCCGACACCGGCACCGATCCCGATCCCACCATCGCGGCCGGACGCGTGTTTGCCTATGACATGTCTTTCGACACGGGGAGTTTCGCGGAGTCCGCTTCCACCAACGCCGATTATTTCATCCTCACCCCGGGAGGGTTCGCGGGCACCAATTATGTCTGGAAGCTCGACCTAAACAAGTTCGCCGGTTTCGTCTACGAGATCATCGCGAATAACATTGGCGTCGACGCCCCCAACTCCGGCTTGAGCGTACCGCAGAGCGGCAATTCGATGACCCCGCTCTATGCCATCTACTTCGGGTACCCGGCGGTCGCGCTCCCCGAGCCGGGGAGCGCGCCGGACCTCGACACCTTCACCTTCATAGATGATCAGGGCGTCGATGACACCATCTCTCCCGGCGCTTCGATCGGCGTACAGGATAGTGGTACATTCTCGTTCTCTACCGACGCGGTCGCCACCTACTCGATCATCATAGACACCAACCAGGACACGGTTTTTACCTCCGGCGACACCCTGCTTCTCGGCACGACGGTCGTGGGGGAGAACACGGTGGTCTGGAACGGGAAAGACAACAATGGGGTGGATGTGCCGGTGGGCAGCTACGATGCCCGTCTGGAGATCCGGCTCGGTGAGTATCATTTCGTCGCCGCTGACGCGGAGACGAGCGGTGGGCCGTCGGATGACGGACTCACCATTTTCAAGGCGACGGGGCCGACGACGACTGACGATACACAGGTGTACTGGGATGACTTCACCGTGCTCGGGGGAACAAGCACGCTCCCGAACGGTGAATCATCCGGGACCTCCGCGGGGCACCACACCTGGGGCGATTTCACGGCAAGCGGATTCGGCAACATGCGGTTCATCGATACCTATGTGTTCGGGCTCACGAGCTCGTCAACCCTTTCGCTCGGGATCACGGGCGGATCAGGGGACCTGCACCCCGACCTCTCCACCTCGTCGCTCGTCGATGATGACATAGATGATGTCGTCTCCCGGGGCCAGACGGTCGCCTACACGCTCACCATCGTGAACACCGGGGATGGACCGGCGAACGGGGTGAGCGCCACAAGTACCCTGGACCTTGATCACGAGTCCCTTTCTGTGATGAGCATCACAGACTGCGGCACCCCGACCGACGCCTCGACCTCTACGGGATTGGATGTGGAGGATATTTCGATTGCGGTCGGCATCGATTGCGTCATCGTGTTCACTGCGGAGGTGACGAGCGGTGCGGCGCACGGGGCTACGATACAAGAGACGGTCTCGGTGAGCGCGGTGGGCGGCGGCCCGGGCGCTGACCCGAGCGCCGACCTCCTCACCGTGGTGGTCGAACCCGACCTCTCTAACTCGACCAAGACCGATAACGACCCCGACGACATCGTCGTTCCCGGCCAGGTGATCACCTACACGCTCACGCTCGTTAACTCCGGCGGCGAGACCGCAACGGGCGTGGACGTCGATGATACGCTCGGCAGTGACCTTGAGAACCTCGCCACGTTCACGTTCACCGATTGCGGGAGCGCCTACGCGAACCTCTCTACCGCCACCGTGGTCGACGTGAACGATATAGAGGTGGCGGTGGGTACCGACTGCATCATCACGTTCTCCGCGACCGTAAAGACGCCGCGGAACGAAGGAACCCTCATCACCAACCAGGCGACGATCTCGGCGGCGGACGAAGGCGGACCCGGCGCCATGCCCCTCTCCGCCACGCTCACGGTGAACGCCACCCCGGTCCTTGCGGTGACGCACACCGAGAACGACGAGGACAATAACGTATTTCGGAATCAGCAGGTCACCTATACGGTGACCATTTCGAACACGGGCAACGGCGCGGCGAGCGGCGTTACCACAGTGGTCACCATCGACGATGATTACGGAAACCCGTCGAACATCGGTTTCTCGAATTGTGGGGCGGCATCCTCCAGCTTCGTCGCGCCGGCCCTCACCCTCTCGAACCTCGCGATCGCGGTAGGAACCAACTGCGTCATCACCTATCGAGCGACCGTGGATGCGACCGCGGCGATCGGCGCGACCCTTACGAACTCCGCCGATGCGAGTGCGGCTTCTGAGGGGGGCAACAACCCGTCAGCGGTGAACGCCAGCACCCTTACCGTGGTGTCTTCGGGCGGTGGTGGCGGTGGTGGCGGCGGCGGGGGGGGTGGGGGAGCGGGACAGCCGCAACCGGTGGCGCCTCCTCCCGCGTCCTTGCCGCCGGCCCCTCCGCCGCCGCAACCCGTAGAGCGTTGCATTGAGTGTTCCCGCCTTTCTTACGACGTCTACATCGTGAACCCCGACGGGAGCGAGCGGCACATGGGAACCGATTTCGTACGCGTCACCCAGCTTGGAGGCGGGAAGTTCCGCGTCGGATTTGAGGAT